>LNAP01000042.1_pt1 | contig 177032 bp, 282 predicted proteins | sample 602601 | NCBI WGS metagenome assembly LNAP01 (sample SAMN02440304, study PRJNA202911) | soil metagenome | biome: Subtropical and temperate rainforests or woodlands; isolation source: soil samples (1 kg each in a 20% v/v slurry with milli Q water) were... ...
TAACTTGCTTCCGTTCTACAATGAAGGTTCTGACACACTTGAAACCGACAATCAAGCATTCCCTTCTGATGTACTTGCTCAAATCATCGATTTCGGTGATTGCAAGCTAGAATTGATCGATGAAGAAGAGGCTCACTTCACAAAAAAGTAACTCCGCTGGACTTGGTTACTACGGTCAAGGGATACTCTCTCTTGACCGGAATAAGTATCCGAACCGTTCAGCGTATGTGTGAATCGGGCAAATTGAAAGCAAAGAATGAACATGGTGTTTGGTTGATTTTGAAGGACACTCATTCATGATTAGACGGTTTCACACTCATATTGAAATCAGTCTTTCATCTGCTTGTTTTAACGTGTAAAATATATAAAAATTGTTTGACATTACAAGTGTAAACCTTTATTATTAACTTATAAGGTTAATACGTATAGGAGGCGGTTATAATGACAATTATTGAACATTTTTCGCAGCTATACAACAAACATAAAAATGATGATCGCATTAAAGCGGAAAAAGGTACTTACGAACACTTCCGCATTGCATGTAAATATTTATGCGGAGGAAATACAACTTCTGGACTCAATGTTGCTGGTGTGAGTGGAGCAGAGATTGCAGCAGGAGTAGAAAACAAAATTATTAAGTACGAACCAAGAATGGGTATCACTCGCAGAGAATCAGGGTACACACTTACAGCCAAAGGAATGAAGGCAGTATTCGCAAAAGTTGAAAATGAATAGGGAGTTTAAAGAATTAAACTCCCTTATTTTTTATTAAAATATTCTTTTCAATGAAAGAGTGATCTTCTTATGAAGAAAGAAACTGCACTAGAAAAAGCCTTTTGGAAAGCGAATCTAATTGGCGAACACGTTGACATATATTTTGTTATCAATAGTTATAAAGTGTTGCAGGATTTAACCGAAAGTGAAAAAGATGAGATTTATGAATACATTGCAAAGAGAATGGGTTTAATGTAATCTTCCGAGTACATAGCTAACGAAATAGTCATTTCAATACCTATACACATACTAAAACTGCTTACTTTCAGCGGTTTATTTTCTTTTATAAATAAACAATATAAAACAAATAAATAAAGTTTGACTTACTCAGTAGTAAAGTGTATACTTGACTTATGGAGGTGGATAATACATAATGAAATCATCCGATATCTTAACTCTAATCAGTGAATTAGCATCACAGAGTAAATACTCCAAAACGAAACATGCTCAACTCCAAATGATTGAACGCAACCTCACCAATGAAGACATCTTAGACATACTAATAAATCCATCACGGATAATAAGAATCAACTCAAATAATCCTGATGGTATTACATCCTATAAAATCGAAGGAGGCTCACACGATCACCGACTAGCAATAAAATTGCTAAACAACAATGAATGGTTATCAATCATAACGGCTATGGACAAGAAATAGTCCATAGCTTCACAAATAAAATTAAAGAGGTGTATATAAATGAAAATACCTATGTGTTCGGAATGTGGATCTAAATCCTTATATACCTTTACGGATAGCATTGAATCTAATGTAGATGGTAAAATTCTTGTTATCGAAAATATTCCAGCGGAAAAGTGTGAGCAGTGCAATGAGGTTCATTATGATGCTGAAGCATCGAGTTATATAGATAAACAAGTTTCAATTTTCAAAGCTGAAGGATTCGAAAACAAAGCAAAAGAAATAACCAAACAAAAAGGATTAACTCAAGAAAAATTAGGTGAACTACTTGGAGGACTAACAAAGCAGCGAGTTAATCAGATTTTGCATGATGATAATTTGGATGTTAAAACAATGTATAAAGTTGCTAATGCGGTCAATGAGTCAGTATTGAATTTATTCTCATTCAAGCGAATTGTCGAAAGGGATCATAAATATTACATTGAAAATCAATAAACAAAAGTCAAGTATTTACTTGACAAACTATAAATGTAAATGATAGAATAAGTTATAGTTAAATTTAATGAAAGGAGCGAATACACATGAAAAGATTTTTGGATTTCCTTCGCTCAATCCTTGCTAACTCTGATGGTTACTCGCCTATGACAGATGAAGAAACAGTCAAATTTTTATATGAGTAAAAGATACATAAGGGAGATATCAAACTATGACTAACTTAATTACTAAAGCCTTACAAGCCGCTGGATATGACTCAGAGCCAACAGAAGCAAACTTGATAGAATGTTACCTTGACTATGCAGATTGCTTTAATGGCGATATTGAAGAGCTTAGAGAGGATATAGCTAACGGAGATATCACAGTAAAAACTATGTGCAATTCATTGATTCATTGCAATTAAAATAAATATAAATAATGGAGGTTTTAATTATGTCAACCAATACACTCGTGCAAACTGAATTAGACTTCTCTTTTATTCCTGATCCAATCCAGCAACATGAGCAGCTAAACGAAAAACAAAAGCATACTCGCACCGATAAAGCAATTCAAGCATGGGCTAATCAAGTTAAATCCTATGAACTAACAAATGCTAATCAAAAGTATATGGAAGCATTCCGCAAAGCTAAGTACCCGAATTATGAAACAAATCCAAAACATAAGGCATCGTGGGCACAGTATAAATGTTCGATTGGTATGCTGCTTGATTCACTTGATAAAGACGCAGTCACTATCACACAAGATGACATTAACAATTTTCTTTCTCCTATAGTCAATTTAAACACTAAAGCAAACAGGGAAGCACACATAAAAAGTTTACTGTCATTCATCCTCAATAAGAATATTTCCTTTTGTCGCCAACGTTCCAATAGTTTTGTATTAGTGTTCGCTGACATTGTGCCTGAATGGTTTTTAAACGATAAGAACATAGTAAAGCGGCTAACAGCAGCACAAGAGGAATAAACGTCTTAAAATCGATTTTAGGAGGTTACAAACTATGTATAAACACGGTAAAGTTGTTCGCGGTAAATTGTATGTTAAAACCGCAAAAGGCAACTGGATCAATCTAAAATTACTCACATATGACAGTGAATAAAAACAGTATTTCATTTAGGATAATAAAGATAAAAAATAATGTTTGACATTTATATATGTTAAGTGTATTATCTAGTTAAAGGTAAATAATACATATAAGGACGGTGTTAAAGATGAAAAAAGTTGATAATGGTATTTATGAATCCGGTATTTTTTCGGCAATCAAAGAAGGAACTAGTTATAAAATTTATAAATCCGGTGAACTGATCGAAGTTTTAAAAACTCTAAAAGAAGTTAAAAACTATATTGCCGCTCAGTAAATAGCCGGAATGAGGGAGTCTTAAAACTCCCTCTCGTATCCAAATAAATCATTGATTTCATTATCTAAAACATAAAAAATGGAGGAATAAACTATGATTGAACAGTTGATAATTAACATTTACAAGTCCGAAAAAGGCGATAATTTTAGAATGGATTATGTTGCTGATTATGTTATTCCAGTGATTAAAAAATTTATTAATAAAGAAGTGAAGAACTTAGAAGAACTGAAAGTTAATAACTATGCACCAATTTGGGACACCAAAAATAACAAGGTTATAAAAAAGATACTTGAACATTTTCTAAATATAAAATTAACTGGCGTGGTTAAGAAAGACAAAGAAATATTACAAAAATACCTAACATAAGAAGGGAGACATAAAAAATGAAAAGTGGTAATATATTAGAATTATTGCAATATATTAAAAGTAAAACTGATTACATTGCATCGATTCCGAATCGTGACTGGAGAATGGATGATCCTATAGAACTTTCAAAACAACTTTCTGAAGAAATCGAAGGTATTATTTCTGAAATCGAAACACATTGAAAGTAAAATTGTATCGGCTTATTGAAAACGAAATGAAAACAAGGTAACATAAAATTATACATACAAACGGAGGAATTTAAAATGAAAACTTATCAGGAAATGCACTTGGATTATATTTTGGGAAACTTGAAAGCAGCACTTGAAAATGCTGAAGATTCTATGATGGAGTTTACCGAATCAGGTAACACAGAAGAAGTTAAGAAATTTGAATCTGCTCGAAGAATGATCCTGCAATGTATGAAACAGGTCAAGAGTTTAGAAAGTTAAAAGACCATCAAATGTTACTTGCATTGGAATTTAATAAATAAAAAATAAAAATAATACTTTACATATATAAACCTTATCTGTATAATATTACTTAGATAAGGTTATTATTTTATGGAGGTTAATACATATGAATGCAAGTCAATTTACTGGAATGTATGAATATAAAGGGTTTACTATTTGGGATACTGGAGAAAGAGAATGGATTGCCGAACCTAATTGGGATATCGAACAACTAGAAAGACTCAAGCCGGAATTGCCTAGATTTAGCAGTATAGCAAAAGCTAAAAAATGGGTCAGAGAAATTGGAATTGATCTTAATGAAGATGATTATAGAAAATAAACGGAGAATATCCGTTTTTTCTCTTAATCAATGGCAATAAATGAGTTGTTTCAATGTCTGTAAAAAAATGTTAAAATTAAATAAATGGAGGCGTTAATAATGAACAAAATTCAACTTGCTGAAAAAATTGATATGATTACAGAAACTGGTGAAGGATTTAATATTGTTTCTAAAAATAGTGACGATTTATTTTTTGGTTTTCGTTGTGTAGAGGTTCTTGCAGAATCTTACTATGTAATTGGGTTACTCGGTGGATCAGCGGAAATATTCTCAACAACTGACCATTCATCAGAAGAAGTTGCAGAAAAAGTATTTGAATTTATGAAGAGTTATAATTCAGATAGTTATGAAAATTACTATGCTGCTGATTTTGATGAGTTTTAAAGTCTGTATAAAATAGCTGTTTCGATGGAAGTCAAAAATCAATTCATATGAATAAAAAATATCATTTGCATTAATAAAAATTGTGTGGTAAGATACATTTATAGAAACAAACAAATACATAATTTGAAGGAGACGGTTAAAATGATGTTAGTAACCAACACTAAAAATGAACCTATCGGAAGAGTGGATGCAAACCAAGTCAATGGAAAAACAGTCTGGGAAGCAACAGCAATGATTTGGGGAACTGATGCTATGAAACACCTTGGAATGTTCCAAACGATTGATGAGGCAATCAAAGAAGTTAAAAAGAACGGACGAAAAAAACTCCAAGCATATTACGCAGCAGTTTAAAAAATAAAAAATAAGTCCACACGATATAAAGTGTGGGCTTCAATTATTTAATGGAGGTCTATCTAAATGAAAATTGAAATCAAAAAAGATGTGTCCACTTTGAGCAAACAATATACAGCAACTTTCGGAAACTTTGAAGCAAAAGGAAAGACACAAACGGAAGCAAAAGAGAATATGATTTGTATTCTTGAATGGTTCTCTAATAATGCAGGTTACCCACAAACAATTATTAAGCAGTTACCAGTAGTACAAAGGACGTTGATCCTTGAACGTTCTAGTCATGGGTATTCGGTCATTGTATCATATCAGACTGATGAGGAAGGCATACAAGAGAGCATTTCAAGTTATGGACGTATTAGTCATACTGAGGCATTGGAACGCTTAGAAAGTCATTTGAACTGTTATAGAATATTTTGAAATTAGACTATAAAATTTCAGTTTCATTAGGAAATAAAGTGTAAAAAATGAAAATATTTCTTGCATTTATGTATATAAACGTGTAATATAGTAAATAGGAATTTAAACAAATACATAGCGCATTGAGCGCAAAGGGAGAGATTACAATGTACTACGGAGACAAAAGAGAAGCAAAGGTTAATATCATGGCTGAACTGGTAAACAGAGGTTGGGAAGTATATGGTTATACTCCAGATGAATCCGACTCCATGACTGACTACTATTCTCCGGCGCATTGGGATGGAATCGCAACTAAGAATGGCTATGTTTTAGTTATCGATAATAGCGGTACATATTATAGTGGATACGAAGTTAAATCTTATAACTATAACAAATCCGCATATGCAGCAAGTGATCGCATTAAAAAGCTAACTGCAATGATGAATGATTCAGCAAGCACAGAAAATGAAAAAGCCTCTTGCGCTACTCTTATAGAAAAAGAAGAAGAGAAAGCAGGAGTAAAGCCAACATACACAGTTAAAGAAACTTACCCAACGTTTCAACATGGAAACCCTAAATCATGCACATGGCACATTGAACGCGAAGGTCAAATTGTTGCAAAGGGTAAGGGTGTTTTTGCAGTAAATGATTACGATTGGGAAGACCATACAAAAACAGCAGCAGAACAAAAAGCGGAAAAGATGGAAGCATTCATTAATAAAATTGAAAAAGTTTTAATTAATTCGGATGCTTTAAAAGCTGAAGTTATCATAATTGAAAAGAAAGTCATTAAACCTGTAGCAAAAGAAGATAAAACAATTAATGTTGGTGATTTGCTTTCATTCTCTTATCACGGTCATTTCTGGATCGTTACAAATATTTATACTGTAGGCGAACAAGTAAGAATTTCCTATGAACTAGCAGGAAGTGAAAAGAGAGGATATAACCGTGTTAACAATACAAAGAGATACTATCAGCCATTAGCCAGACTTGAAAAAGAAATGAAAGAAGGTAAAACCGAGGTTCATACATTACAAGAAGTTACCGAATATGAAGAGAAAACAGTTTTTGTTAAAACTAAACGCAATCAAACAAAGCAAACTATTGTCGATGCTCCAGCAATCGAAACAACAGAAGAAGCAAAAACACAAGAAACCGAAACAGTCACCGAAACAAATACATATAACACGGATCAAACTAACAACCATGCAGAATTAAATATAAACAATGATAAAAAAGGTGTCGAAATAAAATTCGTTTTCAAGCCATCCATAAACGTTATAGAAGGTTTAAAAGAAATGGGCTTTCGTTGGTCTTCCTATGCTTCTGTATGGTGGGCTAAACAATCAGAGGAGCGTTTAAAATTCGCTAGAATGTTTGTAGAAACGTTTAATACCATAACACAGGAGGAAACAGAAACAATTGATTCTGAAACGGTTATAGAGGCTCAGGAAGTCCAATCTGAAAACGTCATATTTCATAACTTTAATACAAATAATGAAAACGAGCAGGAGGAATGGGAAACAATGACAAATAGTTTTGATGATTTATTGAGTAAATTTGAAGACATTGAGATTACAGCAGAATCGAAGGTATCTGCCGATGATTCTGAATTCTGCAAGGAACAAGAGGAGATATACATACAAACCATTACCGCATATAACAGTCTACAAACGCAATTACAGGCCATCAAACCTTTAATTGATAGCCATGGTCGGAAGTACGGAGAAACGAACGCAAACGGCACTTTCTATGCTAAAGGAAATGCGTTTGACGCTGGATTCAGCAAATATGATTTAGAAAAAAATACAACTAAAATCAAGGATCGTTTCATATCGAATATATGCCATTATTTTATGAAAAAATATAATGTAACAGTGGACTATCAAAAGATTCAAAATAAATATGATTTAAGCATAACTTATGAACAAATTATCGATCAAATTTACATAGAATTAAATGGTTATAATTTTACAGAAAAAGCCGAACAGGAAATAAAAACAAGCGTTAAAGATATCTTCCGTCATGGCGATAAAATAAATATTAAAAATTCCAAATTAATACTTGATGGATACTTTGCTCATCATGATTCCATTTGGAAAGAATATAGATTAGGCTCCAAGCATGAAGCAGTGTTTAAAGCACTACAACACTTTGAGGACGGTTCTACGGCTGGCAATGCCGAGTTAATAGGAAAGTACTGCGGATACAATAATGAACGCAATCAGAGCAACTATGAACGCTACGAACCCACAACAATGAACAGCGTCAAATCAATCAAGTTTTTGAAGAATGGCAAACTTGAAATTGAATTTACAACAAATCAACAGGCAGCAAAGTTTGCTCAGGATTATTGTGGATATAGTCAAAAAACTGCATAACAGCAACATAAAAATGGAGCCAGCCTTTTTGAAAACTGGCTCCCAGAAAATGGTGACAAAATGACTTATAAAATATCTAATACAATAATTCCACAAAATAAGCGTGAAGAGATCAACAAAAAGATATTGCACATTGTAGATAACAATCTTACAACTAAGTATGGAATTACTAAACAAAATGTTTACGATTCATATACAGGCAATGGCGGTTTGCATGGATTATCTTATAATGATTATAATTCCTTTCATGCATTCACAGAGGCTAAGAAGGATATTGAGCAAGGTCAATTTTTTACACCATCGACTATAAGCAAGTTTATCATAGAATGTTTAAAACCTACTACATTCGATTTGATAGCCGACCTTACTTGTGGTCATGGAAGTTTCTTTAATTGGTTGCCTAATCATTCCAATGTATACGGAAATGAAGTTGATATATCAGCCGTAAAAATTGCTAAGTTTTTATATCCTGATGTTAATATAACAGCCGATGATATTAGGAGCTACGATTCTGGAGGAATCAAATTTGATATAATTCTCGGCAATCCGCCTTTTAACTTAGAATGGCGAATCGGAAGAGATGAATACCTTAGTCAACTATACTACTGTATAAAATCTTTCGATCTGTTGAAACCTGCTGGAATTATGGCTTTGATTGTTCCCTGCTCTTTTCTTGCAGATGAATTTTCAGACAGCGGTATGATTAAGAAATTAAACTTCATGTTTAATTTTATTTATCAAACGGAATTACCTTCAGACTCTTTTAAAAATGTCGGTGTCGATTCATTCCGAACTAAAATTATGTTTTTCCAGAAGCGCAGCGAGCATATAACAGCCGACCTAAATTATCGCCACGAAATTTCTGTTATAACAGCACTCACAGAATCGAACAGCGAAACAATTTATAATACATACATCAAACCGATTATTAAAAAGAAAGAAGAAATCAAAAGTAAATTATTTTATGAAAATTTACATAACAATAGTGATGATAACAATAGTTTCAATGAAAAAGTAACTAAATATTTATTCGATATTAAGCGGAATCCAAGCATAAACAAAAATTATACCAATTGTTTTGAGTATGTTCAATCATTGCATAATCAAGTCAAACCTGAAGGTATGGCCTATCCTGAGTGGGAAGAAGTGCGGATAACTAAAGAAAAAGTATTATCATATTTAAAGGAAACTATTAAGAATCAGCATGTCAAGGAAGTTAATAAAATTGAATTAGTAAAAACAAACTACGGTTTAAAGTTAAAAGGTTATTCGCAGAAAGATGGGGATTACTTATTCAAGTTCACAGGAGTAAAGGAAATTAGTTTTAATGACATGATTCTTAATAACAGTTACCCCTTTGAGGATCTACGGTTTTCTAAGTTACTTAAAAAGAAACAAACTGCTTATAACAGACAGTCGCAAAAGTTTCAGGATATGCAGCCAGATCCACATATAACAGAATGGCTTAATGGCTCCAAGCTATATAACAATGATACAGATCAAACTATCTTGCTAAAGGATTTTCAAAAAGAGGATTTACAAAAGATTTTACAAAAAGACTGTGCCTTGCTTGCTTGGAATGTTGGTTTAGGAAAAACTGAGGCAGGAATTACATGGATGAAATTCATTAACCAGCATAACAAAATTAGAAATACATTTATTGTTTCATCTAGTATATCTATCAAGATGACATGGACAAACAGACTTGAATCATACGGTATTGCATACAAGAAAATTGAATCACTTAACGATATAACAAAATTAAAAACAGGGGAAATTGCCTTAATCTCCTTTAATATGCTTGTAAAGTATCAAAAACATATCAAAAAATATATTAGAATGCAGTCTCGAAAAGTTGCTTTAATCTTAGATGAAAGTCACCGCTGCATATATCCTAATACAAAAACAACAAAAAGCGTTTTAAGCGTTTTTAGAGGTGTTAATTTTAAATTGTTAGCATCAGGAACACCTACGAAAAATAGCGCCAATGAATTATATCCACAACTTTCTATTTTATATGGAAGTAGTATAAATTTCATGTGTGAATGCGATACGGTATTATCAGAAGACAAGAAAACTGGTGAGTGGAAAAGAGAACCGAATAAATATTATATGCAGCCTTTTCCAGCCCATAAGCAAAACGTATTTTCTTCTTGTTTTTCTCCTAAAAAAGCAACAGTTTTTGGAATTGAGAAGATTAGTCAAGATATTATGCACTCTGATAAATTAATAAAACTGATTGAGAAAACAATCATTGTTCGTAGCATGTTTGAGGTTATGGATAAAAATATGGTTGAGTTTGTCACACATCGGATAAAACAGAATCATAATGAAGTTGAAGTGTATAGAAAAATTATGGAAGAATTTTATACTATGGTTGGCAGTTACTACGGATCAAGCGGAAATTATAGAAAAGATGCAATGATGCGTATTTTACAGCAAATTATGCTATTGCAAAAAGCTGTATCAATTCCGCACAAATTAAAGGAATACAATGGACGTTTGGAACCAAATAAATACGATGAAGTTACACGAATTATTAAAAATGCATCAAATGATAAAGTTGCATTAGGAACAACTTTCATTGACTCGGCAACATATTATTTTTATAAATTGAAAAGTCAGTTTCCAGACAGAAGGTTATTTTTAATCTTAGGCGAAACACCATTTAACAAAAGACAAGAAATTATAACAGAGTTTGAAGCAACAACAAATGGAATTCTAGTATCAACTCAAATGGGCCTATCTGAGAGCGTCAATATTCCATCCTGTGACGTTGTAATATGTGAAGGGCTACAATATAACATTGCTAATATGATGCAGTATATAGGCCGTTTCACACGCTTAAACAGCAAGAATAAAACAACTGTCAACTTTGTAACTTATCTTAATACACTGGAGCAAAATATTTTGGCTTTGTTGATGGCGAAACAACGTATCAATGAGTTTGTAAAACAACTAGAGTATAAAGAAGATGCAGATATTTTTGATGAGTTTGGAATCACTTCAGATATATTCAATAGTATCATCACCAAAGATTATGACGAAAACGGATCTGTTAAATTGTCATGGGGCAAGCAGCAGGTAATCTGAACCAAATGAATCGTATCTTTCAATGGGTGAAAGGAGGGTAATTTAATTGAATAGAAAGAAATTCGATGAATTTACAGATGAAATCCTGAAGGAAATTTTAAAGGAAGAAAACGAAAGAAAGAAAATTAATGAAATCATAATCGCAAATGGTTGTCCTCATATCGAGAAACGAAAACATATCGGTCTCTTTTCAAACGTTGAATTCTGGGAATGTGTAGTATGCCATAAGCAATTCAATTTGTCAGGAAAAGAAATACTTTGAAATGTCCATTTCATTACATAACAGAAGGGATGATAAAAGATGAAAAATTGTATGGCAGGAATGTTTTGTGAGTGCAATGGTGATTCTGTTGAAACTAAGCACTATGAAGTATACTCAGGAAAGAAAGCAACTTATCCTAATCGTTTTTGGGGTATAATGGCGTATTGTGAAGCTGCCAAAAATGACGAAGAGAGTAAAGGTTATTTATGTGTCGAAGTAGATCCGCAACAAACATATGTATTGTAAGATACAATGATATATCTATTTCAATACCCAAAAATCCACTAAGGAATAATATTTTCACGATTGCTACAATTGCATAGGGTGATAAATTAATCATGTTCATTCAACCTATGCTGTTGCAATATGCGAAAGACAACCAACCTTTCAACAGTAATAACCATGTAGCTGAATTGAAGTTAGATGGTTTTCGTCTTATTATTTCCAATATGGATAAACTGAATCTATACACTAGGCATAACAATAATGTAAATTTCAAGTTTCCTGAATTATACGATTGTCCAATATCACAAGGAACTATACTTGATGGCGAGTTAATAATTACAGACGCAAATGGTAAACCTGATTTTGAGGCACTACAAAAAAGGTTCCAGTCTAAGAAAGATAAAACAAAAGTTACATTTTGCGCTTTTGATATTATTCGCTATAGGGGAATCGATGTAACTGGATTACCTCTATTGAGACGTAAGGAATTGTTAGATGAGTCATTTAAAGAAAATGACCGATATAAAAAGGTTAAATTTGTTGATGGTATCAATACAACAGATTACTTCGATATTATTGAGAAACAAGGTTTAGAGGGATGCGTTATTAAAGCATCTAACTCAAAATATGAAGTTAACAAGCGTTCTTGGTCATGGCAAAAGGTAATAAATTGGACTTATGCTATAGTTTATATATCTGGATATAGGAAAAAGGATTTTGGATGGTTAACCTCTATAGGCTGTGAAGATGGATCTAAACGTCCTTCGGGAATAATTGAGTTAGGAGTCACACCAGAACATAAGAAAGCTTTAAACAGTGTTAAGAGGCGTTTGTCGTATAAGGAAGATAAGAATTTTGTATATCTGGAGCCATTGATTAAAGCAAAGGTTAAAACAAGAAACTGGACTAAAAATGGAATGCTAAGAAGTCCTGTATTTCTTGAGTTTATTGTATAAAAAGAAAAATAGATCGCCCTGTGAGAAGGAATGCGATCTATTTCTGACGCTTTGCCTGATTTAAAGCCTACCGCCCTCTCGAAAGGTAAACGGTCTATTTCTCGACTAAACCTTCGTTTTAAAGTTTACAGCCTTTAAAGGAAGATAAGTTCATTATAATACATAAAGCAGCGATTTAAAAGAGCAACTTCACGGTAATCCAAATCAAATTTGAAATCAAATCAGTTCGACATAATGCGTAAAAAATGGTATAATTAGTTTATAATGAAAAAGAGGTGGAGGTGATTATTATGTTGACGAATAAACAGCAAAAAGATAAACTTTTAGAGCAAATCAAGAAACAATATGGGTTTATTTCTATTTACATTTCAAGAGAAGATATGGTTGATGCGATTTTGGATATTAAAGCTCTAAAGGATGGAACATCGTATGAACTTAAGTATGAAGAAGATAAACTTTTCATTGAATTAAATAAAAAGTGGGTAGAAGATAAAAATTTCATTTTTGATTATTGAGTTCTTATAAGAAATCAGCACAGCTGTAAATTTAACTGTGCTGATAACATAATGAATAGTTGATTTCATTGGGCACAACACGAATGAAAAATGATTAATATATTTAAAAATAATTATTGACTTCACGTATGCGTGAATGGTATGATATAACCAAGATAAGGAGAAGAATTCAGGTGATATAATTGAATAAAGTTAACTTAAATGATCCTAGTATTATGAATTCTAAAGAAGCAGCAGACATGTGGGGAATTGACGATTCTTACATAAGAAAACGAATTTATGACTTTCCAGAGGGGAGTGTTCGCAAACTAGGGCGAGATTGGGTTGTCACGGAAACAGGCATGAGAAAAGTGTTTGGTAATCCCCAAAAACAAATTGGAGGTAACAATATGCAATTAAAAGTACTGGTTATGGATCGCCTTCCAGATGAAGAATATGTGAAAGTTGAACAATTAGCTAAAAATAAGAGTGATTTTTATAAGTACGATGGCAATTCAATCATCATCTTTGATGTTGACAATTATGATAAAGTTGAAGAATATTTTAAAGTGCAATTTGACAACAAAACAATTAGTATATATGATTTCCTCGACCATTTTGATGCAGGGCAATATTTATATCTTCATGGATTGCAAATCGGAATTAAACAGTGTATTGAGTTAGTCAAACAAAATTTAGACGAATATATAGATAGGATTTGGAAAGCAGAATCTTTGGATGATGAAATTAGCAATATAATAAAAGAACAGATGTTTAAAGTTTACACAAATTATGTAGCCAAGAGTTTTGAGGTGATTAATAATGGGAACTTTGAATGGAACTAAGGACAATTTTATTCAAGTTTTGTTTATGGGTAAACAAGGCAATTTTGACTACTTTAATTCTCTTGAGGAATGTGATGAAAATATATCTGTTTTAGACCGCAAGCTCTTTCTTTATGATGAGTTATTGTGCAAGAAGTGTAGTTTTAAAGTTGGTAAATACCTTATCTATAGAAAAACATTAGATGAGAAAAAACAAAGGTCTAGATGGACTAATTCACTCATTTATGTTTATAACACTAAGACAGATAAATTGAAGCAAGATTTAACAGGATTTATCGATTATACATTGTATGCACTTGAACAAGAAGAAAACGAGTCTACATGTAGTAAAACCCTAATACGAAATTACTCAAGTTTAAAGGTTAATTTAGGTATTTTTCGTAAGTATAACGAATTAGATGATGTAATAGTAAATTATCAGAGATGTGTATTTTTGAGTCAATGGCATTGAAAGGGTTATTTCGTTGAATAAAAAATAATGGAGGTGTTTAACACATGAGTCAAAAAATCGTGAATGAGGTAATTTCGTTTTTTAAATTAAATCGAGGAAGCAATCTTATAGTTAATGCGAATTCTTTCGAAACTCCATCGGCAAGCAAAATGTTCGAAATCAGCAATCTAACAGTAAATTCGGATGAAAAATTCATCTATATTAACAATTATAAGATTTCAATAGATCACATTGTTAATTTCTATTTAACAAAAAATTGGGGTAGCACTGTAAGAATAGCACTTGTATCGGATGATGTTAATTTTATCAATGAGATCAATTTAACTTGTAATGATCCTGAAGTTAATGGCGAGAACGTACCATTTAAACTTACGCCATATTTGCGCCAACAAATGAAATGACTGTTTTATTGTAAAAATGGGAGGGTTGAAGATGTTCGAAAACACAGAAGAGGAAGTAAGGTATGCTTTAGATGCTATACAATACGAAATCTTCAACTTAATTCAATCTGATAAGTACATTCCCATGAGCACTCAAACAATAAGTAAAGCCAGCCCAATAACTTTCAAGTACATATGTAAACGAATGTTTGTTTTTGAGAAAGCATGCCCTTATACAGTAAGCTATGTTGAGTTTGAGAGTGACATGCAAAATGGATCGGCTAGACACATAGGTAAGACTATTGAAATATCTGAAATGCTGCCTTCAGTTACGAAATTTGAAACGTTAACACATGAGTGGGCGCATCAGATATTACATCTAAGATCGAACGCACCAAAAGCCGAATATGTAGTTAAGGAATTAGAAGCTGAGTCAGTTTCATTCATCGTTGGTTATATCCTTGGAACGGTGGATGAGGTCTCACATAGTTATATAAATGAGAAACTGGAAGAGGTTGAACAAGACAGAGTAAGACGCTTAGAACTGGCGAAGAAACTCTTTACACAGTCTGAAAAGCGCATTGTACGAGCAGCAATGACTATGTTAAAGAAACTGCAACCAGAGAGAAAGCAGTTAGAATATCATCACAGGAACGGTGGAAAGTATTTATAACTACAATAAAATGGCTATTTAAAATAGTGGGTGAGGAAGATGATATCTAAAATCCAACAGAAAGCCAAAGACTTTGCTTCTAAGCATGGATATAAACTTAGAAAGATAAGTGAAGGCAAAGTTAAGATTGTGCGTCTCGATGGCTCTCAGACTGTCGTACATGACTTCTCATCTGCACAACAGTTAATGTTGAGTGAAGTATATGGTAATGGAATTAAGAAGAATATATTTGATTTTTAATGGCATTGAAAGGCATGATTCAATGCCTAAAATGAAAGAGGGGTGAAATTTCAAATGAAGACAAATTGTGCAACTTGTAGGTGGGTTGGCTGCAAAAACTACGGTTGGGAAAGAGCGATTTGTTCAAAATATATTCCTGAAGATAAGCTAATCGAGAAAAGTAATTAAGATGAAATGCAAGTTTTATCATGAATTAAAATAATATTCAATATAGTATTTACATAATTTACTTTATTTGATACTATTTTTTTAACCACTTATTAAAATTTATTTCAGTGGAGGAGATGCTTCTAATGACATTACGAGATAGAACAATGAAACTAATTGAAGAGAAAGGAGTTAAAAAATCTTTTATTGCTAAGAATATAAATATTAGTAATTCGTTGTTTTCAATGTTTATTCACAACAAACAACCATTGCAGAGACCAGAAAGAACTAAGTTAGAAAAATTTATTGAATCATACAAATAAAAAATAAAAGGAGATTTTAAATATGGGAGCATTTAAATTAAATGAAATATCTTTTGTAGAGGACAAGAATGTAAGGGATCAATACATAGGTAAAACCGAAGTATTGAATAAAGTTAAGTTGTTGACGTTGTTACCGGATAATAAATATGTAGAAGCAAGAGAGTTAGCGAATTATTTTGAGGTTGATATTGATACAATTAGACAAATAAGGAATCGTCATAAAGATGAATTGGATTCTGATGGGGTTATCACGTTAATTGGCGACAACTTTAAAAATTATAAGCAAGAAATAGCGTTACATGGTGTCACGCTATTAGCAAAATCAAATATTACTCTTTACCCGAGGCGGTCTGTCCTTCGTATTGGGATGCTATTGCGAGATAGCGAAATTGCAAAGCAAGTCAGAACATACTTGCTCAACATTGAAGAGTCAGCAAGTAAAGAACAAAAATTAAAAAGTGCAAGCAAACTTGGAACATGGACATCAAAAGAAGAACTAATATTGTTAGATTGCTACTATACTACCGTTCTTAATGGTGGATCACTCAATGAAGCGTCTAAATTAGCATCACAAAAAATAGATCATACTTCGGGTGCATGTATGACTAGATACGCTACTCATTTAAAAGAGATTATTACCGATGATAAATTCTTTCAGAATGTAGCCGACAACAGAAGAAATGGGAAAAAACATTTGTCTGTTGTTGATAATGTGAAAAATAAGGAAATTTTAGAAAACGAAAATATGATAGAACAAGAAAGTTTGAATGGACTTGACGTTAATGCACTCATTACTCAAATTAACAATCTTAGTTTATACATAGATAATGTTAGCGAAGAAAATATTAAATTGCTTCATGAAAAAGTAAACAACTTAGAGACTGAAAACAGTAGTCTTAAGTCACGAGTTAAAAGACTGATAAAAGATAAAAAAGAAACAGTGGAAGAATTAGAATCAACTAGAGCAGTAATTGCTACGGCTATTCAAATAAATGTAAATAGTGACATTAAAAACGCCTTCAAAATGGATCGTAATGGTAATTTGGAAAGAGTTCAATAACTAAATCAAGATAAAATGTAGAATTTATTAGGTATATTTCAATAAAGTATGTCAATAATAGCATAATAGGCATGATACTGCTGAACCTTTCAGTAAGTCATCCTCCCTTCTCCATATGGACTATTTCCACCTAAGACGTGACTATAGTCCTTTGCTATGTTCAATTGCTTACAATTGATTCTGGAGCGTTTCAGATATTACGTATGTGGTTAAAATAGTAATAAGAATAAATAATATCAATATGATAATTTATCAAAATTTGTCAAATACCTTTTTATGACTCAAAATGGATATTGACAAATTGAAAAAGGAGGAGAAATTATTGAATATAGAACAAATGTTCCCTTTACGAGTATAACTTATGTAATATATAATAAGGAATATAAGAATAACAAATAGAACCATATATTAGGAGTGAATTACATGACAATGGTAATGGATAGACCTAAAACAACTACGCAGCCAATTAAAGTACATACTGACATACGCAGAGGAGACATCTGGATCGCTGATATATCTGGAGTAGATGGTAGTATACAATCTGGAAAAAATAGACCAGTGGTTATTCTGCAAAACGAACTTGGCAATAAATTTGCTCCTACTGTGATTATCGCACCGTTGTCTTCATCTACAACGAAGGCGAAACTTCCAACACATGTAGATATTTCAGCTAATAGGGGATTGGTAAAGGATAGCATTGTATTGCTCGAACAAATTAGAGTAATTGATCAATGGTGTTTAATAAATAAAGTAATGAGACTAGATGAAACAATGATGTTGGAAATAGATAAGGCGTTAGCGATAAGTGTTGGACTTAGTTATTTATATCAAAATTAAGTAATAAAATATATTAGTATTAGGAGGTGAATTCAAAAATGTATAAAGTAGTAGGTAAAGGAAATTTTACAAAAGAGGCATTGTTAGAAATGCTTGCGAATTTAGGCATTGCAAATCCTCTTTCTGTAGTTAAAGAAGCGACAGAAAAGAGGCGCGTAATAATTGGTGAATATCGAATATTGGCATTTAACTAACAGCTCATGAACCTTGTGATCCTTGATAGGATTATGAGGTTCAATTTATATTAAATTAAATAAATAAATAATGAAAATAACACTTGTATTTATATACATAAACATGCTATAGTTAATTCATGGAAATAAGAATACATACATAAAGGTTATGAAACTATATTTTCATTGGGAATAAGAAAGGAGCAAAAACTAAATGATTTATGGGACATATGGAAAATGGACGATTAAAGTAGAAAACGAAAAGAAGGTTCAGTTTTACGACAATACCAACTTAAGGTCTTACATAATAGAATACACGGTTATACCCCAAGGAATTATAGTCGATTCAGTTGATATAATCAATGCATCCATTCCTTATGGTGCAGTTAAAAAATCGCATCAATTAATTAAGAAGTACCAAAAACTTTCAGAATAATATTAAGCAAAAGAAGGAGAGAGAAAACAATGACCGTAGGAGAACTCAAGGAAATGTTAGCTAGTTATGATGAGGATTTACAGGTTGTAGTTGCTCAAAGAACACCAGATGATTATTGGTCAATTTCGGATAGTAAAATCAATGACAATAATGATTTGGAGTTGCTTATTGGATAAGACAATAAAATGATCCTTTTATAAGGGGCTGGAAATATTGCAAAAACTTAAACCATATGAGAAATACATATATGCAAATTTGGGTTATTATAATAAAGGCCCTCACTCGCTTCTTATGACACATATTTCAAATGAGAAGGGACATATATGTGATCATTGCGGAAAAGTAATCAAAGGAAATGTATATCATTTTGATGAATATGACCACGAGAATTACGGTAAGGAATACACTGATAAGAAATGGACGTTCGACTATAAATGTATGCCATATGTTGTTGGAGTGGGGTTGAAATAATGACTAAATCCTTATTTCCAAAGGGAATACTTAAGGTAGAGATAGACGGACATCAATACTTGATTGAATACATGGGAAGACAAGAAGGGTTTGAATGCGTTGTGTGTGGAAAGGGAGGAAACTGTTACACGTTTAATATTTTGCATGGGACGATTGAGGAGTACTATAGCATATTGAATTATGAAACGTGGGGATTTGGGCGTGACCATTTAGACCATGTTAAAATTATTGAGGTGTATGAGTAATGAGTCGAGTAACAATTAAAGAATATCGTGCGGCGAATGGTGGCGATTATGACTGTTATAAGCTATCTAATGGTGAAGTTTATTGGTTGTGGCTAAAGGCTCCATTTAAGGGTGGTGAAGTAGCACTTGTACATATCATAACTGATGAGGATCGAGAATTAGGAACAGTAAAAGTGTTAAAGGATTTCGACAGGATCATAATGAGTTTGAATGGTAGGAGATTAGAAGTTAAGATAACAATTAATCAATTTCTAAGGCCGAATAAGAAGTACATCTTTGATAAAGTGGTAACGGCGTTCTTAATGAAATAAATTCAAAATAATTGGAGGACAATTCTAATGGATCGAGTTAAATTTCTGAAAGATGTGTCAAATAACACTATTCAATACAAAGCGAATTCTTTGCACGAAATTATTTCTGAAGATAAAGAAAACTATTTTGTACGTCAACCTGATTGTCCAAAAAATAAAAACTGGGCGACAATGTTCTCAAAGAAATGTGAAGATGACTTGTTTGTAGTATTGTAAGTCTGGAGAGATGAATCTTTATGAAAGGCACTGTAGTTAGAGCAGATCGAGATGGTTATGTATTGGCTAATTTCAAATATATTGGCACATATTCAGTTGCAAATAACACAAATGAAAAACTCAATCTTGGAGATGTGATTATTACAAGTAATGTATGTGGATTGGATAATCATGATGAATATGTAAATTATATTAGAAAGTATGAAAGTGAATGAATGGATTCCTTCAAGGGGAAATTGGTATTGAAATTTACTGTTTCAAGAGATAAGATTATTGATAATAAAACTAAAACCTAAGGAGTGAAAATTTAATGAAAAAACCTAAAGCGTTTCGGAAATGATAAAAATTATAGAGTCTGGAAATGATCCTTTGAGTAAAGAGATCCGAGAAATAAAACGCGAAGCACAAAAGAATGTAATGAAAATGTTCTCTGTTGATGGGGGAGAATCAGAAAAGAAAAGTGAATAAAAGAAGTATTTCATTACAAGATGAGGAGATATAAAACATGAGTATAACAGGAATGTTAAATGATAACGGACTTACTACAATTGATGTAGCGAGAGAGGAGTTTAATATTAATTATAATCTTGTAAATCCCATGCAGAAGCTGCAATTCAAATGCTGGATTAATCACTGTGAAAGTAGACATAAAAATAACAACATGCCTTTCACATATCACAATTATCTAAACCATATGAGTGGGAAATATTATCTTGAACAAGTGAGACTTAACATCGTCAATGTAGATGATATTGGTGGAAAAGAAAAGGTTATGTCATGGTTTAACGAATTTAATACACAATAAAAAGCAGATTTTATAGGGAGTGAAGAATATGAAGATTGAAAATAACGATGGTTTACATGAAGAACGAATGCAAGAGATATTTAAACACAGCGATAGATTTAATACTAATTTACTTTGCTACATTAGCGGTTGGATGGATAATAATCCTGAGTTTCATTAAGCGTTTATGGGATTGACTGATGGAGTGTTTATTGAAGATTGACTATAAATAGTGAATTTCATTAGGTAAAGGTAAGGTGAAGGAATGTATAAAATATATTATAAGATTGAAATTGGGTTATTTGAATCTATTGTTGATGCTACAAATGAAGATCAAACGATTGAATTAATTAAAGAAGATTGTGCAAAAGATGGATACACGGTTCAACAAATTAAGGATGTTTTTAAACTCGAAGGAAAAGGTGTTTTAACCAGTAAATTTATTTCACATTAGAATCTTCGTTTCAATACCTTATAACAGCAAAGGGGAAAAATCGCTATGAATAAATACAAAAGATATAAAAGTGGTCTATATGTCGATGGAAAATTGTTTGTTCAATCTAATTATGGAAACTGGATTGAATTAAAATTAGCAGCAATGGCCGAAAAGGAGGAAAAAGAATATGCATATCAATAAGCGTTTCATTGAGCGTGACTACATGTATAATTTGGTAAAACAAAACTCAAACTACATAACAGACACAGAAATAAAATCAATTCTTGATAATCATCATTGGTGTGATCTAACTTTTAAATTCCTTCTAAAAAGTAGCGGATTCCAAATTACAATCATAGACAATAACAGCGACAACGAAATATCGCTGGACGATTTAAATAAACCAGCTTACGACTTTTGTATGAAGCAAGTGGCTGAGTTGAGTAGAGACAAAGCACAGGCTCACATTGAAAAAATCAGAGAATTATTATACGCATAGGAGCTTGATAATAAAATGAATGAAAATCAACAAATAATTAATCTTATTAGGCAACAACGAAAACAATTATGTGATTTACTTAATAACAGCAGAGGGAAATTCGATCAGCGGAAATTAGATACGATTGAGGCCGAGATCGAGGGACTTGACGTAAGACTAAGTAAATATATGGAGGCAAATTAATATGAATATTGTGGAATACGCAGAAAAAGAGTTAGGGCTTGGATTGAGTTGTTTTCAGAAAGACTTACTACTACTTTTACAAAATAATCCTGAAGGATGGCTGCACTGTGTTAAGCCAACTACATATGAGGTCGTCCAAGTGAAATACATCTATAACAAATGGCAAGAAAGCATGTTGGTGGCCGTATGACAAGAATACCAATTGAAGATATAGATTGGACGGTTAGCACGTATGCGGTACTTAAACGAAATGGGATAGACTTCACAGACCAAATTTACAAGATGAGTTATGAAGAAATTACAGGGCTCAAAAATATTCATCGTAGAAGTGTTGAGGAAATTGAAGAAATTTTACAAATTGAATTCAAATAAAATATGTATCAGGAGGAAAATCTATGATTAGATCACCTTGCATTTAATTTAACTACATAACAACAAATAAAATAAACAATACAAAAAGGGAGAGTTAAAAATGGAATTCAAGAATTTTAAAATACTGCTACAAGATAATTTTAAACAAATATCAAAGGATACTACTAAATTGTTTGAGGTGGATATGAATAAGGATAAACTATGGGAGCTGTACTTAGATAGTTTTCCAGCAGGAACAAATGAAGTTTTTAAAGAAAGGAGAGAATATGATTGTAGTTGTTGCAGACAATTTATAAAAAACATTGGCAATGTGGTAGTTATTGAAGATAATAAGATCAAAACCATTTGGGATTTTGAAACAAATGACTCCACTTTCCAACCAGTAATTGAAACACTTTCAGACTTTGTAAAATCTAAAGCAGTCTCAGATGTGTATGTTAGCAAACTCAAAAAAGTGGGAATAGATAAAAACTTCGATAACACAGATAACACAAATATCAGAGAATGGCATCATTTTTATCTAGAATTGCCTGATCAGTTTGTTGACAGAAGCAGTAAATCAGAAGGTGAAATCAAAGGAGTAAATAGAGACACAAGGAATGTATTTAAACGCTCATTGGAAGAAATAACAGAAGACAGCTTATTTACAGTTCTGGAACTCATATCTCAAAACTCGCTGTATAAAGGCGAAGAATGGAAAGGGGTGCTAAATGAGTTCCTGAAATTTAAAAAAGCATATAACAAATTACAAACACAGGAAGAAAAAGAAAATTACACTTGGGAACAATCAGTTAAAATTGGTGCTTCTATTGGCAGAATTAGAAATCACAGTATTGGAACATTGCTTATTAATATAAGTGAAGGTATGGATTTAGATACTGCGGTTAGAAAATATGAGGTAATTGTAGCTCCTCAAAATTATAAGAGGCCACAAGCGATTTACACCAAAAAAATGCTGGATGATGCTAAGGAAACAATTGAAAAACTTGGATATTTGGAATCTTTGAACAGAAGACATGCGACATTAGACGATATTTCGGTGAACAATATCATTTTCTCAAACAAGGATTCCGCTAAAAGGCTTTTGGGTGGTGGTATCTTTGAGGAAATGTCAAATGATGTTGCTACTAATCCTAAGAAGTTTTCCAAGACTGAAGAAGTTTCGGTTGAAGCTTTTGTTGAAAACATTTTACCAACAGCAAAAGAACTTGAAGTTTTTTTAGAGAATAAACATTCAAGTAATATGGTTTCAATAATCGCACCGGAAGATAAAAACAGTAAATCCATGTTTAAATGGGACAACGCTTTTAGTTGGGCTTATTCTGGAAATATTACAGACAGTGCTATGAAAGAAAGAGTTAAGTCTGCTGGTGGAAATGTAGAAGGTGTGCTGAGATTTTCAATACAATGGAATGATGATGTGTATGACGGAAATGACTTGGATGCTCATTGTATTGAGCCTAGCAGAAACGAAATTTGCTTCAGTAATAAAATTAATAACCTTACTTCAGGGCAGTTAGATGTAGATATAATCAGTCCAGAGAGGAATAAGCCAGCAGTTGAAAACATTACTTGGACAAACAAAGATAAAATGGGCAGAGGGCTATATAAATTCTTTGTTCATAATTACTCTCACAACGGCGGCAGAAGTGGTTTTAAGGCAGAAGTTGAGTTTGATGGACAGATCTATTCATTTGAGTTTAACAAAGAACTCAGACAGGGTGAGAAAGTTCAGGTCGCAGAAGTTACATTTGACAACATTAATGGATTTACCATTAAAGAAAAACTTCCATCTAGCGTATCATCAAAAGAAGTATGGAACCTAAAAACAAATCAATTTATTCCAGTGTCTGTTGTATGCTATTCACCAAACTACTGGGATGAGCAGCAGGGAATTGGGCATAGACATTACATGTTCATGCTAAAAAATTGTATCAATTCAGAAAAACCGAATGGTTTCTACAATGAATTCTTGAAAGAAGAGTTGTTGCAGCATAAAAGGGTATTTGAAGCGCTTGGGGGCAAAATGTCAGTGAAAGAAGTTGATGATCAGCTTTCTGGCTTGGGTTTTAGTTCAACGAAGAGAAATGAATTGCTAGTTAAAGTTAAGGGGCAGACCGAAAGAGTAGTAAAAATTAAATTTTAAAATATAAAAATATAGGAGAGTGTTTAAAAATGACAAACGCAAATATATTTGAGGCAGCAGTACGTGGTAAGTTTCGGTTTCCGTTCAAGGGTATGATTACAGTAGAAGACCTCTTTGATCTCTCTGCTGAGAATCTAGACTATATATTCAAAACTCTGAATTCTCAGTTGAAGCAGGTGAAAGAGGAAAGCTTGCTTGAGACAAAAACAAAGGAAGATAAAGAATTAGACGTAAAAATTGAAATTGTGAAGTATGTTGTTAATGAAAAATTAGAAGAGCAGAAAAAGAAGGCACAAGAAAAAGAACGGAAAGCACAGAAACAAAAAATCTTGGAAATTTTGTCAACCAAACAAGACGAAGCATTGCAAAATAAATCACCTGAAGAATTGCTGAAAATGCTGAATGAACTCGAATAATTAACAGCAGGGGATAAGATGTGGTCATAGAGTTAAATACAAAAGTATTAACTGAAACACCTTGTCCCCTCATCTTTTTTTAAAGAAGAAAGAAAATAAAATTTGTGTTTCATGGGGAAGCGTAGAGATAGAATTAGACTATATAAAGAGGTGAGCTTATTGATTGTCCAATATGAAAAAATAAAAGTCGGTGACAGATTGGTCTGTAATGTCTTGAGCAATTACGGAGTCATACCAGTCGAACACATTGTAACCAAAATAGATTTTTTAGATATGTACGGTATAAGACTAGACATTAATAAAGAGGTTGAAATACTGGGAGCGAGTATACTGGAACACAAAGTTTCTCATGATGGTGATTCTTATGTATAACAAAGATCAATTGCAACTACGGCTTAAATTGTGTCTCAGAGGGATCGCCTATGATCTAGAGTTGAACACTCCATTGAGTTTAGAAAGAGCAAGCCAGAGCATGGAAAGATCGGAACAATACAAGTTACAGTTAAAGAAACTTGAAAGCGAAGAGGTGTAAGATATATGGATGCAGATTGGACTTATCAATGGCAGCATGAAGAAGCGAATAGTGAAAACAAAATCAACCCTAAATTTAGCAATGGGGAAATTGTTTTGTATGATGGAGAGAGAGTAACAATTAAAAATACAAGACAAACAGGAAGGAATACTTTCACATACGACATCGAGGAGTACCCATATATTTTTGTATTTGAATATGAACTAGAAAGAGCGAAGGGGGAGTAAATATTGAGTTTTGCTTTGGAAAATCAAGTGCAAGAATTGGCAGATGAGATTAAAGAGTTAAAAGATGCATTAGTTTTCTACGCTGATACTCATACATATTTGCATCATCCACCTGAGACGTTTTCACCAATTTGGAATGACAAAGGCGAGAAGGCGCGAAAGGCATTGCAGTTCAGGAGGTATAATAATGCCTCATCCAAATAACAAGACATGTTCTGATTGCGTACATTGGAAACGTTGTTCATGGCTGCTAGAGGGGGAGTTGGACGGAACAGAAACCGAATGTGACTGGGAACCGAGTAGGTTTAAGTTGAAAAATTTAGGGTATTGTGCTAATTGTGGTTTGCAGATAGAAGATGATACATTCGATGGTTTTTGTAGTGGTGGATGTGCAGGAGAGTTTCAAGAACATTTATATAACAGCGACTAATAGATTATATGGATGTTTATAAATGAATAAAATTTGCAGTAAGCACTTATCAGAACCAGTCAAACTAGACATCAAATGTGTTGGCTGTGAACTTGAGTTGATTCGAAGCAGATTAAATAAGGTGATTGAAGAGCGCGAAGAAGAGAAGAAGATAATGTTACGATTGCTAATAATGTTTATTGGAGATGATCAACTGGAAATCTTAAAACAATTTGGTGATTTGGCTAGAAAATATTTGATTGAATTGGAGGAAGAAAAAAGTGCTAAACACAAAACAAAAATTGCTAATTCTTGATTATGCTGAAACTGATGGAAATGTTACTATGACACTTGATGAAGTAACACAACTGTTTGAAGAAATCGAACAACTTAAAGACGAAAATGCAAAGTTACTAGCAAGCGAAGCAGTTACATATAACAAAAATAAAAAGTTAAAAGCAATAATTGGACACTACAGGGAATCTGATTTGGAGAAAAGTGTAAAATTGAATGAATTAGAGAATATGATTGAAGAACTTAAAAATGAATTGAATAAGGCTAAATTTGAGGAAGAATATTATGCTGAATTTACTAAACCATCAACGAATGATCAAGGAAGGTGATACCTTGACGCAAAAAATTTATAAAGATGAAAACGAAAAAGGATTCCATATTATTTGTAAAAATTGCGGTAGTGAGGATTTTGAATTTTCTTGTTATTCTGGTGAGTATGCATCTGATGTCCTAATTAAATGCAATGAATGTCACAATCAAACCGCATACCTTTGTTAAAGGAGCGTGATGGGGTCAGCCTGTTAAATTAACTAAATGTGAATGCGGCGGCGTTAACAAAGGCTTTCTATATTTAGATTATTACACAGACTATGGTGAAGAAATTAATGATGAGTTATTGCAGTATTTAAAACACAGGATAAATTTTTATATTTAAAAAGGAGACGAAATACCTCATGAAAATTGAAACTCTAATTGAGATATTAACTGATTACAAGAATGAATATGGTAATAATGAAGTGTTTGTGTTTGTAAAAAATTCAGATAAACGTATCAATTCAATACATGGTGTCGGCGTTGATGCAGATAAAAAGACAGTAATTATTAACATAGAGAGTAAATGAAACTCGTCTTTCAATGGAAAAGTCAAAAATAAAAATGGAGGAATACTAAATGAGTCATTTCGCAGTAGCAGTATTTACGAAGGAAGGACAAAAGGTTGAAGAATTGCTTGCTCCTTATCAAGAAAACAATATGGTAGATTGCCCTAAAGAGTACCTGCAATTCTTTGATATGGAAGAAGAAAATAAAAACGAGTATGAAAATAGAACGGTAGAGAAAATCAAGTTATTTGATGGAACTTTAGTTAACACTTGGGACTACACTGGAGATAAAAATAACTTAACCGAAGGTGTATCTTTAGTTAAAGTAGCGCTCAAAGAATTATATCCAGTTTTTGAGGACTATATTAAAGATTGGTGCGGATACACTGATAGAGATAAAGAAACAGACAAGTATGGTTATTGGGAAAACCCTAACAAGAAATGGGATTGGTATCAAATAGGAGGCAGGTATTCCGGCTTATTAAAACTGAAAACAGGAGTATCATCAGGGAATTATGGAACCAGAAGTTGGACTAATAAGGATGCATATATTCCTGAAAATAAAGTGGATTCGGCAAAAATAAAAGATATAGATTTCACACTAAATTCAAAATAATACAACGACAATTTAAGGTTATGGGAATTAATCGTTGAAGGCGATATCCCAAAAAACTCAAAGGAAGAAGATGTTATTAAACATAATTTTTATAAGCCTGAGTATTATTCAAAAAGATATGATTCTAAGGAACAGTTCGCACAATTGGCAACTGAATTTGGGACATATGCTGTAATCACTCCAGACGGTAAATGGCATTCTAAAGGCGATATGGGATGGTGGGGATGCAGTAGTGAGACAGAAGAAGAGGCAAAAAAGTGGAATAAGTCATTCAAAGACATGTTTTTAAATACGGCTGATCCCGAATGGACTTTGACTGTAGTTGATTGTCATATTTAAGAGACAATGAAATCCGTATTTCAAAAGGAGTGATTGTATTGGCTATTAAATTAGAATCAGTTTAGTGATATGATTTGGTATTTCAATTTATAATAAATAGAGATAAATTATTGTATTTATGAAAGGTGGGTAATTTTATGAGTGATGGAAGATATTGCATAGAAAAGTTGATTGATTATGATAGAATAACAAAAACAGAAACTTGGAGGCGGACTAATTATTGTAGTGATAAATATTCGGCGCTAATGAACTTTTTCGCTGATGACATGCAAATAGTAGATACAAAAACAGGCAAAGTTATGGATAAAAGGTTGACTTAGAAGCATGGTAAGACATTAAAAAACCTGCTCTCATCAAGCAGGTTTAAAAAAACTATCGCCAAGTAAAATTATACTCATCACATAAAATCAAATGAATCTTATTATCGACACAGTGAACATCCATTTCAACTTTTAAAACGCTTTGGTTATTGATCACACTTGAAACGTAAGATAAAGCCTCTTCTTTGTTTCTTGCTTGCGTTGGAAAAATAAGCGGGAAAGATACGTTTCCTTGAACATAAAATTTTTGAATCATGGGCATCGACTCCTATTTGTAGGAATTGTGAAGAATTCGCGGTAATATAATATTACAATGCTAAAGAGTAAATGTCAAACATATGTTCGTACTATTATTTCATATTTATGATTCATTAAGTAACCCGACAAATAGGTAATTTCAGGAGTGCAATAAATATATATCTTAAATAAATTTGCGAATACTAGGGTTTATAATTATTTAAATGAATAAAAAATGATAAATAATGAAATATAATTATTGTATTTATGTTTGTAAATGTGGTATATTAAATGTATGGAAAAAGAAGTTAATTGGAGGATAATATGATGGATGAGGAAAAAGAAACAACAGACGAAAGAATGGAATGGAAGCTGCGACGAGTTGGTAAAAGAATAAAATTGAAAGGAGAATTAGAAAAGGTAACGGGTGTTTCTTACAACATGTTATCTCTACATGAAAACGGTCGCGCTAATCTCGATCCAGAGAAGTTGATTAAATATAAGCAGTACATCAAAGAACATAAATAGATAATAAAATTCAGATTTTATGAGGAGTGATTATAAGATGAACATGACAAAAGAAGCTATTGAAGGAGAATACAGAGAACAACATGATTATAAAAACAGTCTAATTATTACCAAAATTAAGGAAATCTTTAATGGAGAAGAAACTTATATTTATAAGGGACAAATTTATTATAACAATAACTTTATCCATATTGGTTCTGGAAGTTCAGAAGAAGAAGTATTAGAATTAATTAACAATTTTCTAAAGTGCTTTGACATTGTTCAAAAGGTTCAATATGTCCACAATTATGAAAGTAAATAAAAGTCTGATTTTAAGAGGGGATTAAAAAATGCTAACACTTATTAAGGGTAAGGCAAGAAAATCTGTGTACATGAGTTTACTACATAAGGGGCTTGGTGATAGTTTATTCATTCAATATGGGCATGAATTTCATTTGTTGAACGCTGATGAAAATTGTTGGAATATTAAAAGAAGAGAATCAACTAAAACCGACATTGAAAGACTTAAGGAAGAACTGTGGATGCTAATGGAGCAGATTATGAATACTACAGAATTCAAAAATGTATTTCTTTATGGAAATTTTGGATTGCATGAAATTGGTACATTAAGAGATGTCAATGATAAGGTTGACGGAAGGTTAAATTTGACGGTATCAATTCAGGATGAACTTGTTTCTGATGGGCAATTAATTATCCAGGAACTATAATAAAAGACTGGTTTTATCAAAAGAGAAGAAGGGAGCAAGTATCTATGTTAGAATTTGTTCATTCATATCAGGATACAAAGATTTACAATTCTGAAGGTAAGCTTATTCATAAAATTCAAAATCAAACCAGTCCCTTAAATATGTTTGATGAAGTTGAAATTAATAACGAAACATACTTAGTTGTAAGAAAAACGCAATCAACCGATCTAAATAAAATGTTTGTTTTGGGATTAATGAGAAAGTTAGACCATTTAGAGAAGGTTAGAGTGGTGCGATAAATTACTAGTTTTGTTGTTGCATGTTTTGAAAAAATGAAAATGTATCGGCTATGCCAACACAGAATGCATGAATTGTGGAAGGTTACGGGTAGAAGAATGGGAAAACGGAGATAAAATTTGTGAAAGATGTAGTTACAACCAAATCACAGAGGAATTTGAATTTGAGATGGATGAAGAGAAGGGGATTTTTAATAATGCAGATGTATGAAAGCAAATAAATGAGTTTTTTGATGGGATGGTGGGTTTAATTTGGAATTCTCATGTAAAAATTGTGGAGAAAAAAGATTCTTCTATTATGAAGTTTCAGTTAAAGCAAAGAAGAGAGTTGACTTGAGGCTTGGAGCAAGACATGGAAAGGTTTATGATATAGAACCAGATCATGAAGATGGGTTTTATGAAGATATTGTTTACTGTGGGAAGTGTCACGAGCAAGTAGACATAAATGAATGGAATGAAAGAGTGCAAATCAATGTTTAATAAAAAAACAATGAAAACTGACTTTTATAGCATGTGGGAGGGAAGCATATGCAAAAATGGAAGGATGCTATTAATAACTTGGGGAATTTTCCCCAACGACAAGACGCAACTTTAGATCAACTTGAGGACTTAGTTTGGGTTGCAAATAAACTTGGTTTTTATGATGCAGTAGATGCAATTAAAACACTGGTTATTAAAAGTGATAAGAGAAAATGAAAGGTCAATTTTATCAGGAGGGTTCAAAAAAATTGGGGATATTAATTAGAGGTGGACACGAGACTTGTGATTCCTGCAAAAAGATAAAGAAGGTCAACATCATATTTGCTGGAGACATAGGAAAATCAGATGTTAATCAAATGGTACTTTGTGATGATTGCACAGAAACTCTTCATAGTTTAATAAGCAAATAAAATGTCAGATTTATGGGGAGTTGATTAACATATATTATATACATTTAGAAGCATACGAAGATTCTGACACGATATATTCGTCAAGATACAATGATAAAATCAAAGAGTTTCTTGAAGAAATTGAAAGTCAAACTGTTAAATTTGTTTTCACAGGAGAGTTTGTAGTAAAGCCATCATATTTAGAGTCGATTGAGGATTACTTAAATAGAAAAGAAAAAGATTATCAATCAAAAAGAATTGATGATTTATGCAACAAAATAAGGACAGAATTGAGTGATTAAATTTATGAATCTTAATTTTTCAGACATTATCAATATTTTTAAGTGGGCAGCATCAGTCGAAGCAGAGTGGAGACTATATGACGATGATATTAAAACATTAAAGAGGCTGCATTTATCTTGTACTCCAGATCAAAAAGACCAACTTTACCAAAGGTATCCGAACATTTTTAGAATAATAAATAGCCAATAAAAATACTATTTTAATGGGAGTTGATGTTGGATGGAGCATAAATTAACTGAATTTATGGTTCGAGAAGTAAATTACATCTTAGAAGAAGAAGGGTACATATTTTCGATTAAAATGGGAAGACGGTAAAGGAAATATCAAACTAAAAGAAGATAAGTATTTGACTAGTACTAATCAACTTATTTAGAATTCTATGAGCGACTAGAAAAACTATTTGAGCGAAGATATGATTTGACTGATATTGGATATAACAATAATAGAACTACATTTTGGTTTATCGGATAAAAAGACTCTTTCATTTAGAAAATAAAATTTGGAGGTACATAAATGAGTATATTCGTTATTCAGTTGCCTATAGGTGGTTTTCATGGTGGAGAATACGGGCTTAGAGGAAGATATGAGATAGTTTCACTCGATGATGCAATTAAATTTGACAATATTGAGAGTGCTCAGGCAAGAAAGAATTATCTCGATCAAAACGGATATAGTGGATGCGTTATAAAACCGATTGACGAATTTTAATAAAATAACGGTTTCAAAGGAAAGCGAGGTTAAAAAATGGATTTAATAGAAATTATCAACAAGGCTGAACAAGAGAATGAGGACTTGAATGACTATGGTGACATTCCCCCAGATTCTTATAAAATTTTTAAACAATTAATTGAAGAGATTAAAGAAAATTTACAACAAAAAAATTCATAAAACGATGATTTTAACGGGAGTTGAGTAAATGTTTATTGATGAAAATGGGAACGAAGCTACAATCGAAGAAATTGTAGAACAATATAAAAACAAAGGCATGGATGTTGAAGTTACGGTAGGAGATGCGGAAATTTATACGAACTACGGTGGGATATACAAGAAAGAAATAAGGAAAAACTGTACTATAATCAGAATGAAATGACGATTTGAACGGGAGTTGAACTTGAATGGTACAAGAAGTTTTTGATGAATGTCAACGATGCAAAATAGTGAAATCAGCAGTCAGTTTTATTGATCGAGAAACTAATAAAGAAATAATTGTCTGTCCAAAATGCATTAAAGAATTAATTAGTGGAGAAGAAAACGGATGAAAACAAGATTTCATGGGAAAGGATGATTTATATCAAAGCAAAAAAACTGGTTATCTACGGTTTCGATAATTTGGAGAATCATGACGCGCTTTATGTTATAGAGGAAAAGATATTTGTTGATGATTCAAATGGTACAGCGCATAAAAAATTAGGTGATTATGTTTCAAATAAGTCTATTACACCATATTTGGGTTGGGACGGCAATGTTTATCCGAAGTTTGTTATAGCAGATATCAATTTGGATTAACTCGATAAAAACATGCTTTTATATGGATTAAAGGAGGGGGAAAATGGTAAGGGCAATAAAGATTGAAGATGGAATGGGTATTTCAATTGTTAAAGAAGAATTTGTGAAATTGATACTTTCTGAAGATGGAACGAAAATCACAAAACAATTCAACCTGAACATACAGAATATTAGTGATGATTGGGTTTCAATAGAATTTGAGGATAAAAGTGTCGATAAATCAAAACGAACTTGGATTGATGTTACACCAGAACATTTTAAGCAAAGGTAATTTCAATGGAAAGGTGAATATGATGGATCAATTAGAGACACGAATTAAATCTATCCGAAATGGCAAAGAATTAGGTCATTGTAAAAAGGAAGATAAGCCAATTGACTTTAAAATGCTTAAAGAACTTCGCAAGCAATGGGAATATGATTATAAAATAGATAATGGTTTCTAAATAAAATATCGTTTTCATGTGGAAAGGAGAGAAAGGTTAAGATGTTAAGAGAAGGTTACAATGATGAATTATTTAAAATCACTTGTCTCAAATGTGGAAGTGACGAGTGTAGCATTATTGAACATGAATTAAATGACAGTGAAGATGAGGTAATAGGATTATCGTGGCATGTTCATTGTCACCAGTGTCAAAATTGGGATATCTAAAAACGCCAATAAAATGGGGATTTTAATATCCTTTTCAGGCCGCGAAATCTGTTTCTAAAGCCCCTCAGTTGTGTTAATATACATTTGGGGAGGGGATTGTATTGATCAAATTTAAAGCGGAAATTGAGATGTTTGGGGTTTCCTTAAAGCCAAAGTATGCGAGAACTCTTTATACTGTAGTACTAGCAGCACAAAAGGAAATACGCAAAGCTCAGAAGATACATTATTCATACAATGTACCAGCAATCATTCATATTTATGAAAAAGATGAGCAAGGTGATTGGAAGTCGCTTGATAAAAGAAATGTTGATATATCACATATAAGTTAGTTCTCATAAGAATACATAGTTTTAACACTTAATTTATATTTATTTTAAGTGTAAAAACCATGTATTCTTCTTGTTTATTTTCTTGAGTAAAGTGTATAATAGTATTAAGTGTAAAAAATTCATGAAAAATTATGAGTTAATTACGAGGAGATGAAGTTGATGGCTGCTGAAAATGCACAAAATACAGAAATTATGGATGTACTTCCTACTGTTTTTGCTGAAATTGCAAAAAATAATGAACAAGTCAGAGAAGTTGATGAATTACTTTCTTCGATTTATAAATTTCCGATTTCTACTTTTAATGAGATTTTAGTAAACAATGAAAAACTTGCTCAATTTACAAACGAAGGGATAATACTCTTATCTGTTCTCTTGCACAAAGTTACACATCTAGAGATTATTAATCCAACGAATTTCTACAGCCAGAAAGACATAAATAAGGCTTTAAAATTTCGATATGAAGCCGAAGAGACATTGTCGTTTCCTTACACTTTTGAGGGCGTGTTAAGATCATCTGATAAGGAATATCTTACGGTAATGTCTTATAAGGAAATAGCAAAACTTTGGCAAGCTAAATTATTAACTTATAACTTCGAGACTCAGCGCGCGCCTAAGAAGAAAATTAATAAAAGGACTAACACAATTAAAAAGACTCCAACAATCGTTCAAAAAAGTGTTAAGAATATTGCAAGATTGATGAAAGAGGGTAAATTTTTACCGTCTACTTTGGTCATAAATATTCTTAAAGATGGTACTGATTCAGTTGAGTATGATAATGGTGATTTAATTATTGATGAAGGTACTAAACTTAACTTGATCGATGGAGCACATAGATTATATGGTATGCTAAGTGTACTTGAAGAAAACCCAGATTTTGAAGGCTTTATGGAGGTCTCTATAAGACATTATACACTTAACGAGGCGAGATACCTTATTGGACTCCTTAATACTGTAAACCGTTTTGACAAGAACCTAGTAAGATTCAACACAGATGATACAATTGGCGGCTTAATTGTTAAAGATTTGATTCAAATTAAAGAGTTGAAAGATCGAGTCGAAACTGACAAAACAACAGTTACCAAGACTTTAAACATGCTTACAAACTATTCAATATTGGCAGATTGGGTTAATGAAGTATTTAAACCTGAGACAACAAAAGATCAATACGACATAACAGATGTCATGAAGAAATTCTATGGCTATCTGATCTCTTCTTATCCTGAAGACTTTGGAAAAGATATGGCTAAATCACGTAAAGCGAGTTGGTTTAATCATCACAATATGCATGTTGGGTTTATTGTAATTGCTAAAGCATTATTTGATCGTTATGGCAAGGATTTTCCTGTTGATGAGATTACACGCATAATAGATTCCATTGATTTAAAAAAGGGAACAGGTAGTGCAATCGATAAAATTATGATTGAGCAAGGAAATAGAAACTCCAATCAGAGCAAGGCATTAATCCGCAAGTTTTTTGATGAGCAAGTAAGTGAATTGATGGCTCAAAAATCCGAGTAAAGGTGGTTAATATAAGGTGTCTAACATTATTTATGAAGGCAAGATTTATAATCCAGAAGTTAAAGAGAAATTTATCAGTGATAATGAATATAAAGAAGGAACTCAGAAAATTTTAGGGCGTATATTTAAAGTCTCGTACACCATGGAAAGAGACTTGGGTAAGGATCTTTATGATTTTAATCGTGAGGAAATTAGAAGATTATGTTTCCTTTATATGGCTAAGACAGAATACAGTTCACGTGCAAATGTCCAGTGGATTCATGTCTACATTGATTGGGCAATTGATATGGGTTATGTAACTGGAATAAATCCTTTAGAGGGAGTTTCAAAAGAGTGGAAAGAGCAGTTTGTTAACAAGAGTCTTAAAAAGTACTGGACAGAAAAAGAAATTGATCAGATTGTTAGTAAATTAGTTAATGCACAAGATGCAGTAATCGTGAGATTGCTATTTGAAGGTGTTAGAGGTACAGGAAATGCTGAAATTTTGAATCTGATGAAAGATGATGTTGATGCTTTTAATAATAAACTACACCTTACTGATGCCGATGATTCCAGAAGAACGATTACTGTGAGTGACAAATTAATTAAATTATGTGAAGCGGCTCTTAGAGAAGATGAGTATGAAAAAATGAATGGTAATCCAAGCCCTGAAATTCGATCAGAAAGAGCTAACTTAGTGATTAACAATTTTATTGTCAAATCGGCAAACACAAGAACCACCCATTTTCACGAAGCTGAGAAGAATGTAGTCCACAGGAGACTTACTAAGATAGCAGATATGATAGGCGAACCTCACTTTGCGCCCCTTTCATTGATTTATTCAGGTATGATTTATAAAGGGTATGAGTTGTTTAAATTAACAGGCAAACTTGAAGATAAAGAGTATAAAATGATATGTCAGCAATTTGGTGTAGATGCAGAACAATCCCTATACAGATTGAAGAATGAGTTTTTAAATTTAGATTTTATACTCACTATGTATCCCCAAAATTAATTTGGGGATTTCTTTTTTTATTTATAAAACCTATTGACTTGCAAATGTGAAAAATGATATATTAATATATGTAGATGAATCCTGCAAATGAAAGCACTGTCATGGGAATGCTAATAACGAAATTATCAACAATATAAAAGGGGTAAAATATGCCAACAAATAAAATAATGGATGCGGATTCATATGAGTCCAAGTTGGTTAATTGGGAACGAACAATAGGTAACTTTATGATCTGGTTAAAGGATGTATGTGATGTGGATGATGGTCTATACAATAAAGTTGATTCTGTTGTTAAAAATGATAAAGATCTGCGTCTATGGATAAGTTTTTTTGATGGTGACTTTGATAATGTTGAGGCAACAACAGATTTATACATAGCATCAAGAAAATAATAATAAATAAAAAATGAAAATATAATAAATAATATTATTGACTTTGTGTTGTTCAAAATGCTACTATTAAGGTAGTTAAAAGGAATATAATTCAATTTGAAAGGATAGTTTCATCATATAAAAAGAATAGGAGTATTAAAATGCAAAATTGGAATGAGATTGAAGATCACGCATATTTTTATTTGTCTGAAATAAACGAAACAACCGATGATAATGACGATGAAGTTACTTTACCTCAGTTCACTAAATTGAGATTGGAATATATTGAATCTAATGAGATGATGTTTACTGTGATGGATGGAAAACATAAGGGATTTGATTTATATTTTTATACAAACCGAGATAAACCAGAAGACCTTTTGACCGAAAATGAGTATCAACCTATTAAAAATGATATATCAATCTATTGGAAAAATGAATTAAAAAAGATTCCACAATGTCCACAAAGACAGGATTCATTAACAGATCAGATGATTGATTTGTATATTGTAGCAAATAAGTTCGGATTTTATGACGCTGCTGATTTTATTAGACAGAATTTCATGAAAAAACAAATGAAAAGATAATTTTATGAGGTGAGAATATGGTTGTAGAAAAAGAAAAATTTCTGAATCTTCTTGACAAATTTATTGATAGGTCAGAAAGATGGATTAGGGATGCTAATGACAGAGAAGATCACAATGATGTTTTTTATTACAAAGGACAAAAAGATGTGATTGAAGAATTGAAAGACATGGCTAAGAATTGGAGTAAAGGTAATGATTATGCTTATGATATTAAACCATTAAAGGATAAGTTTATTAAAAACGATAGCTTGATCTATCCTACTAAAGAATATTATGAATTACTCGAAAAACATTTCAAGAAAAATGGCGTAGAACTTACTTTCAATGAAAATAAGATGAGTGAAATTTTAAAACCATTTAAAAATGTCGAAGGTAAGTGTCTATTAAGTGCAGAAACTAATGAATACGAGAATATGATTTATCTCCAATTTGAAGATTGTAGAATCGAAATCAGAATGAAAATGGATGAAGCTGGAGATGTTGATTTAGTTTCTAAAATTGTAGTATAGCTATTGAAACGAGTCTTTTATTGGGAGGAGGAATCTCTATGGAGCAAAACAACAATAGACAGAGTATTTTAGAGACAATTGGATTGTTGGATGATATCAAAGAAACCTTGCAGTCAGGGATATGGTACTTCGATGAAACTGGTGGAGCAGATAGCCGACTGGAAGAACAATTATTACATAATATAAAAATAAGAGCATGGAATCTAAATGACATCGCAGAAGAGTTCAAAGAGAAATTTCAGGATAAATGGGACGAAGCACAAGAAGATTAAATAAATAATAAAATGAATCAATCATTGGGAGTGGAGCATGAAAAATAAACGAGATTACTTTGAACATTGTCCAGTTATTTTAGATGATACTCCTTACAATATTAATAAAAGTATTAATGGTAAGTTTGGAGTGGTAAAATATCATGAATCAACGCTAGGTGTATTGATACAAATTGAAGATGGTAGTTGGGTATATTATATTGCTAACAATATTCAAGCAGGGATAGTAGGATAAAACGGATATTTTATTAGGAGATGAGATTATGGAAATGGTCTTTGTAGAAGATAGAACAAAACTTCAGGAAATTATTCATGGGCTACCAAGTCATAGCATTATGTGGAAGCCAAATGTCATATTAATTAAGCAACCTATCACAGAAAAGTACATAGTTTTAAAAAGCAGATATACCGACGAGAAAACCAAAACACTTGATCCTGATTTATTTAAAATGTTTAGCGAAAGACGTAACTGGAACGATGAATATAATGACTTATATAAGAAATTTATTATTTTTGACGGTTCTTTATTAAATAATTCAGGCAAAGAGGCTCTGATTAGTTTCGAATGAATCGTGCATTTCATTAAGAAAAAAAGGAGATTCACTATGAGTTATAAAGATGCAAAAGCTGAAGACATAATCAATAAAACGATTTCAGAGGCACGTATTACTGATGATAATGTTGAAATTAAGTTTACAGATGGAACGGAAATGGATATTAGGCTAACTTATGTAGGATACGCAGGTGCAAGGTTGGATAGTACTTATTGGCCGAACTAAAAAATAAATGGTATATTTCAATGTAATAACAAAAAAATATAAATCGGAGATGATTGTGTGAGTAAATTAGAACAAACATTTGAACAAATTACAAATGCCATCTATGATATAGAGAGCTATCAAGAGTTAGATGAAACAGGTCGAGCATATTTATTGGATGACCTTATTGATGTTATGGAGGATTTACATAAAAAAGAAGTGATTGAGGGCTATTATTATGAAGAGCTAATACAAATAGTAAAAGACGGAGAAGAAATTCCACAGCCATTTTCAACTATCAAAGCTGTGGGCGTTATGTCTGATGAGACTTATGACATTAAAGTAAAAGTAATCACTGAAATTAAACGAAATAGTAATGGAGATTTAATTGTAAGATATCTAGGTCGAAGGAGTAAATAATATTAAGGGGTTGCATCATGGAAGAAAGAGTTAAATATTTTATCGAAAATGAATTGAGTGGAAGTTCACATGAAGCTTTAAATGCTGCTGTGAAGGCGTTATACTTTAATGACAATTCAGACTATCAAACAGCCTTATATGAGGTTGTAGAGGCGCTACTGGATGGCAATGCTCCTGATTATATTAACAATAACTTCATAAGTGAGCTGGCTTTGATATTGAATCCAGACTTTGGAGAATAAGGAGGAAAGATAATTGGTATTTAAAATTCCAACTAAAGAAGAAAGTGCTACTCGGAGACTCAAACAAGAACAGGAAGAATTATTAGAACGTCAAACCGTTTCATTCACTGGACATAGACCAAATAAACTTGGTGGATGTTATAGTCTTAAACATCCTGAGTCAGTAAAGATTATGGAGAAGTTGACACCTATACTTGATGAACTTATTACAGATGAAAATATTTCAAGGTTTATTACAGGAGGAGCCATTGGATTTGACCAGATTGCATTTTGGACTGTTCAGAAATTGAAGAATACATATCCTGAAATAAAAAACATTGTGTCTGTTCCATTTAAAAATCAAGCATGTAAATGGACGGACAAAGAGACTCTTCGATGGTATAACAAGATGCTTGAAGTTGCAGATCAAGCAATTTATGTTGATGAAGTTGCTGGTTACGGTATGGATGGATTTTCAATTGGAGAATATCATGTTGCTAAGATGCAAAAGAGAAACGAGTATATGGTTGATCAGAGTAGGATCACTGTAGCGTGTTGGGATGGAACCAAAGGTGGCACTGGAAATTGTGTAAACTATGTAGTGAAGAAACGTAAGACACTGTTTCAAATGAATCCGAAATATGATTATGAGTTAGAAGTTAGATATGGAATGTTCAATTAATAAATCATTAAAATAAATAATGATAAAACGTTGTGTTTTTTAAATCGATTGTGTTATGATATGGAAGTAGTAAAGGTGTGGTGGTGGAATAGGTAGACACTTCATAAATGTTTAAGGCGGAGTCCTATCAGGTAATGCTGGTAACAGTTTAGTAGGACGGAAAAGCGGTCAATAAACGTGCGCTATGTGAGGTGCAAATCCTCACCCACACTATTATAATAAAACAATCATTTCAATAGGTACGAACAGAATAATTTTATTGAAAGTAGGTGGTTGAGTATAACAGATACTAGGAGTCCACCTTATTTTTATCAAATCACTTAGACATAAAATATGATAAAAATAAGAGGAGAATGATAAAATTGGCTGAAAAGAAAATCGTAAAGATTAATACTAAGAATGGCTGCAAAGAATTCAAAAGTTACTTTCATTTCGTTGGAAAGGTGAAGAAATATCGCAAACAGGATGAAAGTAAAAGTTGGGTAGATGTTCCTTACTATGAAGTTAAACCAACGGTAACAAAAAAACCGAGACGTGTTCTACAATTCGTACTTGAAACAGCTAAGAGTAATGATTTGAAAATTGAAGTTGCAGGAATGGAACAAACTCATGCTCACCCTTACAGCAGTAAACATAAAAAAAGTGTTAAAGTTGTATGGGCTGATAGACTTGATAAAACTAAGTTTCCAGATGATACATATCACATTATTAACGGTACAGAATGGGATCGAGCAGGGGAAATTGGCGAAAAGATTGCCGATGGTCAATGGGTAGAAGTAAAGGGTTCATATGAGTTCAGTACCTTTATGGATAATGGAACTGAAAAAACAGTCATCAAGAGAACAGTTGAACAGTTCAATATTATTGAAAATGGAGCAGAAATTAACTTAGATCGTACAAATAAAATTACATATGTTACAGATTTTGATTCTCCTGATTTTGTTGAAGTCAATAAAATTAATATCCAGATTGGTATCAAGAGTACATATCAAGATGAAAAGTTAAAGGACACTAATGTAAAAGCCATATATTTGGCAAATGGTAAAGAGCGTTCTGAACCAAAAGACTTGGAATTGACAGTATTTTATCAAGAAGTTGCTGAAGGCAAACCATTGGCAGATGCATTTGCTTCCTTGAATCGATTAGATTTTATTGAGATTACTGGTCAAGATAACAATCGAGCGACATTCTCATATGTGGACATTGAAGAAAAGTTGGAAGACGCTGATCCTTTCAATGAAGTAGCATCTGGAGATAAAACTGTTCGTCAAGAAAAAGTAACAAATGGAACGAAAAAGGGATTGGAAGTCACAGGCTATGTAGCTGGAACAATTCTCCGTGGATTCTTGACAGAGCAAGAGTTAACCAAATCTGCAAATGTAAAGAAAGATGATCCATTTTTAAATCAAGAAACTAGAACAGAATCAGAAGTTGTTGGTGACGATGAAGATCCTTTTGCTGAATAAATAAAAAATAAAAAATGGGAGAGATTAAATGGGTTATCGTGATAAAGTAAAATCAAATATTCCAAAGGTTGCGTTACATAGTATTGACTCTTTAATTGCTGGTTCATATAAGACAGGAAAAACGAGACTTTGGAAGGAAGTAACAGAATTACATTATGCTAATCCTGACGAAGTTTTGTTGCTTGCTTTTGAATCAGGATATGAGACTTGGGAACTAGATAGTTTCATTCCAATTCATCAAGAGGGTTCAGATGAAGAACTGTGGAAAGTATGGGAATACTTCAAAAAGGTAGTTGTTCCTGATCTCGTAAAAGAGGCTAAAGAAAAACGAATTGTAAAACTCTTAGGTATTGATACTGCTGACCGTTGTGTTGATGCTGCTACTGCATGGCTGCTTAAAGATAGAGCCAAAAAATATGGAGTTGCTGAAATTGTATCACTTCAAGAATTGGGTGATGTTTCTTTAAATAAAGAGAATGGATATACTGCTCTCTATGAAGAAATGAAAAAACCTTTTGATGCACTGAAAAATGCAGGTTATGGAAAAGTGAGTTTAGCGTGGACGAAGGAAAAAGAAACAACTTTATACAATGGCATGAAATATAATTCTATTGAACTTATGATGCATCAAACAGCTAGAAAAATCTTTGAATCACAAGCAAGTTTGATTTGTTGCTTATTCAATGAAGTTACTGTTGTTGATAAGTCAGGAAAAGAAATGGAAGATAACATCAAGGACAAAAAAGGTAGAGAAAAAGGAACTAACTTCCATGAAACTCGGACAGTTATGGCTTTTAGACCAACTGAGTACATTTCTATCGCAGGTGGACGTTTTACTGAGCTTCCTTCTGACCCAGTGGAATATAGTGCAGAGAACTTCCTTCAGGTGTATGAAGAAGCTGTTAAAGGTCAACTGAAGAAGACCACTAAAACTGTGGAAGAATTGAAAGTTGAACAAGAGCAGGAACTTGATGAAAAACTTCAAACTGTTGAAGAGGAAAATAAGGAACCTGAAATTCCAACTAAAACTGTAAAAGAATATCATGCTGAAATTAAAGCAATTACAACTCCGCTGTTAAAAGTTGTCGATAGCAAGGCAGCAATCATGGCAAAGTTTAAAGAAATTTTCAATGCTGATAAAGCTGATTATACGATTATCACTGATACGACAATGTTAGAAAAAGCTTTGCAATATGTACGAGAAAATTTTCCGAATACATAAGCCAATGAAATAAATATTTTATCGTAATTTGAAAACAGTCGCCCTGAACCTAAACCACTCAGGGTGGAGTTTTATTAATCGAATACGTGGAGGTAATGAATGGGGAAGAATTATGTCAGATCTGTAGTGGTACTCCTTGTGCTAACAATGGTTGGATGCACAAATGAAAAGGATATTAATACAGAAGCGAAAATTGAAAATAAAAATGAGATTCAAAATGTCGTGTCGGTAATGGAAGCTCCTTTGGTGCAAGAGGTTGAAAAAAGTAAGGAAGAAAAAGAAACAATACATAGTGTAGCACCAGTAGAAGTTAAACCTAAGCGTCCAGAAATAAAAGATGTTAATTTAGATGTAAAATTATTAGATTACATATGGAACAAAGCGAATGAAAATGATTTTGCGTATACTCTTATACTGTCTATGGCAAAGCAAGAGAGTAATTTAAACCAAGACAGATTAAATCATAACAACAATGGCACAACAGATGGCGGCTTGATGCAAATTAACTCAAGAAGCGTTAAGTGGCTTGCTGAACTAGCAGACATTAAAAATCCAAATGTGTACAATGATTATCATAGTATAGATATGGCAATTGCCTATTTGGTTGAAGAAAGAAACTATTGGAGAAAGCAAAGGCTTAGTGAAGAGCAGGTATTTTTTGCTACTGTTTTAAGTTATAACCGTGGACGTGCTGGAGCTACAAGTTACATAAGAAGAAATGGTTGGCATAGTGAGTATGTTAAAAATGTATTGAAGTATAAAAGTGAATTTGAACAAAATATATTATAGGAAGTGATTGTGATTATTGCAGAAGAAAGGGAAACAATCATTCGATCAGATGATTCAGTGGGTGTCTGGTCAATTTACACCACTCAACAGAAGCTTGTTACACGGTTAAAGAAGGCAAATATTTTTCCTGTTAAGGTCGATGAGGATGGGACACATTGGTATGAGAACGTACCATTCAATCAAGTTTCATTTAGAGCAGCATCAACTAGGACGATGAGCAACGAACAGAAACAAGCCGCTTCTGACAGACTTAAAAAGGCAAGGGAGGCTAAAAAGAGTGAGTAAACCATTAAAAGTAGCTTTCACAGGATGGATGGGATCAGGTAAAACTGATGCAGCCAAGTATCTGAAATTTAATTATGATTGTGAAATTATAAGTTTTGCCGATGGCATCAAATACATAGATAGATATTTGTTTGGATCAGGGAAAAAGAATAGAGAGAGATTGCAAAAAATTGGTGAGTTTGGTCGCACTCTTGATCCAGATATTTGGGTCAAACGTACAATGGAAACAGCCGCAGATGAAGAAAATGTTGCGATTGATGATGTTAGACGAATGAATGAATATAATGCATTAGTTGATGATGGATTCATAGTCATTCGTACTGTAGCAGATGAGGATGTTCGTGTGCAGCGCTTGATTGACCGTGATGGTAGTTGCGATGTCTCGCTAATGTATAATGACTCTGAGACAGGAATGGAACATCTGGATCTACCTGAAATTGAGAATAATGGAACCATTGAAGAATTGCATGAAAAGTTAGACGTGTTGATGAAAAGCTATGGTTTTAGTAAAGTCGTAAACTAAATAATATTTATCGCACGTTTTAAGAGCAAATGAAAGCTGTGTTTTATTAGGTGATGAAAGGAATGTGAATAGTATACATAAAATTAATGTGAATACTCATGTATATGTCAAATTGACCGAATATGGAAGAGATATTTTGCAAAACACGAATTATAGAAATCATCATCAACCTGAATGGGATGGTTTTTATAAATTTCAACTTTGGGATTTAATGAATTTATTTGGAGAGCATCACCAGATGGGATTTGGAAAGGTTCCATTTGAAAATAATGAAGTATGGTTTAGCAAGTAAACCAGATAAAACTACAGTTTCATTGGATGTTTATAAAGGAAGTGAAAAATTGCATTGTAAAAATTTATGTATGGTTAGATACTGTGAACACAATGATGGTTTTGGAACTTGTAAAATTGAAAATGGTTTACCTTATATTACATATGAAGATATAAATTCTAAAGAAGAAAAAGAAAAAGCAACTACAAAGTGTGAGAAATATATTGAAGATAAATCGGAGGAATGATATTGGGTAACAATTTATTAGGTAGTCTTGATTTAAATAGGATTCATCAATTTGATTGTGTGCAGGGCATGAAGCTAATTCCAGATGACTCAATCGACACTTGCGTCACTTCCCCTCCATACTGGAATGTTAGAGATTATGGAGTGGATGGTCAAGTTGGTCTGGAGGACGATTATAAGCAATACATCAAAAAGTTAGTCGATGTTTTTCATGAAGTTAAAAGAGTATTAAAACCTGATGGTACATTATGGCTAAATATAAATGATACATATGCAGCAAACCGAACTTATCAGGTAAGTCAAAGTATACATAAGGGTCACGATTATGGTAAAAGCAATGGAATGAAAGTTCCTGAAGGCTTAAAGGAGAAAGACATGATTGGGATTCCTTGGAAGAGTGCATTTGCATTACAGGAAGATGGATGGTATTTGCGTTCTGATATTATATGGCAAAAGCCTAATCCAATGCCAGAATCGGTTAAGGATAGACCTACTCGTTCTCACGAATTTATTTTCCTTATGAGTAAGAGTAAAAAATACTATTATGATTACGAATCAATAAAAGAAAATACACTTGATGGGTCAACAAAGAAAAATAAAACAGATGTATGGACTGTTCAAAAGAAATCATTTAAAGAGGCACATTTTGCAACATTTCCAGAGGACTTAATTGTCCCTTGTATTCTCGGAGGGAGTAGAGAGGGCGGTGTCGTGCTAGACCCATTCATGGGGGCAGGAACTACAGCATTGGTTGCAGCTAAGAATAATAGAAATTTTATTGGATTTGAATTGAATCATGAATACATAGAAATCGCGAACAAAAGGTTGGATAGTATTGATTATAGTTCCAATAAAATTTAGTTTTTATTTGGAAAATGGAAAGGAGACAAAAATTGAAAGTAATGATGAAAATATGAATATTACAGAGTTTCAATATCCAGATGGATGGTATATGAGAGTTGGTCAGGTATATTCAAGTCCATATGAAAGTTATCATACTAGGATTACTCGTATTGATCGATTAAATAATGAAGAACAAGTAATATATTTTGAAAAGTTAAATCCTAGAGATTACACTGAATTGTGGTCGGATGAAGAAGAACGCGCATACGCTTGGTGGTTTAATGAAGGTCATTGGGATTTAGAAGTAGACGTTTATGTGTAATGAAATCAATTTTTCCGGTAATACAAAAATTATTTAAAAGGGGTATGTTTAATGAAAAATGCTTTAAATAAAGATTTAATTTTAGAAACTCTGGAGATTTTATTAGCAGATGACGAAGATAAGAAAAAAGCAGACACGACTATTGGTGTAATGCACAGAGGATCTGAGGTAACGCTCAAAATATTAAAATCAGCGATTGAATGTGGTAAATATGATTTATAATTGGAAAATGAAATTGCACTTTTATAGGAGATGATTAAAGAATGAATATTCAAGAAATACACGAAATTCAACTCGCGGTGTTTGATAGTCATATTAAGAGTGCGAAACAAGATGGGTACAGTACCCATGTAACGTTACATGCTCTAAATGTAATGAGATCAAGATATGAGGCATTGGTAAAAGAGCAGCAGAGACTCAATGATGTTCTTGAGCAAATTGAACATGATACTGACGATGAGAATATATCTGAATATGCTAGATATAATCGTACAGCTGGATACGAATTTAGTAAATAAAATGGAACTTTATAAGGAGATGACATGAAGTGATTGTAAAAATAGGTGAGCAGTTTTTTGATTCAGATGAACAGCCAATTATGTTAATTTTGAATAGTTATGAAAAAGACCATGTTAAGAACATGGGAGAGCAAAAGCAGTATTGTTCCTTTCCAAGCGATTACGATATAGAGAAGATCAAAAAATGGATGAAAGTCCCTCAAGAGTTATTAGATGCAGTCGAGTACTTAGAATGAAAAGCGAAATTTATTGGGAATTGAGGTGAAATTGTTTGAAAACTTCTATTGTGATTTTTGCAAAAAGCCAAGAAGATGCTGAAGAAAAATTAGATGAACTGTTACAGGATGAGTATGTTATTAAAAGAACAAAAGATACGGCAGAAACAGAAACAAAATTTTATAGAGCAAAGAAATGGTCTGAGAATCAAAGAGCAACGAAAGTGCATGAATTATATATAGATTCAAGAATTGATACAGAGGAAGTAGATATGTGTATAATTCCATGTGTAATTCGTGGAGAAACTTCGAGTTGGCGAGATAGTGTTCATTATTTTTAAGTAAATAAAAGATAGATTTTATTATGATTCAGGAAGGACAGATAAAGAATGGCAAATACTGAAGGTATGAGTATAAAGTACATTGTTTTTAAATGGGAAGATGTAGATACATATCTAACGGATAAGGAATTTGAACAGTTGGATTCGCTTTGCGCGAAAATAAACGTGGGACGAATTAATGAAGGTAAGAAATTGAATACATATTTGGTTGTTAATTCAGATGAAGCATATTCAGATCAAGTTATTGATACGATGAAGGCAAACGGACATTGGGGATAAAGGGAAATAACAAAATTTAATAGGAGGAAAGAAATAATGGGATGGATGTGGATTGATAATAAACCTAATCCAAATTGTAAACATGAGACTGCATACATAACTGGTGATTATACCGACGAATGTACGAGTAGAGGGTATTTTGAAATTTATTGTCCCGAGTGTAATGGTAGATGGGATGAAAGGTCTAAAAATTGCAAATACGAAAGACCAAAGACAAAATAAAAGAGTGATTTTATAGGAGGTTATATTAGGAAGTGGGGAGTAATTATGAAAATTAATGAGAATATAACAGTTAACTTAACACCTGAAGACGTGACTAAAATTATTGAAAATCATCTTAATGAAAATGGCTATGTAGTACAAGGTTTGAGTTTCGATATTAAAGAAAAATGTGAAGGTTGGTATCAATCAGAACACTACGTAAAATATTTTGCAGGTGTTAATTGCAAAGTAATAAGAAAAGAAGAGTGAATGAAATGGTAGTTTTATGGGAGGAAACATGAATAAAATTATTGTTGAGGAATGGGAAAGTAAGACGGATTCCAGCTATGATTATGGCACAATTATCAAGGTTGGGAGCAAAGTAATTCATTGTGATTATATAAATGGGGATGTATTGCGCGAAATCTTAGTGGAGATTAATGCTCTTTACGAAGTGGAATATATTGAACCTGAAACAAATATTTAAAATTCTTCTTTTAATTGGAGGTAATGAGGTTTAAATGAATTATAATTCAGAAAAATATTGTAATGCTGTTTGCCAGAAATTATATGAACCAGATGGACTTTGTGACACCTGTCATTATTATGATTTTAATGGTGACGAACAAGGAGCATACACAGGAGCTGGGTTCTGCAACTTGTTCAAACAAGGGTCTGATCCGTACAGTGGATGTGAGGACTTTATCTGTAGAAATGTCATAGCATCACATTAAAAATCTTATTTCAAAGGGAGAATTGAATGGAAAAAATAAGAGAAAGTTGGTATGACGGATTTACATTAATTTCTGTAGAAGAAAACGCTGATAATGATTTTGATATTACATATATTGATGATGTTCATGATGGGCTAGGAAAAGTGCAAAAAATTGTCCTAGATAGATTATCCATATATCAATTTTCTAGATTAATTGAGAATATAAAAAATAGAATTGCACTAAATGCGAAGGAAACTCCTGCTAAAGTTGATCCACTTCAATTCATGCTTGATTGTCCGAAGACTGGTGAATCATGTATGTGTCAAAAAGAATGTATGTATAAGAGACATTAAAGCCTGTGTTTCAATGGAAAGGAGAGATTGAGTGAATTTATATAAAAACCTAAAGTATTGGATTGAATCAAAGTTCTTTAATATCCGTCACAGCCTAGAAGTTGCTTATTATAAAAGAAAATATCCAGATTATGAAGACAACTATTGTAACATTGGATCGCTCAAACTTATATGGGGAATTAAATCTTGGGATGATCTTACTGGAGCAGATACAAATCTATATTCTATGAATGATATTGATATTACATATGACAGAAAAAGTAAACTATATATGTTGGGGATTGAGACAGCATATATGTTTGATGATCATGAAAGTGAATGTAAATATCTTAGACAGCTACTTGAAGCATTTACAAGTTTTATGAGTGAGAATGGTTATTCAACAGATTGTAAATTTCCTTTATTCTTCGGCAATCCGTCAATTACAACGTCAGCAGAAAGCATTGAAGAGCTATATACTAACTTTAGAATTTTCGTTGAAGGGTACTGCAAAGTTTACGAAATTCATTAAAATTTGGATTACATTAGAAAGGAGAATAGATATATTGAAGAAATTTAGATGCATTGTAACTAGGACGGACGAATACATAGTTGAAATTGATGAAAAGTTAATTAATGAAGAGTGGATGGCTGCATATAGGGAAGATTTCACTAACATACATTCGCTAAAGGATCATGCCGAAAACATTGCGTGGAATCGTTCAGCAAATGGAGAAGGAGTAACTTACGAGGGATATGGGTTTGTTTTTGTAAATGGCGAAGCGCCTTGGGGTGCAAGGGAAGAACTTGTTGAAAAAGGTATTAATATTAAAGTCATTGAAGAAGAAAATTATGAGTTTGACGTTGAGGAAATTAAATAAAATCGATATTTCAATAGGATGGGAGTGTTTGGGCAATAAATATCTGGATGACAAAACATTGTATTAAAAGATGTAAACAACAGGGACTTAACTCTTACTACATAAAAGTAATGATTAAAAATGAAATACCTGAATTTGATGGTGAAATTACGTGGTGCTTATCAAATGGAGTAAGAGTTGTATTAGTAAAAGGATATAATCAGATATCTGTTGTTACTATAATCGGTCTCAAGAAACATGTAGCCATGAAATTGAAAAATAAGGAAAAATTGAGTTTGCTAATGAAATGAGAATTTTAATGGAAGGGGGTAAGATATGTACTTTATAACAAATGAATTTGATTTAAAAGATAAAGTAATTGCGTTTACGCATTTTGCACAATTCGCAGATGCTATGACAATCGTAACTAAAGATAAGGGAATAATGGTTTTTTACCAATCGTGGAATGAAGATGGAGATGATGGTAGGCAGACTTTTGTTATGAACGAAACAAGTGCTCGTAATTATGTATTAAAGAATGAATGGATAAAAAAAGAACTTCAACAGCTCGGTATTATTACACAAAAAGACATCGAAGATTACGAAACAGAGAAACGAAGGATTGTTGAGGAACACATGAAAAACATGCAGCACATCCAAGAGGAAAGAGACAGAAGAAAGTATGAAGAACTGAAGAAAAAGTTTGAAAATAGTTAATAAAACGAGAGTTTCAATAGAATAGGAGGGAATAAATTATCTTTAAGAGATTACTAATTAAACTAGGACTCATAAAAATCCTAACTGATGAACAGATACATAACAATAAATTATCTAAAATCAAATGGGAACTTGCTGAACATAGAGGAAACCTGTCCATCCTAATTCCAGATGATTTAAAGATGGAGTTTTTAAGGAAATCATTCATATCTGGTGGATGTATTTATAGTTTATATAACGATGAGAAACCAAAGGATTATGATTTTTTTCTGACATCTACGACTCTAGCGGCAAAGTTAAGGGAACATTTTATGGATGCTTCTGGATACCATGGAAGCAACATGAGTGGGGGGACTTATAATAATTTACCACTTATCATAACCGACAACGCTATTTCAGTCGGTAAGTATCAGATTATTACACGATGGGTCGGAACTCCTGAAGAAGTTGTGGGACAATTTGATTTTGAACATTTGCAATGTTTCTATTACGGTGGCGAATTAGCCAGCCTAAGCAGCTTAGACTCTTTAAAAAGTAAAGACTTAAAATACAATGAAAAACGAGCAAGAGATATAGTGGGTACGGTTATGAGAACGAATCGATTTGTTCAACGAGGGATGAGGATTTCATGTAAAGAGATGTCCAAGATTCTACTCAAATTAAATGAGGTTGGATTCAGCGAAAGAGAATTAGAAACATTAAACAATGCTCAATCTGACAGGCACTTTAGCTCATAAACAAATTAGGATGTATATGAGTGGAAGGGGAATCGTGGTATCAGTTTAATGAGGATGATGATTGTGAGGACTGTCGGGTTGGGGCGTATCAGAACAAAGATGTGACTGCGGAAATCGAAGAGTCGCTTGGGAGTGCATGAGTAGCGAATGTAAATGTAAAGGTGAAGAAATGCCTCATTGTCAAAACTCATATGCATCTGCATATATGAATTATACGAATAAAATAAACAATGAAAAGGATGATTAAATAAATGCCTAATTTATATCAACTAGCGACAGAGTACAAACAATTTTATGATTATCTTGATGCAGCATTAGAGAACGACGAAATGACAGAGGATGATCTACAACTTTACTTTGATACTCTTGAGTCAGTTCAAGAAACATTTGAGCAAAAAGCAGAGAACGTAGTGAAATTTCTTAAAAATATTGAAGGTGATATTGCAGCATATAAGACTGAGAAGCTTAGATTGGAGAAAAAACAAAAGTACCTGCAAAATAAATATGATGGATTGAAGAGATGGCTCAAGGATTCGTTAGAGGTAAATAACATTGATAAAGCAACTGCTGGCATGTTCAAGCTACGTCTTCAAAGAAATCCTGCATCGGTTGATATTCTGGATCAGGACAAAATTCCTGAGAAATACATCACCAAGAAAGAAATTAGTTTTGATAAAAAACTACTGCTACAAGAAATTCAAAGTGGTAAAAGTATCGATGGAGTTGTAGTTGCCCCAGAGACAAAACATATCAGAATTAATTAAATAAATTATACATAAGTATTGATTTTAAAACGTAAAAAATGTTATATTAACTACACAGGAAAACATTAACTTACCTCAGTGATGGAAAAATAAACAAATCCATGATTGAGGTAAGTGTAACATTATACATAGAAGGTGGAATGTGAATGACATTTATCCAAAAGTTTATCAATGGTGAAGTATCTGTTGAGGATATTCATCAGTATAAAGCACAGTGGAACGAGTCAATCGGTACAACAATTTATGATCATCTGAGGATGACGTTAGATGATTATAATAAGTGGATCATCTATGGTGATAATCATTTGTTGAGGACGTTTAAGAGGCTTTAGATGGTTCTAATGGTTCTTTTAATGGAATGAAAATTAAAAAGGAGATGTTGATACTGAAGGTTAAATTATTCACTCATACAGATTTAGATGGTGTTGGCTGTGCCATCATAGGTAAGTTGGCTTTTGATGACATCGATATCGAATATTGTAACTATGATGAGATTGATAACAAGGTACGTGACTTCACAGGCAGAATGAAATATAAGCACTATGACAAAGTATTTATTACCGATATTTCAGTGAACAGGGACGTAGCCGATTTAATTGAATACTCAATCACTGAGAAGCGTGAATATCTTAATAAGTATCAACTAATTGATCATCATGCAACAGCAAAGTGGTTAAATGAATATGAGTGGGCAAACGTAACTGATTATTATAATGAAGAAATGAAAACGTGTGGAACAAGTTTGTTTTATGATTTCCTTCATAATGAAGATTTGGATACCCCTCATCTTATTGCGTTCATTGAAGCAATCCGTCGATATGATACATGGGAGTGGAACACGAGATATAACGACCTTCACGCAAAGGAATTAAACGATCTTCTATATATCATGGGCCGTGAAAAATTCTTTAATCGCTTTATCCAGACTCCTAATGTTAACTTTGATGTGGGCGAAAGAATGTTGCTTGAAATTGAGAGAGATAAAATTGAGGCTTATATTGAGTCAAAGAAAAAGCAAATGTTTGAAGATGAATTGGATGGTTATAAAGTCGGTGTAGTTTTTAATGAGCAATATCATTCGCAACTCGGAAACGAACTAGCTGTAAGTAATCCACACTTAGATTTTATCGTAATGATAAACGCGGGAAATGGAACTGTCAGTTATAGAGGAATTCACAAGCATATAAATATTGGCGAGATTGTTAAGAAGTATGGTGGTGGAGGACATCCACAGGCAGCAGGAAGTCAGACAAAAGATCACATTAAACAAGAAGTATGGCAGGATTTTATTATTAATCCCTTACAATAAAATCTCTTTTTAAAAAAGAAATGGGATCGGATTATAAATAGCCTTTGGTTACATCACTAATATACTTATTTAATCTTACATTCAACTCAACTTTAACAACTTGTCTCATAAGACTTATCTTACCTTGATGTCCATCACATGTATAAGCATGTTCAATACCAGTGACATCTTTGCGTACTTCCCAAACTTTAATATTTTTCTTTCGTAACTCTTTATTGGTGAAAATCAAGTCCTTATTAATACACTCCATAACAATTTGAGTTGTTTGTACGTAAAGTTTTTTTAAAGTATCTTGAGTCCTGATCATTTCATCTAAATTTTTATTGACTATGGTCTGGAGTATAGGGAGTAATATAAAATCTTTGATCAATTGAAGTTCATCAGAATTAGGCTGGGCCATATTATCACCTACATAGGAATGTTTGTTCCTATTTTATAATAATGAGTGAAGAAAAGCAAAGGGAGAGGTAAAAAGCACACAGTTTAATAATAGCACGGTAACAATCATTGTTATATTTGCAGTGGAGATTTGAAGAAGATGAAGAGTAAATAAAGTACGATTTTGTTGGAAAGTGATGTGGACTTAATAAATAAAAATATCAATTGGTATGAAAGAGATAATAATATTACATATCTAAATATCAGAAACAAAAAAGGCGAAGAAACTCAAGTTTTAATTGATGCTGAGGATATGGAAAGAACAAAAGAAGTTAAATGGAGCATGTATTGGGATGAAGATATTCAAAACTACTATATAAGATCGACCAAATACTTAGGTATTATTAATGGCAAGGTAAGATATGAAACAATAGATAATAGAAAAGAGAATTTACGAGCGACAACTAATAATAAAAATGTTAAAAACAGAAAATCAAAAAATAGAAACAACAAGTCTGGTCATCGAAACGTGTCATGGATCTCAACTGAAGGAGTGTGGCGAGTGCAACTTTCGATTAATGGTAAAAACACTAAGCTAGGCGACTTCGCAGATATACACGAAGCTGGTGAATTTGCTGAAAGGATGAGACAAAAGTATTATGGAGAATTTGCGGGTGAAAATTGAGAATCCAATAGATGAAGGATTTTATAGGGAGTTGATTTTAAATTGGTAATAGGTATTAGTTATGAAGGAAATATTGAATTCCTGAAAGATAAGAAAGAATATATCGATTTAATAAAAAGGCTGGAATCAGATGAACAAGAATATTTAATAGGAATTGATTCACCGAGTAAAAACTTTAATAAAGATTTCACGGTAGTCACATATTTAAAAGTTGGTGTTGATAGAGAGTTAACGGTTGAGGGATCTATTAGATTTTAATTCCAAACGAAACATGCAATTCATTATGAGTTATACACGTTAAAATAAATTATATAAAACGTTTTTATTTTTAATATAATTTATGCATAATGGTTATCGAAAGGAGGAGAGTTATTGGCACAAGTTAAGTGTTATTGGTGTGAGCAAAGAGACGAAAAAGAATTGATGATAAGAGAGGATAATAAGAAACATTACCATAAAGAAAAATGCCATAGTTCATACATAGCAGATAAAGAATTCAAAAAAATCGAAAGCGAGAAGTGGAGTTTACTTTATGAGTATGTGAAGGAATTACACGGTATTTTAATTGTACCCCCTAGAAACATTAAGAGGCTTCAGGATTTGAGGAATGGGATCGACTTTAAAGATGGTAAGAGTTATCAAAGGTATAAGCAAGGTGTGTCTTATGAGTTAATGTTAGATGCATATAAATTGAGTGAAGATAAAATAAAATGGTTCATTAAGGATGTTCTTAACGGCAGCAAAGATGCGGCCGATATAAACAAGTGTATCACTATGATGCTGAACAATCTTAATGTTGCATGGGCAAAGGAACAGCATAGAAAAAAACAAAAGGAATCATCAATCGTAAATAAGCCAGATGATCTTAAGATTGATGATTCCATAGTCTACAAAAGGAAAGAAGTTTCATTAAACGATATTACAGATTTTCTATGAGGAGTGTTTAAGTGACAGAATGGAAAGAGCGACTGAAGAAAGAAATTGTTCAATCTGAAGGGTATCTGACAGGATTGTTTTGGGGTAATCCAGATAATTATAGTTTTTTTTCAGAAGAGAAAATAAATTACAAATCGTTTATGAATACTGTTTATGGCTATTTTTTCACCTTGGGAAGAAAGTTATCGGATAAAGGCATTAGGGTTTTTGATGATATTTCTGTTTCTCAAATTGTTAAAGAAACCAATACCGAAGAACAGTATAGTAAATACGGTGGATATGAAACAATCAAGGAACTTGCACATGAGGTTAAAGACAAGGTTGAAAATTTAGATGCATATTATAATGAAATAAAAAAATATAATCTTATATATAAACTAGTCGAATATTTTGGTGAAAGAGTAATAACTGACGAAGGTAAGTACAATTATAAAAAAATGACCAAAGAACAACTACATACATATTGGAATGATAAAATTCTTCAACTATCAATGGATGGTGATAATAAATACGATGAACATTATTTACTAGAAGGACTGGACGAAGCAATTGAAGAATGGAACACTAACCCAAATGTAGGATTGCCTTTCTTTGAAAGTAAAAGAATGACTAAGATTTGCACTGGATGGGACTATGGGCATGTCTATATGTACGGTGGTTTTGGAGGATCAGGAAAAACAAGCTTTACCGTAAATAAAGTCATCATGTCGTGCATAGAACAAAAAGAGAAATTACTTGTCTTAGCAAACGAGCAGTCGATTTCAGAGTTTAAAAAAATGCTTATGATAACTGCGATGGGTGTAGGAACAAAAGAGTATGTGGATCGTCAGAAATTAAATGAAGGAAATTTCACTGTTGATGAAAAAGAAAAGCTACGAAAAGCTAAAGAATGGATTTATGAGTTATGCGAAGGAAATGAGAAATTAATCACCTTTGTATTCATGGAAAACTACATAATGGATGACGTTAAAAAGCTTGTGAAGTATTATGCTGCAAGAGGAATACGAAGGATTATTGTGGATACAGGAAAGCCATCTGAGGGCGATGCTAGTATGGCTCGATGGGAAAGGTTTGTTGAAGATTTCAAAGAGATATATAAGCTTGCTAGACCAAATGGAGGAGGCTTAAATTTAGCCGTTTGGGTGAATGTTCAATTAGCAGATACAGCTCTAAAGATGAGGTTCCTAAATGAGTATGCTTTAGGAGATGCTAAAAAAATAAAAAATGAAGCATCTGTTTTATTTTTAGGTAGATTTATGTGGGACGATGAATATGAAAACGGCAAGCACGAGCTTTTGGTAACCCAATGGAAAAAAGATAATTTTACAGGTGAATATGGCGAGGTAGAAGAGCCACTTAAAAAAGAGAAAGGAATTCAGTATTTCTTATTATTCACAGGAAAATGTAGGCGAGGACAAGATAATAAAACGGGGCAAAGGATTCTTGTATTAAAACCCTACTTTGGTATTAATACTTGGTATGAAGTAGGATGGACAACAGTATACGACGATAAAAATTATTAAGGGGATGGGTGAAGAGAATTAAGTGAATGGCAAGTATGAAAGACATGGATTGAGCAGTGAAAAATTATATGGTGTGCATTACAATATGTTACAACGTTGTAATAGTAAAAAAACCAATTCTACAAAGACTATGGTGCTCGTGGAATTAGAGTTTGTGATGAATGGACAAATGATATATTAAGTTTTTATAATTGGGCTATTACAAGTGGATATAAAGATGGACTTTCTATAGACCGAATTGATGTAAATGGTGATTACAAACCTGAAAATTGTAGGTGGGCTACAAATAAAGAGCAACAGAACAATTTGAGAAGAAATACTATATTAACCATAAATAATCAAAAAAAACATTGCATCAATGGGCAGACGAACTAGGTATATCTGATAGGGCTATCAGAAGTCGAATTAGATATGGTTGGGATGAAAAGGATTTATTGAAACCAGTTATAAAAAGCAAGCAGTCAGGGATTAAAGTTATTACTTGGGAATAAAGATCGCAAAAATGGAATGTATTTGTTAAATTAAATAATAAAAGAACGAACAGAATAAATTTGTTGACTCTCATTGAAAGGGGTCATATTAAATGTCTACATCCTCCCTACATGAACTGAAGTGTAGGATATACGACGAAGGTAGAGTGGGGAAGTTATTAGAAGAACTTAACTGCGACACGATACAATTAAAATCAGGAAGGTCTAGCGATGATCTTGTTACTGCTAGACTCCCTGATTCAACAAATAAACGTTCAGTTCAGGTTTATTTATCTCCATATCTTAATTCGGAAATTGTTAACCGTGGAATATCAGGAGATATCTATTCTGTAGCAGGATATCTCCTCTATAATTGTCAATCCTTTGAAGAAGTAAAATCACATCTATATCAAATTAAAACGTTCATATGTAACGCTCTGGGATATGATGATTTACTTAATCAACCATTCGTTAAGCCAGAAACTAAAATAGATTGGAACTGGTGGCTCAGACCTATTCAAAAGGAACGTGTAAGGGAAATTGAAGTTGTAGAAAACCCAATTCTTGATGAAATCGTTCTAAATGAATTTGTCACCAATCCTTGGGGTAAGTGGTATATTGAAGAAGGAATATCGCTTGAAACACAAAAGTTGTTCGGTATTGGTTTTCACGTCCTCAGTGAAAGAATAACCATTCCTATTCACAATAAGTATGGTCAACTTATAGGAGTTAAGGGAAGGCTTTCCTATGAATCAGAAACTTTGCCAAAATACTCATATATTTATCCATGCTCAAAAAGTATCGAATTGTATAATCTACATAGAAGTTTACCATATATCAAAGAAAAAAAAGAAGTGCTTATTGTAGAAGGTGCCAAGACTACAATGAAACTGTGGGATTGTGGAATTAGGAATACTGTATCCATAGAGGGAGATAAATTAAATCCAGTTCAGGTTAAATTACTGAAAGAACTTGGCTTAGAGACTGACTATGTTTTTGCTTGGGATAAAGGTAAAGATGAGGAATTTGTTAAAAAGCAATTGAAACAAATTAAAAACAGACGAGTATTTTATCTATTCGATAATGCGGATCGGTTTGAAGATAAAGACTCTCCTACAGATAAGGGAATGGAAACATTTCTGGACTTATATAATAATGATAAACATGAGTATAAATAAAGAATGTAAAATATAGAAATATATCTTGCATTTTTTTCTGCTATAATGTACAATCTGTTTATAAACAAATTATGGAAAGGGATGAGGAATATAATTAATATTATTGCTACATCATTTATTTTGTGGATGATAATTATGGTCTTCGTATTAGCATTTTTTAAAGCCTGCAAGAAAAACAACGACATATATGACGAGCATATGAATGACTACATACATAAGAATGAAAAATAGAAAATGAATACACATATAATGAAAGTACAAATTCATTGGGATTTGAAAATATATATTAAAGGGAGAATGAAATGAGAGAATTAGAATTTAAAGCAGTTGACGAAAGTGGGAAGGAACACATACTAAACCTTGAAAGTTATATGGGACTCAATGAATCAAATCAAGAAGAAATGTGTCCTTGTGAGTTGCGTGATCGTTTAAAGCAATACACTGGAAAGCAAGATAAAAATGGAATGAAAGTTTATGAAGATGACCGATTATTTAATGGATATGTATTTGCAAATGTAAGATATCGAACTCGCTTGGCAGTTTATGTGGTTGAATATCCACATCATAACAATGATTGGGACTATCTGTACTCTGCATTAGAAGATGGATTTTATGTTGGGTAAATAAGCAAATAAAAGAAGAGTTTCATTATAAAGGAGTGTGTTATGAAAAATATTGAAAGGATGTTTTATGTTTTGTTAATCGCAGGATTCTCGGTGTTTATGCTTCAGTATCATTTTGATTTATTTATAGAAATCTTAAAATGGACTGCAATAGGGATAGGAGTTTTTATTTTAATTATTTTACTTGGGTTATAAAATACTTGTTTTGTTTTATATATAAAAAAGGAGAAATGATAAATGAAATTAACTAAAGGTGATGTTATTATTGTCTCAGGACTACCGTTTATGATTATTGATCATTGGGACGAAGCAGAAAAATTTACTGATAGAAAAAACAAATTCTGCTTACTATGCTTGAAAACATTTGATACTGATGTATGGATGGAAGATGCAGAATTTAGTGTAGGAGATGTTGTGTGGGAAGGCGTAGAGCGAGATGGTAGTGATAGTATGAAAGTTGACGCAATCATCCCAAGAAATAAAGTGAAGATTGGTTTTAATTTTTAGTAAAAAAAATATCACTTTCATTATACAAATATATTGTGAGGAGTAATAAACATGAAACTATACCATGTTGGTAAAGGAATTTATCCCAGATACCGCGATATTGTAAATGGTAACGAATCTACATCAAAAGAATTGATCAGAAAAAAGCTTACTCGAAATATTCACTTAGCTATGAAAGTTGATTTAGACGAAGAATTGACGCTTTACATGTATGGAAACTTACATATATTTGTTCGAGGCAATAGAATCACTTGGATTAAAAACAAAACAAATAAGCACAATTGGTTTTATAAAGACATGAAACGGTATGCTGAGTTAAATGAGATATTGGGTATCAAAGATGACGTTTCAATTTCCGCTGCTATTTAGGCAATGAAAGGTGAAGATGAATAAAATATGGAAAAAACTGTGACAAATAAAGTGTTAATTAAATACGACGAAACTCATAAAATCGTAGATAATATTATATATAAGCTATGCACTTATGAGAGGCATTGGGTTCCTATGAACAAAGAAAACTTTAGTGTTATTAAAGGTAGTGATGGTTTTTTAACATACTGCCGAAAATGTAATTCTAAAAAATCTCAAAAATGGAGTAAAGACAATCCAGAAAGAAGTAAGCAAAATGACAAAAATAAATATAATGAGAATAAGCCTGAATGGAGGGTAATACATCATAGAAGATACTCTAAAAAACAAAGACAGGATGGTTATCAGGCTGAGTACAGGAGAAAGAATCCAGATAAAAGCAAAATGTATAATGAAAATTCAAGAACGCATGATATTTCAGAAAAGGAATGGGCAGATTGTTTAAATGTTTTTGATTACAAATGTGCTTACTGTGGTTGCTCTCAAATTGAAGCAAAGCAAAAGCATAAACAAAACCTGCACAAAGAACATGTCGAACACGATGGATATAATGATTTACGGAATGCAGTGCCTTCCTGTAGAACCTGTAACGTTAATAAGTGGCAGTTTGACGTGGAAGAATGGTATAGAGAACAAGGATTTTTTAGTCAACAAAGATTGGACTTTATTTTAATTTAGACATCTGAAGGATACAAAGAATACATAGAAGATAAACCCCCATACAGGATTATTAAGAAAAAAAACAATGATAATAATAATTTTCATTATGAGTTATGGACTGTTGATGAGAAAAGGAATTTAGTTGAGTGTGTGGTAAAAAGAGATAAGAAAAATGAAATTGTCGTATTCGACTATATCAAATAAACAATGAGGAGAGAGTATGGAAAACAAAGTAGAAGTAAAAGTGAATGTTATAAATCAACTCAAACTACTTCGTCAAAGCACATTTAAAGATAAACTATCATTTCTTGATGAGGATATTCAAAATGCTCAACGCGCCAAGGCTACTAGGGTTGATGTGGCGGTTGATTACTCAAACAAAGTAGTAACAATCGAGAACAACGGAAAGACGCTCAATAATCCCCAAGCACTATTCTCAATCGCAGAATCAGAATGGGATGAGGATATTACTAAGACAGAATCACCATTTGGCATGGGATTTTTCAGTAACATTACAGTGAGCGACTACATTGAAGTGTTTACTGGAAACAAGCACATTATATTTGATGTAAAGAATATGATACAAAATAATCTAACTGAGATAGAGGTAAGAAAAGTAGAAACTACTTACGAAGGATTCAAACTTGTTCTTAATAATTTTGATTTTGATCAGGTTGGTTCATATACTATTCGTGAACGTGTCGAACTTTTAGGTAAATATATTCATGAACTCGAAATTTACTGCGATGGTAGGTTGCAGCCAAAAAAAGAGTTAACTGAAGGCGATGGTAGTGTGTTTATTTTAAAAGTCGAGGATGACCCAACGTTTAAGGGTTGGATTGCTCTTAACACTGGCTTCAGTCAAGACTTGAAAATATTCTATAAAGGTCGATTCGTGACAAAAATTGATAGCCTGTATTATGCCAAGGGAGATTTGCATATTACAGATAAAACGCTGAATCTAACGTCACCTGATCGCAAAGATATTATCAGAGATAATAAATATAATAACTTTATAGACAGTGTAAAAAAATATATTCAGGAATTAGCGAATGAAAGCTTTCTAAAAGGAAGCCAAAAGGATATTGACCAACATATCGATTCTATTTCAAATTATGCTGATAAAAATAAGTTGAAAAATGAGATGTCGTTCCTGATATTTGACACAGAAGTTGAAAATGATGCGAAATATCTAAATGGAATTGCTCTCGCTAAAAGAGAAAATACGGAAATTAAAAACCTTAGAGACTATCAAGTGTTTGTAAATTCTAAAGCTGCAAGGCAATCTGAGTCGAATTTTGAAGAAATTGAAATAGAAAGCGAAGTAAAAGACAAGGCACCAAAAGCAAGAGGGGTGAGACGATACAGTGGTAGTGAGGGAAGTGCTGGAAGTATCGAAGAGCCTGAAATTGATGAAGATAAACTTGAGGAGAAACAAGGAAAACAAATTGATTTTCAAGAAGAGCCTGTGTTTTGGTTGGGGTTTGATGAAGTTTTAGAGCAGGAAGGTAAATTCAAGATTGCTCAACACTATAAATTAAAGGTTATTGTGTCGAGGAATAAGTTTGAAAGTAGTGTTCTGCAAATGTTAGGTTTTGATCAAAATATTGTACATATTTCAGAGTTAACGGAAAAAACAAGGATTAAGGCTACTGTTTCGAATACTTGCCTATCAGATAAAGAGCAACGAGCTTTGATGTTGTTAGACATGATAAGTCGCATAGTAGGATTCAATAGAAATATTTTTTCAATTGGAGATTTGATGATTCTAAAGGAAACTTCAGTGGAAGTGCTTAATCGAACAATTGAAAAAATTGAGGACGAATTTATTGCTATACATGATCTAGAAAATGATAAGGTCTACATCGATAGAACGGCAATTGATAAGAGTAAATTACGTGATGACTTAAATGAAAATCTAGACTTAGAGGACTATAAATTTATCCTTTTGAATCTGAAGGAGATTGTTCGTGAATTGGGACTGATGAAATTTAAAAGACCTGACAATCTTTATGAGTATATTATCAACTCTTTGGCTGTTGCGTAGAGACGATAAAAGATTACTTTTATAGGGGGATAATGAATATGAATTTTGCAAAAATGCTAAATGAAATACAAATTGGACAAATTGCTTTGTGTACAGGTGGAGTTCATGTAGAACCTGATGGAAAGAATTCGAAAGAAAGAATGTGCTTTGAGGTTACATACGAAGATGGATTCAAGGATTACGCTCCAACAAGCGAAATCGATGATGGTAGTTATAAATTTGTAGTCCAATAAAATAACAGTTTCGAAGGGAGTGTGGAATATGAGAGTAAAACCAGAATCACTAAGACGATTAGCAAACAAATTACCATCCAGCGTTATTAGAGGAGCTTTACAAGAAAGCGCTGATTATATTGAAAATTTGGAAAATCAACTTTCAGAGTTGTGTCCAATTGCTGATTTGTCTACGATTGAAAGTTTAAATATGGAGAAATCACATATTCTAGACAACCTTGAAGAATTAAAAATTGCAAGCGTAGAGTTGATTAAAAAACTAGAAGAATTATCAGGTTCATATGAGAAACCTAATTCACGTATTAGAGTGGAAGATATTATTAATGAATATTCAAAATTAAAAAATGCTTTAAATTAATGGTTTTAAAAGGATTGGAGGAGAATTTAATTTGAGATGGAGAATTAGGAAAATTAAAAGGTTCTTTTGGAGTATCAAAAGATTTTTCCGCAACTTGATCCGTTGGTTTCCAATGTTAATAGAAGACAATGATTTCGATTACGCTTATCTTATTCATGTTATGAATATGAAACTTAAGCAGATGGAGAATTTTTTCATCAACGGTAAAACATATTCTAAAGGTGCAGATAAATACGGACAAGAAATAAAGACTGCTAGAATTTTAACTGATCGGATATTAAAAGATGATTACTCTGATAAGTACTTCCAAACAGCTAATATTAATCATTTTAAACACCATGATTATTTAAAGCAACAAGATATCGATTATCTGTTCAGATTAATGAGCAAAAAAATACAATGTTGGTGGGACTGAACCAAATAAAAGAACTCTTTCATTAGCATAGAAAGGAAGAATAATTTTGAAGCAGATCGAACGAGACCTTATCATCCTAGCTCTCATTAGTGATGTTATGAATACCGACATCAAGAAAGTTATCAATAATCTAAAAGTTTCTGAGACATATGATCTATTTGTTAAAACATTTAAAGACGATGCTCACCTAGAAGGAACCATGCTTAAAATGGCTCAAGATGCATATTCAAGAGTAGAAAAGAAACTACCCAAAATATGAGGTGATAATATGAAAGAAATTGATATTGATGATGAAGTTTATGTTGGAAATAAAATTTACATAGTAGTAAGTGTGGGGAAAAGTTATAGTTATAATTCTTTAAGTTCAAGTAGTTACGAGGAAAGATACAGTATCAGAGATGCAGATGGATCAAGTTTAATTTATAAAGACAGGAAAGATGTTGTACCTGTAAAAACTTTACAACAAAAAATTGATGACTTATTGGACTATTACAATTTATTGATGTCATTGGCGAAAGAAGATCCAAACGGTATATATAGAAATTTAACCGAAGATGTAATGAGTAAGCTAAAAGCATAGATCATTACCTGAGAAATAAGATTAAAATTGTCATTATGACATTAATCGAATTACTTTTACAAAGTATTGACTTTAAAATATAAAAAATGGTAACATGAATTTATTATAAGGCAATCATACTGAATAAAGGATGTGTGTAATGTTAAATGTCGAAACTGTAAAAATTGAAAATAATCTAAACATGCATATGAATCTATTATTAGGTTTAGAAGAATCTAAACTATTAGACAATATAATTGAAAAAATTTTAAATGATCCTTATCTAGATGAAGTTGAATTGAAGTTCGAACAAGACGAAAGAATTTTTCTCATGAGTCTAGCTAGAAAAATTGGAAAATCAGGTATTAGGCAATACATAGAAAGTGAAAATAAATAAAATATGATTGATGTGAATGTATATTGAATATCAAAGAAGTTTTACACAGTTCATTATTAGATTGGCTGATTGAATCGGATACAACATATACGACTGAAACGATGCTAAGAGAAGATCTTGGAGCAGATAAAAAAGACCTTATATCAATTACGTATGATCTTGAAGAGGAACTTGATATTGAATTTACAGAGGAAGATTTTGATGCCATTGTGTATTGTGAAGATATTAGCATCGGTGAAGTAATTAGAACGACAGAAAAATATTCCAAATGAATGTCGCATTTTATTAGGAGATGAAGGAGGGGAATGAAAGATGAATACTGTTTGGTTTGTTCTATTATATATTTTGCATATGGCATCCACTTACTTAGTCCAAAGACAGATTTTAAAAGTCAGCAATGAGCCTCAATACCATCCAATCGCGTTCATGGTTTTGCTCTGGTTTGTACCTATTGTTGGATTGTTTACAAGTCTACTAATACTAGTAGTCGAATTGGTTAGCAATAGGAGTTCAAATAAGAACAGAGAAGAAAATTACAAAAAAATATTTAACTTAAAATAAAAGCATTTGAAACTTATCTTTTATTAGGTATAAATTATAAAAAAGGAGACGATATGAATGGAATACACAGAAGAACAGAATGATATCATTGGTGAAAAATTTGATGTTTTGATGGATACGGTTTTTAAATTGATTGATGAGTTATATAAGAAAGACGAAGCAGCTTTTACAGAAGGCGAGCAGAAATTCTTTGATGCTTTTCATGAATACATATGGGCTTTAGGTGATGATGAGGAAGACGAAGAAGAATTAGCGTGAAAATTAAAGCTTTAATACATTAAAAGAGGAATGGCTTAAAAAAGCAATGTGTCTAATTTTTGTTTACGCATTGAAAAACAGGATTGTTCCAGCTTGTCATAGTCCCAAAATTTAAAGTTTCTAAGTTCATTGAATTTGTTCAAAGACTTAATGAAATCAGTGGAGTTCTCGACTTCGAAAACTTTGCTAGGGAAAAGATTATCCATATCTCCTTCTAGCCAGATTACATCAATAGATTTAATTCTATTAACAATCGCATCATAGGTAAATGGAGGCAGTTTAGTTAAACTTGCTAGTTCATGTAAAGTTTTATCTAAATACTTTCGACTTTTGTCTTGAGCAGGAACATAGGTTTTAAACCCTAACATATTACCTGAATCAATTAGCAGTCCTTGGTTGTAAGAATGAAGATTAGGATCAGATTCTTCGTTGTGCCTACTATTTTCAATTAGACTGCTTACACTATCTGGCAAGTTATCCTTGAAATCGTTCAAAGCCCAAAGTCCTGGTCTTATCTTAAAAAAATACTTTGGATCTTGAACAATTCTTCTAATACTTGCATCAGGTGTTTTAGTTTTCCAATCAACATTTTTTACCTGAAGGACTTCTATATATAAATCAAATAGAGTAGCATATCCACCTTTTTGTTTCATTACATCAATAACAGCTTGAATTTGAGTAATTTGATTCATTGTTTTAGCTCCTACAGTAAAATTATGTATACATATTAACATTATCAAAAAATACTAAAAATTACTAGGCTATACACTCATATTAGTAAATTGCATTTTCAAAATATTTAAAGTGTAAATAATAATAAAATTTATAAAGGAGAAGTGGTATATTATTAGTGCTAAGAACAGAGGAACAGAAAGTAGACCAAGTGATTTTTATCCGACACCAGAAGTATCAATCAGAAGTTTTCTAAATAAATACAAATTACAGGACGGATTAATACTTGAGCCTTGTGCTGGAAATGGTAATATTTCAAAAGTGGTTAAAGAATATTACCCAAATCATCCATTAGAGCAAATTGAGTTGAGGAAAGAGGAAAAAGAAGGACTTGAAAAGTTCGGCAATGTATACATAGATGACTTTCTGAATTATGAAAAAGACAAAATCAAAAAATATAAAACTATTATCACAAATCCACCGTTTTCATTAGCAAAAGAATTTCTTGAAAAGTGTTTCGAGATTTCAGATGAAGATACAGAAATAATTATGCTTCTTCGATTGGCATATCTTGAGTCGAAGAAAAGACATGACTTCTGGCAGAAACACCCTGTAAAACAATTATACGTATTAAGTGACAGACCTAGTTTTACTGGGCAAGGAACCGATGCAACAGCATATGCTTGGTTCGTATGGTCAAATAAGGAACAGTTAATAAAGGTAATTTAATAAATGGAAGGAGCATAAAAATTAAAATATGTAGTGATTGCGGTGAAACAAAACCGCTACAAATGTTTTATAGTCAAAAGAGGAAATCCAAAGATAAGGGTGATTGGCTTTATTTTCATCCCGAATGTAAAGAGTGTACAAAGAAAAGATCGAGAAAATGGCAAATTGACAATGAAGAACGTTGGAAAGAAATTTATACATATGCAAACAATAATCCCTCGGAAGAACTATTGACTTTAAAAAAGTATCACTCTAACAATAGGCGAGAGGGCTACAGGAAAGAATATTACGACAAGAATAAAGATAAGTGGTACGTTTATGGGCTAGACAAAAGAGAGAATAGAACTCATATCATAAATGACGATGAATGGTTAGCGTGTAAATTATATTTTAATAATTGTTGTGCTTATTGCAATATTTCATTGTCAGATCACTACGACAAACACAATCAGGACTTACATAAGGAACATGTCGATCATGAAGGTAAAAATGATTTATCAAATTGTATCCCTAGTTGTAAGAATTGTAATAGTCAAAAATGGATGTTTTCCTTAGAGGATTGGTATAGTGTAAATAATGAAAACTATATAATAGAAAGACTAGAAAAGATTTTGAATTGGTTGAATGTTGATTATAAGAATCATATTCAAAATTATGATTTAATAACCTGATAAATTATATGTTTCATTGGGAAAAAACAAGGGAGAGATGTTAGATGGCACTATACAGGAAGAAGCCTGTTGAAATTGAAGCCTTTCGTTACTGGACTGACAACCGTCCAGATTGGTTCTGTAAAAAAGTAACAACAAACGAAATTATTACATATCCTACTCATTGTGATATTCAGACATTAGAAGGAGTAATGCGTGGAGAAGTTGGGGATTTCATCATTAAAGGGATTAAAGGTGAAATTTACCCTTGTAAGCCAGATATCTTTGAAATGACTTACGATTTTGTTAAAGAAGTTTGGTGAGAGGAAGGAGATGTTATGATAAAATTTTTCTTAGTTCAATTTACTGCAATTTTGTTTGGAATTACATATGAAGACGGTGGAAAATATATTATGACGAATGAGGATGACATGCTGAAAATAGACAGAAGTATTTCTATTTATCTCGGAATCTTTGGGATCACTGTCAGACTAAAAAATTTTGCATAAAAAGTAAAAAATTAATCTTTCTCATACTCACTAATGCTTCCATTTACTCCGTTTTACGCACATGAAAAACTAATAAAAGCGAGATTTCATTATAAAATAAAAATATAAGAGGACGGTAAAAGATGAGCGAATCAAATACTAGTAAAGCAAATGAAAGAACAATTATTTTAAGCAGTAACATCAACAAGGATTCGGCTAAATTAATTATGGAAGAGATTTTGAAAATTAACAGAGAAGATGAAAAACGTGATAATAAAGAAAAAGATTTTACTCGTAAACCAATCGAACTTATTGTTAACTCTTTCGGAGGATCTGTGTATGATGGTTTTGCAATTTGTTCGGTGATCGAGAAAAGTAAAACTCCAGTACATACATACGTTTATGGTTACGCAATGAGTATGGGTTTGTTGATTGCTGCAAGTGGTCATAAACGCTTTGGGAGTAAAATGGCTACATTTATGTATCACCAAATCTCAACGGGCATATGGGATAAAATTGAAGGGATCAAAAAAGAACTAGAAGAGTGTCTTCGATTGGAACTAATTTACGATGGAAGTTTATTATCTAAAACAAGCATTAGAAAGAGTGAGTTGGACGATGTTAAGACTCAAAGAAAAGAATGGTATATATCTGCCGATGAAGCTTTAAAGTTGAAGTTGATTGACGAAATTATTTAGTTAGAAACGTTGCTATTTAAAAATAAAATATGTTAATATTACATAAGTAGTTAGAACAAATGAGAGGAGTGATTGATTGGAGTGGCGTAAAAAGGAGCCAGTTAAGCCGTATTCTGAGTTTGATGGCATACATACGAAGCTTGCCAGTATACACGGAATTAACGATGTTCAAAGGTTTTTATATCCGACTGAAGACCAATTACATAGTCCATATTTGTTAAAGAATATTGAATTAGCAAGAGATAGGATTGCTGAAGCGATTAAAATTAAAAAGAAGATTAGCATCTTTAGCGATCCAGATAGTGATGGGGTATGTTCAACCGCCATCATGTATAATTATCTGAAAACAAAAACAAGTAACGTTACATACTTTTCATCTGAACGAAGCTCGGGTCATGGCATATCGTCTGCTATGGATAAATTACCTAAAGGTACTGATTTATTAATTATCTTGGATAGTTCGAGTAACGAGTACGAAGAATGTAGATTAATTCAAGAAAAAAATATTAACATTATTATTCTTGATCACCATTTAATTGATCATGATAATCCATACTGCATTCTTGTAAATCCTCAACAAGCTGATTGCAGATACCCAAACAAAAATATCTCAGGTGCAGTTGTCACTTGGAAAGTATGTCAAGCGTTAGATGATTATTTTAATACGGGTTTTAGTGAAACGCTGTTTGACGTTATGTCTATTGGGTTGACAGGAGACGTTTTGTCTTTACTTGAAGAAGAAAACAGATACATAGTCTATAAAGGAATAAATAATATAAGAAACATAGGAATTAAGGCATTGTTGAACGTATTAAAGAAAGATACTAGCAAGATTACATCATCAGATATTAGCTATACTTTGGCTCCTTGCATAAATGCTTCCTGTCGATTGGACTCAATCAATACAATTCTAAGTTTGCTTATCGAAACATCAAATGTTAAAGCAGATCAATTAGCTAAAGATGTTGTCGATATGAATGAGAGAAGAAAAAAAACACAGAAGGAATATCACGACAAACTTTTACCACAAGTTAATGAATCTGATAAATGTTCAATCATCATAGATAATCAAATTGGTGCTGGATATCGAGGGCTTGTGGCAGGTGTGCTATGTGAAGAATTTCAGAAGCCGATTATGATTTTGTCCGAGGATGAAGAGGATACATATTCAGGAAGCTATCGCTTCTATGGCGAATCAAATTTCAAGCAATTTTTAAATGACATTCCAGAAGTTATTTATGCAGCAGGTCATGCAACTGTTGGAGGGGTAAAGTTTAAACGAAATGACATAGATAAAATTAAAAAATATCTGAATGATAACCTATCGGACACCAATGAAGATCAATACCTGGAATATGTGATGGAGTTCCAAGTTGAAGAGTTAAATGAAAGTTTGGTTAAGAAAATTGAGTCATTTTACTCGCTATCTGGTCAAGGATTCGAAACAGGAAAATTCCTAATCAGAAATATACGACCACAGAAGAAAGAAATTCTTGGTAAGGATAAGAACACGGTTAAGATTTCATGTACGCCTATGAGTAAGTCATATTTTTACGATGACGACGAACTGTTAAAAATGACTCCATCTGCAACATTGATGAAATTCAGAACGAACGAAGAATATTTTGATGACTCCTATATAGGTAAAGAAATTGAAGTTGTTGGAACATTGAATTTGAATGCCTATACAAACTTTAAAAAACAAATAACAAAAACAATTCAAGTTTTTATAGAGGATTTTCGAATCATTAATTAAATATAAAATACATAAAACAAGGGAGAAATAGAATTAAATGAACAACACTTTCTATGGACTTTGTACAGATGCGAAAGGTAACTCAAAGGTAATTGAAAATTTGTCTGATTTCCGTCCAACTGCGGAAAGGCAAATGATGGAGCATTGCCAGCGTAATGGATTTACTAATCAAGGATTGCGTCCAACAAGCAATAAGCAGCGTGGAGGAACAGTTTTGACTAAATATGCGAGGGCTAGAAAAGCTCTAGTCAAATAGTCTGTAGAGAGGTTAATTCCTCTCCCCATGAAAGTGGGATTTTATTAGAAATAAAAAACAAACAAAGGAGAAATAGAAATGGAAAATAAAGTGACAGAAAAGGTATTTGATTATATTGACGCATTGGCACAAAAACTTGGAGTAGCAGCGGAATATGTGTTTACTCTTCTAGTTCATCAGAAGTTGATTGAGGGAATTGTTTATGGATCGATTTTCATCATTGCTTCTATCGCTATTGGAATCACTGTTTATAAGGTCATCAAATACACTACAAAAAATTGGGATGATATTTACCAAAATGACACAGACTTTGCATGGGGTGCTGCTTCGGTTATTCTGGGAGTCCTAGCGGTCGTTTTGTTCATCTTAGATTTAACAGTATTGCCTGATTACATTTTACAAATTGTTAATCCAGAGTATTACGCTATCAAAGAAATTCTAAATACTATAAAATAGGTGATTCATTGGGAATGGAGGTAATTAATGAGAACACCAGATAATGATGAGATAGCGCAAGTTTTAGCTAAAATTGCGTTTATTCCAGAGAATAAGAAGTTAACTGATTTTCAACGATTCGCCGTACAACTTTTCGTGGAAGAGGTAGTTTTACCGAAGGAGTCAGATGGTTACACCGAAAGAGATATGTACAATTATATCATGGAATTTTTATCTAATAAAAGATGATTTTCACCACTTACAAAAAAGGAGATTGATTTATAAATGGGATACTCAACAAACTACAACCTAAAAGTAACTCCAGAATCGGATGATGTTCGGATGGCTATTGAAGAAAACGAAGACATTAATTATGCAGTTGGCGAAAATGGAGACTCTTGCAAATGGTATGACCACGATGCAGATATGATTAGTTTTTCAAAGCAATTTCCTGATACACTTTTTACATTAAATGGTGAAGGTGAAGAAGCAGGAGATATTTGGATTACATATTATAAGAATGGTAAGATGCAACACTGTCCAGCGAAAATTACATATGACGAATTCGATGAAAATAAATTACGTTAAAACGAATAAGAAGGGATAAAAAATGATAAATAATAATCTTGAGTTACCAGAAGACCTAAAGGAAAGACGATCTATTCTACAAAAAGAATTAAATAAAGTTGTAGTTGAATTAGTTTTCACAGGCTTAAGAAAAGATTTAAATGATCTGTTCGATGAATATAAAGTTGAACCAAAACCAATCAGAGTAACTTGGGAATTTAATGGAGAGTACGACGATGAGGGTGGAACGACATATTACCCTAACTGTATCTCGGTTTATGGTGAGTCCGATATTATTGAAATTGATGACTATAAAATTAATAAAAAGTCGAGTTGGTCAGATAACTTTTATGATTGTGAATTAAGTGAAGTATTGCATGAAGCAATCTGTGAATATCGTGAAGATTTGTATGATCACGACATTGAAGAAATCAATCTGTAGGAGTTATACATATGAGTCATCCTGAAATACATGCTAAAAACTCAGTTAAGAAATTTGGTGGATCGGTTGAAGATTATCTTCCGATTCACCACTGGTTTGATAATTCTAAAGCTCATATGGCAGATATGAGACATAGGGCATTAAAACATCATGCAGCAGGAATATTCGAATGTGAAGAAGTGTTTGGTAAGTCTTTGATTAATTCTGATGGTAAGACAATTTATACTAGATATATTGGTGAACAACATGTGCTTGAAGATTTGGGATTCATTCCCACTCTTGAAGATTGGTTCGAAAACATGGAAATGCAAAAATGGATGATGAATGCAGATCGGAGAATCAAGAAAGTTGCTCATAAGGGAGATAAATTACCAAAGTCTCTCAATATTGAAAAATAGACCTTTCATATACTCGTTAATACTCGTGTATGCTTCGTTTTTCAAAGGTAAATAGGTAATGAAATTCTCGTTTCAAAGGGCAATTAAATAAATTATAAGGGAGATGCTTTTATTGAAAAATATTATTGCAGTATTGGTATTTATAATCTTCGTTGTTTTAGCAGCATACACTGGAATTTGGGTTATGTTCATTGGTGGAATTGTAGGACTAATTGAGGCAATCAGATCGGAAGTGCTTAATGGTCTTGATGTGGCAATCAGCATTGCAAAAATTTTATTTGCTGGTTTAGTCGGATGGCTTATTTTCTACTTTGGAACAGCAATTTCTGCATTGATTTCAGGTCAACTATTTAAAAAATTTAAACGCAAAAGACGGTAAAATACTCATTTTATTAGGAAGATTAAAAATAAAGGAGCTACGCAGGTATGGAGAATTATTTAAAAGAAGAATACAACGTTTATGAAGATGAGAGGTATCTAACTAATGCAAGCGAAATTACCAAATATTTCACAGAATGTGGTACTGATTTCTTAGATTGTGGTCAAGGGTATTACGAGGATGAGGCGAGTTTAATTTGTAAGATTGGTGAAAATTTTTATAATGTGAAAATTCAAGCAGAAATTATGAGCGCCAAACAAGACGTTGGAGAAAGGTTGTATTGGGTTGATTGTATTAAAAGTGTTACATATGAAGAAATTGACAAGCCGCAACCAAAAGATAAAGTTAAAGTTACATATAACCTGAGTATTACAGAAGATCAGAAGAGACATTTAGAATGGTTTATGAAAGAAAATCATATTGAATTTTAAAAATGATAATATGCCTATGAAACCATGTTTTCATTGTAAGTAAAATATAAGATTAGAGGAGAATGCAGGAATGAAAGCAAATGTCAACATTTTAGAAGTGTCCACGCACAAATATTTACCAAAGGAATATACACAATTACATGGATTTACAAACGCCGAAATTGTAGAGGTGGAATATCACGAAACTGCTATGAGCGTGATGTACTTTGAAATTGTACCAGAAAGATATGATGAGAAATTCAAAGAATTGGAAGGGAAAAAAGGGTTGGAGATACAAGTAAACGGTATTTGTGGATGTGGTATTCCAGTAGAATTCTTTAGATTAAGTGTCATACCATCAGAAAATCAGGATGTGGAAAGTTGTAAGTTGATTTTCAAATTAGATTACATGAGAACAAAGCCATTATTTTAATCTATAAAAAAAGGGAGCCAGAAACAAAACTGGCTCCGCACATATAATATAATGATTATACCTTGAAAACAAATTGCTCAGCGTATTCCTTTATGCCAACAGTGTCTAATGGGTTAATTGAATGATTAGTGCGACTCTTAATCATCCAGTCGATATAAGCAGAAATTAAACTCAGATACAGGTATGAAGATGCGGAAGTTTTAGGTTTTAATTTAACAACAATTTCAGCAATCTGATCTAGACTGAACTGGTTTAAGTCTAAATTATACTTCTTTTCAACAGTATAGGAGTTTTTAAAAATATGACCGTATGACTTTACAACATACCAAGACTCGCCAGTTAGAAAAGAAAATTTAACATCTTTGTTAAAAATTTGATCATTCTCATAATATCTTTGAATGTTTTCAATTTCAGTGTTTTTTAATACAACATTTGCCATAGTAATATATCATCTCCTCAAAGGTAGTTTACATTAAATAGTATATGGTATTGATAGAGAGAATATGACAAAAATAAAATAAATAATGAAATGAAGTTTGTGATCACAAGTTATGCGTAGCTGCGCCTTCTAGACGTGGAGGGTAAGATTGTCGAGAGGTATAAAATTCACCCATGAAGATGTGAAATTTTTTATTGAAAGTAAGAGCGATTGTAAATTAATAAGCCAAAATTACATTAAGTCAAAGGAAAAATTGGCTATTCAATGTGGATGCGGTACACAATATTATGTAACTTTTGACAAATTTAAATCTAAAAACCAAAGACAATGTGGAGAATGTAGTAATTCAACCGTAACTAAGACTGGGGAAAGTATTCACACTCTAAGCTATGTTAAAAAGTTTATTAATGAAAACTCTAATTGTAAGTATGTTGAAGAGGGTGGATATTTAAATGGTAGAAGCAAAATCAACATACTATGCGATTGTGGCAACATGTTTCAAACAAATTTTAGTAAGTTCAAGCATAGAAACAAGAGGCAATGTGGCGAATGTGGAGATGTTAAAAGGGCACACATACAAAGGAAGTCTCAATGTGATTTCGATGTAGAAGTTCAGACGATTTGTGGTAATGAATATATTTTTTTGGAAAAGTATAAGAATTATATTAGTCCCATTAAAGTAAAACATATCGCTTGTGGGCATGAATACAGTGTCTCTCCTAGCAATTTTATAAAAGGGCGAAGATGTGCGATGTGTAGTGGAAAGCATACGCCATATAATTACTCTGAAATATTAGAGTATGTAGTAAAAGAATCAGAATGTACACTCATTAGTAATAAATACAGAGGAATTGACAACTTACTTTTATTTAAATGTAACTGCGAAAATAAGTTCAAAACAAGTTTTTACAACTTTAAATTTAGGAATAAAAAACAGTGCAAATCATATTCAAATAAAAGGTCTGCATCAGAGAGAAAAGTCTTGAAAATATTAGATGAATGCCAAATAACGGAGTGTGAATCAGAGTATACAATGAAAGGATGTGGTAGCGGAAAGAATAAAAGTAATTTGAGATTCGATTTTAGTATAGGAAGCTTGTTAATTGAGTGTGATGGCAGTCAACACTTTAAATCAGTTGAATACTGGGGTGGAGAGGCATATTTAAACAAATTACAAAAAAATGATAATATAAAAAATACATATTGCATTGAAATCCCTTATTGGGAATTCGACAAAATAAAAAATATACTTGAACATGTTTTAGGCTACTATGATCTAATAGAAAAATCAGACGTGGATAGAGAATTGGTACATAAGTTTTTAGTTAATCATCCAAATTGGTCACATGAAAAATACATAATAGCAGCAGTATAAAATTAAATTTGGAAGGGAGGTGAAAGTTGGATATTAAAGGGACGCAATATAAAAGAGAATGAAAAAGCGAGAAGATAAAGCTAATCAGTACCATTTTCTATGAAATTGTGATACACTTTTATAAAGAGCGTAACTATGAGGAGTGACTTGCAATTGAATAGAACGGTACTTAATAATGGATTAACCGTGATTACAAATAAAGTACAGAATTCTAAAATTGTCGCAATAAACTATGTCGTTGAGGTCGGTTCTTTTTATGAAAAAAAATATCCTAGTGGGATTTCTCATTTCTTAGAGCATATGATGATGAACGGGACAAAAACTCGTAGTAAGAAAGAAATATATGCTGCTATCCAGTATTTGGGAGGAAAGATAAACGCAGGAACATCTTTCTATCATACTGATTACAATTGCATAATCATCCATAAAAACTGGAAAAATGGGGTGGAGATATTATCAGATATAGTGTGGAATGCAAAAATTTCAAATGGAGATATTGAAAAAGAAAAAAGCGTAATATCTCAAGAAATATCTACACTGAGAGACGATCCAATTAATCATATCAAAGACAGTATTCTTCTAAACTTGTTCCCTAACGATCCAGAGAAGCATTCGGTTATAGGAACATACGAATCAGTAAATTCAATTACAAAAAATCTTCTCGATAATTTTAGAAATCAATACTATACTCCATCCAGAACGACGCTAATTATTTCTGGGGATGTTGAACATGAAGAAATAACCACGTTAGTAGAAGGCATTAAAATTAGCAAGGGTCAAGTCGAAGACATTGAATTGTGTTCTAGCGAATCTATTAAAAAATTAAATTCAGAATCACACTTCATAAAAAATCCTTTTGAGCAAGGGTATTTTACATGTACAATGTACGCCCCTTCAAGAAAAGATGGCGATTATTATGCCTATCAATTAATAATAAGGTTGCTATCACATGGACTCTCATCAAGATTGTATGCGAAATTAAGAGAAGATTTGGGTTTGCTATATGCTTTAGGTATGGACTATATAGATTTTAAAGACGGTGCTGTTACTATATTTATCGCAATAAGCAATGATAATAATTTTAGAGAAATAAAGACACATCTTATGAACGCACTGAACGACTTGAAAATCAACAAAATAAGCGACTCTGAATTGCAAAAGGTTAAAAATAATTATCTGTTTGATCTCTATAATTATCAAGAATCAGTAAAAGAACAAAATGATTTTATTATTGAAGAGTATTTATATTCTGAAATATCTGACATTAACACAACAATAGAAAAAATTAATTCCGTTTCCATTTGGAATATTATGGAGTGCTCAAAAAAGTATTTTAATAATGACAACTATATGTTTATCGAAATGAATCCAAGCACAATAAAGGAAAATTAGATTATCTACTTCTAAGGAGGTGATTATTATTTACTAATTCAAATTCAGTAATGAGTATAAGTTTCAAACGCAAAAAGTAATCATCCGAGATTATTGAAAAAATAAAAAATATTATTCGATAAAAAAGTTCTTTCATTAGGAATTAGAAAGGAGTTAAAATATGAGTGATGCGTATATTAATCGTGCGACAGAAATTATGTTCAATTTAAATGCAAATGCCATGATGCATATGATATCATTTTGCTCTTCTAAAGTCGAAAGGGGTGAAGATGTTTATAAAAAAATATGTGACACTTGGGACGAATTAGTTAGAATTAATGTTCAAAGAAAAATTAACGAAATAAAAAGTGAATAAAACACTGATTTCATTATGAAATGAAATGAAATAAAAATAATAAAGGAGAATGAAGATGATTGAATTAACAATGGAATATCTGATTAACAATTTTAATCGCGCAAAGGAACTAGACCAGAGGTTTGTTGGACTCGCTATTCGAATGGATGATTTTGAAAAAGACGAAGTAATTATCAATGAAAAAGAAAACTTTGATACAAAATTAGACTACTACAAGAAAACTTATGACGATAATCTCAACCATAAATTCGCAGCAGGTATTCGTATTTGCGGATTTACATTTGGCAACAGTTTCGATGAGATCCAAGCGGATTTGATTGATTAATACACCCAATGAAAATTTGCTTTCATTGGGAAATTTGAAAAAGGAGGATGAAATATGTTGGATGCAGCTAAAGAAGGAATTTTAATATTAACCCTTGAAATTTTAAAGTTAATTAGTATTGGTTTGATTGAGATTGCAAAGTTAATTATTAATTAATAAAAATTGAGCACCCAATGAAAATTTCGTTTCATAGTAAATTTCAAGAAAGGAGATAAATGTATGAAACAATTTATTGATGAGTTGTCGGCAGTCTGGAATCAATTTTCCCCTGCTAGTAAAGGGTTTTTATCCACTATTTTGGCTGGAAAGAAAGATGATACTGAGTTTGCTGCTTTTATGGATCAAATTAATAAATAAGTACCCAATAAAAAGACACTTTCAACGCAATATAGATTTACATAGAGGAGAGATATGATTGCTCATTATTAAGAGAAATGGACAGACAGAAGAATTAAACTTCTCAAAATTAAAACGAGTTATCGAATTTGCAATCGAAGGAACGGAACTTAGTTCTTTAGAACTCGAAGAAGTTTTAATTCCTCAATTTAAGAATAATATGACAACAAAAGATATTCAACGAACACTCATTCAAGTTTCTGCTGAAAAAACAAGTATCCAACAACCAGAGTGGGATAAAGTAACTGCGAAATTATTCCTATATGATTTATATAAAGAAGCTGCAATCAATCGAGAGTACAGCAAGAAACAATTTGGATATGGAAACTTTTATAAACTATTAAGGCAACTTACTGATCTTGGATTGTATGATTCAAATGTTTTGAAGAATTATAAAAAATCAGACGTGGATGAACTTGCTGAATACATTGCTCCAGATCGTGACTTTCTTTTAACTTATGTGGGAGCAAGAACTTTAGCAGAAAGATATTGTATTCGTGGATTTAACGGTGAAGTTTATGAACTTCCACAAGAGGCATTTATGGGAGTGGCTATGACAATCGCCTTAGCTGAAATGCCAGAAAATCGAGTATTCTATGCAAAGAAATTTTACGATGTAATGTCTAAACTTCAAATGACTGAGGCTACACCTACTATGAGTGGAGCCAGAAGACCAGAAGGGCAGTTATCGAGTTGTTTCATAGGGACAATGGAGGATTCTTTGGAGTCAATCTTTAACCAAGTCGATAATTTTAGCCAAGTTTCGAAAAATGGTGGAGGATTTGGCTTGTACGTAGGAAAGGTTCGTGCAACAAATTCAGATATTCGTGGATTTAAAAATACAAGTGGTGGAGTCATCCCTTGGATTCGGATTATCAATGATACAGCGATTGCTTGCAATCAATTGGGATTACGCAAAGGTTCTGTTAGCGTTACATTAGACATTTGGCACAGAGACGTATGGGAATTTCTTAATCTAAAAACAAACAACGGTGATGAAAGAAGAAAAGCTCACGATATTTTTCCAGCTTTATCAATACCTGATTTATTCATGAAACAGCTTAAGAATAAGGGAAAGTGGTTTCTATTTTGTCCACATGAAGTTAAAAGTGTAATGGGATGGAGTTTAGAAGACTTCTATGACGAGTCTAAGGATGGTGGGGAGTTCACCAAACGTTATTGGCAATGTGTAAATCATCCTGATATTCCAAAAGAAGAGGTAAATCCGATGGACATTTTGAAAGCAATTATTAAATCGGATACAGAAACAGGGACACCTTTTCAATTCTTCCGCGATGAAGTAAACCGTATGAATCCAAATAAACATTCAGGAATGATTTATTCATCAAATCTTTGTCACGAGATCACGCAGAACATGGAGCCAAATGGAGAAGTAGAAGTTAAATCCATCACTGATAAAGATGGCAATACATACATCGTACACAAACGTAAATCTGGTGATTTTGTTGTATGTAACCTTGGGTCGATAAACCTAGGTAGAGTTCATACAGAAGAAGATATCGCTGAAGTAGTTCCTGTAATGGTTCGCATGTTGGATAACGTAATTAGTATCAATAAACTTCCTGTGGCTGAGGCGACAGTTACAAACAAAAAATATAGAGCCATTGGAATTGGAACGTTTGGTTACCATCATGCTCTAGCTATAAATGGTATTAAGTGGGAATCCGAAGAGCATTATAATTTTGCCGATAAGATTTATGAATGGATTAACTATTACGCAATTGAAGCAAGTATGAAACTTTCAGTTGAAAAAGGTAGTTATGAATTATTTAAAGGTAGTGAATGGCATACGGGGAAATATTTTGAACGAAGAGATTATAAATCTGAAAAATGGAATAAAATTGCAAATTATGTTGCCGAACATGGAATGAGAAATGGTTATCTTTTAGCTATTGCACCAAACGGTTCATCTGCTCTATATGGCGGAAGTACTCAAAGTATTGATCCAATTTATTCAAAGTTTTACTATGATGAAAAGAAAAATGCTGTTATCCCTATTGTTGCACCAGACATAAATCCTAAAACAATGTGGTTATATAAGGAAGCACACCTAATCGACCAAACGACAAGTATTAAAGCATGTGCTGCAAGACAAAGACATATTGACCAAGCTCAAAGTTTCAACCTATACATTACTCCAGACACAACAGCCAAAGAGATAGCTCAAATGTATATGTTGGCTTGGGAACTCGGAATTAAGACGTTGTATTACACAAGAAGTCGAAGCGTAGAATTAGAGGATTGCTCATCATGCGAAGCATAATTTATAAGGAAACAAATGCTCATAAAATTCGAAAAGAAGTAAAATATATTATTAATCAAGCAGGATGTTGGGAAGTTGTTAGTCATCCCAAATGCAAGGATGGATATATAAAAGTGGGAAGAGATGGAAAGCCATATCTCCTTCACAGATGGGTTTACGAAAAAGAAAAAGGAACAATTCCAGATGGATATGTAATTATGCATCTATGTGACAACCCAAGTTGCATTAATCCTGATCATTTAAAAGCTGGTACGCAATTAGACAATATTAAGGATAGGTATGATAAGGGTAGAAGTAGTGCTGCTTATGGAGCAAAAAATGGGAAATCAAAACTTACAGACGAGCAATACGAATTAATCCTAAATAGTCCAAAAGGTTGTACTACACTCGCTAGAGAATTGGGTGTTCACGAATCAGCAATTGTCACATATCGCAGACGTAATGGATACGTGAGAAAATTAAGCTAAGGAGATATTAAATGAATTTAGAACCAAAACAACTTTTCAATCCAGACGCTGATACATCACTAAATAAGCGTAGATTAATTGGTGGAGAAACTACAAATCTGATGATTCTTAGTAATAATAAATACAACTGGTCATATAAGATGTACGAAGCTATGATGGCTAATTTCTGGAAGCCTGAAGAAATTTCATTAGGTCAAGACGCTATGCAATATGAAAATTTAACAAAAGACGAGAGAGATACGTTTGATCGTATCATCTCTTTCCTAGTCTTTTTGGATTCGCTTCAAACAGTAAATTTGCCCAATATTAATGACTTTGTTACTATGCCTGAAGTAAATCTTCTTCTTAACATTCAAACATATCAGGAAGCTATTCATAGTCAATCTTATGGATATATTTTAGAAAGTATTGTAGGCGCAGAGCGAACACAAAAAATCTATGAGATTGCTTTAACTGATCCATTCTTATTGAAGAGAAATAAATACATAGTTGACTATTATCAAGAATTTATAGAGGAGCAAACCGTTAAAGGCTTTGCTAAAGTTTGTATGGCTAATTATATCTTAGAAGGGATTTTATTTTACGCTGGATTTAGTTTCTTTTATAATCTTGCACGTTTCGGAAAAATGACAGGAGTAGGAACTGAAATTAAATACATCAATCGTGATGAATTATCTCACGTGGCATTGTTTCAAAATATGTTCCGTGAATTGAGAAGAGAGAACAGTGAAATTTTTACAGAAGAATTTGAATTAGAGTTAAGAAATATGATGAGAGAAGCAGTTGAACATGAAATTGAGTGGGCTGAATATGCCATTGGAGACAAAATTCAGGGGCTTAGTACGAATTTGATTGGTCAATACATTAAGTACCTATCTAATTTTAGACTTGATGCTATTGGTCTTGATCCAATTTATCCTGAAATTATTGAAGATACATTACCATTCATCAAACAGTTTACGAATTTTAATCAAACGAAGACTGATTTTTTCGAGGAAAAAGTTATTAATTATGCAAAAAGCTCATCTAATCTAAATTTAAACGATTTGGATGATTTCGATCTATAAAATAAAACATAAAATAAGGAGTAATTAATTATAATGCTAGAAATAAAAATTAAGTATTTTTCTGATATAGAAAAGGTTCAAAAAATTAATGTAGGAGACTGGATCGATCTTCGTTCAGCAATCGATGTAGAACTGACACAAGGGGAATATAAACTTATTCCTCTTGGTGTTGGCATGAAACTTCCTGAAGGTTATGAGGCTGTTGTCGTACCACGTAGCAGCACATTTAAAACTTGGGGAGTCATACAAACGAATAGTCAGGGTGTTATTGATAACTCATATTCTGGCAATGAGGATCAATGGAGATTCCCTGCTTATGCTACACGAGACACTAAGATAAATAAGAATGACCGCATATGTCAATTTAGAATTCAAAAAATTATGGATAAGGTCGAGTTTGTAGAGGTCGATAATCTTGATGAAGTTAGTCGAGGTGGTCTAGGAAGTACAGGTGTAAATTGAAATTATTTTTATACATGATTAGATGGCAATTAAGCAGCCCTTTGTTATATCTATGTATCAATTTTCTTCCCTACGGTAATATTTCTAAGACCATAATAGCGAATGGTATTGTATCTCTTATATTTTATAATGTGGATAGATTTATTTTTAATAAAAGACAAAATAGGAGCGGCGAGGATAGAAAAAATACTGAAAATAAGTAAAGTATATGACAGATTTATTGTCGAAAATAACCTAAACAAAAAATTGAATTTTAAGAAAAGAGATGAGTAATGACACAGACAATTAAATGTTTAGATAAAGGATATGTTACACTCATTGATTCAATGGGTTCTGATTTATCAGTGGTTAATTCTGCAAGATGTTCCTATATGAAAAAATCAACTGAACTGACTGATAAGGATATCAAACTTATTAAATACCTCGCCAGAGAAAATCACATGAGTCCATTTCGCCATAGTGTAATTCAATTTGAGCTTTACACTCCACTATTAGTAGCTAGACAGTGGTACAAATATCGTGTTGGTTCAACTCACTCTGAAGATTCGTCAGACAATGAAAATGTCATCTTTTTAAATAATGGCGATGACGATGGATTCTCTGATCCTTTACACGGCAGGAATGAAGCTAGTCGCCGTTACATTACTCTTACACCTGAATTCTATATTCCTACACCTGAGCAATGGCGTTCTAAACCTGAAAATAGTAAACAGGGTAGTGGTGCATGTTTGGATGCTTCTGTTGGTACAATGCTAACCAATGTTTTAATTAATCAAATTGATGAAGGTATTAAAAATTATGAATGGGCATTAGAGCAAGGTGTGGCTCCTGAGCAAGCTAGATTGTTCATTCCTTCTGCTTATGGATTATATACTGCTTGGTATTGGACAACAAGTTTGCAAGGCGTGTGTCATTTTTTGAGTCAACGCTTAAAAAGCGATGCTCAACATGAAATCACTGAATATGCAAAGGCGGTTTATGAACTGGCGATTCAAAGATTCCCTATATCAATCGAAGAACTTGTTAAATAAATAAAAAATAGTAATTGCATTATAATATAATACATGTTAATATAAGACTACTAAGAGGGAATCATATCCAATTAGTAGTCTTTATACATAGAGGAGGTTTTACATGTACATAGCAAACTCAGACGGTTCCACTGAGCACCAGACAGGTCAATCAGGTATAAGTTACGTAATACGTTCACCTAGAGGGAAAGTCCTCTACAGGCTATCCAAACCTCTTGGTGAAGGAGACTCAATGTTGTCAGAATATAGTGCGATTATAGAGTTGATTGAGAAAGCAATCCAACTCAAGATTCCAACTTTGATGATTCGAACTGACTGCAAACCAATTGCTGAAAATCTCAACGGTCACAATATACATAAGATTAACTTTAAATACGCTGATCAATTTGCAAGAGCAGCCGACTTGATTGGTCAGCATCAAGGAATCAAAATTGAGTGGGTTCCACGAGAGAATAATAATTATGCAGATAAGCTTTGTAAAAATGCTAGAAAAACAGGCGATACTACAGAATTGTCAGTCGATGATTTGGAATCATTAATTCAAAAGAGATGTGTCTATCGAATTGTTAAAAGAAATAGATATATAATGATTGAATGTAAAACATGCAAAGATAAAAAATCGGTTGATCAGTTTCCGCCTAAAATGAGAAATGGAGATAGAAGGAACTGTTTTAATTGTATGACCAAACTAAATCTAATACATAGCATTTAAAATAAAAAATAGAAATATAGGTAGGATACAAATATGAAATTATCTGAAACTGCAAAGACTTTTATCGGACACTGTTGGAAAAATGAAATGCCTTGCAATATATCGGTGTGGTTTAAAAAGGAATATGTTATAAATAATAAAATGTGTAAATTAGATGACAGCATATGGAACGAAATTAAATCAAGCGGTTTAGTGAAAGTAATTCACGAGCAAAAAGAATATGTCACATTTGGTGGGATTGGAGAGATACCTTTATGAATTGGAAAAGTATAGCTATAGATGATTCTTTAGTTAACGAGGAACTTATTGTTGCTGCAAGATATGAATGCTCCAAGTCGAAGGATTTATTTTTTACAAACAATATTCCGATGATCAGAAAGTTAGCCAGATAGTATAGACGTTGTACTCAAAATTTCTTCACTATGGATGAATTAATGAGTCTTGGATTTTATGCTTTAGAAAAAACATATGACAAATATGATTTTTAGGATCCAGCAGAATAAAAATATAATTCTATGAGGTGAAGTTAATGAGAGAAAGGTTTTATGCTTTGCTAAATAATTCAAAACAGTTTCTACAAGAGGGGGAAACATTGGTTCTAGTTAAAGATAGTCAAATGATTGCTAATTGGGTAAATGAAGAAGAAGAATTATGCGAAGTACACGGAAACGTAAATGAAAAACTCGTAGAATTTTTAAACTGGTTACATGAAGACTAATTATAATGAAATCGTTCTTTTATTAGAACTGAAAGGAGGCTCGAATAATGCAAACATGGACTCATAAAAAATTGATTGATAAATTGCTTAAATCCAATGCTAATTATTGTTTTTCTGGTGGCATAGATGAAAATGAATTTGTTAAAGCCGAAAGATACACAGATGAGTTGATGAGAAGGCTGGATGTTTCAGATGATGAGCGTAGGAAAATATATAAGAATGGCTATGATCAAGGCAAATTTGATGGAGCGGCAGATAGCACATATGGTCAGTTGAGTAAAATGAAATTGATTGCAACTGGTGTTGCGCAGTCAGAATTTAAAGGTGATTTACCTAGAAGATAACCAAATAAAACTCCAGTACATATGGAAGAAGGAGAGATAGAAATGAGAAGAATTCCAAAACAAGCTACTGAAACAATATCAAACAATGATTACTGGAAACTACAGGCGACTAATGGGGAACCAATGCCTACCTTAAAAAGTCCATGTCATGATTGTGCAATTACTACAGGATTCTACCAACCGTATGCAGACGAACTAAAAGAGCAGCCAATTGAGATACAAAGAGAAGTTGTTAAGCGTTGGTTCTGTCATAATCATGGAAACAGGGCATGTAGAGGCGTAGCGGATCAATTTAATTTTAATTGAGGGGAAGAAAAATAATGAATAAAATATGTGTTGGTTGTGGAGAAGAAAAATCCGATACCGAATTGAAATTATACAAAAAAGAATTGCTTTGCCTTGAATGCAGGAATCAAGAGATGCTTACATCTGAATTTACAAAGCTCGAAGAAAAAGAGTGTGTAATCACAGACGAGATTATTGAACTAGAATCCGAACTTGAATATGCTCGTCAAAATGTAATCAAAAAAGAGAAGCGAGTCCAAGAAGCTAGGAACAAGTATCGTGAAAATGAAATGAAGATGGTTCAATTTGATTGGAATAGAAAAGTTATTAATTAATAAAATTCCAGTTTCAATGGAAAGGAGGGGATAATTTTGTACGCTTGTCATTGTACTGTAAGCGCATTTGATGGTGTGTCTACAATAAAATCTCGTCCAACAGTTATTATACATAGTGAAGACGAACAAATATCCATCAATGAAGCAAAAGAACATTTTATAAAGCAATATGAAAATTGGGGTTGCTCATCAATTAGTGTGATCGTAAATCTAATTAGAAAATGCTAATCAAATACCTGTTTTATTAATGATAATTCTAGTATGGAGTTGAAATTTATTGAATACAATCTACGAGGGCAAGACAATTAAATCAAAACGTAATGGAAATAGTTATTCATTTATTAATGTACAATGCGATTGCGGAACACTTTCTGTGATAAGATTTAAAGATTATAAAAAATATATAAAATGTGTATTTTGCAAACAGATTGAAAATCAGAAATCTTCATATTGTCGTATAGCACTCTATAATAGAGTACTTTTCGTGAAAGATATTGCAAAAAAAATGTCGCCAATATTGATTACTATAGGACTTGGTTTGCTAACAAATTTCATATGGGACGCTATGGTAAAGTTATTCAAATAAAACTCCAGTACATATGGAAGAAGGAGAAAAACAAAAAATATGGATTTTCGTACAAAATTTATGCTAAAGGGGATAACATATGATGAACTCGATAGAGAAATGATTCCCACACTAAACTTTTTGAATTTTAAAGTCGGCGTAAAAACTAAATTTTGCTGCTTTGGACATGAAAAACTGGACTATTTATATATAATGTTTGATGATGAGGTTGATTATGAAACTGGTGAAAGGGTTGCCGAGAAAGTTTCCAAAAAAATGAGAGCAGGTCTGGCTTCGTTTAAATATTGGATTAGACAGGGCAGACATGGAGTAATAAAGAATTGGATTCTTGAGAGCGATGGAATAAAAACAGTTAAAGACAGATATGAAATTTTAATAATTTTAGAGAACTCATTAAGACAATGAATATTAAGGAGTTTTAGTTTTAAAGTGACCGATTGAAAATAAAATTGGTATAGTTTCTGGATGTTGTGGTATCATTATATTGGGGTGATATCTCATGGCCAATAACAAATACTTTAACAATTTATTTCATCCAGAAATAAAAGAGCGATATTTGTCTAATTATAAAGCGGGCACAGTAAACCAATATAAAAATATGTTCTTTAAATCATTTGAATTTGAAAATAAATTGAATAAAGACTTATATAACTTTAAAATTGAAGAGATTGTAGAGATAATGAATTTATCTGATAAAAAAGATACTTCAAGTCTTTCTAGATCATCAAGCATAATTAAGTCATATATTAAGTGGGCGATTGAAAATGGATTTAGCGATAACTATGAAACTTTGTATAAAATGAAATCAAAATGGTATATAGGAAAATTTAACGATGACATAAGTCAATATTATTTTAGTGAATGTGAAATCTCAATGGTAGAAAATGCTTGTGTTAATGCACAAGATGCTTGTGTTTTAAGATTGTTATTTGAAGGTATTTGCGGAGAATCGTTATCGGAAATACTAAATTTAACAATCAATGACATCGAATTTGAATCTAATACATTGCACCTAACAAATAAGGATGGATCACAAAGAGATATCGTAGTTAGTAATAGATGTATTGGGATTATTAAATTAGCTTTAGAGCAACGACAATATATTAAATTGAAAAAATCATCAAGAATCCCGTTTCTAGATTTATTAGAGACTGATCATGTAATTAAAAATTCTATAACGAATACGCACAAAGATGGCACAAGAAGGCCTGAGGTAGTTTATCGTAGATTAAAAAATCTTGAAGAATATGTCAATTTAAAACTTAATCCTAATATCGTAATCAGTAGCGGAATGCTATTTTACGCAAAGCTATTGATGACAATGAGTCAATCTCAAATATTTAATTATAAACTGTTTCAGATATTAGCAAAAAGATTCAATCTTGAAACTATGGAAACAACTTACTCTTATTATAAAAAGAAATTATTAGATGAGGAAACAATAAACAAAGTATACCTTAGTAAAAGGAAATTTGATTTAACCAATTTAACTGCTAAAAATAATAATGATGGTAACGTATATGATAAAGATACTGTTATTAAGTCTCTAAGAAATTTTGCCTTAGAAGCTGAAAATAGAGAAAAACTTTCTTCAAACGAATATAAGAGAAAAAAATACTCTCCTAGTATTGATGTTATTCGTAGGCATTATGGAACTTGGGAAAATGCATTACGGGCAGCAGGGCTTATAGAGGAATAATTTCCTCTTTACATAAAATAAAAACAAATTATGTTAAAAATAACAGATAAAAAATAATAAAAATCATATTTCGTCGAGAATGATAAAGAATTAGAAACAATACGTCAAGGAGGGAAGTTGTATGAAAGATATAAAAGATTATTTATTAAAAAGAATATCTCACGCCAATAGGAGAATTGATTCAATAAAAGAACTACATGGAGAAACCCCTAATAAAACACATAGTTATTTTGGTGGTCAGAGTTTAGGTTATTGGGAAGGAAAGTTGTCCGCATATAATAACGTTCTTGATGAAGTCGAAAAAGAAAGCACTAAACAATAACAATAAAAGATGCATTTCAAGGAGAGTGGAGATGTAAAGATGGCACTCAAAAGAAAAAAGAGATTTGAACAACCTGTTAAATGTTCACTGTGCAAAGAAAAAACCGCATATCATACTGTTCACGGATTTATGAGATACGGTGGTAGTACATGTTGTGACAATTGTTTTATAAAAGTTAAGCTTGAGTATGATCGAGAACAAGAACGAGAAAGAAATTATTCGCCTACTGAAGCAGATTATCAAACATGGATGAGGCTATAAAAGAAGCGTTTTAATGGGAAAGGAGCAATTGATAATATTGTGAATGACGAATACAATATCTATTATATTTATGAATATTTTTCAAGTAAAGACGGAACGGTCTCAACGAGAAATGATGGAATGATTGAAATAAAGAAGGGTAGTACATATTATGTGGGAAAGGGTAAGGGGAACAGAATTTCAACTGGAATCAGAAATTCAGATTGTGAAAGATTCAAAAATGATGTTGGATGGAATTATAGAGTCCTCAAGGAAAATATGACTGAAGTAGAGGCTTTCTTTTATGAAAATGAAGTAATCAGAAATTACAGGGAATCAGAATTGTATCTTACCAATAAACTGGATGGAAATGTAAATTATATAAACCCAAGCATCATCTCATCGGTCAAATATTTGATTGATTTAAACAAACTGGGTATTTTAAAAATGACTCAAGAAGAAATTGCTTTAGAAACAGAGAGTTACGGTGGATTAGTTCATGAATTAAGTAATACAGATGAAGAGGATGAAAAACATAAATATTATGAGATCATACCAGAATGCCCTGAAAATATTGATTATTTTATATTGAAGTATGACGCAAACAAAGTCACGGATAGAGATATTAAATATGGGAATATAAAGTATGTGTTAGAACTTCTAGAAAGTGGTTTATTGAAGGCAAATCAAAGAGAGATTGCAGACCTTTTTAATGAAAACACAACTGTTGTAAGCGGAATAAAAAAAGGAAAATATAATAACATAAAACCAGTTAAACCAAATAATCTTGGTGAAATATTGAAAATGTTTGACCCTTCTAAATTAAATGAGTCCGAGGTTAGGGAGGGCACAGCAAAATACATACTCGATAATTATCTTGACAACATATTAGAAATAACAAAAAGAGAATTATCAAAAGAATTAACCAAATATTATGGTGTGGAGATAAAAGAGGGATGGTTGCAGGACTTATTAAGAAAAAGAAAAGAGATTAGACTCGTCGAACCTCCAGCGTGTTTACGTGCGATATTATTTTCTAAATATAAAATCAACATCCCAAAGAGAAACGCCTTCGTTTAAGTGTTAATAATGCTTTTAAATGCTTCAATTTACTTTGTGCTTTAAACATAAAAGCCAATGAAAGGCGACTTTCATGGGGAAAAGAGAGATTAATAAAATGGATAAGCGACAAAAGAAAAAGAAAGAAATCAATTACATTTATGAATTACTTCAGGCTTGCTTAGAGGAAGAGGGATATGTCATTCCGTTTGCAAAATACGCCGATGGTGATTATAAGGGGTTCGATGTACCTCTCAGGAACGGCGTGTATGAAAAGGATAACTTGCTTATTACTATTACATGGCGATAAATACTCCATTTTATCAAGAAAGGATGAAATTTAAATGTCAGACAATGTGCTTATGTTAAATAGATTGTTTGCCCCCTACTATAAAGTCAATCGTGGGAAAAGATATGAAGTATTTTATAGTGAACACAATAATAACCTAATTGTATTTTCGCCACTAGATAAGGAATGTGACACAGAAAGTATCTGTAATAGCATTCAAGGAGAAGTTTATCACTATCTAATTAAAACACTAAATGAGAACAAAGGCATCGTTGTTCACTGGTCACAAGTAGAAGGAACAACAAGCGATTACGATATCCACTTTGATCAGAAGCCAGAAGAATTAAAGCAACTTTCTTACACTAAAATTATTAAGCTGCTTTCGGAATCATTGAAGACTCATGTCCCAACTAAATATAGGATTATTCGAAATGGTGGGCATTCTGTTCCTATTTCAAGAGAAGAAATGAAAGCATTGTGGATAAGCATTTAAAAATTAATTGCAATCACTAAATAGGCTGACTTTCACTTTTCCAAAAATTCCAGTCATAGAAGTCTCCTGCACGATAAAAATTACCGAACGTATCTTGAGAATTTCCACTGGGGTGAGCGGGATATACCATTAACTCATGATTGCATTGATGACACCAAGTTCGCTTAGAATCAGCATACACCCAATGGTTTCCTTTTTTATAGCAAGCAGGACAACGATAGTGTAATCTATATAGTTTTGTTCCATCTTCTCTAATCTTAATACCAGTTGTTATATAATCAGGTTGATCGCTCTGTGATTTATATGTAATTTCAATTTCTTCCTTATTGTCTTCATATCCTTTTGTTAGTTGTTCTCTAATATCATTCTTATCTTTATCAATTTTATCTAATCCTTCAACTTCTATTGGTTCAACTTCATTAAAGAATGTGCTGTATGCAGAGCCAATTTTGCTAAAAGTCTGAGCCATTTCCATGATATCGGAATCTACACCAAACAATTCAAACACATTTTTAATTATCACCAATTTAGATAAATTATCTGCTTCCGATATTTCTATTTCTGCTTTCTTACCTTTACCATCATCAATTGATATTTTTACATTGAGCATTAATCATCACCTCTGTTAATCATAATCATATCGAAGAGATATAAAATTAGCAATGGAAAAACATACAGGTTAACGAAAGGAGAAAAATGATAAATCTATTTTTAGATGATTTAAGACCAGTGCCAAAAGGTTTCATACTTGTTAAGACGGTTGAAGAGGCTATTGAATTAGTCGCACATCATCCAGTTAAAATTCTTTCTTTAGATCATGACTTAGGTGGATTGGATGGGAACTATCACAAGACAGGATATGATTTTTGCAAATGGCTTGTTGAGAAATGGGAATCTTACAGAGAAATAAATATTATTAATAATGTTGCATTACCTGAAATAATTTATCTACATACAGCAAATCCAGTTGGACGCATGAATATGCATCAATTACTCACGAGATATAAACCAGACTATGTAAAAGTACATAATAGCCCCATACCAAATTGGTTGGCAGCGGAGAATGAATATTAATAAATCGGTATACATAAATATGGCAATGAAATTTTAGTTTTATCTTAAAATATAAAGGAGAAATGATAAATGAGTAACAATAAATGGGGATACAATCTATATAATAGTGACAATTGGCAGTGCGAATGGTTTGAAACTAAAGAGGAAGCAATTCAAGCAGGAAGAAATGAACACGAGGAATACGAGTTGGATAGTGAGACGTTTCAAGTCGGCCAACTTTCAAAATACGTTCCTCCTAAAATTGATCTTGACACAATAATTGATGATGCTGTCGTTCAAGCTTATGACGACTGCGGTGAGGTATCCGAGTCATGGTTAAATATAAAATATATATCAAAAGATGTATTACATAAATTTAACGAGAAGTTAAATCATCTATTTAACGAATTTCTTATAGAAGCAAATGAAGTTCCTGAATTTGGTCGAATTATAAACATTGAGACAGTAGGAGTTGATGAATAATAATGAATGTATACGAAATAAATGGATATTGGATTGCAGCTAAAAATAAAAATGAAGCCTATTATCAATTCCTTGAAGAAGAGAATAATTTAGAGGATGTATTTGATAATGAATTGGAGTTACACGAAAACGATGAAGATAATTATGAAATTACTATTCGTCGTGTCACAACCAAAGAACTAAGTAGAAAAGACATCCGATATCACAATTATGATGAAGATGATTGTGAAACGTGTAAGGACAACGATGATTATACTTATCAGTCATTGCAAGATAGAATAGATCAAACCGACCCAGAAAAATTTCCATGTGTGTTAGCAAAGGAAGAATAAATACATTAAAAATTAGATTTCAATGGGAGATAAAAATTAATTATGAGTGTTAAACCAGATTATTTGCGTAAACTTGCAATCAAATTACAACCAAGTCCTGTGACTGGAGCATTATATGAGAGTGCAAACTATATAGAAACACTGGAGGTAGAATTATCCGAATTATGTCCTATTGCAGATTTACCTGTGATTAATAGTCTGCGAACTGAATTGCATTACATGCGCGATAAAATGAAAGAAGTCAGGTTAGCTGCGGAGAAACTTATCTTAGAATATGAAAATTTGTATGGTTGTGAAACAGTGTATTCGAGCAACCTCAATGAATTAATCAAAGATATGTAATAACGATAAAAGTATCATATCATTAAAAGTTTGCGAAGGGAAAAAGAATGTCAAAGAGAAGTAGGTTTAATAATTATGAAATAAGAGGAGAAACAACGGTAATATTTATAAAGAAGCGCAATGGTCAAATTCTTGAAACATTCATTGACACAGAAGATTTACCAAGACTTGTAGATTTTAATCGTTCTTGGTCTAGCGCATTAAACAAAAGAAACAAGCAGGGAATTTTTTATTATGCTTTGGTAACTATTTATCCTTATAAAGATAATAAAAGAAAAGGAAAGACGCTTTATTTACACACATTTATAGCAAATGCTTTAGAGGGATTCGTTGTCGATCATAGGAATAAAAATACACTTGATAATAGAAAGTCTAACTTGCGAGTAACTGACCAAAGCGTAAATATGAAAAATCGTAGTGGCATAAATAGAAATAATAAAACAGGTTATAGAAATGTATGCCTAATTGACGGTAAATATATAGTACAGTTACAAATCAATGGAAAAAACACAAAACTAGGATCGTTTGAAGATGTCCATGAAGCTGGAAAGTTCGCAGAATTAAAAAGAAATGAAATATATAAAAATAATTAAAAAGGAGAAAAATAATGAATTATATTTTAAATGTTGTAGAGGAAGCTATTAAAAATCAAGCAGAAGAAAACAACCGTAGAATGTATCAATTCGAGAAAAATAAACTTTATGACTATATTGGAAAGCATCTTGTAAACAGATTAAAAGAATATAAGTGTTTTGTTGCTGGAGGAACTATAACGAGTCTTTTCACCAACAATAAAATTAATGATCTTGATGTCTACTTTAGAGATGAAAAATCGTGCATTGATTTTGTTAAAGAGTGCTACGAGGACAGTAAAGACTGGATCAATCTATTAACTAAAAAATCTGTTCTTATGAGGGTTGATGAGAAAGAAATTCAAGTCATTCATTTTAAATTTTTTAAAGATGCACAAGAAATATTTGATACATTCGATTTCACAGTATGTATGGGTGCATTTGATTTCGAAACCGAACAATTTACATTGCATGAAGACTTTATGAAACATAATTCACAGCGGATAATTAAGTTTAATAAAAATACTGCATTCCCTATTGTCTCCCTCTTACGAGTACATAAGTACAACAATAAATCATATACAATTTCAAAGCCTGAGTTCTTGCGTATAGCCATCAAATGTATGGATCTAGATATTAAAACTGTTGATGAATTAAAAGAGCATCTTGGTGGAATGTATGGAATCAACTATGATAAAATCATTAACTTTGAACAAGGCGAGGAGTTTAGTTTTGACAAGGTTATTGACAAGATTGAAAATTTAGCATTAGACGAGGATTATTTTAAAAAGCCTGAAGAGTTAAAATTTGATGATATTACAGATATCATTTCCACCATCAAAAAGATTCCTTTAAAAATTACATACATCAAAGATAAATTATATAAAATTACTCATAGTAATAATTTAAAAGAGATCAATTCAAAACCGCCATTCAGTATCGAGGTTGCTGCTGATGAATATTACAAGGATAAAAAGTTTTATAAATTTGTTAAAAAGTCGGGCGATGATTACATTAGCCATCATGACAATAGTTTTAAATATTACATAGGAAAAGAAGCCGTACCTAAAAATGAGCATCTATATTTTTGTGAAAAAGAAGAAATTCTCGATAATGGTTACTATAGAAGTGGTGCAATGTTAGAAGTTGAAATTCCATATGAACATTTTTGCTATAAAGATGGAGGAAAAATTCACGCTACTAAGTGCGTTGTTATTCGTGAAGTTCCAGAATCAGAATATAAAAATTGGGAGACTGTTGAAGAAGAAGCAGTAGATGAAGCTCCGTTTGAGCTTTAACATCAAATGAGAGAGTTATTATTGTAAAATAAAAATAAAAAAGGAGAATATAGATGTCTCATTACAAACCATTTCCTCAATCAGAATTGATTAGAGATTGGGGAAAGTTAATCAAATTAAGCAGAGAAGAAGTCGTTAAGTTATATGGTAGTTGGCAAGAGATTGATAATGAAAATAAAGAAACAAATAAAAAACTATATGATGAGAAATCCAACAAACTCAAAGAAGTATCAGAATACCTAAGATCCATTGGAGTAGATGTTTTCAAATACAAAAGAGGTGGATTGTTTACACAGAAAAGCGGATATCAGTCATGGTATGAAAAGAATGTTGTAAATAAGATATCTGAAAAATACCCAAGCAATCGTTACAGCATCCCGACAGCACATAATACATCAGTTGAAGTAGATGGTGTGACACTATCAAACAATCAGTCGCCTACGAATCTTGTTGAACTATATGATAAGATTGTCCATCAATATAAACACAAAATCAAAGAGGTTAATAAGACCGATAAACTACTGATTAAGTCTATTGAATACGCAACAAACAACAACATAGATATTGAGGACTTGAGTCCAAAAGACATAATTCACACTGTTGCTGAATCAGCAAAAGAGAAATATTTAGAAGAAAACGCACCTGATGGAAGTGAAGTATATCTAAAGCATGAGTGTTACGAGTGTAGCTCATATATTATGGGAGAACATAGATGTAGTTGTGGAAACAGAAGAATATCTGTTGTAGTTGAAGGTAATTTGATCGATGGGTTCTATCATTACCCAGAAGCATATTGATGAGCAAATAAAAGAGTTATATCATTGGAATAAAAGGAGCAATATATGATAACTAATATTGAATCAATTACATGGTTTACAGAGGAATTTAAGCAAGATGTTTTAAAGGATATCTTAGAGAATGGTATCGTGGACTCCGATATCTCTGAATTGGTTGCAGCGATTAATTCAATTCCAAATTTCATTACGATGAATTCCTGTCAAGGTTCATTGAATCCAGATGTTTCTAATGAACACTGTCCACGTACTTATGTAGACTTTTATGTTTTAAATCACGAATACTGGATGGCGAATAAGCTATTTATGGAACTAACAAAATCATTTGGCAGTCTGATTCGATGTGAACTTAATTATGAAGCAGATTTTGATTTCATTGGTGAAAATGAGATTAAAGACAATGGAATGATTAACCTTAGATTTGGTATTGAAATTCATGATCCTGATGTCTACGACGATATGGTTAATTTAATTGTAAATTCTAATACCAATTGAAAGAACAATTTCATTAGAAAGGGGAAATCGAAATGGATATAGAAAAGCTAAATATTATTGAAAACAACACTAGAAAAGTAAAAAAGTTAATTGAGGATGTAGCAGCCATAGAGAGTTTCATATCTGTACTGGAGAAAGAGAAGCATATTAGCATTAGTGATGGATGTGATCATTTATCAACGAATTGCAACTTATATGAACTGATTGGGGTAGACTTTGTTGAAGTTTTAAATACAAAATTAAACAAACTGAAAAACATTGTATCTTCGATTAATGAGAACAATTTATCCAATGAATCATTGTTCCGATAAAAGGAATAAAGGAGTGATAAAAATGAAAATTGATACGTATAGTTTCGGAGAAGTTGTAGATAAATTAAGATTGCGACAATTAGCTATTAAGGTTGTCGGTGGTTTCGGTATTGGGCAAAGAATATATATTGATCCTAAAGACGGAGTTATGAAGTATTTTGAACATAAACCCAAGCCAATTACATTGAAACACTACTCAGATCAGGACATTGAATCAAAATATATTATCATAGATTACTAATGAAAAGATTATTTCATTAAAAAGAGGAGCGATATTATATGTGTAAAGGATCGACAAATATGGAAGACGTATATATGATTAGTGTTGAGCATCTTTCAGATAATCAATTGAGTAAATTAGCTAATCCACTTTGGATAAAAAATCACGGAGGCATACCAACCGATAAGTGTATTGGAAAGGAAATTGAGAATTTGATTAATTTAGGAGTGATTACATAGGGGTGTTGCTGTGGTCACGGTGAAGAGAAACCAGTTGCTTTGGTTAAGAATGAAAGCAGAAGTATTCTCAATGGCTTAGGGTACGAATTAAACGAATTATCTGCATCTCATACAGATGGGGGTATTTATGAGATTGAGTTAAAAAGCCATTGAAATGTAAGTTTTATTGCAAATAAATAAATAAAAAATAGTAATATACAGTTCACGATTTATAATATATAATGGTAAAATAATAGAAAGGAGAAAAGCGCATGGGAAAACTATCACATAAAAAGTTGTTAAAAGATCAATTGCATCAAGTATTCGAATATGCTGAGATAATGTGTAGACTTAATCAAGCACAAGAACTATTGAATCCCAAAGGTGGGTATTTGGGGGAACAAGACGTATTTAAAGGTATCAATGAACTAAAGAATGAAGTTTATGATAACTTCAGAAAACACTTTTCGAACTCCAAAGTCAGTGAACAAGCTCTAGATTTGCTTGACGAATTTAGGTCAATAATGATTGGCGAAAGAACTGGTGCTAAATACAAAATAGGCGATGAAGTACATGATCGTTTTGGCTACTATGAGGTAATTGCTATTCTTGAAAACGAATATGCCAATGAAGATGTTGAAAAATTGGTTTACGTCACTAAGTACTCAGGGCATGATGGAGTTAGTTATTCATTGGAAATTGAAAGTTATTTAAATCAAGTCGAAGAAGAACATCGAAAATCCTAATAAAAGATAAATTTTAATGGAATTTATAAATAAAATATGAAAAGGTGATAAATTAAAATTGAGTAGAGTGAATTTCGATACATATGGAGTACATGTATTTTTAGATGGTCATGGAATTAAAGCTGATTTGTTGGATAATATCAATCACTTAAAACAGATTTGTAAATTTGCAATTGCAAAATCAAATGCAACATTCGTCTCCGCACAGGAAAAGAAATTTGATCCACAAGGATGTACATTATTATTCCTACTTGAGGAAAGTCACATGTCAATACATACATATCCTGAACATGGTTACGCATCAATAGATATGTTCACATGTGGAAGTCATACTCGACCTGATTTGGCGATTGACTACTTAATCGAATGCCTTAAGCCCGATCCAGATAGGACATACAGACAGACACTCATTAGAGGTGTTGAGTAAGTAAGGGGAGGTAATACATATTGTGTTTTATTGGAACGCATAATCATACAGATTACAGCAATTTGCGCTTATTGGACTGTACTAACTCTGTTGAAGACTTAATAAAAACTGCTGCTGATTTAAGCTATAAAGGTATCGCAATAACGGATCATGAATCAGTGTCAGCACATGTTCAAGCAATCAAAAAAACAAGAGAATTAAAAAAAGATGGGAAAATTCCTGAGGACTTTAAACTAATTCTAGGTAATGAATTATACTTAGTTGACGATATTGATGACACCAGAGAAAACTATAAATCAGGTATAACCAAGTTTCCTCACTTTCTTATTATGAGTAAAGATGCTGTTGGGCATGAACAAATGAGATATTTAAGTAGCCAAGCATGGGACAATTCTTTTTATTCAGGAACAATGTTACGTGTTCCTACAGATAAAAAAGTTTTAGAGCGAGTAGTAAAAGAAAACCCAAATCATTTAATTGCAACAACCGCTTGTCTTGGTTCAGAAGTTAATATTCATTTAATAGGAATGCAACTTGCAGAATCACAAAACGATATTGAGAAAGAAAACTATCATATTGGTAAAGCACATGATTTCATCCGTTGGGGAAAGGATTTATTCGGTAAAGACAACTTCTTCATCGAATTGCAACCTGCCTATTCACCCGAACAAATATACTGCAACACGGAATTACTAAAGCTCGCTACAGAGTATGATTTAAAATACATAATTTCTACAGACACGCACTACCTACGTCCTGAAGATCGAATTGTGCATAAAGCGTTTTTAAATGCAAAAGATGGAGATCGAGAGATTGATAGTTTTTATGAAGCGACATTTCTACAAACTCCTAAAGAAATTTACGAGCGAATGAATTACATAGACAAAGATATTATCGAAACAGCATTCAATAACACACTGCTGATTGGTGAAATGATTGAGGATTACACAATTGAACATGAAACTGAAATTCCAAAAATTCAATTACCCAAATTTGAGTTATCACATTTTTTCAAAAGTACATATGAACGTTATGAATACATAAAAAATATGGCTCATGCAGAAGATGAGCAAGATCGATACATATTAAAATTGATTGAAGATGGTTTTAAGCAATACATCCCCTATAATACCTTTACTAAAGCAAGGCTATACGAATATGTGGCTAGAATTAATATTGAATTAGGTGAATTGTGGGAAATAAGTCTACAGCTAAAACAAACCATGTCATCTTACTATATTACTACAGCTAAAATTGTAGACATCATTTGGCAAGACGATGAGTGTGGAGGAAATAGTTTAGTTGGTTCAGGGAGAGGTAGTAGTGGAGGATTCCTAATTTGCTTCCTTCTTGGTATTACTCAAATCAATCCTCTTGAATATGGGATCGAAATGCCACATTGGAGACATCTTCACAGAAGTCGTCCTGATATCGGCGCTTTAGATATCGACATTGATACTGAAGCAAGTAAACGTCCGAGAATCGTTCAAGCGTTGAAAAGATATTTTGGAGAAGACAGAGTTCTTCAAGTTTGCACATTTGGAACTGAAGGATCAAAATCAGCAATTCAAACAGCTTGCAGAGGCTTAAGATTGGATTCTGATATTGGTTTGTTTATAAGTAGTCTCATACCTTTCGAGAGAGGTGAAAATTGGACTATATCAGACTGTTTGTTTGGAAATGAAAAGAAGGATAGGAGTCCAGTTACAGAGTTTATAAACGAAATTGAGAAATATGAAAATTTAAAAGAAATTTCTTTGAAGATAGAGGGTAGAATAAATAAACGAAGTATACACGCAGGTGGGCTTGTAGTATTTAACGAACCCTATTATAAATCTAATGCAATGATGAAAGCTCCAAATGGAACTCCAATTACACAATATAATTTAGATGACAGTCAAGCTGCGGGTAACATTAAATTTGATTAAGAATTATACATTCGACTAATTCATATGCATAAATTTTAGGAGTTGATGCACATGAGTAAAAAAACGAGAGAGTTATTTAAAGAAGATATAATACATTTATTCACACAAAAAAAATTAAATTTATCTAGTGTAGCGGAAACACTCAAGATAAATAGATTGGATGTTAAGAAGGTATTAATTGCAAACCAACTTTACATGGAATCAAGAATTTACTTAAAAAATGAACCTGAAATTCAGAAAACAATTGTTCATCTTTATGAAATAGAAGGTTTACCACTAAGAGAAATTTCAGCCCAAATTAATTTCGATGTTAGAGCAATTAAACGAATCTTGATTGAAAATAACATCCCTTTAAAACATGCTGGAGAATATAATCGAAAATATTCATCTGATGACCGGGCATTTGAGGTATATAGTCCTGAAAGTGTATATTGGGCTGGATTTATTGCAGGTGACGGATGTGTTTATTCACATGGGCTTAGTGATAAAACCTTCAACAATTGTTTAACTGTTGGGCTTTCTATTGTTGATAAAGAACATTTACTCAAACTGAAAAAATTCTTAAAGTATGATGGAGTACTTTATGAAGCAGAAACTAAGATTGCTTTAAATGTAAACAATAGAAATATTGTTAAATCATTAGGAGATAATTATGCTATTAGTAATAATAAAACGGATATTTATAAACCTCCATCAACCATTCCGCAACACCTAATCAAATATTTCGTCCTTGGTCTGTTGGATTCAGACGGTAGTATTTCAAAAATTAAAAGACCACCAACAAAGACTAATAAGAACTATAAGGGTGTTTATGTTTACCAGTTTAACTTCACTGGAACAAATGAAGTGTGTGAATTCGTAAAAGAGTTCTTTGGAAGTAGTGTGAAGCTAACTAAAAGACATGCTAACGAAGTTAATAATTACACTGTGTTCTTCCAAGGAAACTTACAAGTAAAGAACTATCTCTCTCGATTATATGACGAAATTTCATTAAACTTTTGTTTAAAGCGTAAACATGAAAAGTATATTGAATTAGTCGAACAGTATAAGGATAAGTCGTCTGTTTTGGAAACAGAACAGAGTATTAGTCAGTGAACCTACATATGTAGGGTGTGTCTCGTATATGGAGATGCTAACAGGGGAAGCCTAAATCTTTATGACATGGTAATCCTGTGCCAAGCCTAGAAATAGGAAGGTGCAACGACCATCCCTTTTGGGAGTAGGTTAGTGGTGAAATCCCACTGACCGAAGCGCTGACTGCCCTAACGTAAAGACGAGGGTAAAGATATGGTCTACTCCGTCTGCTGAGAGCAGAGTTAAAGTATCTCGAAAGAGACGGTATCAAGGTTACTTACAATTGAAGCTTTGGACAAAATAAGAACAGAGTTAGATTTATTGTTGGAATATAAAGAAATTCAATGGCAAGGTACATTACGAAAAACATTTGATACATATCTCCATCCAAATGTAATCGAAAAAGAAGACCCTAAAATATATAAAATGCTTGGCGAAGGCAAAGTTCCCGATTTATTTCAATTCTCAACCGCAATTGGTTATCAATCAGCCATAAAAGTTAAGCCGAGAAATTTATTAGAGGTTGCATCTGCTAATTCTCTAATGCGTCTAATGAGTGAAGGTGGGGGGGAGCAACCCATTGACACTTTCGTTCGATTCAAGAATGATCTAAATCAGTGGTATGAAGAAATGAATTCGTTCGGTCTCACGCAAGATGAAATAATCATAATGGAAGAGTATCTATTAAAATTAAATGGTGTAGCAGATACCCAAGAGTCCGTAATGTTACTGTCTATGGATGAAAGAATTGCTGGATTTAGTGTAAAGGATGCAAACAAACTCAGAAAAACCATTGCAAAAAAGCAAGCAAGAGAAGAGTTTGAGGAACGAAAAAAAGAATTCTATGAAAGTGGAAGAGGAAGAGGAACTAGAGAAAATTTACTAAATTATGTTTGGAAACAAATTGAGAGACAAAGAGGATACGCTTTTAGTATTTTACATACAATGGCATATTCCATTATTGCTTTACAAGAACTAAATCTCAACTATAAATACGATCCACTTTATTGGAATACGGCTGTATTATCAGTTAATGCAGCAAGTAATGATGATGGTTCTGATTTGGAAGAGGATGAAGATAAAAAGAACAAATCAACCAACTATGGGAAAGTGGCTTCAGCCATTGGAATGATGAAATCGCATGGAATCAAAATTGGTTTACCTGATATAAACAAAGCCAACTTTGGATTCAAGCCTGACTTTGAAGATGGGCAAATTGTATTCGGACTAAAGGGATTAGTTGGTATTGGAGATGATTCCGTTGCCAGTATTATTGAAAATCGTCCATATACATCATTTGATGATTTCTATGTAAAAATGCACGAATCAGGAATCATTAAGAAATCTCAACTGATACAACTAATTAAGGCAGGATGTTTCGACTCGTTTGGTGGACGAACAGATGTTATGAAGCAATTCATAAATAAAATTTACACTCCAAAAACTAAGTTAACTATGCAGAACTTTAATATGCTAGTTGAGAACAATTTAATTCCAGAGCAATATAAGTTTTATGAGCAACTGTATAAATTTAGAAAAAGCGTTACTAAAAAAGTACATAAGAGTGATACAGATAGTAAGGATAAACAATACATATTGGATGATGATACTTTTTTGTTTTTTGATGAAAACTTCAGTCATAATTTGGTTGTGGATTTTCATAAAAATATGCCTGTCATATCTGAAAAGAAATTCAAGAAAGAGTATGATACGAAAATGGAAGGTATTAAAGATTGGCTGAATGATCAGCAAACGATTGAGAGGGTGAATGAAAAACTCTTTAATATCGAGTGGGAATCAAATGCCGCAGGAACCATTAGTAAATGGGAAATGGAATCTTTATCATTTTATTATAATGAGCATGAACTAACTTATATTAATAATAAAAAATATGGAATTATAAACTTTAAGGAATTGCCTGAAGAACCAGAAATAGTTGGATACTACAACTATAAAGGAAAAGACAGACCTAAATTTAAAATTGATTGCATTGCTGGTACGGTATTAGATAAAGACAAGAATAAACATACAGTGACACTACTTACAACTGAGGGTGTTGTGACTGTGAAATATTATGATGGTGCATTCGCTCATTATAATCGACAGGTTTCAAAACCTAAAGATGATGGCAGCAAAGAGATACTTGAAAAAAGTTGGTTCACAAGAGGAAATAAATTAGCTATATGTGGTTATCGTAGGGGATCGCAATTTAAACCAAATCGTTATAAGGACACAATTTATCAGCATACTACGATGTTAATCACTGACATTTATGAAAATGGAAATTTGAAAGCAATCACCGAGAGACAAAAATAATACATACTTAAAAGGATGATCATATGAAAAGATTCTATATTCAAGTTAACTCACCAGATGGTATTGCTAATTTTATTATTAGGCATAAAAGTGTAACAAATGAAAATGAAGCGAAAGAAAGATTACTGAAGAAATATAATTTTATTGAGACTGATATTCTTCGACTTTCTGACAAGAGATTGCCCACTAACTATCTAGAATTAACTTCGGAAAGAATTCAACAATTAGCAGTATTAGTGCAGCAACTTTTACATAGTAGAGATGAAGGTGAATTTATTGGATCGCTTTGTAAGAGGTATACCAGACACACAAGAGTTTGAACGAGAAGAATATTCTTCATGTGCTGGATGCAATCAAATAATTTATTGCGATGAAGATGACATTCTTGATATCTATGGAATGTGCGTACACAACGACATGGATTGTATCAAAAAGAGTGTGGGAGCAAAAAGAATTGATATTGTCTGTGAGAGGTGAAATTAACCTCTCTAATACTCTCATATGCTCACTCATGCTATGCCATACGATGTCATAAAAGGCAATAAAATGTATATTTTATTATAAGCGTGAAAAATAAAAATAGGAGTGATTTATTGAGCAAAAATGAAGGAAAGCAATTCGAAGAGGATTGGAAAGGGAGTTATAGCAAAACTTCTTATTATTATATGAGACTACGTGATGGAGCAAAATGGGTTCAGTCTCAAGCGTCTGCATTTACACCAGAAAATCCATGTGACGCTATTCAACACACGATGCCTTTCTTATGGCTTCTAGAATTAAAAACAAATGGTAGTGGATCTATTAGCTTTTATCCTTTCACAGACGATGGTGGATTTCCTTGGAAGAAACCTAAAGGAAAAGCAGAAAAAGACATCAAAACAAACCAAGTAAAAGAAATAATGGATGCCGTAAAAACTGAAGGTATTATTGGTGGATTTGTATTAAACTTCCGAGAAAGAATTCTTAAGAAATCAACACATCCACCAGCTACCTATTTCGTTCATATTAGCGACTTCCTTACATTCGCTAGAGAATCGGGTAAAGCAAGCATTAATGTGGAAGACTGTGAAAAGATTGGCATATTGATTTCACAGAAAAAGAAAGTAAAAAATTATAAATATGATATTGAAAACTTTGTTAATGAGGCAGTGGTTACATACATAAAGAGAGGTCACATAGATAAGAGTGATCTAAAGAATGCGTATGATTGGATTGGAAAATTGCTCTCAGCAGTTTGAATAGTGAGACAATAAAGCATCATTTCAATTACTAAAGTAATAGATAAAAGGTGATGAATAATATAAAAAGAGAATATATTCAGGAATTTATAAACGTTTTAAGAAATACATATGAATATGAAGGTGAGATCAGCAGTCTTTTTCAAGAAAAGTTACACAAAAAATTAAGCGATGGTTATAAAATCGACGTACTTTCTTCTCTTGCCACAGCAAATCAGAAACTTATACTTGAAATAATAAATAAATATGATAAATTTGGTGATGCAAGAGTAATACCGTATGTAACTTTAACACTAACATGTAAATTATGTGACAGAACAAAAGCATAGAATAATATTAAAGCAAACTAATGATAAAATTGGTCATTAGTTTGTTTTGTTACTAATTTATGGTATCCTATTATATAGTTATAGAATAATGTTGATAGAGAGGTTAACTCATGAAAGCTACATTTTACGCACGAGTTAGTACTGATTCAGATGAGCAGAAAAATTCGATTATCTCTCAGGTTGACTATTTTAAAAAATATATTGAACAAAATAAATACGATGTAATTGATGAAGGAGTATTTTTTAAAAGAGATGGCTCATTTGAGACCACAAACGGTTATTACGTTGATGAAGGGTTTTCTGGTGCTAAGTCAAATAAATATCGGAAAGCATTTCAGCAAATGATGAAAGATGCGCGAACAAGGAGATTTGATATAATTTTCACTAAAAGTATTAGTAGATTTGGTAGAAATACTAAGGAACTGCTTGCTGCTATAGATGAGCTTAGAGAATACAATATTGCTGTATACTTTGAAGATTTAAAAATTAATACTTTAGATCGTGCAGATGATTTCAAGTTGACAATTTTCGCTGCACAAGCTCAAGAAGAGTCGCGTTCCAAAAGTGAGAGTGTTCAATTTGGAAAAATGCAGGGATATAAAAGAGGCATATGGGGGGGAAGAGAGCCTTATGGATTCAACATAGAAAATGGAAAGCTTATAAAAAATGGGAATGAAGCATTGGTTGTAAAAAGAGTGTTTGATATGTATTTAAACGAATGTTTGGGTTTAAGAAGTATTGCGATGAAACTAAACGCAGATAAAATTCCCACAAAAAGCGGAAAAGCTCTGTGGGGTCAAGACTTGATATCTAAAATACTCAAAAATGTAATTTATAAGGGTGAAATAAGACTTCATCGAACAAAGAAAGTCGATATCAATCAAAACCTAGTCAAGAAAATTCCTGCCGATAAGCATATTGTGTTGCAGGATGAAAATTTACGAATAATTGATGATAAGACATTTGAATTAGTTCAAATTGAAAAACAAAAAAGATTTAAAGAATTTGGAGATTTTAAGTATACGAATATAGTCACACATGATGAAGACAATAAAAAAATCGAAAAAAATGTTCGCTCCATCATCAGAGGAGATACGCGACATTCCTCTAAACATCTTTTTTCTAACATATTAAAGTGCGGCAATTGTGGTGGAAGTTTAAGAAAAAAAATACAAAACAATAAGAATAGGACATTTCATTATTGGTTATGTAGAAATAATGATCAATATGGTAAAGAGAGATGTAGATTTAGAAACCTTCAGTATGAGGATAACCTAATTGATTTTGTTAAATCAGAAATCATAAAATATAAGGACAATTACGAACTACATGATAGGGATTTACAGTTGCTGATTTATACGAATTACAACAATGAAGGGGCAGAGGAAAAAGTTACCCAAATAAATGAAACACTTGAGGATTTGAAAGCGGATAGAGAGGCTAATTTCAAACTCTACTCAAGACAAAGAATCACCGATGAAGAATATGAACAAAGAAACGAAAGGATTTCTATCGATATTAAAGACGCTGAATCTAATCTTAGTAGGTTTCTATATATGGAAGATGAAATCAATAGATTAAAAATCATGCACACCCAGTTCATCAAATCTTTTGAGGAGATTAATTTAGACAACTTGACCAATGCAAGTTTAAGAAAGATAATAAGCAAAGTAATTGTTACAACAAGTGGTGAGACATTTACTGAGAGATTCCAAGTCCGTCCTTTTAATCCTAATGAGATAATAGTAGAATGGAACTTCATCACAGGTATTACGCAACATAAAGTAGTGAGCGACTACTCAGATAGATTAATCGCAAATATCGAATCAAATGAAAACATGGGCTAATTAGACTCATGTTTTTTTGTTATAAATGTACTATTTTATATACGTCGCACATGACACATATATTAAATGGCTACAGTATAAACATTGACAAGGAGAGAGTTATGGCTAAATATATAAGAATTTATACCGATGAACAATTAATTAATTGCATAAGGAGTAAAATAAGAGTTGAAGTTTGGATAGGCAATGAGAAGGATTGTGTTGAACCAATAATTAATTTCAACGATTATATCATACAAACTAATTCTGGCAGCTATATCAGAAATAATTTAACGCTAATTACAAGCAAAAACTACTTTTCTTGTTTGTGATTTTATATAATATAAACATGCTTGTACTTAACACGTAAGAGGTGACATCATTATATGTATCAATTCACAGGATTAATAAAATGCTCAATCTGTGGGAAAAATTACAGGGGAAAAAAACAGCGTGATAAATCTGTATATATATGTGCAACACATTCTAGGGATTCTTCGAAATGTATCCGTATAGTATTAAAAGAGGAAGAGTTAACATACACGATATCTAAACATTTAGCCATACAAGGAAAAGTGATAAAGGGGGAATTGTCTGAATATATTAAATCAATTGAAGTGGACAAGAGTGGAGGATATACAATTAATTATAAGGATCGAAGTAGGTCGGTCATAAAGAGCGACAATAATGATTATGGAGTTATCCTAAAATTTTAAAAGTTATACCTCCCTCAAATTTTGAGGCAACATTGAATTATTTCTCAAATTTTGAGGGAGGACTTTAAAGCGTTGATGTGTCAATGTTTCCTTGGTTTTACGTGTGGCAACATTATGTTTGTTTATTAATGCTTGAGGGAGTATAATTGCGATTGTTTAATCATTAAGTAATCAGATTTAAACATCCATTTGAATCCTTTTGCCGTTTTTCTTTTTCCGCTACAAGCAGCAGAAATGTTGGAATAATGAACTCCCGTTAATTCTTTTGCGTCTTCGATACTTTTAAATTCATCAATATATTCACCATTTAAAGATAATCTAACTACAGCTTTTTCACGGCTATATTTTTTATACATATTAATGTTGTCTTTTTTTTCTTCGTATTCATCTTTGTACATCCACAAATATCCGCCAGCAGTTCTAACTTCTCCCTTACATGCTCTTGAGATAGACCCTGAATTTATTCCTGTTTTTACAGCCGCATCATTTAGGCACTCATATTCGGCAATTAATATATTCTCCAAAGATATTTGAATTATTTTTTTTAGTTTTTTTCTAGCTAGTTTAAAAGAATTTTGAGGGTTATATTTACACAATCCCAGATTTGTTCCTTCGTGTAGATATCTATTTATGGTAGACATTCCCAACTTAGTTTCTGTGACAATTTCGTTTGTAGTTTTACCGCTATTATATAGATCGCTTACAATTTTAATCATAGAGTTGCAAGCTCGATGGTGGCATAATACCCAATCTACATTAGACAAATCTAATAATTCACTAAGCTCACTGTTTAAAATGTTATTTTTAATAAACTCTTGATTCGACTCTCTCGCATCAATTACTACCATTTTATATCCATTTTCTATTGCCATTTTTACTTTTAATTTGTCGTTTCCTACAACATCGCTGTCATAGAATTTAACCCCATAGTGCTGACCACCATGAATCTCAATAATTGTTTTAAATTTCGGCAAGTATAAATCGTACCTTTTATTTCCAGTTGTATTTTTATTTAAATGATTACTCTTAGACCATGAAAATGTTTTTTGTATTTCGTACTCATATGGAGTTTGTGACAACATAGCGGAAACAAACTTTTCAGGATAACTTATGCCATCAGAACAGTATGGGCATGATAATCCTCTGCGCTTAATTCCGCATAACATTTTATTTTTTATAATCTCCCCACATTGAGAACACTTGAAGTCTAACTTTTGTCCACTACCAGAAGTATATTTTTGTCCATCAATTGGATTCAACAATAACTTAGCAATGTCTGGATCAGTTGTCCACAAATCATTAAAACCAACCTGAACTTTATGTCCCAAACAATAGCTGCATCCTCGTCTATTTTTAATTGCGCGCTCAGTAACTTCATCAACATTTCCGCAAATCATACATCTATATTTATAACCCTTTGATTTGTTCTTCCATATTCGCTCTAAAATTTCTATATAGAAAGAATAGTCATTCTTTATTAAATCACCAACAGAGTGTTTGTATAGGCTACTTTTCATACTAATAATCGCTCCAATCCTTTTCATTTACCTCCACAAAAATAAAAAAGCAGAGAGGAGAGCTAGTGGAGCATTAACTCTCAAAACCAATTGATCAGAAAGGTTCTTTACTCTGCCGAAAAATAAAAAATGGACACCCCAAAGGAATATCCATCTTTAATTTAAATTACAATGTTAAATAAGACCGAACAAAATTGTTCCGTCAGAGTAAATTGCATGTAAATATCTCATTGTTTACTTGTTTTTCTATATTTTATATTTAAGACGACCGAACAATTTTGTTTCGTCAAAACACTGATAAACCTATATAGATAAACGTTTTTCCTGTTCTTTCCTTCTATGGCTTCTACTATTACCATTAATCATATTACTATTTACATATCCAAGTTCATCAAATAACATTGGAATATTGGCATTAATATCTTTACCACGAAAAACTATGTATGGATTTACGTAATAAAATACATCGCTACCTATTTCTATTTTATGTATAATATTTTTCTCAATTAGTGGTTCCATATTATCTCTGATTGACTTGGGTGTTACATACATTTTTTCAGCCAATCTTTTCTGGTTTAGTGGTTTATCTTCTTCATCTACCAAAATGTTCATTTCCCACATTAGGTAGTCAGATATATCTAAAATGAAATGTTTCTGAGCTTTGGTTAGACTATAATATTCTTCAGCATGATTAAGTTCAAAATGAAAAATCTTAGCAAAATGATCGTTTTGTCTCCAGTGTGAAACTTCCGTATCATCAAACTGAAAAGCAGCAGAAACATTCTTTCCACCATATTTGCTGTAATAGTAATTAATAACATCTTCTTTTATTTCTTGTATTTTAGTTGTGTTTACATCTTTGCTGAATGTTTTTTCGACTATTTGTTTTACAAGTTTGTGTTGTTCCTTTGGTTTCCTTTTTGCCATATATATCATCTCCTAATATCATCCCGTTAAATCTCCCTTTGATTAATTTTTTAAAAATAAATACATTATTTATGCTTATCTAACTCTTTCCTAAGAAGTGCAGTATTTTTTACAAACTTGCTCATATTCACATAGGCATCATGTTTATCAAATTGCTCTTTGAGTTTTCGATATAGATTTTCATTATTATTCTGAACAATAAAAACTACACCGCGCTCATGCTTCTCGGAACCTAACATTTCAAAACCCTTGCTTAACAACAGAGCAGTAAAATAAAAATCCATTGTTACGATTATTTTGTTTTCCATGTAAGTTACCATCCTTTTTATTATTTAAAAAATCTCCAATTTACGGTACGCCAATCTTTGATTGGTGGAACGAACAAACAACAGGTTTATCGTTGTGCGTTAGGCAGTTGACCTGCACTTAAACCAATAGAAAAGAGAGACTAGACACATTCATCTAATCTCCCCCTATCTATTAAAATAATAATTTCAATTGCTTACAATAAACCTTTGCTCACCATAATGTCGTAAACTTGCTCCAAATAGTTGAGCGACCATCTTTCAACACCATCACCAGAACCATTCACGAATGACATCATGTACCTGATTTGATTATCTACCAAGTCAGCTTTATTACGTTGCGGTTCTAAATCATCTTGCAAGTAGATAAGCACAGCATGATTTACGATTCTCTCAGCAGATCCTTTATTTTGTCCAAGAGAGCCAGTTTGATCAGCCAGAACAGTACTGCCACCACCATCACAATTGAGAGCCATTACAGCCCCTTTTGAACGTAAATATAATGCTTGCTCCTCAGAAGTCAGTCCTCGATCCCAAACAGTGCGTCCATCAGCAATTGATAATAATAAATCCCCATTAGCATCGATTCCAATCATTGTGCGTTGAGCACGAACCATATTCCCCTTAGCATCTTTATATATATCCTTTGCCGTACCTTCCACAGAGGCATACCAGTCGTAAGCTAAATTCCCATTACTAACGAGTAGTTGTGTAGTCTTAAATAAGAATCCATCGGTTCCATAGTTGTCATTGAGATTAAATTGATTAATTTGAGGAATTCCATTTTTATATGCAAATCCATGCCATTTGGTCATTTGTGCTCCACCTATTATGTCGTAACCTTGCGAGAGCACCTTATCTCCAATTTTACAATCAGCAATAGGATTTCCATTCCAGAAAAAACTTGCGTTAAATCCGTAGTCACTTTGATATTTCTTAACTAGATCGCTAACCTTCGCTCCCTTTTCCCATACAAACTTCAACTTAATTTTATTCTTATCAAGTTTCAGAAATCTAACGTCTGTTGCTGGAATGGAATAGGGTGAAGTACCATTCAAATCAACATGCTTTAATGAACCCCATTCAGCATAAATTCTCTCTTTTATTAATGTAGGATTATATTTAGCCATTATTATTGCACCTTACTTTTATGAATAGCAGAGACAATACCAAGATCGATTACATCTTGAACATCTTTATTCACTTGTATCCCCAATTGTATAAATGCATTATGTATAGCAGTCTTGATAGCAATATTTAATTCATCATCATCTTTAGCATCATAAACAGATACAATAAACACTAACAACTCTGAACAAATATCCAACACTAGAGCAGCCTGATTTTTTATATTGTCCTCAAGTTTAATACTTTTAGATAAAAGTACTTTTGCTAATATAGTAGTAAGCTGGATAGCGACATTGATATTATTTTTATTGATTATGTTTTTACTTTTAAGTATTGGATTAATTTTCACGGCATAAAAAATAATTGCTAATACAGTGAGAATTGCGTAGATAAAACCTTGATTATCAATTAATAAATTTAACATATTTTATACCTCTATTCCGTTTTGACGTGTGAAAACGATGGTTTGCAGCCATGCGAGTTGACTCAATGTTAATTCACCTGAGTATGCAAGAGTAGCCCATTTATAGTCTGTAATCCATCCTTTTTTAAACCAAGCATCGATAGAATTGCCTAACATAGACCATTCGTTTTGTGTTAATTTCATCTCTTCTTCAACTCCCTCATTTGATAATACTTCAACTTCATTTGTGCAATTTTCATATTCCTTCACAACATCTAATAAGTATTGTTCGTATGTAATTCCTAATGATTTCTTTAATCCATTTTTGGGATCAATTTTTCTAGACGGGTCAAGAATATGATGACCAGTAATTTTAGTTTTAGGATCAAGATTATATTTATAGCAAATATAAGCAGTTACCCATACAAATCGCTCATATGCTTCTTGAGCGTTGATATTATCACCAAAGCAATACTCTATCCCGATTGCAGCGTCGTTCGCTTCGCAGCCGAATAATTGATTATCAACCTTAGTATTATATACAACATGCCATGCCTTTTCTGGTATTTCATTATTAATTAAGCCAGTTGGAATACACTCAATTATTTGCCTATCATCAACGAACAATTGAGCAGAGGCAAAATCCACATTGTTGGAATTCTCATAATACCTAACGTTACCTATTGCAGTTGAATTTGGATTTCCCGTATCATGCGCTACGACAAATTGAATTTTATCCATTGGTTCAGAAGGTCTGCGCTTAGTATTTGGAGTTAAATACATTGGTGTAATTTCATATTTCATTTTAAACATCGCTTACTTTCTCCTCGCTAATTTCTATTGGTAACACATAATTACATTATTATTATCATTTTCATTTTTTGGTTTTATTCCTGTAAGGTATGACCAACTTTTTCCTTGTCTAATGCTTTTAATGGTGGGAATCGATACCCCCATTTCTTGAAATATCTGTCCTTGTTTTTGACCTTTAGATATACGATCAACCACTTCTAATGCTTGCGCTTCTGTGATTTTGCAACTTGGGTTTCTCTCTCCTACAAAACTCCCTTCTAAAACAACTTTCTTTCTCCAATTTTCAATTTCCGCTTCACTTCTTTTTTTCTTTCTTTTGGTGGCAATTGGATAAGCCAATTCTAATCCATCAATAAGAACACGACTATAAGCTATTCCAATATTAATTTGCCTAATAGTCTGAATTAGACAATCAAACATATTTGCAATTTCAGTAAATGGTTTATCGGTATGTTTTAGTAATAATTTTATTTCCCTTACTTTTTCCACTGATAGCGGTTCTCTAATTTTTCTATCTTTTATTTTAATCTGAACAATATCATTTAGATATTGCGGCAATTCTTTGTAATCATCAATTGTTATATGCTTCCAAACCCAACCGTCTTTAATATGACCCACTGTTTGTAGAACTACATTATACATTTCTCCAATTGTTCTCAGAGAAAGATTTGAAAATCGCAATAACAATTTAATTTCAACGACCTCTTCATCTGTTAATTTTGCGTTTGCCCCATTTTCTCCTCGTAGAATTTCCGAAAGTTTTTCCTTTTCTTCTTTAGTTAATGGTCTACGCTTTACACCTAGACAACTTTCAGCCTTTAGATTAATGTTGTAACCATTTTCTCTTAAATAACTTTTTGTTGAGTCAAGCCAGTGTTGTTCTCTTTCTAATAAGCAAACTTTGTCGGCATTAGTCAACTCAACAAGTTCAAAGATAAAATTGTCTTCTCCGTATTTATCCCATGAAAATTGTAAATAACGATTGTGATGTCTTTTATTTTTTAAATCACTTATATGTTGTTTCCATCTACTTTGAATATTCGAACTACTACCTATATATATTTTATTATTTGCTTTATTTTTAATCATGTAGATTCCTGATATTACGTTCTTATAACCCATGTTTTATAAATCCTCTCTTTATTTATTTCCCCTCAAAAAATAAAAAAAAACAAAAAGAAAAGAGCATCTGAGAGGAGTCGCCCTTTTGTCAGCAATGGTAGCTAGTCATCACCTATCTTTTTGGAATATGCAATATGATTGCTAAATCTTTGGAATATTGTTATTTTGCTTATTAAAACTATTGGCGATATTGACACCTGCAACTGTCCCACCTAAAAACTGAATCAAGAAGAGTAGGTTGTTCGGTACGTCACCAGTTCTAAATGCCTTGTAAAGTCCAAGGATTAAGGTGAAGATAAAAGCCCAAACTAAAATCGATTTTTTATGTTCTTCGATACTCAAAAGTTCATTGAAAAACTCTTTCACAATTACTACTCCTCCTTACTTTATTTACTTTACAGAAACACATAAAAAATAGTATTATACAAGTAGACGACAAGATGCCTCTACTAATCCTTCGCGGGAATTGTGTTGGCTTTCGAGTCGTCGTTTGTTTTTTCTTCAGTTGGGACATCTAATATTTCTTTCTGCTTCTTTTTGATAAAAAATAAAAACCAATTAAGATCATCATGTCCAGCATCAACCATGTTCTCGATAATGCTCTGTGATTCACGCAAAAACATGAAGCTATAAGCTACGGTAGAAAGTAATACTGCCACTGATGAAATCGTTGATACTCTATAAGATAATCCACAAAGAATCATCACAATTAACACACTTACAATTTTCTTTTTTGTTCCTCTCCACAATGTTTCTGACAATATTTTTTTAGTTTTAATCGCATTTTTTAGTCCACCATTCTGCACACTAATTGAATAATACTTCGTAATCACATCTAGTATTAACGCAGAGACTAATGCAATTGTAGCTGGAATATATGAGTTTTCTGGAAATAAAACATATGAAATAATTGTAGTTAATAAAACCCACAATGGTTTTACATATTCCAATGTCTTACTAAGATAAATCCAAATATCTAATAATGTTTCTCTTACTTCTTGTGACACTGATGATCGCCCACTTCCGATAATTATGTATAAAAAAAAATAGAGGACTAGAATACTCTAATCCCCAATAAAATTATTTAATTTCTGATTCCTCATCAGGTGTTAATTTGTTGCTCACCCAAAAGCACACTAGCAATGTCAGCGGGTGTAATTGTATCTATAATTCTTTTTGGGATGTTATCGCTATTAAGGTGAGTTAAGCCTCTAACAAGAAGTTCCGAACAAATATCCTTATTGTAGTCATCCCATAAATTTCTGTTTTTGGTGCATCCAATAAGATACATCAATATGCCCAAGATTCTTCCATAGTCATATTTTCGATTTGTTGAATCCAACAAAAAAGAGACCAATGAAAGCCTCTCTTCTGTTGAAATATTCAATTGTACAATTTTATATTCTTTATATTTGTTTCGTCTAACTTTGACCCTTTTAAAAAAATCACTCTCAATAAGGAAGTTGTCTGAGACCATTACTGCAACATGACTCCATTGCGATTTAGTAAATTTTCTTATTGCCCATGAGATTGGACTTTTACTCCTAATGAAAATTACATCTCCGCAAGTAAAGCTACCAGATAACATTATTTACATCTTCTTTTGTCGCACAATTTTCAACTTGTGTTTTTAAGTCCCAGTAGCGCTGGATTATACTATTTTTATGTGTAAGACCATCAGCGTAGACAGTTTTAAATTGTTCGATAGTATGTGGTTGTGGAATACCAGATGCCTTCCAAGTGATTGGTTCTGTCACCATATTATTTGCGATAGCGTTTAACATCCCTGCGAGATTAATTTGTCCCTCGTAATCAAAGTCATATGTATTAGGAGTTGCGCCAATTGCGGCAGAAGTAAATCCTGCTAGTATGGTTGAGTTACATAGAAAGTTTAACTGATCTTTTTTTTTAACTTTTAATTCATCAAGTGTTTTTGTCATAATATCTAAATTTTTATAAATTTCATCTGCATTCTTTGGATTTACTTGTTCCGATAAAAGATTGATTTTATCATCAATTGTAGGTTCAGGTGGTGGCAGTGGCTCGGTGCGCTGCGTACGTGATTGCTCGACGTATTCCCCTTGATTACCATCTGCGCTAATAACAAATTGATAGGTTATATCTTCTACGGTGTTATCATCTACTCGCTTTTCATCTGTTTTATTGACTGTTCCAACGTGATAACTTTCTTTTTCGCTGACAAAATATACATTGTCATTTTCAATAATATAATTCATCAGATTTTACCTCCTTGATAGGAATAGCCTATATTATTATAATTCGCATTAGTTGCATTGCCTTTAGCTTGAATCAATATACTTGTATCAAAGTATAATGAATCTGGAATTGTAACCCTTGTAACTTGATTCGCAACTTGAGTATTATCTGTATAAGGGAGAGTATAAATAAATCCCGCAGCGCCTCCTTGACTACCAACTAGACCAGAAGCACTTTTTATTGTTTGCAGATTTGTTGTGCCATTATACATAAACCCCAATAAATCTCTCAATATTATTCCACCCCATGTTTTGGGATTGTTAACGGTAGCTGAATCAAAGCCACCAGCAGAACCTTCGAACATTACAGCCCCATCTATTGTGATTTTAATAGTTACATAATCGGTGTTAACAGAGTTTTGTTCCAATATGGCTAAATCTAAATAACCTTTGCCAGTATAACTATATAAAGTTTGATATGTGGTCGTTAAATTTATCAAACCTTTACCCATAAACGGCATACACATCGACTTGTCAACTGCTACTCCTGCGGGTTTTGCATTAATAGCATTAACCGTTGTTTCTACAGTATCGACATAGTTTACAATTTGCGCCAATCTTGCCATTACCGAACCTGTACCGCTTGCGGCATCGCCTGTTAGACCTAGAAGAGTCTCGATTGTGTCTGTATAGGCTCTAATCTGATTTAACTGTGCAAATAATGTATTTATTCCTGCCGCATCTGTACTATTACCTGTCTTAACTAGCAAATCATGTATTTTACTTAAAGTCGCTATATCCATAGACATATATTATGACACCACCTTAGTTGTATTCGAGAGTGCTCCACTTGTATAAGTTAGAGTAGTTGTTACTGTGACCCCACCTGCAACCTCTGTAATAGTTTCTAGTAATCCCGTAGTTGCGTTGTAAGTCAAGGTTGTTGTTTTTATCACAGTTGTTCCATCTTTATCTTGAACTGTAGATAGGCGATTACTACCATCATAGGTCATAAGAGTTGATCGAGTATCTACGTTTAATGTGATCGCTTTTAATTTCGCAACGCTCGCATTTGATGTACCCAATATCGATGAAATGGACGTTTTATTCTCATTTATAGCGTTAACCAGAGATGTTTTGTCTGTTGTTGTAAGAGTCGCCAAATCTCCAGTCTTATCTAACTCAATATTTACATCTCGAACACTTAAACCATCTTTTTTTAATATGACTGTATTTTTATTTAATTGTGCCATTTAAATACATCAACCTCCTAAAATAAAAAAAGACGACTCTTATATAAGTCGCCTTTGCAATGTTTATCCTTCTATACAACTGCCTTTTATGTATAATCTACCTACACTGTCCATCCTCATTGGAACCGATAAACCGCTATCTTCGACAAGTTCTTTTGTATAAATATTTAAATCAGATTTAATACGGAAAGAATCAACTTCTGTCCATGTGTTTGTAGTTGAAAGTACATAATTTAGAAAAGAAGTTCCACTTCCTTGATCCTCCCATGTTGTAGATGTATCTAGTTGGGTGGTATCATTGGAACTAATAGTGCTATCCCATACCTCAAGTATTTCAATAATTTCATTTAGAAGATTTATGTTTCCAACACTATCCAATGACATAAATTTCATTCCAATATTAATCACCTTCTCATTTTAGGTAATAGAAAATGCTATTAAAAATTACATCTCTCACTATAAGTGTGTCTTATTTTTTTACCTTCTCCTTCTTCAGCATACGAACTTCGTTAGTTTAAGAAGGACATATCACATGACTGATTTGTTTGTTTGTCTCATCTACGTTGATAGGCAATCCCTCAGCGTCACGTGATATAAGCCTCTCCGTTAGGCTCGTCGATGGTCATTTCACCTTGGCATTTGGAACAGTTTACTTTTGGCATGGTGTACCTCCTTATAGTGGTGATAGGTATGAGCTAAATCGGAATGTTGTTTGTGGTGCTGCTCCATTCGTGTATACAAATCTTACATATTTAAGGTAAACGTTCCTAGTTTGAACCATTGTTGACCCTGCAGTGATTGTTATACTGGATTCTGAATCCCAAATGACACCGTCATCGCTGTGTTGAATAACAACGCCGCCGCCAACATCTGAAAATGCTCGATAGAATGATGCTTTGTAGTTACTGGCATCAATCGTCGGACTCGTATACACCGCACTGGCACCTAATGGTGTTGTTGTGGAGAAGGCTAGTTTACGTTCAATAGTTGTTATTTTTGTCGGTATTGCTTGGTTATCTGGAATATTACTGCCCGTTAGTTGCACTTTGGCAGAGGATACTGTATCCACACCTGTCACCCAATCTGATACTTTTTTCCATTTATCGTACAAATCACTTAATGTAATAAGTGCCATTTAAAATCCTCCTCTGATCTAATTACCCAAATATAAAATCTAATGTATTATTTGTACTGTTGTACTGAATTTTAAAAGTTCCCAAAACTATAGAATTGGTTTCAATAGCAGAATTCGCATTCCGTTTTACAATTTGATTAGCACCAGTACCTGAGTTGAGTGTTAGAGTTGGATTAAACTCTGTACCACCTATTACAATATCTCCGTTTGTCGAGGAAACACTAGCCACAGTTCCTGCACCGTTCTCACCTTTTGCTGCTATTTTAATCCAGTATGTTGTATCAGATGGTGCATTACCTGTTGATGCTAAAATGCATTGATAAGTACTTCCATTAAAAATTACTTTATTCAGTGGCACATAAGAATGACCTGCATCATATGGCTCTAAAAGTTTATAAGCAATATAACTCGCTTGTCTTGTGTTTTCTTGATTTGAACGAGTAGATTCATTGGATTGACGAGTTGTCTCTTGACTAACACGAATCGATTCTCTAGATTCTCGCATTGATTCTGAACTGACACGAGATGATTCTTGAGATATCCTAGTAGATTCTGCACTGGCTCTTCCACTTTCAGAAGTTACGCGTAGTGATTCTGCATTAGTTACATTTGTATTTGTTGTGTTCAAAATATCAACAGTAGATTGAACGGATATCAGTAACTGCCATTTAGAAGTGTTTGTTAAAGATTGATTTAAATTGGAATTAACTTTTGATTGATAAATATTATGGTAATTTGAATCTGTTACCACATCTCCGATATTGTAACTCGTAGATGTGGCATATATTCCCCTATTAGCATATCCAGCAACTTTAATCCAATAAGAACTGTTACTTGCATCTGGCGCATTACCTGTTGAAGAAGCACTTGCCACATAAATATAAGTAAGCCCTAAATAAGAAACTAAATTATACGTTCTATAGATTACTAAAGGATCATATTCACCTCGATGCACAAAGTTTGAAGCTGCTTCCACAACTTGATCAAGTGTTTGTGTTACTGTTCCATCTACTGAATTGGTATAAATCATAGATGTTGGAACATAGATTAATCCCCTACCTTTATAAGTAAAGGTTAATTGCAGACCCTTCCGACTCTCGTGAAACGTCACAATTTTATTTGTGTAATCAACTATATATTGATTAGCAGTAGGTGATCCACTTTGAATTTCTATCCATGTGACATTTTGACCAGTAACTTGTACTCTATTTAATTTGACTGGAATTTCGGTCAAAACTACTTTAGAATTAATATCGATTTGTAATGTATCAGTTTTATCTACATATGGATCTTCTGCACTTCCTGCTCTTAAAGCAGTAATTATTGGTGTATTGTAATCAAAGTTAGACATGTTTTCCTCCTTTTAAAAACAAAAAAGAATCCTGAAAGGGATTCTGAGTGTCGTAAATTTATTAAATTCATCCTCTTATATCTCTTATTTTCTCCCATTTTATTTCATTTTCCAAACAGATGATTTACATTAAAATGCCTCTTTCATTGCACAACAAAAAAGCCAACCTCGACTTGAGATTGACTCTAATAGTCTTTATATTGCAAATTTCTAATTAAACTGAAGTTGTTGCCTCTTCTCTAAACTGTGGAGAAAAACCTATAAGTCCCAATGCCCTAAAAACACCATTGAGGGTTTCTAACTTAACTCCCTCATCACCGGACTCAATTCTCGATATTGTTGCTTGTGTCGTACTCGCCAAATCAGATAATTCCTTTTGAGTGAGATTTAACTGGACTCTCCTAACAAAAACTAAATTTGCAATTGCCATAGAGAAGCTTTCTAGTTCTTCTTTAATTTCAGGTATCTCTCTTGCTCTTAGCATGAAATTTTCAAAATCCTGCCCTACTTTTTTCTCACTCATTAGAATCATCTCCATTTGATGAATTAAAGTACTTTGAAACGTCCGATGTGACCTCTAACTTAATTTCTTCTGATATTTTTGCAAGTTCATCAAATTCTTTTGAATAAGTAAACTCTTTAATTATTGCTTTGGTTATAAAAACAACTTTGTCTTTATTAAATTCTAAATCGAAAAATATTGCTCTAAACGCTCCGACTTCTTTCCAATCTATTCTAAATTCAAATAAATCTTGATGCTTTACTAAGTCTTTAATCAATCTAATCGAATATGGTGTTCCGTCTTCGTGTTCCAATTTAACTAAAGCATTCACAAGAGGCATTTCGTGTCTTCTTAACAAATCAAGTCCATTTAAAATTAAAACGTATAACTTTCTGTATGAACCATCCTTCTTTGCCAACAGTTCAATTTCTTCTAATAATTTCATAGCCTGTGAATTTCCATCGCCATCTTTATAAAACTCTATCTTAGCCATAATATATCATGTAGAATATAAAAAGTCAAACTAATTATACTCTACATACTATCCCCCTTTTCAATCTTGTTTTACAAATTATAAAAGGAGATAATTATCACCCTCCCATATTATCCCATTATACGACAATATAGGATTATGGGGATAGGGAATGTCTGTGTGGTTTGATTATGTGATTTATCAAGATTGAAATTTTAAATTTAGACTTTCAGTTCTTTGTTTTAGATTGTTTACTGATGATTTAATATCATTTGTCAATTTATCAAGCTCCCCACCTAGCTTAACTGATTTCTCAACAGCGTATATGTTTCTCTGAAGAAAAAGTGCATTATAAGAAACAATCTCAATTTTATTCGCTTCCATAAATCCTCTTTTTGCTTCCAGTGCAGATTTATATTTATTGAGGGAGTCAATAAAACTGTCATGTTGTATTTTAAACGAATCTGGGACTTTAATATTCTCTAAAGAAATAATTTTAGAGTTCGCATCCGAAGCTAATTCATTTAAAGATTTTAAAACTTTATTTGCCGAATCGAGATTATCCAGCATAACATTTGGCATGTAAGCATCATTAAACGGAGAGTCAAGTTTCTTTATAATGTCGGATATAGAAGTAGTAATTTTTTTCATTTCATCTTGGTATTTTTGAATAGCCATTTCTTTTTCTTGTTCTATTCTTATTGCTTCCTGCTTCTTTGTATAGTCGTAGTAATACCATCCTCCTACACCTAAGGCAAGAATTACTATTATGCTCACTAATATAAAAACTGCTTTCTTTGATTTACCTTTTTGGACAATGGGAATCGTAATTGGAATCTCATTAGTACTTGCTATTTCATCATTTACCAATGATCCTACTTTTGTTCCGCATTTATCACAAAATATACTGCCCTCTTTTAACTCATTACCACATTTGCTGCAATTCGACATAAGCCAACACCCCCATTTTCCTATATTTCACCATAATTATAGTAACACTTGATGGTATCTAGGTCTATAGTAATAGGGGATTGGATTATTTTATAATTTATGAAGCTGCATCAAATCTAATTTTTTCCTTCTTGTATTTTTCATTGAATTCTCGGATTGAACATAAAATATTTCCGTAATTCAAATCATACTGCTCAATAAACTTCCAACTCTTCCACTGTGTCCAAGATATACAAATTTCATATTCCTCTGTTTCCATTAAATCCATGTCCTCTAAAATGTCAAGAATGATTGCCTTAATATCCAACACTTGTTCGTATTCGCCACAGTTATTAATGTATCCCATTGGATCAATATATGTATTATTCTGCCATTCAAATATCCCCTCACATGTGATTAAGTAAGAGTCGGAAAACAATCCGCCTACACATCCCCAATCATCTAAATCATCCGAAGTTGCTAAATCACAAATTTGAAAATTCTGCGCTTCAAGTTGATTGGTGGTTAATTTCCAATTTGTTTTACCATTTACAGTTGATTCACAATAGTAGACACGCTTGATTTCTTTTGACATTTGATTCACACTCCCAATATGTATTATTTGATAATTCATATTATAGGTTTGTAATCTAGAAATGTCAATATTTATATATATAAAAATAGATTAGAATAGATTTTGCATGATATTTCTATAATTTTTACATTTTTTTTATTCTTTATTTTTTGAATAATGTATAGTAGTATATAGACAGTGCTTGAATCTTATTAACTTATCTAGGAGGATACTATGCCTGTAAATAAAAAAATAATTAGAATAAAATTCGCAAGTAATTTAAGATCTGATTTGTATGGGAAGTTAAAAGAATACTCGGAAGAAACGGACATCCCTTTTAACAAATTACTTGATCGAGCAGTCGAAATGTATTTAGATAAGGTCAAATCCTCCGAAAAATAAAATCAGAGGATTTTTGTTTTTCGTCTAACCGACCAATGACTTCCTATCGTCCGTTAGTAACCCAATTACAATTTCATTTAATTCCTTTAACATTCCTAACTCTTCTATAATATCCATTCCACTAACCTTAGTACTGAGAGTTGAATCACTGTATGGATTTTTACCATTTTTCATCCTCTCTTTATTCATATCATCTTTTCTATTTTTTACTCTTGACATGATGTCAATACCATATTTATTTTTAAATATTAGATAAGCATCGTTTCTTGCATCTTGTTGATTTTTAATGTATTTCATTCTTGCTAATTCTTTTATTTTGTTATTTACACCTTCACGATCAGGAATTTCAACAAGATACGAAATCATTTTATCCTGCTTACTTTCTAGTGCAATTTGTTTCTCTTCCACTATTTTCATTTTTCTTTCGTATTCAACCAACATTTGAGCGTTCATTAACAATATTTCAGCTGGAGTTTTGGGCTGTTCTTTTTCAGTTATGTATTTTCCAGTTCTACGTATTGATGGAATAACATCATGTGTTATCCATCGTTTAAATGCTTTCGCTTCTTCTTTTCTACTTGTTAAAATAATCGAATAAAGGCCCGATTCATTAACAAGTAACATTTCCTGTATTCCTCCAAGGGTATCGACAGTATCTATACCCTTTTCATCTTCATCCAGTCTTTTTGTAGCATCGGAAATATTTTTTACATCTAAAATTTCGCAAACATCTTTCGCTACCCACCAAGGCTCTCCACTTTTGATTACCACCCTCAGTTCGACTTCTTTGTACTTAAATAACTCTTGCAATTGATTCATTCCTATTATCACTATCTCCCCTATATTTTTGCTAAACAATAATTGTTCGTTTATTGTTCGCATTTTTAATATAGCATAAGAAAAATATGGAAGTCAATATTATACTTATAAAAACAATAATTTATTTATAAAATTATTATTCACTTCCAATATTTTCTATGATATACTAGGTTTATCAAAGTCACGATTTGAATGGGAGATGGTAATATGAAAAAATATAATGTTAAAAGTCTAATTGTTGGCGGTTTAGTTGGTGCAATCCTCACAGTATCAACAACAGGTTATGCAGAAACAGTAATTACCAAGGTGGATGCGTACCTTAATCCCGAAATCACAGTTTCAATAGATGGAACACAATTAATACTCGAAAAATCCGTTGTAGTTATCGACGGAAGTAGTTTTTTACCATTAAAATTAATTGGCGAGGCTTTTGGTAAAACTGTGAATTGGAATGATAAGAACAAAACCATTGAATTAACGAGTATTATTGATCTGAGTAAAGCTATACCAAGCAATGATACTGCTACATTGCCAACTCCAACGCCAACTGTTACACCAAGTCCAACAACTACACCTGTAAATGATCAAGTAAATATTGGCGAAGGAATTGTATATTATAATGCGAGTGAAGTTAATAGCAAATATAAGCCTACCAGTTCTAGAGTTCTTGACAATGGTCATGTATTATGGACTATCAATGGTAAAGAGATTGATCAACAGGAGATTAGAACAGAAAATGATATATTTCATATTGATGGCACAAATAAGCAATACTGGTCAAAGAAATATTACTTGCACTATCTCTCTGAGGAGCAATTGAGCGAATTCCAGAAATATAGTGTTGATTTTAACACAAATATAGTAACACCCATTGATTAATTGGGCGTTTTTTATTGTCTAACATAATTTAATTAAGCTGTGGTATATCCTTGACTACGAACCCAATCCTTAGTTGCAATTTCGTCACCGTTGTAAGTCACTGAACTCGAACTCAGATTAATTCGTTGAAAAGCGGCAATTGTCATTCCGTTACTTCCAAATGTTATATCGCCGTTTCCGTTTGAAATAATGGATTGTGTGCTTCCTGCACTTTGATTTAAATATATTCTATCTCCGACATATAAATTGGTTCCAACTGTAATTTGTGTATTAGATGTTATGCTGCCACCCACTATTGTAGCTCCAGATATAGTTCCACCAGATATAGTGCCATACGCATTTATGTTTCCGCTGAAATAGCCACCTTCAGCTTGTATATCCCCACGAAATGTACCATTTTTTGCATTGACTACACCAGACGAACTTACAGTAAATTCACCATTTCCGATATTTATAGAACTACCCACGATTGCTCCGTTTGTAAAATTTGAACTTTGGATATTCGCACTATTCGCCGTAATGTTGTTTGCAATAATATTTCCATTTGCATCAGCGTAGAATTTATCAGTCCATACATTTCCTGTGCCATCACCAGATTGAATCTTTAATCCGTTTGTTGGATCAATCAATATCCTACTTTTTTTATCTGATTTAGTTACTGAAAAAATCATATCTGATACGGTCATTCCTGAACCATTAATGCTCACTGTTCCTGCTGTATTGCTTACTAATAAATTATTAGACAATACAATGTTACCAGCCAAAACATCGGCAACTACACCTGAACTTGTAATTGCAGTCCTAAATGATTGTTGTCCATCCGCACTTATGAATATACCGCCAGCATTAATACGTAAAATTTTATTTGCATCTGAAGTGTCAGTTGTGGTTATGCCTCGATTGTCTATTTGTGTACTATTGTTAACTCCTCCAATTACCGCTTGCTTGGCTGCATCTAAGGCATTATTAATATAATCAGTAACAGTATCATTTGCATTCTTACCTAAGTCCCAATTACCCTTACTAAAATCAAAACTACTTCCAGTAGATATAGTTTTATTAAGTAAATCGGATAGTTTCCATAATCCGCTTCTAATGTCTTTATAATTTGCTATGGTCAATTTTAAACTATTATCATCGATACTATGAGTCAAATTTATAACTTTTGCCTTTAATAATTTTCTTCCATAACTATTCAATTTTTTAGGATTATCAATTTCATAATTGATACCAAAATCATCAAATTTAACCGTGACAATTGATCCAATTTTTAATTTATACCACAATTTGGGGTTATTTAATTGTCTTAATATGTCAATACTATCTATCTCATATGCTAAATTTGGCTCGGATAACTGATTTAATCTCACAATTGCATCTGCAAGTAAATCTGCTGAATCGATATATTTCGTATCTACCCACACTTTTTCACGTATAAATTTGTTTCTCTCTGCAATTTGTGAGAGAGTAAAGTTGTTTTCTATAGCTAAAGTATTTCTTATAATTGCTATTTGACTATCAATTGTTGATATTTGAGATTCAATACCATTAATAGTTGCTTGGTTGTTATTAATTTGGGCTTGTTTAGCAGATTTTTGAGTGTTTAAACTCGCGATACTCTGCCCATTCTTAACTGCTATATCAATACTTGCATTAATCGCGTCTAAATCAGCCTTATATTGTGCATCAAGTGTAAGATATGGCGCTTCGCTGTTGACTAGAGTTTCTCGCTGCGAAAGAAGAGAATTAAATGTGCCTGTATTAGTAGTCACCAAAGCATCATATTGTTTTATTGCGTGACACAATTCATCGCTCATATAATGAGAACTTTGAATTACATTACCGTTGATATCTTCTTCATATGGAAACATGTAGAAATCAAGATTCGTAATGTAATTTGTGCCAGTTGGTGATACACCAATTATTGATAAATTATCTTTACCTATAGGATAAAGTCTAGTGACAATCTCAGCATGATTTTCTACCTCGCTTAAGCTTTTAAGATATTGCTCGGATATCTCTAATCCCTCATCTACGCCATAATCTTCTTGGTCATAAAAGGAGACGGTTTTATTAACTGTATCGAATTCAAGTACGAGATTATACGAATTAGCAACTTGATTTAAAAATGAAAGTAAGTCTGTTTGTGACACATCGAACGACCTGAACTTAGCCGATGCTACGCTATCACAATATGCTACAGTCCAATCTGAGAGAGACAGTAGTGTGTCATGGATTATACTATCCGTACCAACTAGAGTGTATAGTTGCTTAATTTGTTTATATTGTAATAAAACTTTATAAGATAGCTCATATGGGAGAAAGTTACATTCCACACTCATTGTTTCTTTGCCATTATCATATGAGTTGGTATATTTAGTAATTATGTAATAGTCAACAATATCCCCACAAACATATTTAATGAGGTAATCCCCATTTGCTAAATCAACGTCTAAACTTCTCACATATCTCATATTTTTATCTTTGACTCTATAAGGAAGTTTAAACGATAGCTGATGAATACCACCATAATTGTAATTGAGAATAATTCCATATGCAGTATATAATTCAGATATCTCGGTTCTGTCTGGTAAGCATAACATTAATCTCATCTCATCTGGAATTACGTTTAAATCTAATTCATTTAACATAAGTCACTCCTATCCAGTGAATGCAAATCGATAACTCATCTCAATCTGACATGCTCCTGTGATTTGCATATAGTTATAGCCGTACTTGAACTTTAGATAGTTCCCATTAAAGTTTGAGTATCTGTATGTGCCATTGAGAGATGTGTCAATTGTCCGATACTCGTTGTCTATAGTTAATATTTCTCCATCAAGGATGCTTGTGAATTTAAACTCACGACCACCATCACTCATATTTTTAATACTTATATCACCATTACCAATTTTTTTTATTAGCATATTTTGAGGGTATAAATCATTATCTCCAAGATTATTGAATGTAAAACTAGATGATGTCGTTCCAATAGTTGAGAAATCGTATATCTGTTGTTCCACTGGAGAGTACGTATAGGGTGATATATTTCTGAATGAAATTTCAATATAGCCCTCTTGAATCCCATTTGTAGTTAGATCAACGCCACCTTCATACATAAGAAAAAACCTACGTTCTAGAAATCCAGCATCTGTAACATAAAATTCAGCAAACTTATTACAAGATAGCCATCTTGCGATTTCTCTTCTTTTTTCAAAAGTCCAATAATTTTTAGTCATACTCGCTAATGTTAATTTAACTTGTAAGGGAGACTGATTTATTCCATATATAAATGGATCATCTTTACCAAAAACTTTTTCACTAACAATTTCTCTGTTTGCTAAAAATGGCGTTGCATACATACCTCCGCTTAATTTAACAAGATAAACGCCTAATTCCTCACTGCGAGTGCCATCATAACTGAAATAAATTGAATCCATGTTTCACCTTCTTTCATACGACATTAAAAGGAGAGGAATATCCCCTCCTTAAGTCGTTCTCAATTTCATACCTGTTCTAGATTCCATAACGTTAATAAGTCTATCTGCAACATTTTCAACATTTGTATTTGCATCAATCTTATCAACGTTAATAAGATTGCCCATAATTTGAATGATTTTACTTCCTCCATCGACATTAACAGATCTATTGATAATATTGCTGAAGTCAGGAAGTTTAATGTTGCTCATAAAACTCCTAGTAATATCAACAGCCTTAAGTAAATTAGATGTATCGACCTTATTCAGAATCAACTCTTTTTCATGAGCAAGTAAAAATTTTCCTCCACTAAATGAAGGAGTCATTCCTCCAGTATCAGCACTGAACAATGGATCGGCTGCAACTCTTGGATTAGCTGCTCTAATTTGATTCGCCCAATTATGAGCAGCTTCAGCACCAGACATGTCCCCATTGGCTTTTTTTGCTTCATAAACATCTTTTGCTCGTGTTATTTCAGATTTAGCATATTCATCATTTGTTGCCGCCCTTTGTAGTTTAGTTTGCCAATCTGAAAGTTGACCACTATTCGTAACGGCAGATTGAACTTGCTTAACTTTAGCTAAAACTAAATCAAGATTATTAATGAAGTTTTTCTTTAATGATTCGCCAATTAACTCAGAGTTGGTATTTAAATCAGTCTTCAAACCTTCATACATGGATTGAATCGTTGTAATGTCACCGTCAATTAGTTCCTGTCTTGCTTTCAGAAATAATTCTTCATCGTTTAACTTTGCTTCTAAAGCTGTTTTAGCATCATTGTATTTTTTATCTTCGGCAGCTTTGTTTGCGTCAACTTCTTTTTTCTTAGAGTCTTTTAAATCATTAAGAGTATCTTTTGTAGTCTGCTTACTTCGATCTTTACTAAGTTTAGTTAAGTCAGCATTTACTTTGTCTAATTCAACTTGAAGATTTGCCTTTTCTTCTTTTGAGGCTAAATCTCCAATTAAATCCTGTTTCTTTATATCGTTTAAAAGTTTAGCACGTTCTTTTTGCTTTGCTGTGTACTCGTCACTAAAATCCTCAGATTGGCTTTGTCGATCAAGTGCTTTTAACGCATCATCAATTGAATCCTCATATTTCTTTGATTCAGTTTCAATATTATCGATACGATTTTTATGCCTAGTATCTTCGGCATCAATAAGAGCCTTGACACCTTTTTTATACTCAGCAATAAAGTCATCAGAAACTTTCGTAGCAGACTTGTCTAATTCTTCTCTTTGTTTGCCAAGTTCTTCATTAACTTTTGTGGTTGACTCAAGAATACTTTTCTGTGATTCGGAAGCTGATAATTCATAATCCCACCACTTCATTCCTAAGTCAGCAAGAGTATCCTTGTTATCTTCAAGTTGCTCTAATACTTCATTACTCTGTTTTACAGATAACTTTTCTGTATCTAATCGTTTTTGAAGTGTACTATTTTCTCCTCTGATACGTTGAGCTTCGTCACGTTGTAGATCACGTTGTTTGATGTGGATATCATATTGCTTTTGTAATTCGTCACGATACTCCTGTGATGTCTCCTTGTAACGAGTCATAATGGATTCAGAGGCTTTAAGTTCCCCTTCGAGATCCTTTAATGCACGTTGGAAAGGATTGTCTTTGTAATTTTCTGTTTCGTCAAATGGAGTAGGAGAAGCTGCTTCTTTTTTAGGCTTAGAATTACTAGAACTAAAAAAACTCAATGGCTGACTTAAAACTTTAATTTTTGCTGCAAGTTCTTCAGCTTTTTTATTTGCTTCATCCAGTTTCGCTTGTTCATCTGGTGTTAAAACAGAACCAGCCATCCAAGCATCCATCGGAGATCCAGATTCAAGCATATTGCTATAGAACTCTGAATATAAATTTTGCTTATCTTCAAGTTCTTTTCTCGTGTTTTTAACACTATCTAAAGCGTTTTGGGCTTCCTCTAGTCTAGTTTGACGCTCAATTTCCGCAACCTGTTTTAATATCTCACCTTTATTAAAAGTTAAATCATTTGTATTAGCAAGATAAGAAGCTAGCTGTGGATAATCACCAATCAACTGAAGTAAAGTGGCAGATGAAAGTTGTTCACCTTCATTTAGTGTTTGGTATGCATTGGCAAGTGAAGACAATGATTTATCTGTGTTTTCAATATTTTTATCCAGTTCAGACATTTTATTTGCAAAATCAATAGTTCCATTTGCTGCATTTCCAGCAGAAGGTTTTACACCATTCATTTTATCTATGAGCGATTTAACTTGAGCATCAGTTAAATTCAAGGAATTTTTTAGTATATCTACAGCTTTGCTATACGCAACCAAACCTGCTGGATTAGAAGTTCCTGACTTTTGCACATTTTGAATTGTTTTAATGGCAGTCCCGATTTCATACATCTTACTAGTAGCTTCTTCGGCACTCATTTTAGATGTATCAAGAGAACTAATCATCTTATCTAATTCAGCTTTAACATCGTCACCGAATTTAATATCTGACATTTCAAGCATAGTCGATATTAAAGAATACATATTGTCTTTAAATTTATCAGATATACCCGCTAATTGTCGCTGAAGACCAAGTACTCTTATTTCAACTGCTTTGATGTCATCTTCAGAAAGTTTACCGCCGCTACTACCAAAATTACGGCCATTTTGATTTCCATATTTAAGTTGATTATTTGCGTGATCAAGTTGTTTTTGTAATTTTTCTCTTTCTGACTCAATATCACCAAATGAATCTTTAGCACTTGTTAGTTTTTTTGCATTCTCACGATTGGAAAGTTTTTCGGCATATTCAAGTTCTTTCTTAATTGCATCACTATTTTTTAAATGTGCGTTACCTTTATCATCTATACTTTTAGTGAGATTTGGCATTAATTTAGCCAATTCATTAGAGACTTGAAGATACTTTTCTTCTTCAGTTGTGGTGCGCGATTTCACATCGTTTAAGGTATTATAATCTGAAATTAGAGATGAAATTTTATCTTTTTGGTTAGACCAGTTTTCAGCAATTGTCTTTTGTTGGTCAGTAAAAGCTTTTTCTTCTGCTTTTTGTTTTTGATAATTCTCAACAAGAAGAGAGACTGCCCATGCAACTCCAGCTATAGCAGCACCGACACCAGTGGATATAAGAAGAGAAGTCATAGCAGTACGCACACCTGCTAATGCACCTGTTGCGAACGTTGCTGAAACACCCATTGTTCTAATATCTGTTGCAACGACTTTTGTGAAAGTGGATAGTCTGCCCATTCCACCAATCATATTCGGGATTAGATTCGTTGTCGTGGACATTGCGGATTTATTGAAAAATATAATTGCAGCAGTAGCTAAGCCAAAGGCTACAGGAAGTAAACCGACAGTCGAAGATACTAAGCTTATCGTTTTAATAAGTTCAGTGCCAATATCAATTAATGATTTCATTGATTCGGAATTTACTGAATTTTGCCAAAAACCAACAACAGCATTTTGGAATTGCCTAACCTTTCCCTGTATGCTATCCATTATTGCTTCGTGTTCCTTTGCGGCACTTCCTGTTGAATTTAATCCGTCTTTTAATGCACTATCTAAATCCTTAGCATTGTCAAGCAACGAAGATATGACGTTGCCATGATATTTTCCTGCTGCAAGTTCAACAATATTTGCCTTTTCGAAGTCTGACATATTTCCGCTGTTCCATACAGTAGCCAAGTCCTTCATTATTTCATAAGTTGATTTAAATGTGTCATCATTTTTCTTGAGTGTGAGACCAAGTGAATTAAACGTACCCTCTAACTTCGGAACTAGTTCGGATAAGTCTTCACCTTCTTCTCCAATTCCTCGAATTCTCATGGATGTCGATTTCAAGGCAGTTCCTACTCTAGCTGCATCTTGTATTGTACTGTTTGCGGCTGTTGCGAGTGCAACTGACTCTTCAATTGTATTCCCTGCTGCCCTCATGCTACTCGCACTTCTTCGAAGAGCCTCACCTATGCCTTCAGAAGATATCGCATATTTGTTTCCTATATTGTTGTATAGATCAACAACTTTTCTAACGTTTTGCCCTTCTTCATCTACAACAATTCCAAATCCTTTTATTGTAGAGATAAGAGATTTGCTTGCATCTTCAACTGGCATATCTCCGACACTAGAATATAGTAATGATTCTTTGGCTAATGTCATCGACTGTTGGATGCTATATCCTAATCTAGCCCACTCAGCGGCGCTATTTACAACATCAACAGTTACTTTGCCCAAACCGTCAGCAACCTGATTTGCTTCTGAAACAAATTGCCTATAAGTCTCAGTAGATTCGTCTGTTACCTTTTTGAGATTCGTCATCGCAGTGTCTAGTTCGTAAATAATACTTATTCCAGACTCGATGGCTCTAAGTGGTGCATATATTGCCGTAGCAGCAACCATCCATATTGGGAATTTCTGGAAAGCGGTAGAAAGTGCTTCGCCAAAACTAATCGAATTAGATTTTGCAGAATTAGCCGTTGTAACATATCTCTTTAGTTGACCATCTAATTCAGATATTGATTTTTTAAAATTGCCAACAGCCGAAATTTGTTGTGAGTCAATCATTAAATTATCTAACGAATTAACAAGATTTTTATCACCAGCAAACCTACGTTGAGCATCAAGAATCTTAGTCTCAAGATTCATTTTTTGCGAATAGTAGTCATCATCTCTCCTCTTATTTTGGAGAAGAGCTAGAGCATGATCTTTGTCTTTTTTATCTAGAAAATCCCTATCCATCTGATAGTTTTTCTGAATTTGCGCTTGCTGTTTATCATTCCAATCACGCTCATGTTCCCTAACTCTATTTTCGGATTTTATTCTAAAGTTAGCCATTTGCTCAATAAGTTTTAACTGTTCGTCCATGTCTTTTTTCATATTGGACATATCGGTTATCTGTCTAATTGAACCGTCAGGAAGAGAACTTACAACCTGTTTGCTATTATCTACATTATTTCCATAGGTAGTAGTTACATTTTTTGCTTGACCAGTTCCGTCTTTAACTGTTTTTTGCTTTTCAGCATTCCATTTCTTTTGTGCTTCCGTTGCATTATTTATTGCTTTGGTTTCTTGATCAACTATTTTCACTTGATTTGCTAAGGAGTTGTTCGTTTGTTGTGTTGCTTTATTAAATGTATTGATAAAGTTATTTAAAGTGGATGTAAATTTTTCATCTATATTTATTTTCAAATCCAATTTATTTAACTTCGCAGCCAATTGATTAATTTGATTATTTAAATTTGAGATAGACTTTTGCGATTGATCTATCTTGGTCTGCAAAATTATACGTACTGAGTCATCTGCCATTGTTTAACCACTCCTTTTTTCTAGACAAATAAAAAAGAAGCAGTCAAATTGATGACCACTCCCACTTCATTTTTTTCAATCGATTAATTTGTTGGCACATCTCTCTATATGATTGTTGTAGAATTTTTGTTTTATCTTGCAAATTGTGAATCTCCTTTTCAGTACTCGTTAAATTAAATTACTTCTTCCTTTACCTTTATAGTTATTTGCTTTTGTACCTATTAAAGCAACAGATTGCCACTTTGATTGACATTTCATAGTGCAAAATCGCTTTTTAGACTGACTCCTTATGACCTCAAACTCTTCATTACATATTTCACATTTTTTTATTAGGCGAGATTGTTTACTTCTATAAGTATCTGCACATTTATGACTACAAAAATGAGTTTTTGATCTATTATACTGAGTGGGCGTTAAATCTTTTTTCTCTCCACACTCAGCACAGTTAATTATAATCCGCGATCTACTGCTCTTTTGTCTGCATTCTGGAGAACAAAACTTACTTATCTCTTTCCTACTATTGATTACGGGATATTCATTTTCGCAGTATTCACATTTTCTTAAGATACTATTGTAGGCAGGATGATTTTCTCCTTTAATCGTTTCTTGATATTTCCATTTACAATCTCTAGAGCAAAATACATCATTCTGTTGTCCATTTGCTATTGCTTCGTGTCTGTTTTTCTTTAAATAAACTTCATTATTGCATGTCTTACAATTATATTTATACCTAAGTCCATGTTGTTCTGCTTCATTTTTGCATTTTCTGGAGCAGTAATGCTTCTCTGATCTTAAATACTGAATTAGGCGTTGATCTGCTTCTTCCCCACAATTATCACAGTCGAATTTCATATGCTTTTCTTCTTGGATTCTACTCATCTTTTCTTTTGTTGATAAGTCTATAAAACAACTCGCTTCTGCTGCTGTCATATCCATGTAATGAGTTTCGATTGGCTCGTTTAACAACAGTTCATTGTCTTCGCCTAGAAAATAATTATTGCTATGATAGTTATAAAGTTTACCTTCGCTTTTTATGAAATGTTTAATCAGTTCTTCGCACATATCTCTGTCAGTGTTTATGTCTAATTCCCATAAATAAAGAGTGTTCGTCTTATATCTTTTTCTTATATATGTTCTTTTTGCTTTATCTGAAATGATCCTATTCACTTGTTGCTCGTAGCCAATCAAATCATAAATTCTTCTGTCGCAGTGCCAAAATGTACCCATTATTTCAATAAATAGATTGTAAACTGGCAGATAAATATCAACAGAATAATATTCACAGCTAAATTCATTTTCATATTTTATATTATTTTCATCTAATAACTGATTAATTTCTTCGTGAGGTTTAGTTAAGGTACTTGGAATCAAGCCCTGTTCCAGTCTACTAATCATCTCTTTTCGCATAAATTCTTTCCATTCATCTGTTTGAGAAAAAATGTTTTTATGATACGCTTTTCTACAATCAGCATCACAGAAATGATTTTTTCGAGTTTTTATTCTATAATAATTTCTAAGCAATTCTTGATTGCACCATGAGCAATTAACTTTAACTCTTTCTTTATATACAGGGCTTTTGTCCCCTTTAAAATTAATTTTTTGCCATTCAGACACACATTCTCTAGAGCAAAATCTTGTGGTGTGTTTTTGATATGGTTTAATTTTGTATTCTTTTGAGCACTGTTCACAACTAACAGTCAGTCTCGATTCTTTTCTCTTCGCCCCAAAATAACTGCTAGAACATGATAAACTGCAAAAATGTTTTGACTGCTCTCTTATTTTTTTCTGTGGCACTTCTATGTCTGTTTCGCACCAATCACATTTTTTTCTAATTCTTGTCCTTTGTACTTTATCATAACATAATTTACTACAATATTTTCCTTCGCCTCTGTTAACTCTATATTCAGTGATTTTTATTTCTTTATTACAAGACAGACAATTATTTATTAGCCACACGGTTTCTTTTTTCACCTTAGCACCTCGATATATTTCTCCACACTAAATAAAATCTCATAGAAAGGGAGTGTGGAGTGATATTCTCCCCTTGTTAGAAATATTGATCAGATATTTCCTATCCATGAAAAACTTTTAAATATCATTTTTAAAAACCGATTAATATGGTACAATATGTAAAACACAATAACAAAGGAAAACTACATGAAAAAATTCATATTGCTTATAACGATCTTGTGCATAACTGGATGTTCTTCAAAACCAGCAGAATCAAACTTACCAATTAGTAACGAGTTAAAATCATTCGTCGTGACACAATCAACCATGATTAATGATGCTGTTATGAATGATCACGGTGTTAAAACGAACGATATCTCCGAAATATTAAAATTTGTTCAATATAATGATCCTGAAATAAAAGATCTGAACAAAACTGAAACGAAAATGATCAATATGTTTAGAAGTTATTCTGCTCGATGCATTAATGTTTCTGGAGCTGACAAATTGGACATAGTAGAATGTGTTAAGATGAAAAAAGAATTAGATGAAATAGTAAAGTAATATGGTGAGGACTCTAATAATGAGTCCTCTTTTTTATCCAAAAACCTCATTGCGTTCATTCAAATCCAACCAACTTTTAACCTTCCACTCACTCATTCCTACTAAATCCTCATATAAAATTTCATTCTCCATATCTCTACTTTCCATCAAATCCAATACTCGATCCTTCAAATCCCACACAACTTCATAGTCACCGTATGTTTCGCCGTTAGCATATGTAATGGCTGCACTGTTCCACTCGAAGAAACCTTCATCGACTTGGACAATTTCATTTTCAAATATCCCACCTATAGCTCCGAAATCGTCAAGGTCATCTAAATTACATGTGCGAAAATTCAAACCTTGTGTCGCTAACTCTCTATCTGTAGTTAAATTCCACTCAGATGATTGCGTTTCGTAATAGTATAAACGTGCGATTGGCTTTGACATGATTTAATTCCTCCTATGTTCCTTATGGGTTCAAATGTGGTACCACTTATGTACAAACAATATACCAAATAGTTCCTGCGTAAGTCAATAGTTTGCTTGAAGTATTTTGTACATCTATGGTATTATGTTGGTACCACATTAATTGGGAGGTCAATAATGGATAAAGAAAAAGACGAAGTAAGCACTCGATTAAGGCTTCCAATAGAACTTCACCATAAATTAGGCGTATTAGCAGGTTTAGACAATAAAAGAAGTCTTCACAATTACATGTTAAAAGTATTACAAGAGCATGTTACAAAAACCGAAAAAGATCTTTTCGATGCGTATGAAGAAGAAGAATTTGACAGTGTGTATTATTCATTATTTGGTAATAAATATGAACCGTATATTTTTAAGGTTGATTTGTTGACGGAAAAATTAAATCCGCAAATTGAGTTTAACGCTGCTAAAAGAAGAGTAATGAGAGAGATATTGAATAGGAATAGAATTAAACAAGAAGTCATAGACAACTATAATACTGCAAATAAAATTGCAGAAGAAACCCCCAATTATGATATTGAGTTTAACGATGATGATAAATCCGATAATTCCTGATCCAAACTTCCCCACCTAGATAAGATGAAGAAGGTTCGATGAGGGATTTTAGTTTAAATTTGTATTACCGTTAGTTGAAGCGTAATTACTTGCACAATTAACATTTGAAGTCAAAGTAGTTCCACCAACATTGTAAGGATTAACTGTCGTTTTAACAGTTCCAAGGTAGATGTTATGTTTGACTTTCATTTTTAACACCTTCTTCTTTAATTGGATTAGATAGCGCATATAGAATTTTATTGAATTCCTGTACTTCTGAACCTTTTAAATCAACACGCGATAAGAACACAGTAAGGTTGTTTAATACTGTATCGTCAAATTCAAATTTAGCCATTTATTATATCTCCCTTATAATCTTATTTACTCTTTAATATTTTGATTTACTCATTCATGAAACCGTAAAAAGCCAATGAAAGTTATAGTTCACCTTTTTATACTACTCCCAAAGCTGTTAAGTTATAAATTCCCGCTTGTGCGATTCTGACTTTACCTATTCCTTGATTAATAGTTATTTGAATTTGTAGAGTAGTATTAGGATTAGGAATGGTAATTTCCTGATAAACCAAACCATCAAATTCTCTACTCCAATCTTTCATAGGATAAGGGCCTCCAGAAGTTCCATTCCATTTCAGTCTAAAACTAAATGTGGCTGCTCCCGATTCTATTCCTTCTGTTCGTATTCTCGCACATACGATTATTTTATCTCCCGGACTGAATCCCGCACCCGAAGTTGCAATAACATTACTTTGAATAGTGATAGCGTTCGTATCATTCACGGTTTTACTTACTTCTTGCCATCTTCCTTTAATATTTGCATCTGTAATCAAACTGAATGTAGCCGCTCCCGTTCCAGAAGTCGTCCAGTTATCACCAATCCCATCAGCATTGGTATCGGTCAGGAATAAACCACCCAAAATTCCATTCGCTGTGTCGTTGTTAAATACGGGCAAGAATCCGTCACCATTAGGAAGCAGTGGGGAAATTTGATTTGCAAAGGTTTGTCCCATTAACTTAGATGTGGCTGCATTAGGATGAATGTTATCAGCAGAATACCCTGTTATGAAATTTCCTGTAGCTGGATCGACCAAAAGCGAATAGAAGTCCACTAGATTTAGCTTGTATTTCTGAGCCAATTGCCGAATGATAATATTAAGTTGGGTCGTTTTTGATCTGAGGGCTGTTGTTGTTCCCATAGGCGGTATAGTGCATAAAATAGGTGTAATCCCTACTCCTATGAGTTGCTTAACCATACCTTCCATACTTGAAAGATAAGTGGCTAATGTTGAACCATTTACATCATTAGTACCTGCTAAAATAGCGCACATTTTGGGGTTTTTAGCAATAACATCTGTCGATATTCGTGTAATTATTTGATCCGATCTTTGCCCTGATATTCCCCCGTTGTAAACAAGTCTTAATTTACCCGAAGATTGAAAGCAAGCATGACTAAACCAAGAGTTATCTGAATTCCAACCACTGATGGTCGCAGATCCAGCACCTATCGTTATTGAATCCCCCATTGCAACAATACTGTTGCCTAAAGATGATCCTACACTACTACCCCCTCCGCTGCTAGGACTAAAGCGCGACATAAGAAACGCCCTCCCCACTAACAGACGCATCAATCCAAATTAAGTTGGCGTTATTGACTACGAACATAAAACTCTCGTTTGCCTTCAGTTCTACTCCATAAACGGAAGCGGTCACGTCACTACCTCCCACATATATAGAGCCTGTATTTGCCTTTTTTGCGATTATTGTAATTTCTCGGCATGGAAAATTTGGCAATTGCACTCTCGTTCCAGACGTTCCAACATTTTGAATAGCTCCTTTTAGTGTAGAACTACCCGATGATACTGTAGGAAGTGGATAAATATTACTGACTGGTTCACCATTACCATCTGGGGTGTAAATATATCCTGACAAATTTATTCCTCCTTTTATATTATTTATTTATATATGTAAATTCTTAAGAAACTTGTGTTTTAATTGAGAAAGGAATTTTATTGTTCAATCATAAAGATCATCAACATCATCTTCGCCTTCTTTAACCACATAGATTTTTGTTGTTTCGCTGGATTGATGACCTAAAAGTCCCTTTACTTTCTCAATATCCTTGTTTTCATAAAGAACTAAATTAGTAGCGCGACTTGAGCGTAATTGGTGGGGATGCACTCGTCTACCAATAATCTCACTAAATACATCTGCGCACCAACCGTTAAATAGTGAAAGTGATGCTTGAGTAACTTTTCCAGTTTTTGTCTTGGTCACGAAAACAAATGGACAGTCGTCTTCACCACGAACTTCTAACCATTTTGCAATGGCAAGACGAGTTTCTTCCATATATGTAAACTTCCTAATTTTACCATTTTTTCCTTTGCCTTTTGCCCTTATATCATGTGTATAATAATACTTTTTATCTTCACCGGTACTCTTATCTTTGGCTAAACTGGCATTCACAACTGTCTTTAGAACTTGCCTAGTTTCACCTCGACGAGAAGCTGTATCATAACTATATTGAACATATGCTACCATTTGCCATTCATTTCTTTTCTCTAATTCAGAAATAAGAAACACAATCTCTTCTGGAGTTAAAGGTTTCTTTTCATGTCTGAATGACTTTGGTGGATTGGGTATTTGCTTTGAATATATATTTCTGAATAATGGAAATTCATCATTATAATAAAGTTCTATGTATCCACAAAGAGAAGAGACCGCTGATCTTTTAAGTTTTACCGCACTTGAAGACATATCTCTACTCATTAAGTAGTTTTGATAAAGCAATGCATGTTTCGGCTTTAATTGATGTAACGGCAAATTCCCGAATTTATCATGAACATAAACAAAAAATATTTTCAATGCCGATTCATACTGACGTGCTGTATGTGGAGATAAATGCCCTTGCTGTATAAATTCTAAAGTCTTTTCTCGATTAAACTCGTGGACTTTACTCCACTGTTCGTCTGTTATATCATCAGACCTCTTTGCTATTTCAGCCATTAAATCACCTTCCTATTTTGTATCTATACCTTGTCTTTTTAATCCCTTCTGTAAGGCCAGTTTAAATTTACCTTTTCTCAAACTATTCCTCGTTGCTTCGGTGAATTTTCTTCCCCTAGTTAAAACATCGGGAGCACCAGCAAAATAACCGTCTCCACTTTCAACAATATAAGGTACATTCCTAATACCATCGTAGGCAATATTTTCAACGGAAATAGCGTCATCGCCCACAAATTGAATTTCAATGTTATCTTCATCAATCAAACCATCGTTATAGCCTCTGCGTTCATAACTAACAGGATCGTAGACATCATATACAACCTCTTGGATTTGAGTTTGCATTTCATCTCTGGCTGCTTCTGCAACTTCGTTTCTTAACGCTGAATTGGCTTTTTTCTGAAGGTAAGTGGCGATTTGAGACAATGATTTAAAATCAGGCATTACTTTCATCTTCCTTAAAAAAAGTGCTCAATAAAATGTCCTTATTCTCTAAATTCATTTCACCAATTTTATCTCTAAGTTGCTGTTTTAAATTTGCATCCATCTTAGCCATCTCCATATATTGATCCAACTTTTTACGCATATATGTATGAACTTTAACTATCTCATTTTTATCAAACGATTCCATTATGACTTCCCCATACTCGCTATTAAGAAGTTGCTGAAATAAATCAACTTTCTCATGAATATCCGATGGCATGTCACCAACTATTGAAGAAAAATGTAGGACAATGTGAAGACTCAAATAATCGAGAACATCCTTATCTCTGATGACATTGCCTAATTTTTGATACTCATTCAGGAAATCAGCAAAATCTTCGAGCATTTTTTCTATATCAGTTGGCTTGAATTTAACTTTAATTTCTGTATATTTGCCATTATCAAATTCAACTTTGACTAGCTCGTTGTATTTTTCATTTTCATTTTTAATATCCAGCAAAGACAATTTTGATTCAACTGGAGCGACTATTTTTTTTATTTGTTTTACTCTTGGTTTCTTAATTTTAGTTTCAGTCATTTTTACATCTCCCTTATTCTTCTATTTACCCATATATGCTCATTAATGCTAATTCTTACACGATTGCTTTATCTAATATTTCATTGATATTATCAAAGTCCCAATACGGAATTCTAATTAGTTCTATATTATTAATTTTACAGTATTCATTTTTTATTTCATCACGAATTTTTACCCCATTATGTGTCTCATTTCCACCAAAAAAATTTATGGGTTTAAAATGCTGTTTACCATCAAATTCTATCAAATACTGAACGTTATCTTGTTCATCCAATATAGCAAAGTCAAAAAAGAGAGTTCCCTTGTGTCTGCAATCATCAAAAGAGTATTGCCTACCAAAGTATAATTTATTTATAATTAAATACTTTTCAATCTTTTGTTCTCCCGTGGAAATTCTATACGTCGGATAACAAATTGGACATTTTGAATTTCCATTTAAAAACGAACTTGGGGTTACACTAAATTTTGTGCCACACTCTTTATGCATCAATTTTACTGATGTTCGATTATTAACATAATCATCAATAAACTTATATTCTCCATCATGTTGAATTCTTACCAACTCAGCAAACTCTATGCTTGTGTATCTAGCGTTACCATGACACTTGGGACATCTGACATCCTTGTTGGTGAACTTTTCAGGTTCTAAATTCCATGAATAACCACATTTATTATGTTTAAAAACCATTTTTGTTTTATTGTTTTTATATTCCCCTTCTACCTGATATTCGTCACCTACAATATCTTTGACTTTTTCTCTGAAGCTATCGGTATTATATGGTATTTTATTATTACATTTAGGGCATATTGTTTTACCTTTGTTTTTCTTAATAATTAAGTTGTTGGGAGAAATATACCATTCATAATTGCATTTAATGTGTTTTATTTTTATTTTTGTTACATAATCAACGTAATCTTCCAGTGGTGTATACGACTCTCCTACAAACATTTTTACTAATTCTAAGAATTCTTCATTTGTTTTTTTGTGATTCATAAACTCATCCTTTACTTACAATTATTTCACAAACTATTATTAAAAAAATCCTATAAAATGCTCATTTCATTATGTTAAAAAAAGAGAGAAAGAAGAATTATTCTCCATTCCTCTCTCTTGGTTGTTTCTCTATATTGCATTTCAGGAGACAAGAATGAATCTTATCTCCTGCCTAGATCAGTATAGATTATTCTAGTGCGTCATCTTCATCAATATCGTAAATTACCATATCCTGAGACGAACTGTCTTTAAGCACCTCGAAATCAAACTTAAATGTGCTCGGATCACCTTCATTCTTACCTTGCATTTGAAACGCTGGCAACAATTTTGCTTTTGGAATAGTCACACGGCAAGGATAATCAACTCCATCTTCACTTCTCCAAAGAGTATATCCAGTCAATTCAAACGTTTTAGGGAATTGATCGGCAGTTACTTTAACACGCTTATTTTTTACTGTTGTTGCTGTGTAATATGTAACTATAAAACGATCACCTGCATGATAAGTAGTAGCATTAACAGTGACAACATTACCAACAATGGAATACTCGGCTGTGTTCACGGGTGAACCTGCTGTCAATTCAGTGCCAATAGAACTCCCATCTACACTTGCATTTACCGTAACAGGATAAGTTGCTAAATCTGAAACATATGGTGTTTTAGTGGTTGTAACCGAAACGGTATTAACACTTGTTGTTGCAACAGCGCTCGTAGCTCCAGTATCTGTGAATGTTAGAGTGGCGAGTGTAGCTGCATTTAATTTGAATGTAAGAACTGGATCAGTACCAGCGGCATCAAGATTAGTAGCATAACCTAGCAAATCAAAAGCGGTTTTAATTTTATCTGCTACAACTAATTTGCTATCACCAACTGCAACCGCTACTACTTTTGCCGAACCATTAACTGTGAATGTGATATTTCCAGCAGTTGTTGCTCCAGCAGTTACAGTAATAACCCCCGTGTTGTCTGTCACTACGGTCAATGCTTCTGTAACTGGCACGTATTGCACTCCAGTAACGACATCACTACCAAGTAAAAGTGCAAGCGATTCGGGACTAATTAGACCATCTTCGCAGCTAAATTTTACTTCACGAGACGCATCCCAACCAATACGTTTTGGATTACCACGACCTCCATAAGCATATACGGTCTGTCCTGCGAAATCTGTAGAACTCATCTTCAGACTATCAAGAAAAACGACTGGTTTTTTGCTTGTAATATCTCTAATTGCTACGTCAACAACGTCACGATTACCAAATCTCATTTTATATATTCCTCCTGTGTTATCTTTTTAGTTATAAAAAAATAAGAGTCAGAGACTCCTACTTTAACTTCTTCATATAATCCTCAAATTTAATATCCTTGCCACCATTTACGAGTGCTTGAACATTTATTTGATTGCTCAATTGGCAATTATCAAACATTCTCATTCGTTGAAATTGATCGTTAAATTGATATATTGTATATTCCCAAACTGTGGTAATGTCTGATTTTCCGTGAGTGGCATAAATGGAGACTAGATCAAATAAAGTAAGAGGCACATTATTACTTTGCAGTCTTTCTTTGCCTTTTTTCATTTTCTCTATTATTTCTCTGGCTTTTAACCCTTTTGGATTATACTCTTTTTTTTCATCCTTAGTTATACAGTTCATTTCAAGCAACACTATTTTAATCTGCTCATAATTTTCTTGTGTGAGATAATTTTTACTTTTGATATTGTCTAAAATAATGCGACCATTTTGCTCGTCTACAGATGCCTCTGATTTAAAAAAAACAGCAAATGCTTGCTGTAATAAATCAATAATATCTTCCGACCCTCTAAATAAATTAGCAATAATAATTTCAAACGTAGATGTATCTTTAAATTTATGTTCAACTAATTTATCCTCTGGATTAAAGGTAAGTAAATTTAATAATGATTGATAATCATATTCTCCCAACTCAGCGATTTCTCTAAGTTTTAACGGATATACAAATATATCATCAACGCTAACTGGAATTCCTGCTAGGTATTTTAAATTATTCATATTTCACTTCTCAATTGAAGTCATAGAGTTTATAAACTACCCTATATCCCGAATAAACATCATTGATAGGCAAGAATCGAGCTTCTTCAAATTGTGCTTTGCCAATACCCATTCCACGTTGATTATTAAACAAGTCATCAATTTCATTAGCAATGGAGTACGGTCTAAGCATTCCAGTACCTTCCATCTTCCATAGATCGATGTGACAGATAATGTCAAACTTAACTAGAGCCTCTTTAAATTTATTATTGCTACTTAAATGAAAATTATCAAACATAAAAATTAGATAACTATGTTTTGTAGAACTGGTTACATTTATCTTAGGAATTGGAAATATGTATTCGAATAATAATTTCGTTGTATCATCAATATTTGCCTCTTCTAAAGGTTTGTCAGCATCATAATAAAGATATTTGCACAAGTCTTGGGATGAAATTAATTTATACATGATTTTGTTTACATTTTCATTTAACTCTTTAAATTTTGACATCCACCCATCACCTCCTATGCCAATAAAAGTAGAATTTCATTAGATTGACATTCCCTTCACTTACTCACTTGCGTTCATTAAAGTGGGGGATTCTTGGGTAACTCAAAGTAACCTCCGAGAATTGACCAAGCTAATCCGTATGTCCTACGGTGTTTCATTTTCTAAGTTATTTTTTTACTATTAATATTTTTTGCGGCATTAACATCTGCATTATCTGTATGATCGCAATGGATACATGCAAAGTCCGCCTGAGTTTTTCTATTCTCTTTGGATATATGTCCACAACTATTGCATGTTTGAGATGTGTACTTAGGATCGACAACAATGATTATTCGTCCATACCACTCTGCCTTGTACTCTAGCATAGTTCTGAATTTAGCCCAAGAAGCATCCGCAATACTTTTTGCTAACTTGTGATTCTTAATCATATTCGATACTTGTAAGTCTTCGATGCTGATTGTTTGGTTTTCACGAATCAGTTTTGTAGTTAACTTTTGCAAGAAATCGTTACGACAATTAGTAATGTGCTCATGTAATTTTGCAACTTTCAATTTATTTTTCTGGTAGTTTTTACTGTCTGCAAGTTTACGAATGTCTTTTTTGGCTTTCTCTTGTTTACGAGATAATGATTGTTGAAATTTAGCTAATTGTTTTTCATTTTTTCGTAAGAATCTTGGATTGTCGTGAAATTCACCTTCTGAAGTAATTGCGAAGTATGTAGTACCTACATCGATTCCAATGTGACTATTACTTACTGGTAAATAGTTAATTTCCTTTTCTACAAGAACGGATACAAAATATCTGCCACTCGGATTGCGTCTAATTATAACTGAAAGAATGCGACCTTCGACTTCTTTGCTCTTAGCAAACTTGACTAATCCAATTTTAGGTAACTTGATCTGATTGCCAACAATTTCAATGTTTCCTTTTGTTTTTTTGGTTGTATAAGAATGACTTGCTGTTCGCTTAGATTTGAATTTTGGAAAATCATTTTGTTTCTTAAAGAATCTTGAATAGGCATCGTCTAAATCTTTTAATGAAGATTGTAGCGCCGTTGATTCTGCCTCCTTCAACCATATTAATTCTTTCTTAAGTTGAGTTAGATCAGCAGAACACGCATTATAATTGAGAGTTATCTTATTTGCTTCATAAGTCTCTTTACGTTTGGCAAGATAATGATTAAAGACGAACCTACAACATCCAATTGTTTTATTAATTTGTATCTGTTGCTCATGATTTGGGTAAATACGATATTTATATGCTTTGTACGTTAACATTTTTTTCACCTCAATTATAAATTATAATACCATAATTTACATTTGAAAGGCAACGTTTTGATATAATAAGTTTCAAAGAGGTTGGAAGGTCAGAATAAACTCCTGATTTTGATTCGTTTAACCTGTGTAACACTTGGATTCCCAACCATCGCTGCAACAAGTTTCACGTATGAATTTGTAGATGGAGTTAGGTATTTCAAACCTTTAATTGTACAATTTGTTCCTGTTTGACTTGTAATTTCAGCCAAATCAGTTGAACTCACACCGTCATCATTCAGCAAACTCCATGCAACCGTCTTCGTATTATCCGCTATTCCATTGTTACTGATTATTGAAGAATAACTCTGCGATTGCGTTACCTTGCACTCATCAGCACCACTAATGCTCATACTAAAATTGTCTACTGCGACTGTGGAAATAGACAGCAGAATCGATGTGGCAGTCGTAGGATGACTTGTGATCGTAGCAGTAATTATTACACTACCATCAAGCAATGTTGTCACTAGCCCTGTGCTGGAAACAGTAGCAATGGTTGCATCTGAACTCGTATATGTCACAGGTAAACTTGAAACAACACCATTGTCTTTAACTTCGACATTCAACTGTATAGTATCATTAGGGTTGATGGTCACATTTGAACCGTTTAGAATGCTTATCATGTATGTATGAACATTGTTGTAGTAATCTGCGATTCGTAGTTCCATGTTATCATTGGCATTACTTTCTAGATTTTCTTCAAGTGTCAGAGTTATCAATCCAGAAACTAATCCATCAACACTTATAGTTTTCCATATCCTATTATCGAATATAAATCTTTGATCTTTTTTAATTGTCTGAGTATATATATTAGATTGAGTGACTATATATCGACGTTCGCTCGGAAGGTTTAGCACCTTATCTTCATTGATGCCAGTTTCAGACAGTGATTCTTTTCTAATTGTGAACCATTCTTCACGTATTTTACCAGAGGAGTCGAGCCATTTGATTGAAGAATAACAAATGTTCATGACAGAAAGATCGTAACCATCACGAGTCTCTAAAGTTGTAAGAAATAGATAAGTTTTTCTTACACTATGGTCATATTGATTCGGAGCGAACTGCACAATGTCACCAGTAGTAAATTGATCGCTGCGTCTTGTCCAGACCTCCCTATATGACATTGTTTGTGTGCTGGTTGACTTCTTGGGAAGACTTCCGTAGTCTACGATACACTTATATGCTGTGCCATTTTTGTATATCGTGTTAGCTCTCGTGGAATTAATAATTACATCCAAATGACTAATACTTTGCTGTTCTTGTTGAGAGTATCTATCTGCCAATCTTTCAATTTGACCATTTGAATAAACGCCATTTTCAACGAACTTTTTATACTTGTTGATGTCGGAAATGTTCATGATGATCCATTACTTCCATAGATACTTTTCTGAATCCAAGTTACTCGATCTCGACTAAGATAATTACTAATAGAATTCATTGCATTAGTTTCAATCTTTTGTAACATTTCGAGGAAGGTTTTCCTGTCGTTAGCTGGACTAAAAACATTAAGCTCCGAACTTCTAAAAGTAAAACCAAATACTTTGAGCTTGTTTCGTTCTTCTTCGTAATAGTTAAGGTACATTAACTCTGAAAGCAAACTAATTTCTTGTGGAATCAAATCCACATTAAACTGTTTTAATGTATCATCCCTATCAAAAAAATTTATATCTGGAAGTCCAAAGCCATAAATTTTATCAATAGAACGATCAAGCAAACTATTCAGATGATTGTCCACCATTTCCTCAATCTCTTGGTCAGTTAAACCCTTATAATTCAAAAATTGATTATCATTCTTTATTTCTTTAATAAATTTATCAAATATTAATTGATAAGATGTTGCCAAAGGTATCACCTACTTATTTGAGGGTCTTCCTACTTGTTTATTATCTTGCTTTGGAGATTGTTTATTGTCCTGCTTTTCAGGCGTTTGTTTAGTTAACTCTTCAACTTTTTTAAGAAGCTGTTCGATAGCAGTTTGAGATTGAGCAATTAAATCATCTTTTGCTTTTACCTCGTCTGCTTTTGTTTTCGCTTGCTCTTCCTTTTCTCTCTCAAGGTTTTCAAACTTTTTCATTAACTCATCTAAAGTATTTTTTAGTTTGCTTTCTTCATTTGCTTTTTTCTCAGTATCTAAAATTTTGTTAATCTCGCTGTTAGGATTTCGCTTCCCACCACTAATCAATTCATTTCCTCGTTCAATAATGGATGCGGAAATGCGGTGAGGTGGAATTTTACCTCCTCTTTCCATAGAAAACAACATAGATTTCATTCTGGAGATTAAAGTTGAAGATTTTAGATTGCTTATCTTTTTCACATTTTCAACAGTGTCTTCCATTAAAAACTCAATCAGTTTTTTATCAGTCATGATATTTTCACGGTCTTCAATACCTAGTTTCCGATATACTTCATCTTCCTCATCTGGGTGAAAACGAATTCTGCCAACTTTAAATAAATCAGATTTTGAATTCTCGGCTTCAATATCATCAAATGAAATTCTTTCTACGACGAACTCCTCTTCTTCATCCCTTCCACGAAGAAATATTCCATGTTGATCGTGTTGACTAGGGAAACCTACAGGTGAACGTTCATAATTATAAACTCTAATCTTACCATTCAACATATCTAAACTCATATCAAAACTCTCCCTTATAATTTTGTGAAAAAAGAAAGACACTTGTTGAAAAATTAGTGTCTTTCTTTATGTTTATTTAAGCAAATGTGATCCTTGCAATTTTATCGAGGTAATAAATTGTGTAGTCAAAATCATATCCGGTGAATTTCAGGTCAACTTTTTCGGCGTTATTATCATAAGTTTCATAGAAACGCATTTCACCACGAATTTGTGCGTCACCGATTATACCAGCAATACCAAAGATGCGTTTGTCAGGAACTAGAGTATTCCCCTTAGCAGTTTTCTTTGCAGTAGGGATAGATGAAAGTGCTACACCATCAAACATGGCTAAACGACCTACTCGATTCAGTTCATTCTTCAGATCGTCGCTCAAGTAGGTTTCATAACCAGACATGCGAACAACTGGATCAATATATTTTGACAGGCCGACCATGAACGGATTACCTTCGGACATATCACGAAGATAACGCGCAAGAGTTACAGCATTCGCTGAAGTCAATGTAGAACCAGAATCAATGTCTTGATCACCAGTCAAAGCATCAAGCGCTGCATCAACACCTGCAAACAAGCGATAGAACATTTCTTGTTCAAATGCTTCACGAGTCAGCTCCGTCATCTTTGCAATAGATTTCCATCCATTGCGACGAAGATCTGAATAATTCAGCTCAGTTTCAACTTGCAGAGAAGTTTTCACTGGAGAGAAAACAGAAGGGTTAACGTAACTTTTAGGTACGTTACCACCACGAACTGCATCATACACTTTGATAGTATTCTTCGGCAAACCAGTATACATAGACTCATCAAACTCACCGATAGAACCCATGTTGAAAATGTTGGAAAGGATGCTTGTGTCAGGTTGAAATACCATTGGCTCAACAGTTTTCTTGATAAGTTCACTGATTACATAGTTGTTGTCGGAGCTTTTACCAGAGTTGCCAACTTCTTTAGCGAATACATCCAGTACCTCAATCATTTCTTTGTCACTTGCATCAATTGTATTTGCTTTTACTCTTTCGGACAGTTCGATAATATTTTTTTCTTGAATTGCAGATGCAATTTCAGTTGTAAATAATTTGCTCATTTATTTATAATCCTCCTTAGTTTTAATTAATATTAGGCAATGGTAACTGGATTTACTACTTCAAAACGATAAAGAGTGTGGCCAGCATCATCATAAGTACCCAAGTACTTAAACGTAGACACTTTGGCTGTAACAGCTTCAATAAGTTTTCCCACATTTGTAGTAGAACCAGCCACAGCATAATCACCAGCAACGAGACCAGTGGCAACTACTTGATCAGTTGCGAATTGCGCACCAATAGGATATTTGTAGAGTACTGCACGTTTACCTGCTTTGATAGTCTCTAAAGAATCATCATATTGACTAATCTCAACATCAGAAAGATGTCCTGTAGGTTGGTTGTCTGCTGTTACAAGGTAGACATCAACACCGACACCATCAGCGGCTACAGCCTTACCTGTAGACAAGTTTTTAGTTACGATAGAACCTCTTTTAGTATCGGCTGTCACTTCATAGATCTCAGTTACGATTGGCGAACCAATGATATTTTTTAACATTTATAATCCTCCTAGATAAATTTATATTTTTTACTTCTTACCAACCCAACTCTTCACAATGTCAACAGCACTGACCAAGATTTGATCGCTATCGCTATTGTTCAAATTGGTTTTTGGTTTCTTATTAGTTTGAGTTTCACTTGTTTCTAGTTCTGCTTCTTCATTTTTATCTTCTTTGTTACTAAGTTCTTTGTTTTCTTTAAACTTAGCGATTGCTTTGCGGCCCTTAATTACTTCAATTTTTTCTTGTGCAGATTCATAGCCTTCAACTGTAAGCTCTGCAAAGATAGAGGATAACTTCTCATCAGTCTCTAACTCTTCAGCAGAAATAAGATCGTCTTCTAAAGCGAAAGTTTTCAATTCCTCTTTCTTCTCTGCAAGTTCTCTTTCTTTCTCTGCTTGTTCCAGTTGTTCAACTTTTTCCTTGAATGGCTCCAATTCAGCAATTTGAGCCACTAATCCTTCTTTCTCTTTGGATACCTCTGTTAGTAGTTTGCCAGCTTCAGCAATTTGCTTCTCGGTCTCATCCAGTTTAGATTGAAGTTCAGAGATTTGTGATTCAACATTTGATTTAGGTTTAAAGATCATTTCAACGTCTTTCTGGCTTGTAATACTAACTGTATCATCAGAATTAACGCTGTAGGTAAATTCTACAAAGTCAGAATCTTTATCCCTGTTCCAATCATAGGCAATCGCTTTAAAATCATACGGATAAATCATAGCCATGTAGTAGTATTTATCTGATGACGAATTGTTGATTGCCTTTCTGACTTTACGATAAATATCGTTTTCAGTTAAAGCAGAAGTTTGGTTATTATCTTTGTTCGTGTCGCCCACTGATTCATTTCCTCCTTTATTTGCATTAATAAGTTTATTTATATTATCTTTATCCTCATTTATATCTTCAGATAAAGCCAATATGTCTTCTTGAAAAGCCTCTGCTAATTCATTGTCATGTTCAAAAGTGGCGACATTAATTACACCAGAGCTTTTATAGGCTGGAGTTACATTTTCTCCCAATAAACAATGACCTATAAACTCTCCTAAATCAATCACTTTCACATTCTTATTTTTTATTTTTTCCTTATGCGATTCGGAGACATTGATCTCCCAAGAAGTCTTAAGACCTTTTTCACTTTCCACTCTTTTCTTGAATACACTATAGGCTTGTTTAAATCTCTTCCAAATTTTCGCAGTGGCTGTTATGTATTCAATATTATCGATAGTCTCAATTTGAACACTATAAAAAGAGCCAAAAGCCTGAGTATCGAATTCAAGGGTTTTATACTTATTTCCTTCTTCATCGACCTCTTCAACTACTTTTGCGTTATGTCCAGAGAAATCTTTTTTTCCATCAATTCGAGTTACAACTTTACCTACAACAGGTTTATTAAATAGTGTGCTTAACCAATCTTCAATCGTATCTCTATTAATCGAAACACTATTTTCATTTGGTTGAAAATCACATATGATGAACTTAGCATCAGCAGAATCACTATTGTTATCTTCACTTAGTAGAATCACATGATTACTTTCTAATTTAATTATATCTTGATTCATTATTCTATTTATTCACCACCTTTCAAAAGCACGATGCCTAACCAAACTCAATATTCAGTTCTTCTAAAAGTTTACTCGTTTCTAATTCGGATAGGCTATTTGATTCACAAATTAAAATAATATTATCCTCAACTACAGAAACAATTAATCCTTCATTACAACAGGGGCACGTAACTTTGCATTTCATCTAGTTACCTCCCATTCTCATTATTATAGTTTTCATCATAATCTTGCCTATCTTTATTTTTACTATCATTTGGTCGACCCACTTCATCTTCATTACCTGATCCATTATTCGTATAACTGGTCTGTCTCGGCTTAAAAATCATGTCATAGCCAAGTTCTTGCTCCTCTTGACGCTTTCTTGCTTCAGTTTTGACATCTAAACCAAGCATACGGAATACAGAATCAAGGGAAGCGTTCAGTTCATTATTCAACATTTTTGCCAAGCTCATTGCAAGTTCCATTGATAATTTTTCAGAATCAATGACTTTTATTTTTGGACAATATTTGGGATTGATACCATTGTCAATAAGAATGCCACGATACCACTTCATAAGAATATGTTCCAGTTGTTCGCTTATCTTATTAATCATTTTCATGAGTTCAGTGATACTTAATTGTGCTGCCCCGAATCCACCTTTGTTGGAAATAAGATAAGCGATGCCAACACTAGTCATAATATCTTCACGATATTTATTCTTAATTTGTACGTTGGTCTGTTCAAGTTTTGGCTCGATAAACTCAACTTTTTCTGCCCATGGAACCCCTGTATAAACAGCAACTCCATTTCCACTAAGAGCAGCCATTAAATCAACGTGAGCTTTCGCTTGTGCTGTGCTCCATGTAATATTGGGCATATTAATGTCTTTTGTTTGAACCACTAGCTCCTTAATTAATTTCTGAAAGATAATTTTCTTGCCACGAACCAGTGTGTTCTTATCATCCGAAAGCTCAATGTTTTCTAAGCGAATCACAGATTTCAAGGCTTTAAAAATAGGAGTAAGACCATATTTTCTCTTTAAATTGTTAATTCTAATCAAGCCTGTATTCTCAATATTCAATCTAGCGTACTGCTCTTTATTTTTATATGCTTCATAGACTTCCTTCGGATATGTATCCTTAATTTCTTCATCCATATTGTCATAAAATAATGCCTTATTCTTTCGAGTCTTACTGTAAATTTTTCGTAATCTGGATTCTAATTCTCTAACGTTAATTAAAAGATATGGCTCTCCACTGGCATCATAATCAGCAACTTCAATTATTCCTAGTGGATAATAATCCACCTGAAAATTTTTACCGTTTTTATCTTTTCTTAAGTAAATAGAGTAATTTCCTTCAAGATATGCCATTGGAATAGAATCTGTAATCAATCGATCTAGATTAATTTTTTCATTAAAATCTCTTATTAATTCATCAACGCTATCATATATTTCTTTTTCTTCTTCTGTATAGTTAGGATGTGTTAAAGTGAATTCAGAATTAACATTCGTCTCAATAGCTTCATATACTTTTCCTAATATATCGTTTTTATTCACAAAGTAACGAACAATATTGTTGATTTGAATTATATTGACAAGATTAGTTTGAGCGTTTAAAGCGAGCCTTTCAATATCCTCAATTTTAAAGTTAACTACACTTCCAGCGTTTTCATTGAAATATGTAGAACGAAAATTCGACTTATTATTGGTAAAGTCATACATTGCTTGTTCAAGGGATTTTTTTTCGTTATTGTATGAAGTTATTAAGAATGTCTCTTGGTCAATCTGACTTACAATTTCATCTGACAAATATTTGTCACCTCACTTTCTTAACAGATGGTTTTTTAGAGTTGAATCGTTAATGCTGAGACTTGAGTTGGAATGAGAGACAAGTCAATTTCTTCTTTTTTTGCTTCTAACTCTTTTTCTTTTAAACTGACAAAGAAATTTCCGTAGGCTAGGCTCGAATATCTGTCCTTCCTTTTTCCTGACTGTTCTTTTAACTTAACGTATTTTGGATGCTCAACTCTCTCCAACAGAACCATTTCGTTTTCAAGTAACACTGTTTGAAGATATGGATTCAATAATTCGACTTGTTCTTCTATTCCTAATTTATTAAACCATGCTTCTCCTGTAAAATATTCTCGTATGTCATTTCTAGAGACTAAGAAATTAATTCTTTTGTTTGTAATTTTATCTTTTAAGTCTAATGCGATGTCATGGTTAAATTCTTCCGAAGGAGATACAGTATATATCTTTTCCTCATACTCGTCCTCAGTATGGAAAGCAGCAAGTTTAATATCATCCTTTTCATTGATTGAATAAAAAGGAACATATTCTTTTTTCCTTTCCTCATCATACTGTTTTCGACAGAGATAACTATACACACTAATACCATTACCTTGTCGATCAAGTACAATATAGTCGCACTCATAATCATCAAATAATCTTCTTATTATGAAAGATTGGGTTTCGGGATGAAGACCTTGATGAGATTCAATATTCAATACTTCTCTTTTATACCTTGTTCCACTTCTAGTTTTCTTTGCAGAAATTAATGTATAGACAGAGGAGTCATTTGCATCTCCCCCTAATAAGGCGATATCGCAACTAAGAATGCGCATTTCATTGTCATCTTTTTTGCGTATCATGTTTTTGTTTTTAATAAGCGATTGCAATTCCTTTTTATAAACTGGAAATTGAATCACTTTAGTTTCTTTTATTTCTTCAGTTTTAAAGTATGCTTTTTCGCTTTCACCAAAGAATAGGCAATCCATTTCCATAAGCCAGCCAATTTCGTCAAGATCATCTTCCGCTAATTCGTCCAATAATTGTTCTCTGTTAGTTAGATTTTCTTTTATAGCAATCTGATAGGGTAAACCGCAAAGAAAATATTTTTTACCTTCTAGCATGGCCTTAATAAAAACCCTATATCGTTCATAAGACCAGTTAAATTTATAATAGCAAGATGTTAAAAATATCTCTTTGTTTCTTTCCAGATACTCTTGTTTGTTTTTGTACTCAGGCTTTTCTAAAAATCCGGGCTGCCTTGATGCAGCTAGAAATCTCCTGAGTACATTTTTATAAATTTTAGGGTCAATCATACGAAATTCATCTAATATTAAAATATTAGCTCTAGCAGATCTAGCTCCTTGTGTTGAGGCAACAACCTTTATCCAAGAGCCATTTAAAAATTCAACGTTAGGATCATCGGTATTCATGGACGTTCGAATTGAACCTTTTATTTCACGTCTCAGCATTCCTGTTTTTGATTGTGCTATCAGCTCTGGAATTTTCTCAGTGACAATTTTCATGCCTTGTGATTTTTGACCTGCGGCAATTACTACTTTCGTGCCGGGGAAAAGAATGCACATTATGACGCAAAAAAGTGCAGTTAAATATGATTTTCCTAATCCGCGACTTGCGAAAAATGCGGTATAATTATACATGATCATGCAATATAATAATATTTTTTGAAATGGCTTTAGCGATAAACCTAAATACTCTTCTGCAAATATATCTGGTCTTGACCGATAAAATGAAGTCCAGTCCGCTATTCCATTCATTAATTTCTGAGATTTCGTTAAGTTATCTGAGCTCTTATTGAAATTTTTACCCTTGTCGAATACTCCAACAGCCTTTGTCTGCTTGTTTCTATTTACTTCAAAGTGTTGAGCCATAATTATTCATCTTCATATTCTTTATTTTTATTTATTTCTTCAAAATCAATAGTGTATTCAGACAAGGCTTTATCATATTTTTCCGTCATCTCATTATTTAAACCTTCCATTTTTGCTAAATGTCCAACCATAAAAGTATCTATATAGTTCTTCATTTCATCATCTAATCCTATTGGGACTGGTTTTTCATTTTCCCACTTCTTAATTAACACTCCGAATGAAACCTGATCATTTGCTTCAGCGCCAGTGGCTTGAATTGGCTTCATTTTTGCATCATTCATTAGTTCACTTCTTGTTTTAATTAAATTGCTTATTTCTTTACTACCATTTGCTTTTTGTTCTTGTCTTACTTTTTCTATATCTAAGTTAATAAAACAAATGTCACGCATAATCATTTCCATCCCATAATCTGGACATTCAAAACTTGACATTAATTTAATTTTTTCTTCTTCGAGGTATTGGTAATCTTCATTCGAGTATCCTCTGCCCCAATATTTCGTTAATTCCATCATTTCATCTTTATTTAAAATAATCTCTTCTTCTGTGTTATGATCAATAACTGGTTTATGACTTCCTAAGAATATGCTTTCCTTAAATGTTAATCCTTTATATTGATTCATCGAACTTAAAGTAGGAATATATTTTTGCCATTCCTCATCCCTTTGTTTCCATAAGTCGGGCAAAAAAGGCTTATCGAGTAACGCAAGCATAGAAAAAACTCTTTGCAAGTATCCAATAGAACCTTTATCTCCAATATAAGAGTTGGTGCAGTCTTTACACACTTTGAATTTTTCCCAATTAAATAAAGGATGACCATTAATGTAATAATTCGCTGGAGTAGATGCCTTAAATTTAAAACAATTTTGACATTCCACTTTTTCACTAGTTTTCACTTTTGAATCTTTACGTGCAGCCATATCTCACCTTCTCCCAATTAAGTAATTTTCGGTGGACGTGAACTCTGAGGGAGAATCAAGTCCACCATTACACGCCCTTTAAACAGGGACAATTCCACCGAAATTGTCTACATCATAAATGCAAACAAAAAAGTGAACTAGGGTTTCCCTAATTCACTCTATCTTCACACTTAAATTTCCTTATAATACAAGGGTTTTTGAATCGAATTTTCCTATGAAATTACACTTTTATTAGATTATTTAACGAATCCAATCTTGTTTTTATTCTCTTCTTCATCTTCGTCTTCATACTCCGACTCGTCATTCTGTTTATCACCAAGAAAACCAACAACTGGGGGCAACTGATTTCCTTGATCGGCAATTTCCTGATAATCTACAGACATTATGTTTGTGTCAATTTGAATTGACGTACAGTGCTTGGTTATCCAATAACTGAATAATTCCAACAACATGTCCAAGACAGGCATGACGTACCTAATTGCAACTACACCAATAACTAAACCTACAACAAGATAATCCATTATAACCCTCCTAAATTGAAGGGAAGAGGTCTGTCATTTTTGACATACATACCACTATTAGCGCTTCTTAGGAATTTCATTTTTAAGAATCTGATCAACATTCTTAAAATCCCAATAAGGTATTCTTATCAACTTGATATTATTTACTATACAATAATCATTTTTTATATTATCTTTTTCTTTGGTGGTTTCGAAAGCCTTCAATGAATCTTCAACAGACATACCAATAAATCTAACGGGTTTGAAGTGTTGTTCCCCATCGTATTCTATTAGACAGATTAATTCGCTATTATTCTCATTAAAGATTGCAAAGTCGAATGGTAATGCTCTTTTATTTTTACATTCCGCAATTCTATACTGTCTGATAAATTTAATACTGTTATTCATTAAAAAGCGATACACCTTATCTTCACCCCGAGAACTTTTACAGAATGGGCATCCTCTTCTAAGAAAGTTATCAGGAGTGGAATGAATTGTATTTCCACATGTCTTGTGTACTATGTTTATTTTGGTTTTCTAAAATTTTTCTTCTACCTCACTCACAAAATAATCATGTGTACGCCTTATAAAACCAAAGCACTTCGGACATTTAAAAGTTTCCTCAAACAACGCCTTGTAAGCATTTGTTTCAAATTTATAGCCACATTGAATATGCTGTAGTGTTACCATTTTTCTCATTCCTGTAAATTCAGAAATCAGAATTATATCTTCTGATAATTTTTTTAATTCGGTTATGAAAATTTCTCTGCTCCAATCTTTGTGACCAAAACAAACCCTACATGCCTTTTTTGTTCTTCTTAAAAAGTCCGCAGGAGTTTTAACAAAAGAGTTCCCACATATATTATGAATATATTCGGTTTTAGTTGTATTGCCTACATATTCGCCCAGAACACTATACTCTCCGCTTGTTAGTTCATGAATCTCATTTCTATAATATTCCGTGTCTTTATGTATATTGTTTCCACATTTAGGGCATCTTTTTCCGATGGAGAAGTTCGCTGGCTTAACGTTATAAATATGGTTGCAAATATTATGTTTCATTTTAATTTTAATATTTGATTTTACGTATTCGCCAAGTACATTATATTCGTTTCCAACTAATTGATAGACCTTTTGTTTGAATTTTTCTGTGTTTAATGTTCTTTTATTGATCCTACAAAATGGACACCTTTCGTTCTGTGACATGAATGTTCTGGGCTTAACATCAAATGTATTCTTACATGCTGCATGATAAATAGTGATTTCGTCTTTAAAATCCGAAATTTTACTAACTAAAATAAATTCGCTTCCCATCAATTCAAAGATTTTTCTCTCATAATCTTCGAGCGTAAGCTTTTTCAAAACCAACTACCATCCTCTTAAAATAGTAAAAGCCATCCCTTTCTCACGACATTAATGACTCTAAAATAGGAGATTGAGGATGGTGCATCACTGCATGACCTAACCTCTTATTGTTTTTTAGTTTCTTCCAGAATTCTAGCTTTATTTTGTATATCTTTTATCAATATGGAACGCAAAGTAAGTTCATACTGTTCCGCACACATCATTTTCAAAGCAGATTTAACTTCTGATGCTTTCTTGCAAGTTTTGAGGATGTCGTAATAAGCATCAATGAGACTTTCGTTTTCTTGTTCTATGTCCTCCAATATGATCACATTAATAGGGAAATCAGTATCCATAAATTTATTCCTCTGAATTTCCATGAGCCATATCCAAAGCAAAACCAGCGATATTTTCATATGCTTCTTTTTCGCCTTCTTCATAGGCATCATCATATAATCCTTCGAAAAGTCCAAATAGGTCATCAATTGTTGAGTTTTTGTCGTCATTAAGTGCGAGAAAATTATCCATCAATTCATTAAGAATTAAAAATTTCCTTTCGCAATGAGAACAGGGAGATTCATTTGATTCTGGAAAATTGAAGTCTTCATTTTCATTTAACATTTATTTTCTCCCTTGGTTAAAGTTTAATATCGTATGTACACTCAGTCATTTCCGTATCTCCAAACACAACCTCTATGGTGCTTATATATACCCTTGCAGCATTTTATTATTGCTGAAGAATCAAATCCCTCAGAGCTTGCACTGGTAGCACTTTCCCATGTTCTAATAATATCGCCATTCATATTAAATTGAATGACCGTTCTTTTTTGCCCTTTTTTATTAATATAGTTGTATATATCAAAATCATTTATTTGCTCAACATAAACCCATATAAATCCCTTGTATGTTCTTCTTTTAGTTTGGAGGCATTCATAAATACAATCTTGTTTTATGTTCAGATCTCTTGAAGCCTTTCTTGCACTAGTCCATGTTCTTACTATATTTCCATTGAGATCAATTTGATAGATAGAATGACCAAATAAATTATTCATTCTTTCTCTATGTATTTCCTTTGCTTCTTCTGTAAAATGATTATTTTCTCCACCGAAAGTCTGATTATAGCCATAATTATCGTCAAATGATCGATATTGTTTGATGTAGAACGACTCTAATTTATTTAAATCACTCTCATTGCATAATTTTATAACATCAAATTGAAAATTGGATTCACCGTATTTATTCCAAGATGATTGAAGATGAATATTTTTATGTTTATTATTTTTTAATAAATTTTTATGTGTGTTTATTCTTCGTTTAATATCAACGGATTTTCCTATATAATTTTTATTATTTATTAAATTAGTAATAACATACAGCCCAGATATTTTTTTCGTTACCAATCTAACTTCCCCCTCAAATAATTAAAACCATCCCTTTCTCTCGACGTTAATGGTTTTAAAAGGAGGTTGAGGATGGTGCTTCACAGCGTGACCTAACCTCTAATATTTAATTCAATTGACTCTAAAGTCATGTGTGGTAACTCGACCAATACCCTCTTTAATGACCATCAGTTTTGCTCCAGCATTCGCTGTCTTTTTAATCTTCAAAGAAAAATCATCGATCCCTACGACACTTTGCAACTGTATGTATTCAATGTCCTTTAATCCATTCATGCCAATAGTTTTACTATCTGTATGATGTAAATGTCCAGAAAGCATCAGATCTACAGGGTGTCCATAAATTTTAGGGTACTCATTTAAACTTGCGCTTAGATTTCTTTCGTCGTGTCCGTGAACAGCAAGTACTTTTGTTCCAAGGATATCTACGTACTTATGATTGCGGCATTTATGTACTGTTACATTATTATTGTTTTTTAGATTGCATTCTATAATGTATGAAACTACTTTTTCCATGTTTTCTGCACTGAAATCTCCGCGTTTCCCATTAAGTAATCTGAGTTCTGTATGATTTCCTGACACTGAATAATAATCTAATGCAGAATATTTACTTAGTTCATTCAGCCATGAACTCATAAACTCGGCAAATTCAATAGCAGAGTCTACATTGCCCATTTTAATCCACTGTAACTGACTCATCCTAAGAATTCCATCCAAGCTATCTCCAAGATTGAATAAGTGAGCATGATTTATTTTATCAATATCATTTTGTTCAACATATTGTTCTAATAAATCCCACATTCTCTTCTGAGCAATCTCGGGATTGTACTCATTAAGTATTTCATCCATCCATCCAAGCAATTTAAAATTAGCAGCATAATGAATGTCAGCCACTCCGAAAATATAATCACTTTTTACATTGTTTGATTTGATGTAGAAATCTGGAACAGTGATAAGTGGTCTATTTGCGATAGCATTAATTATTTTTTCTTCAATAAGTTCATCTCTGGCTTCTAGACGTAAATTTTGATTAGGCTCAAGGCGAACGGATTGAAGTTTCATTCTCTCTTTTCTAAATTCTAAGGTTTTATCTTCTAACTCCTGTAATACTTCATCTTCAGAAACATTACTCTTAACTGCTAAATCATATCCACGCTTAATTAATGCATAATCCTTTCTCCACTTCGACTCTGAGAAGTCTTCAGTAGCTTCTGCATTCATATAGTCAGCGACTTGCTGCCAGTTGATTGAATATAAATCCTTATTATTACCTAAGCGAAGAAGGTAATTATCAAGAGATTCACTTTCCTTACGCTTCAGATCGGAAGGAGTCATTAAATCACTCCTCTTCTTCAACATCTTTAGGCTGAACTGGATTTTCTTCAGCGATAGTTAAACTGATACACTTTCCATCAAAACGTCTCAATGTTTCAAGCAAATCATATACGAAAGCGCCATTTTTATCTTCTTCAAGAATTTCCATAGTATCAACAGTTAGAAGCCCTTTTGAAAATTTAACCGAATTATTAATTTTAGCCATTTTTAAAATCTCTCCCATTAATATATTTTTTTATTTTAAAGTTCTTAATCTAATAAATCCGCCAACTTACTTGTTTCTGAACGCTCTGTTTTGTCCAAGGTTACTTGCCCGTATAATGGTTGACCTTTTAACATTTTAAGCGCATTTACGCCATTATTAACTGTGAACTTATCATGGTCTACCTGTCGTGTATCACCGTTAAGCCAAATTTGAGAATTAGCTCCTACACGTCCGATAAGCAGTTGAATATGATTTTTAGTGTTATTTTCACACTCAGAAACATAAATGATCGAATTTTTAATATCTCTTCCACGCATAAACCCTAGATGTTGAATTTCAATTTTTCCAGTAGATAAAAAATGTGTAAGTCCATCCATACCACCAAGATGATCAGCGAGAGGCATAGCAAATGGCATTAGTTTTGAATTCATATCTGAAGGCAAAAAACCAATTGGATTGCTATCTTTAACTTCAACGTTATTTCTAACCCAGATCAACTTGTCTATCTTACGATGTTGCAACAGTTCTATGGCATGAGATATCATCAAAAAATCCTTGCCAACACCAAAACCACCGAAAGAAGCTTTAATTGTTGTTTCTTTGTTTTGTAGCATATCAAACATTAATTCCTGTTTAACATTTAAAGGTTTTATTGTACCTAAGAAATCACTTTCAATTTTTTTGTATTTAATCTTTTGAAGTTTAAATCCATCATATCTAAACTTATCAATTAACTCATAACCCTTAATCATTCCATAGTTATCATAAGATGGTTTTGTTTTGTCCCATAGCAACAAATATTGATGAACGCTAAGACCTAAGAAGTTGATTCCATTTTCATAAATACCTGCTAGGATTTGACTGTCACGCTCTTCAGAAGGATTTAAAAACAATTCTTTAATCCCTTTGTAGTCATCAATTTCAACACCTTGATTGCCTGTTTCAAATATATCTAACCCAATAGCTTTTGCTTTTAATTCAACTAAAAAATCACCAGTAACTAATGTTGCATTATGTTTCTTTGCGCATTCAATGATTACATCATCATAATTATTTTTATTTTCTACATTCAACAATGAATGTTTAGTGTCATGTTCAAAATCATACGTAATGTCTGGAATTTCTTTAAGTTTTCTTACTGCATTTCTAGCACGAAATGCTAAATCTCCATTTCCCATCTTTTGCCTATCTAATTCGTGGAGTACAATTAGAGGGACTATTTTCTCACCTTCTAAATCAAGCAAATGGAGGAAAGATAAAAGAGCGTTGGTGTCATAACAATACTTTTTCATATAGGTAATTTACCCTTCAGGTAGATTATTTTTGAAAATAGGAAAAAGAGGCATAGCCATATTGACTATACCTCTTGATTTTGTTGCTCCAGCTTAATGGTATGGAATCACCAATGATATCGACCGCGCTTAGTGGTGGCTTAACACCAAAATATATTACACACAATATAGGTGAGTCGGCGTATCTCACATCTCTGATAACTTACATGTAGTAAGCGCGTAGGGAACCTTTCCTACCTCTATATTGTGTGTGATTATATGGTTTATGTACTATACTAATTCATTAAAATTCTTTTGTTGCTTAACTTTAATTTTCTTTCCAGCAGGAATAGTTAGCTCTTCCCCTGACTGTGGATTGCGACCTTTGCGTTCTGCTGTATCAGCTATAGAAAATTTAATTTCTTTTGTAATATCGACAACTCCATCAGACAGCAGACCTTCGCGAATCGCCTCAAATACTGCTTCAATTGCAGCAATACCATCTTTTTTGTTTGTTCCCAATTTTGTTCCTACAAGTGTACCTAAGTTTTCTTTATTCATAATTTTCATTTCTCCCTTTGGATTAGTTTTTTAGTTTAAAAAGCGTGATAAAATATAGGTATAAATTATGTATATCTTACCATAATATAAAATAATTGGACGCACTCAAATAAACCATATAAAATATAGTTTTTTTGAGGTTTCAAAAGTGTACCCGTTTTATCTTTTTCTATATTCTCTTTTCTTTTCAATTGTATAAATTCTTCTGTGTTCCTTCCAGCACTCTCGACACATACGATGATTCTTGCCAGTAGTTTTAACTAACTTATCACATTTCTCACATTTAATAACTGAATTTTCACCATTATGATAATCATAATAATAACCAATATCATCAAATGTAGTAATGTTAAAAACAATTTGTTCAGTTGGTTTTATTCCATCAACAAACAATAAATTTATTCTTCCACGGTTTCCCATTTTGATAGTTCCTGCAATATCAAGATCGTTAATGATTTTATTGATATCATTTTTAACGTTATTGATCCCTATTTTACTATGACTAGGAATCTTAGATTGATTAAGAATTTCTTTGTAGTATTGTTTCTTACCACCAAAAAAATTATAATCTGAGTGCTTCCCAAATAAAAAATCACAAACTAGTTTATTTATTTTATTCTGCACCAAGAGTGTAAAAACAACTTTTCTATGTATATAATCAAGTTCCAAGTTATTAATGTGGTCTATCTCATTATTAGTTACAGGAACATCTTTGATTATGATTAGATTGTTGAATTTTCCAGTTCCAACATTTAGAGCTGAGTTGACTCTTTTATAATATAAAACTCTATTAAAATCCTTGATATACTTTTCACAAAATTCATATATCAATTTCTTCCTTTCTTTTGGTTTTATTCCCTGCGATTTATAATATTTAACCAATATCTTCATTTCATGTAGATTATATTTTGTGATAAATCCATTCTCCAATATTTCCTTTGCATACAAATCTTCTCTATATCTAAGTTTATTCAAAATGAGACCTCTTCTAGCTTGTATTTTTTATTCAAATATTCTATCTCTCCTTTGTTGTTGGGAAATGGGAAAAGTATTGGATCTGTGTTTTTCCTTTTTACATTTTCGAAAATAATATCTCCATATGTATTCCAGAGCAAGTCTTTGTTTAGACTTGGTTTGTCTACATAAAACAATTTTACTAAATAATTAACCAACTCATAGGAATTTGAGCAAATGGAGTCCATGTCATTTTTAAAACTTTCGTAATGTTCATTTATAGAAACTCCAATTTCATCATTATATTTTTCATCTTTAGAAGAGTTATATATCCCCATGTTACCCATATCTTTAACTTTCTTATTGAAATCCTTAACTTTTATTACAATTGCGGCATAAATTTCGATGTTATTTGCGTTCACATCCGACAGATATAGTTTACATATATCATTATCTGATTCAGTCTTAAATTTTTCCTTTATTTTAAAATCAATTGATTCAATATGCCAACATAATTTGTTCATAACACAATCACTATAGATTACAGGCATAAATTTATAATAATCATCAATAAAACTAATTTCCTGTAATGTTTTATTTTCTTTTTTTATCAAATCTCTGAGTGATACTCCAAACTTCTGCTGACATGTAAGATCAAAACCATTTTTATGTTTATTGAATTTATTTTTTGTATCACGATATAAATATTTGAAAAAGTAAGGATGCTTGTCGAGTAAAATACTATTATAAAACTCTTTTTCTTTTTTTATCTCATCGGAATCCTTATTTTTATCAATTTTACTGTATGTGATCCAATGCTTCGGAATACCTTTAACATCTTTTCCAATCTTAGCCTTATCAATCTGAGCCGATTGAAGTTTCGTACACATTTTTAAACGATTTGTTAATATGTTGTGCTCTTTACTATTTTCTTTAAACATTGAAAGTAAAGCATACGCCGAAGTTGACTTATTCGTTATGCTGCCGATAATACTACCAAAAGCGAACAAATCTGATTCATATAAATCTTGCTTGTTAAATATTTTTGTTGCTGGTTTTTCTGCTTTATAGGTGACAGGCAATTCGTTGTCATAAACACCTTTTAAGACAGTTAAGTCGGATGTTGTTGCTAAAAGATCAAGATCGAAATCGCTGCCACTCCAGTTAACAGTTTCATTCCCATGAACATTGACAATTATTCCAGTATATAAATGTGAGAACCAGTCTCTGTGTTTTTTTTCATTAACAAGATTTAATTTAACATGTTCAGACCTAAATGTTAAAGGTGCTCTCATACTATCTACAACTTTGACATTTTTCTTGTTCCAATAATTCGAATAGTATTCTTTTTCTCCAAGCAATCCAGTGACTTCAATACCACAAACATGTTGCATCATGGCGTAGGGATCGGATACAATTGTTTGATAGTTTCCATCGACAATAATTTCACCAAGACACCCATTCTTAATTTTTGTCTTAATTAAATCATAAATCTTTTTTTTAAAGTATTCGTCCTTAATTAATCTGTGATTCGCTATTAGGCATTTCACCCAATAGTTTTCACTACTTGAAAGGTAGTTTTCTATCTTGTCACGTGTTGTATTTTTACCCAATAGGAAAAGCAGAGTATAATACATATTTTCTGAACTGATTCCAAATATCCAATCCACAAACTTCTTGCATATTTCTTCAATGTCGTTTTTTCCTAAGTCCAATGTTTGCAAAAATTGATAGTTCATCTTCAGGATATCTTTGTCTTCTTTGGGGCTAGGCAATGTGACTCCCCAAGATAGTCCGTTTTTGTCGCAATTATCTCTGTAAGACTCCATACTCTCAAATGAGTCCCACAATTTAAATTGACTTTCTGTTACAATCACATCATAGTCTCGGATATCTACAATTTTATTATTTCCATCTTCATCTTTATAACTTGTTTTAATCATATAATTTTTATTATTTTCTGTTTCGCAGAAGGCGTATATATCAAAGGTACAGAGCATTCCTTTCATAAAATTAAAACGATCCCCCCATTGGGCACATAAATAATCTAAACCCAAATCTTTCTGCCATATCTTAGCCATCTCGATACTAACTAATCCTTGCCCATCAAACCTGTTCGATACATCGTTAATTTCTCTAATGTCAATTAAATCATCGTTATCGCCCTCTGTTTCGGTAACAAAGTTTGTTATAAACTTAACTGGACTCTCAAAATCGGGAACTACACATATTCTCGGAGCAGTAACTAATTTAGTTGCCGATCCTGCTAAGCCAAAATAGGCATTGAATTTCGACGGTGCAAGTTTCTTGTTTAAATCTCTTCCATTGTTTAATCTTTTTTCTAATTCAGCAGCCACATTTTCCTCACAGAATACTACTGTTGAAACTCTGGCATGACCTGCTGAACATGAGAGTCTAACATATTTTTTTGAAATTGTTTCTTTTCCTTTTTCGGTAAAATTGATAATAAGTCCATTTTCAAACAAATATTTATAATGAGACTTATGTTCCATTACTATTGTTATGTATTCAGGGATAAACATTGCATCGTTTATGTATTTTTTTAGTTCATCAATTCGTTTACTATTCTCAGAGGATGATTTTCTTTTTCTTAGTTTGTCGAGCTCTGAATACCAAGATTCAATTTGTTCTAAGTTAATATTTCTATTTGTGATATCTCGAATACTTCTGAGAAATTGATTGTCAGCTAGTGCGATTATTTCTTTGTTTTTTCTGGCTTCATTGAGATTTGTGTCAATACTATATCCAAACTCTTTAAGGCGAGAGGATTTATATTTCATTGTGAAGAATTGCCTGTTAATCAATAATAATTTCCTCCTTTATTAATTTTAATTCTTTGTTTTTTGTCCTACATGGCTTACATCTACGTGGAAAATTTAGATTGTTTTTTATAAAAAAGTTTATTTCTTTACTATGAAGTTTATATTCCTGCTTACAGATAAGGCATTTGCTTTCTAAATTATCACTAATTATTGAATTTATTTTTTCTATCAGTAATGATTCTAACTGCAACCAGTCTATTTCTGTCTTAAAATTTTTTAAAATATGTATTGAATCATTTATTTCTGGATGGTGTGAATCATAAAATAGTGATGACCTGTTGCCATCTATCTTATTTTCGTACCATGTATCGAAATGATAGTCCTTATCGCAATAATATAAATCGTTTTGATATAGATAAATTCCATCTTTATAATCGCAATCATAATTTGTTTTTTTATCTTTTTTGTATATAGTGATTTTAAGTAAGTCTTCAGCATAGTATCTATATTTAATCCCGAAACTGTAATGTATTAATTCAACAATGGTTTCCCATCTTTTCTTGCTAACTTTTTTATCATACTTTCTTTCTTCTTTTAAAATCACATTATCATAAAATGCATTAACATTTTTTAATGTATTTATAATCAATACATTATTACCGAACGGTTTAACAGTACTCATATAGGCATCTATTCTTGTTTCGAAAAAGTCCTCAATCAAATTTTCATCTGTTGAGTAAATAATTGAATCATTATCTTTTAAACATATATCTAATTTATATTTACAATCATAGTGCATTGAAACATATAAATCATATCCAAATCTGTCATGAAAATTATATTTAGGGTCTCTTTCTTTATACTTATTATTGATTCTATTTATAACATTTCTAATATGAACATTGCTTTTAGCATAATTTAAGTTTTTTTGATTTTTCTCTCTCTTTGATATCACGTTTAAACTATTTTCTATTCCATTCTTTATCTTTTCGAAAGAATCTACAGAAATGTCATAGCTACAAATTGTTTTCTCTTTCACATCTTCGAAATAAATTTCTGCGGTCAAAGATTTACTTCTCCAAGTTTTCTTGGGGTAAGAAATAGAGATTTTGTAGTCAACATTTGGATATAATTCATCTAGATAACCTATTAGATTATTTTGAATATTTTTGGATTTATGACTAATGTACTCTTTAAAAATACTAATACATGACGGTTTGTTTAAAATTATACTTACAATTTCTTTTTCTTTTTTATTAAAACTATCAATAAGTATTGCCATATGTCCAATATCAACTTCACCAATTTTATATCTAAAAACATCTTCCCAGAACCAGTCTAATTTTCGAACACTTTCTTTTTGATCCTGATCCATTTTCTCACGAAATCTTTCCTCTTTATATTTTCCTATGGTGTTGTAATACAAGTCATTCCTTTTAACATTGAAGCATTTTCCATTGTAAAACAATGCTTTAAATGTTGGAACTCTATCCTTGTTCATTAGTTTTTTAATATCAACTTCGACCACAATATTTTTTAACTCCAACCATGTATCTATGTAGTCTTCAATTTTCTTCTTATTGCTGTAGTCCATTTCAAAATAGATTAGATTTCCGCATTCCGTAACAATCGTAACATCGGGTCTATAGGTTTTACCGTTTTCTAGATCGTAGGATTGCTCAGTTAGAACTTTCTTGCATATGTATTGTCTCTCATTGTCTGAAAAAACTGCGAAAGTATCCCCACTTTCAAGGAATTTATTCTTGAACCACCAGTGTATCATCGATTCTGAATTGCATTTGCTTGCATCAACATGTGCAAAGTGTGATGTTATCTTTATTGATTTAGTTGCTTTTGGTATCAAATTTGAAGCACACATTGGACACGAATATGTATTTGATTTGTTATTATCATTCACATCATCGATGGTTATTATATTTCCGTTTTCATTTTTTGCGAACCACAATTTCACATTGTCATAATTCAATAAAATATCCTCACTTTCCATATTATTTACGTTTAATTACACCATTTTTCATTTCTATGTAATAATCATTACTCGTATCATTCATAAATTCCAAATAACTCCTTATTTCCCTTTTAACCTCTCGTTTCATATCTCTCATAAATTTACGCATTTGTTGACCATCATTATCATACAAATCCATATTGTCGTACCCTAACTCATAAAGCAAATCCTCTGTACTTTTCATATAAAATCTCCTTTTTTATTTTTATCACCCTCCCTATAAGATTCGGCAGCCGATCTCTCGTCTACAAGATTATAGTATCATAAACACTTTTAAAAAGGCAACGTTTTACATAATTTATTTATAAAAATTCTGATCACAATGAAAGATCGATTTCATGTGGACTCGATGATATTGTGTAGCTTCATTATATGGCGAGATAGAGGAGGGATCAGATACATCGTTTAATCTCCAGATTGACATAGTTAATAATGAAATTGCAACACAACATGCTTAGTTCTGATTAGTGGTCGTCTGGAAAGCAATGTTGTGATTTCATTTATTTAATGTAGAGTTTGGAGAAGAGAAGACGAAGGCAATATTTGAGATGAGAATTATTACTGAGGAAAGATGATCCAAACATGGAGAGATGGAGTAATGCGATAGATATCAATTCTGTTGTTTAATTATCTACAGTTAACAATGAAATTTGAATGTATGGGCGATTATGCTTGTAAGTAGACGGTTAAAAAGTGATGGTGAAAATCCATTGATTAAATAGAGGAATTGGAGCTTAAAATCGATTATAAAATAAATTATATAAAACGTTGTGTTTTTGAATTTGTTTGTGCTATGCTTTGAAAGCGGAACAATATCTTTGATTTTTTCTGCATAATGGTAAACAAATAGTTAACGAAAGGAGAAAATGAAGAATTGGATTATAGAAGCATCATCGACAATAATGGAATTAAGCATAGATACGTAGCAGAAAAAATTGAAATTAGTAAGACTATGCTGTCTTTATTTTTATCAGGGAAGAAAAATCTTTCTCCTGAAAAGAAAAAACTACTACATAATGTATTGAAAATAAATAATTAAAAGGAGATGAAAAATGGGAGAAATAATTGAGGTTGAAATTGTTCCAACAAGGAAATTATTTTACAATAATTCATTTGGAATTTATGCTGCCATACCTAAAGATGAAGACGAAAAATCGCTCGTTCTTAATTCCTATGGGAACATGACAATTAAAGGCAAGATGCAAGAATTAACGTTGGAAGTACCATACAAAGCAAAACTTGAAGGAGTCAATGATAAAAAATATGGATTCGGTTACAACGTGCATTCCATTTATCGTGATTTACCTAAAACGAAAGAAGAGCAAAAAAACTTTTTAGCTACAATGATGACAGACTTGCAATTAGAAGAAATTTATAGAGCATTTCCACAAGAAGATATTATAGAAATGTTTAAAAACAATACTTTTGATGTATCAAAGGTAAAAGGTATTGGCAATATCATCTATGAACGTATCAGGAAAAAAGTTTTAGCTAATGTTGAGTGGCAATCTTTATTTGCAGAGTTAGGAAAATACGGAATTAAATTTGAAACACTAAAAAAAATTGTGGATTATTTTGGAACTGCTGAAAATGCAATTCAAAAAGTAAAAGAGAATCCATATTATTTAGTCGAACTGCATGGTATTGGGTTTAAGAAGGCAGATATTATTGCAAAAAATATGGGGATATCAGAAACGTCTACCTTCCGTATTCATGCTGGAATTAAACATGTGGTTGGCGAAGAAGAAAATTCGGGTCATACATACATAGAAAGAAAAGATTTAATCAATAAATCAATTGAATGCTTGGTTATTGATCAGAAATATATTGAAAATCAAATTGACAACGTAGACGGTTTATTTGTTCAAGGAGATAGGATAGCTTTATATAAAACTTATACGGCAGAATCAGATGTTGCAAAAATGTTGGTCATTAGACTTAAAAATTCCACTATACTAAATATTGATATTGATAAATTTTTAACTGAACAGGAAGAGGAATTAGGAATTTCTTTAACCAAAAAACAGAAAGAATTTTTCCATAACTTTGCAAATTATAATGTAAACTTTCTGGTTGGATCAGCAGGAATGGGTAAATCTGCTTTGCAGAAAATATTGATTAACCTTGCAAAAATAATGAAAGTTGGTGTGAGTGAAATTAGACCAGATGATGTTAATGCATCTAAAATTTTTCAAAGTATAAAAAATATAACCCAAGACAAAACCTTAACCTACAGATTGTTAGCCCCAACAGGTCGAGCTGCGAAGGTGTTATCTCAGTATGTTGGAGATACAGAAGCATCAACCATACATAGGGCAGTAGGGTACGGTAAGAGAGACAAAAATGAAGATGATGAAGGTATGTATGAATTAAACGAGGATATCATTATTGTTGATGAAGTAAGTATGATGGATATAAGATTAGCAAATGTTTTGTTGAAGAAAATTGTAAACCAAAAAGCGAAGGTTGTTTTTATAGGTGATGACTTTCAAATACCGTCCGTTTCTGCTGGAAATTTTCTTAGAAATTGTTTGGATAGTGGAGTTCTACCTGTAACCAAACTTGATAAAGTATTCCGTCAAGAGGAAGGTGGAGGACTGGATATTGCAACAAAAATCAGATTAGGGCAGAAATTTATTCACGATGACTTTATTGGAGAAATGAAATTTGGTAAAGATACAATATTGAGGTCGGTAGATCAAGAATATATGGAAAAAGGATATCAGCATTATTTCAAACTGTTGTCACAAGAATATAGTCCTGAAGATATTATGACATTAACACCAACTAAAAAAGGAAGTCTTGGAACAGTATTGATAAATAAATACATACAATCAATTGTAAATCCATCCGATGGAATAAAAAAAGAAATTGTGTATCACGATGACTGTACATTCCGAGTAGATGATTTCGTAATGAATACCAAGAATACATATGAGATCAGAGACATTGAAGGAAAACTTGTAGACATAGTTAATGGTGACAATGGAATTATTGTTGATATTGTGAGAGAAAGTGATTTAAAGGAATACATAAAAAGTGAACAAAAAAGTATTTTAGATAATGTTTTAGATATGGATGAGGAAGAAGATGAAATTGGAAACGAACATAAAATTGGAATCCACATAAAATTCGATGTTGGCATAGTGGCGATTCCATTCGAGAAGATGGATCAATTAATGCATGGATGGGCTTTAACCAAGCATAAGTCCCAAGGTGGTAGTGGATTGGGAGTTCTATCTATTATTGATAAGTCGCACAAGTTTCAATTGAATGCAAATCTTATTTACACAGCGATCACACGTTTCAAGGAAAAGCTAATCATACTCTGCCAAGCCGAGACACTTAATTATGCGTTAAGAAAATTTGAGAATATGAGAAGGAAAACGTTCTTAGAAGAATTGTTGAAAAACTATAACAATGTAAAAAATAGAGAAGTTAATTAATCTTAACTTCTCTGCTAATTAACAATAAAGGAGAAATAAATTATTGAAATTAATGTTGGACAATAAAAGTTATACTAGTAAACCCAAAGATCCTTGGAATATAAACAATAGAATCTATAAACATCCAGTCGACCTAACACCTGAGCAACTTGCAAACGAGATTATAAAAGGTAAGTCCTATGTTTCAGCATACTTAAACACTCCTGTTAATGGTGAACTAAAAAGAAGTAATGATTGTTGGACTTCGCAGCAAATTATTGCGTTAGACTTCGATGATGGAATGAGATTAGAAGAAGCATTAAAAATATTTAAAAATCAGGCGATGTTTATTTATACTACATTTTCTCACACGAAGTCACATCATAAATTTAGAGTTGTTTTTGCTTTGAGTGAGGAAGTGTATGATTATGAGTTGATTCAGTTTATCATGAAGGACTTTGAGAACAAGTATAAAATAGATGCACACTGTACGGATGGATGTAGGATATTCTATGGAGGAAATAAGTTATATGTTTTAGATTATAATAATAGAATTGATGTTAGTATTTATTATGATGACTATCGAAAAACCTATATAGATAAAGGTGAAATGGAATGTCGGAACAATAACAATCACAATCAATATATTACTATTGTTCCGACATTTGAAGAAGTCAATAAATACACTACAATAGTGGATAAAGTGGACAATGAATATATAGCAAGAATAAAAAATAAAGATATAGAATGGCTAAGAGAAAAGTTAAGGATTAGTAATGAAGAAACAAATTATTATACATTACAGGAAGTGAAGGATTATTTATTCTCTAAAGATTTAGCTGAGTTTTTGGGATACAGTGGAAAGAAAAAGTTTAATTGTTGCTTCCACTATGATAATGATCCGAGTGCAGGAGTATTTTACGATGATATTCAGAATAAATACATATATAAGTGTTTTAGCTCAAATTGTACATTTAAGACTGGATTGATTATAAAGAGTGTAGAGACATTATTGGATTGTGATTATATAGATGCGTTGGATTTTTTAAAGGACGTTTACAATATACAGTTAAAAGAGACAGACTGGCAAAAGAAGCAAAAGGATAAGATAGACCATGCTAAACAATACATATCAAGCGATGAGTTTCAAATAGAATATCCTGAGTTACACAAGAGGATTAAAAATTACATAGGGGATTTAGATCATTTGTTGGATATTGCAAGGTTGAATATGCCTCCAGAACATTACACAAATGATGAGATTGAGAACCTGTTCTTTGTTAGCATTAGACACTTCGCAAATAGGATAGGAAGAAATTCTATTGGTCAGGTTACAAATGAAATTGCTTTATTCGTGTATTTGGGATTGGTAGGAAAATTGCGGAAAGATGAAATACCAAAAGAGTTATTGAGTAGAGCTGAAGAGGAATTGAAAAAAAATAAAGAGAAATTTAAAACAGATGATGTTAATATGATTTCATTTTTTCATGCTCCTAATTATAATACTAAAAATTTAAATTATAGTGAATCTAAAGCTATTGAGTTCAAAGAAAAGAATTTTACAATGCGTGGAATGTCTAGAGAGATGATTTTAAGAGGATTAGGGGAAGATGAAGCAAATAGAGTGTATCCACAATTCTTAGGTAAAACGGTTGGTACAAGGAGAGGTCAAAACACAACTAATCTAATTGAGAGAGTAACTATGAGACTTCTTGAAAATAACGATTGGGTGACTGAGGAATATGTGATTAATACGGTAGCAAAAAATTATAGAAGTGGGAAAGAGTATACGAAGACTCAAATAAAGAAAATCATGGGTGAGATGATTGATAAATATGGATTGATAAGAGTCAGGTTAAATAAAGATGTGAGAGCAAAGTTTGGAATTAGTAGTGATAAGGTAAAAGGAAGTCCAAATGTATTTTATAAAGGTGAATAATAGTCACTAATATTATAGTAATAAAATTGAGGTAGCCTGTTATATAGGCTGCTTTTTTAATTGTGTGGATGTTATTATACCCCACCATTATGTCAAACTGTGTAAAGTGTAATCGTGAAGAGAGAGTAAATGTGAGAAAAGTGTAGAGTTTATAAGGGAATTATGAGATTTGGTGGATGCGTGTAAATTGGATAGGATAGGTGAAATCGATAAAGTGTTGATGGAATAAGGGATTGTGATGGATTATGAGTGTGAAAATGGGGATATGAGTGTAAATTAGAGGAATGTGAGTAGGGAAAAGTGTTAATATATAAGGAGTTTACGATTGTATTTGCGATTGCAAATTTAGATGAGATAGAGGTGAGTGATACAATTTGTATAAATTTATGGAATCGAGTAGGAAAATAAAGTGAGTGTCGATGAGGATGTGCTATGGGTATATACTGGAAATAAATTCCAATAATCGTTGTAAATATACCCCCACTATGGCTATTTATTATGGTTTGTAGATACTATAAAATTATAGTTCCATTGTATCTATAGATTGAGCTTGATTAAGCTGCATATAGACGATTGTTTGCGGCTTGTAGTGATCCAGTTTTAAGATGGAATGTCAAAAATGGCACATGTGCACTACTACTATACACTGTCCATTGTGAGTAGACAATCGTATAATAACAGTGGACAACTAGACCAAGTGTTTACAATAGTATACATACCATACACAAATGTTTACAAATTATTATCTCCTTATCTACTCACATATTCACAATAGTAAACAATATAATTTACATTAATATAATTAAAAACTGTATCATATATGAGAGTAAAAAATAATGTTTGACCAAAAAACATGTATCATGCTATAATGAATTATAAACTTAATTTGGAGGCGATACATATTATGAACACTATCACTACTAAACTATGGGAAGCATATGACTTGCAAACTGATTTAATAAACAAGCAACTCAAGCCACATCAAACTATTTCCAATTTAGGTCAAGGTGGAGAGTCGGATCATACAGTATTAGACAACCTTAAATATGCATATCATGAAGGCGAGTTGTCACCATGGATCGAAGCTGGATTGTATGAATTAAATGTATTATATGACCAAATAGCAAAAGAAGCATAGAACCTATGAAAAAAGGAGGCTATCCAAATGAAAACAAATAATACTGAATTAAACAAAGAGTTTCTACTCGCTAACCGTCGTACTATTGAGTTTCGTATTAACGATTTTCTTTCCACTTTTGAAAACGGCCAGTATAAAGTGGATGCATTTACACAAATCACATCTGGCAGAGGCTTTAAAAAGGATCAGTTAAACATTGCTGTTTATCTCGTGGGTGAATGGGGAGTAAATGTTTATATTAATGTTGACACATTGGAATTAAAATCAGCTTTTACACAAGGGAAATATAATAAAGAAGATACAAAAAGCATGTTGAATCTTGTGTACTGGTTGTATGGTTGGCACATTGAAAAAGAACTGAAGCAAGTTGTTTCCGATATTAAAGAAGAACAATCTAAAATAGTAGAGGAGAGAGATAATATGAGTATAAACAACGAACAATTTGAAACAATACAAGTTAGCAGTGACAACGGTAAAACATGGGAATATAAAGACGTTAGGAGAGATAAAAATGAAAAATAAAAATAAAGAAGTAAAAACATACAATGTTAATCTAAACGGAAAATCATATTTGATTAATCTTAAGCGTGATAGAAAGCCTTCTGAATTTATTAAGTATGATTGCATGGTATGGGAACACGGTGTTGCTTTTGAAGAACAATTAATTCCTTTCAAGCAGTTTGATATTGTTTATAGTCCTTCAGATTGTATTTATTGGGCTTGGACTGGTGACTGCACTACTAACAATGAATCTGCATTAAATCAAGCTAAAAATATCTTATTATCTCACAACGTCAATCTATCCAATCTATCCAAATGGACAGATGAACAAATTATTGATTATGCATCATGTATAGGTATGCATGATTCAATGGGAAATATTATTCCAACTCATAAACCAACTAATACATATACAGCCTATAACCGTTCATTTTCAACTTATCAAGAGGCTGAAACATATTGCATTAACTCAGACTTTGATCCTTCTTACATCCAATCTACAGCAGCCTCACAGCCTCTCACAATGGATTTACAACTATTTGCATCCAGTCAACAAAGAAAAGTATACGAGTCGAACTATGATACCGCTAAAATTGCCACGACTCAAGGCGAATATATCGCTCGTATTCATCCAAGTGAAGAACATGAAAATAAACATAAAATATGTTTCTCATCCGATGATTATTTTTATATCAATGATACCGATATTATATCTATTTCACCTATTTACAAAAAAACAATCATAACAGAACATGGTATTCATAAGTGGGGAATAGGCAAAGGTCTCGACATCACATATACAATTGAGACCACAAAAACAGATCCCAATTTGGATGACATCAATTACAGTAATATACATAAATATAAATGCAATTCAATCCAACAAACATTAGAACTATTTAATCGAATGCAACAAAGAGGATATCATAATATATCTATACAAACTAACGTCAACTATAAGAATGATACAATATTAAGCGATGCATCGGAGTGTAAGCTTGAGTTGGATATCAATGCTCAGCATATGGATGATATGAAAAAGGAAAATAAACAACATAAAAATTATATAGAGCAACTAGAAAAAGAACTCAGCAGTTATAAAGAATTTATGAAACTTTATAAGGCAGAAAAAACTTTTGAACAGTTTCAAGAAAACATGAACAAAAGTAAAGTATCATAAAACTAAAAACAAAAAAGCCTATAACAGCAACATGTAAAAGTTATGGGCTTATTTTCAAAATTCCGCTATAACAGAAACCCATATTTATCACGGTGACTTTTCAATTTTCACCTATAACAATCAGCCATTTATACAACAGCAACTTTTTAAAGGAGGTTAACACTATGCAAGCTCAACAGTTAAATGTTATTGGTCTTACAACTGGTTCAGTCAATGAAGATATTATCATATTCCTAAATGATGAAAAATTCTCATCTGGTACACGTACAGCTTACTTACATGATATTAAACTTTTCTTTTCCTTTATGAACAAAAATTTTGATTCTTTATCTATCCATGATCTACAATATGAGAATAAAGATATCATTCGTTACCGTAACTTTCTTATTAATGACTTACATCTATCCAAATCCACAACAAATACAAAAATTGCAGCATTACAAAGCCTTTACGCATATTTTAAACGTAACCGTTATGACATAAAATATAGTATTGACTGCGAAGTTTTTAAGATTAAAAAGTTAAAATTTAAAACTAACTCTTATGGTTACTTATCACCTGAAGAAGTCGAAACAATGATTCAAATTGTAAAAACTCAAGTCAAAGGTATAGAAAAGTCTCTTTTAATCCGTTTAGCGACCAGAACCAGTTTACGCGAAGATACTCTATTGAATCTGACATGGGACAATATTATAAGGGACAGTGAACAGGATTGTTATTTTGTTTGTACAACTGAAAAGAAAACAGAAGAAGAAGTAAAACAACCGATAAGCAATACTTTATATAATGAATTAATACAAATTAAACAATTAACCTATTATCAACGCTACAAAGATAATAAAATATTTCACGTTACCACTAAAACAATTTGCGATATGATGGCAACTTTGAGAAAAGAAATAAATATTCCAGAAGGGAGGAATATAGTTTTTCATTCTTTTCGTAACTATGGAAGTAATTTCATTTTAGAGTCTACTGGCGATATTGTTGCGGCTCAGATGCAATTAGGACATAGTGATATGAATATCACTTATAAAAATTACGTAAACAAGCAAAGAAACGCCTCACAAATGGCAGGTTTATTACTTGATGAACAACAGGATCAAGAGGCATTTAATAAACTTACATTCGATGAAATGAAACAATTGCTAAATGATACTAAGAATGGCATAAGAACACAATTAATAAGGGAAGCAACAAAGATAATTGATAACCGCTCAGATACATAAAATGCCTTACAATCCTAGACGGATGTAATTAAAATGAAAAAATGCAAAAAACATGATATTCAAAATAATTTCCATTTTACTATTGACGTATGTACGACATCATGTTATAGTTAAAATATAGAAAACAAGTTGCGGCTGGACACCAGCGAACGAAAAGGAGATACACAAATGAAAAACGTATTGATAGTAAAGGCTAACTTGCTTCCGTTCTACAATGAAGGTTCTGACACACTTGAAACCGACAATCAAGCATTCCCTTCTGATGTACTTGCTCAAATCATCGATTTCGGTGA
>LNAP01000194.1_pt1 | contig 174269 bp, 148 predicted proteins | sample 602601 | NCBI WGS metagenome assembly LNAP01 (sample SAMN02440304, study PRJNA202911) | soil metagenome | biome: Subtropical and temperate rainforests or woodlands; isolation source: soil samples (1 kg each in a 20% v/v slurry with milli Q water) were... ...
TTCTCGACCGTCCTTCCGCAGCACATGAGCAGTTCCCTTAAAAACAGTTACTTACAGAACGAATGTCCTAATTTTTGGCTTATCTCGGCACGCCCCCTACACCAGCGGGACAACCAGCTCCCCCAAAGGTGCGATATTGACCCATGGTGGTATCGTAAAAAACTGCCATGATTGCGCTCGTGAAGCGATCGGTTTCACCCCTGATGATGTTTCCCTGATGGTGATGCCTCTTTTTCACGTCGGGGGCATCTGGTACTACATGTTCCCAAGTGTGTTTTCTGGGTGCACGACCATCCTGCGCGAGCGGTTCGAACCGGAACAGGTCATCGCGGCATTCTCTGCCGAGCTGATCAGCAACATCCACGTGGTACCCACCATGTTGGCTGACTTGTTGAGTCGACCTGCTTTCGTCGAGGCGTCCAGCACACTGCGGCTCATCGTCTATGCCGGATCGTCAATGCCCGGTGAGTTGTTAAGTCGCGCAATGGCAACTTTAAGCGGCTGCGAATTCGCCCAGGCCTATGGCTCGACCGAAGCCGGCAGCATTACTGCGCTAGGCCCGGAGGCCCATCGTCTCGCAGTAGAGAGCACAACTCATCGCCAGTTGCTGCGCTCGTGCGGTAAGCCACTGACCGACACAGAAGTCCGTATCGAGCAATCATTTGATGCCGCCGATGCAGACGTTGTGGGCGAGATTTTAGTGCGCAGCCCCAAACTAATGTTGGGCTATTGGCGACGTGATCACGCCACTGAAGAGCGTTTTGAGGACGGTTGGTTCAGGACCGGTGACCTGGGCTACCTCGATCAAGAAGGTTACCTATACATCGTCGACCGGAAGAACGACATGGTGATAAGCGGTGGCGAGAACATCTATCCATTCGAAGTGGAAGAAGTCTTGTGCGCGCACCCATTAGTGCTGGAGGCATCAGTCTTTGGCGTTGCCGATCCCCGTTGGGTCGAAAAACTAGTGGCCGCGGTGGTTCTTAAGCCCGGCGCTATCCTCAGCCCTGAGCAGATTATCGAACATGTTCGCGCGCACCTCCCTGGATATAAAACACCCAAAGTCGTGCACCTCGTCGACACGTTGCCGAAGAGTCCAGTCGGCAAAGTATTAAGAAAGACTTTGCGTGAGCAGTTCGTTAGCGGCTAACACGTCAGCCACGAGCCGACTTTATTTCTATCTAGCCACGGATACGTCTATGAGCGCCACTACGCTAACGCCCTGTACGCTACCTATAGTGCCTGACCACAATCATCTCTCTACATATCTAGCAATTCGTGAAAAAGCACTTGATATGTTTGCAGAGCATGGATTTCAGGCGGTCAGCTTAAGGAAGCTAGCCGGCGCCATAGGCATACAGCCGGGGTCGTTGTATTGCCATATAAAAAACAAGCACACCTTGTTATTTGAACTCATTGAGGAACACGAGGATGACTTGTTCGAGACACTCAAGACAGCCATTCCACACGGTCCACCTTGCGTACAGCTGAAAACCTACGTTTGGGAAAGCCTGATCTATCTAACCCAGCATCAAAGGCAGGTGATTGTGGCAAAGCACGAAACCCGTCATCTGCGAGAAGAACAGCAGAGCAACATAAGGGCACTTAAGGATAAACGTCATTCATTACTAAGGAATATATTAAGAAATTACGTACATGAAAATAATAAACAAAACACTGAACACGTAGAAATTTTATGCCAGTGCGCGACTATGATTTTGGATAATTTTACCGAATGCTGTCCTCACCAGTCCGAGACCTCCTTGGATACTTACCGGAATTTTATTTTTCGATGCATTGATGATCGTTTAAAAAACACAGTAACGCGTTAAACCAGGCAGACTCAGCCAACGCGAACCAGAATAGGTAAACACGACGGTGGGTCGCAGCAAAAACAATAAAACAAATATCTGCAAGACACTAGGAAATCAAATGCTTACAACACCGAATTAAAAGGTCAGTCACCGCAAGGAAGCTCAAGCCATACCGGCATTATTTAAACCGAGCGGCCTGCCCTTCGAATAGGAGGCAGCCTCTGTGCACTTAGATCAAGAATTCAATACTGTTACAAAAGTGTTTTACCGTCCGATAGAGGCGGCAATTCGCTGGTGCAACCTGATGAAATACGAAGCCTTGATACTGGAGTCTCAGTGGGAACGCCCCGAACTCATCGTAAAGGCTTTCCCCCAATGGCCATGTTTGCACTCAAATTCTGAAAAAATTCTGGATGCCATACGAAACCAAGAACTACCGTACGGCGCCTTAGGGGTCACGGTGGCTCCAGGCACACATGTTGACCATCGTTTACAACCGCGGCAGCCTGGTGGGCCGTCGGCGTCGCGCCCTGTAGCCGTGCCAGGACCTTGTCGCGCGGCCCGAACAGACTCAGCTCGCCGTGATTGAGAACCAGCAGTTTGTCCACCTGCGCCAACACCCCGGAACGATGGGTAATGACAAACACCGTGGCCCGATTCTGCCGCAGTTTCTGCAGCGCTTCGGCGAGCATTTTTTCTCCAGCGTCATCCAGATTGGAGTTCGGCTCGTCAAGTACCACCAGACGCGGCTCGCCGTACAAGGCGCGGGCCAGCCCGATGCGTTGCCGCTGGCCGCCAGAGAGTCCACCGCCATTGGCACCAATCAAGGTGTCGTAGCCATCGGGCAGTTGCAGCACCAGGTCATGTACACCGGCCATGCGCGCGGCGGCGACCACTGCAGGCGCATTCACCGGGCCGAAGCGTGAGATATTCTGGCTGATGCTGCCCTCGAACAGTTCTATGTCCTGGGGCAAATAGCCGATGTACTGGCCCAGTTCGTCCCGGCGCCATTGGCTGATGTCTGCACCGTCCAGGCGCACGGTTCCGGCCAGGTTTGGCCAGATCCCCAGCAACGCCCTGGCCAGGGTCGACTTTCCTGCGCCGCTGGGACCAATGATCCCCACCACTTCACCAGCGGCCACCTGGAAGTCCACGCCGCGAATAATCGGCTTGCGATTGTCCGGGGACCCCACTGAAAGCCCCTCGACGCGAATCGCCCCTTCAGGTGCGGGCAACGACATGCGCTCAGGCTCGGCGGCGATCTTGACCAGCAACTCGTGTAATCGGGCATATTGCGAGCGTGCGCCAAGAAAGCCTTTCCAGACGCCGATCAACTGATCGATGGGCGCCAGGGCGCGCCCCAGTAAAATGGAGCCGGCAATCATCAGCCCGGGCGAAATCTCATGATTGATCGTCAAGTAGGCGCCCAGGCCCAACATCAGCGACTGAACAATCTGGCGGAACGTCCTGGACATCGCCATCATGGTCGCGGCGCGGTCGCTGGCCAGGCTTTGCAAGGTCAGGACCTTATGGATTTGCCCGTTCCAGTGCTGACGCAGACTTGCAAGCATGCCCATGGATTCGACCACTTCGGCATTGCGCAGGCTCTTGTTAGTGAAGGTGGTAGCTGCGATCTGCTCGCGGTTGGCCGCCTGCAACGGTGCATGAGTGAGCTTCTCGTTGATGAAAGCCAACGCCCCTAGCATCACCGCACTCACGACCCCCATCCACCCGTACCAGGGATGAAAAATGAACATCACCGCCAGGTAGATCGGAATCCACGGAGCATCGAAAAAGGCAAACAAGCCGTTACCGGTCAGAAACTGGCGCAAGGCGTTCAGGTCGCTCAACGGCTGGGCGGTGGCATTCATGCCGTTGGTGTTGAGTGCCCGCTTGAAACTGGCGTCGAACAGACGCTGGCCCAGCAGCGTGTCCAGACGAGTACTGATTCGTACCATAATCCGCGAACGAACCCACTCCAGGCCGCCCATCGTGATCATCAACAGCAACATGATCAGCGTGAGCATCAATAGAGTCGACTGGCTGGCGCTTCCTACTGCACGGTCATACACCTGCAACATGTAGAACGATGGAACCAGCATCAGCAAATTGACGAAAAAACTGAAAAAACCGACGCAAAGAAAACTGCCTTTGCATAGGGCAAGGGCACCTTCCAGCTCGGTCCTGGGGTGGGCTGACATGATTCTTACCTGAGGCCCGCTGATGGGCAAACCTGCGAAAACCTAGTGGGTACAGGCGCACATACGCCTTGAGTATTGGGGGCGACCCCCTCTGAAGCGCTTGCGCAATCAGGATCTACGCGCGCTGTATCGGCATGTGTGTGCGGTTCTGAAGGGTACCTTCAAAGGATCGCCATCGCCTGTTCTTACATCTTTGTCGCCCCACCTCTGTGCCTGCCCACCTCTGGCTGGACTACTTTGCGAACAACTGGCTCATATCCTTGAACGCCTTGAATTCAAGCGCGTTACCGCAAGGGTCGAACAGGAACATCGTCGCCTGCTCACCCACCTGCCCCTTGAAGCGAATTCACAAACTGGGTACCGAAGGATTTCAAGCGTTCGGCCAGTGCTTCCCATTCCTCCCAGCCCAAAATAATGCCGAAATGAGGAACAGGTACGTCATGGCCGTCCACCGGGTTGCTGTGAACGCTTTCCTGAGCCGCGGTTTTTGGCTGCTCATGGATCACCAACTGGTGGCCGTAAAAGTTGAAATCGACCCAGTGGGCGCTGGAGCGCCCCTCTTGCAGTCCAAACACTTCACCATAAAAGGTGCGTGCGCCAGCGAGGTCGTAAACCGGGATTGCCAAGTGGAAGGGAGAGAGGTTCATCAGGACTCCTTTTTTGTGCTTTTTGGGTGAGGCCATCGTAGAGCGGCGCTACAGGCGGAAAAATCAATATATATTGCTTAGAAACACAATTAATATTTGTGAATGATTAAAGAACTCAAGACGCTCCTCGCCGTGGCACGGGAAGGCACTTTCGCTGCGGCCGGGAACAGGATCGGCCTCACACAGGCCGCCGTGAGCGCGCAAATCCAGCGTCTGGAGGCGCAGCTGGGCTTCGAAATATTCGACAGGAAAGGACGCTCGGCGCACCTCAACCGCAAGGGCCACCAAGTGCTCTTGCAGGCACAAGAGTTGCTGCGCCTCTACGACAACCTGGGCTGCGGCACCGCCGAACTTGCGACCAATGTCCTGGTGAACATCGGCGCCATTGCGTCCGTTCAGCGTTCCTATTTGCCGGACGCTTTGGCCAGGTTCCATCAGCAATGCCCTCAGTGCCGTACTCGGGTGTTGCCGGGGCTGTCGATGGAGCTGGTCAATCTGGTGGACGCTGGCGAAATCGACATGGCGGCCATCATCCGTCCGCCCTTCTCGCTTCAGAGCGACCTGCGCTGGACGACCCTGACACTTGAGCCGTATCGATTGATCGTTGCCCGCGAAGTGCCGGGGGAAGATTGGGCGACACTCCTTTCCAGCCTTCCATTCATTCGATATGACCGGGCTTCATTCGGTGGCCGGCAGGTGGATCGTTTCCTGCGGCAAATGCATTTCACCGTGCGCGAGGTGTGTGAACTGGATGAACTGGAGGCCATCATCAAGCTGGTTGAAAACGGTGTGGGAGTGGCATTGGTCCCGCAAACATCGGCCCATGACTGGCCGGCGGGTGTCAGAGCCCTGGACCTTGGTCAGCACACCTTCCATCGGGATATCGGACTGGTGCATCGGTCGGGACAAAGCCTTACCGAACCGGTGCGGACTTTGGCTCAACTGATTGCCGAACAAGCCAGGACCGGTTCTGAGTAAAAAAGCTTTTGTCGACCGAATGATCTATACCTTCAGATACACGCAGTCAGGCCGACAGCGTTGATAGGCAATAATAAAAAAGCCGTGGTGAACATCGCAGGATGATGTTTCTGGCGCCGTGGGTTTGGAATGGCGCATCACTTTCAATGCCTGAAGTATCGATCATGAGCCGGATCAAACGCGTATTGGAAGGCCGTACCAAAGCACTCTCGCGCCTATGCCTGGTGCTGCCGACGCTGATTGTCTGTAGCGCCTACGCCGCACCTTTGACGATTGAACTGCACATTCTGGACGCGCCGCCGCTGACGTTTGTCGATGACCCCAAGGGGCACGGAATTGTCGGCGATGTTGCTGTAGCGGCCATGACCAAGGCCGGGTATGCCGTGCAGCTCCATATCCTTCCTTGGGCCCGCTCACAGAAACACGTCAGCGAACAGCGCAATCACTTGATCGCGCCCCTGTCGCGCACGCCGGAACGCGAGGATCGCTTTACCTGGATCGCTTCGGTCATGCCCATGGAACGCGCCTTCTTCACCCTCGACCGGCAAGTGAGCAGTTTCGCCGAAGCCCGGCAAACGTACCGCAAGATCGGCGTCGGCCTGGGAAGTGCGCAGCAGGAGATCCTGCGCACCGAAGGGTTCAGCGACGACCAGATCTACCCGCTGGTCATTGGCGACAACCCCGCCCAGATGCTCTTGATGGGACGTATCGACGCTTGGTTCAACGGCGTCCCTGAAAGTCGGTATATTTGGCCCAAGGTGTCCAAGCGCGAACTGCTCATGAGCCCGGTCAATAGCAGTGCCGATCTCTATCTGGCCTGCTCCAGACAGTGTTCCCCAAAAATGGTCAAGAAGCTGCGGGCGGCCGTTGAAAGCCTTCGCGCCAGCGGCGAAATCCAGCGCATCCATGACCGCTATCTGCCGCAGTAGCGTTCTTCACGTAGGTAATTCGGTGCATCTGGCAACCTGAAGGGACATCAACGCAATTGATAGCCGCCTAACGAAAGCCCTCAGCTAGAGCGCTGGACGATGTCTTATATCATTCCGAATGATAGTTACCTTTGCTTCATTCGATTCGTGCCTCACCGCCTCCCCACGCATCATCCGCCCATCTCAATACTCTTGGCGGATGCTATCCATGGAATATTCACTTTCAAAATTGCGCTTTCCCCTGGCACTGATGGCGGTGCTGGTGATGAGTGCATGCGGCAAGACCCCAGATACGGCGGCTTCCATGCCGGCGGCCAAAGTCAGTGTGGCCAAGGTGCTGGAGCAGCCGGTCAACGAGTGGGACGAATTCACCGGGCGCCTCGAGGCACCTGAAACCGTTGAGATCCGACCCCGCGTTTCAGGGCAGATCGATAACGTAGCGTTCACCGAAGGCGCTCTGGTCAAGAAAGGCGACCTGTTGTTCCAGATCGATCCGCGCCCCTTCCAGGCTGAAGTGCGTCGCCTCGAAGCCCAGTTGGCCCAGGCCCGAGCCACGGCTACCCGTAGCGAGAACGAAGCCAAGCGTGGCGAGCGCCTGCGCTTGAGCAATGCCATTTCCGCCGAGCTGGCAGATTCGCGTACCAGTGCTGCCCAGGAAGCCCGCGCTGCCGCTGCGGCGATCCAGGCACAACTGGACCTGGCCAAACTGAACCTGAGCTTCACCCGGGTCACTTCGCCTATCAGCGGTCGCGTCAGCCGGGCGGACATCACCGCCGGCAACCTGGTGACCGCCGATGTCACGCCGCTCACCAGCGTGGTGTCCACCGACAAGGTCTACGCCTACTTCGATGCCGACGAGCGCGTCTTCCTCAAGTACACCCGCCTCGCCCGCGAAGGCCAGCGTGGTCAGGCCACTCCGGTCTACATGGGCCTGTCCAACGAGGAAGGTAATCCGCACCTGGGCCATATGAATTTCATCGACAACCAGGTCAATCCACAGACCGGTACCATTCGTGGTCGCGCGGTGTTCGACAACAAGGATGGCGCCTACACCCCTGGGCTGTATGCCCGGCTGAAACTGGTGGGCAGCGGCACTTACTCGGCCGTGCTGATCAACGACGAAGCCGTCGGCACCGACCTTGGCAAGAAATTCGTGCTGGTGATGGACGCCGACAATAAGCCGGCCTACCGCGCTGTCGAGCTGGGACCGAAGATCGAAGGCCTGCGCATCGTGCGCAACGGCTTGAGCAAGGACGACACCATCATCGTCAAGGGCCTGCAACGCGCTCGCCCCGGTACACCGGTCACGCCTGAAACCGTGCCGATGGCCAGCGAAGAAACCATTGCCGCCCTGGCACAACAACGAAAAGCGCTCGAAGCCAGCAACCTGCCCCAAGTCGCGCCTGCCAAGGCTGCTTCCGGATCGGCAGGCAAACTGGCCGCAGCGACCCCACGCGGTTAAGGGACTGAACTCAAGATGAAATTTTCCCAGTTCTTCATTTCGCGGCCGATCTTCGCAGCGGTGCTTTCGCTGCTGATCTTGATCGCCGGCGCCATCTCACTGTTCCAGTTGCCGATCAGCGAATACCCGGAAGTCGTGCCGCCGACCGTGGTCGTGCGCGCCAACTTCCCGGGTGCCAACCCCAAGGTCATCGGCGAAACCGTGGCCGCGCCTCTGGAGCAAGCCATCACCGGCGTCGAGAACATGCTGTACATGTCCTCGCAATCCACCGCCGATGGCAAGATCACCCTGACCATCACCTTCGCGCTGGGCACCGACCTGGACAACGCCCAGGTGCAGGTGCAGAACCGCGTCACGCGGACTGAACCCAAGTTGCCGGAAGAAGTCACCCGGATCGGCATCACGGTGGATAAGGCATCGCCCGACCTGACCATGGTTGTGCACTTGACCTCGCCGGACCAGCGCTACGACATGCTTTACCTGTCCAACTATGCCCTGCTCAATATCAAGGATGAGCTGGCGCGCCTGGGCGGTGTGGGTGATGTGCAGCTATTCGGCATGGGGGACTATTCCCTGCGGGTCTGGCTTGATCCGAACAAGACTGCTTCGCGCAACCTGACCGCCACCGACGTGGTCACCGCCATCCGCGAACAGAACCGTCAGGTCGCCGCCGGTGCCCTGGGCGCGCCTCCGGCACCCAATGCCCAGGCATTCCAGCTCTCGATCAACACCCAGGGACGCCTGGTGAATGAGGAAGAGTTCGAAAACATCATCATCCGTTCCGGCGAGAACGGTGAAATCACCCGTCTCAAAGACATCGCACGAGTGGAGTTGGGCTCCAGTCAATACGCCCTGCGCTCATTGCTCGACAACCAGCCGGCGGTGGCGATCCCGATCTTCCAGCGCCCCGGCTCCAACGCCATCCAGATTTCCAACGATGTTCGCGCCAAGATGGACGAACTCAAGCAGAACTTCCCTGCGGGGATGGACTACAGCATCGTCTATGACCCGACGATCTTCGTGCGCGGCTCCATCGAGGCGGTGGTTCACACCCTCTTCGAAGCGCTGATCCTCGTGGTGCTGGTGGTGATCCTGTTCCTGCAGACCTGGCGCGCCTCGATCATTCCGCTGGTGGCCGTGCCGGTGTCGCTGATCGGTACGTTCGCCGTGATGCATCTGTTCGGCTTCTCGCTGAACGCGCTCTCGCTGTTCGGGCTGGTACTGGCGATCGGTATCGTGGTGGACGACGCCATCGTGGTGGTGGAGAACGTCGAACGCAACATCGGCTTGGGACTGACTCCGGTGGAAGCCACCAAACGCGCCATGGGCGAAGTGACCGGGCCGATCATCGCCACGGCACTGGTGTTGTGCGCGGTATTCGTACCGGCGGCGTTCATCAGTGGCTTGACTGGGCAGTTCTATAAGCAGTTCGCCTTGACCATTGCCATTTCCACGGTGATCTCGGCATTCAACTCCCTGACCCTGTCGCCAGCCCTGGCCGCAGTGCTGCTCAAGAGTCATGACGCGCCCAAGGACCGTTTTTCCAGGTTCCTGGACAAGATATTCGGTGGCTGGCTGTTCCGTCCGTTCAACCGCTTCTTCGACCGTGCCAGTCACAGCTACGTGGGCACAGTTGGCCGCGTGATCCGCAGCAGCGGCATCGCCCTGCTGGTGTACGCAGGCCTGATGGTGCTGACGTTCTTCGGGTTCTCCAACACCCCGACCGGTTTCGTACCCGGCCAGGACAAGCAATACCTGGTGGCCTTTGCCCAACTGCCGGATGCCGCGAGCCTGGACCGCACCGAAGACGTGATCAAGCGTATGTCGGACATGGCCCTCAAGCAGCCGGGCGTCGAAAGCGCCGTGGCCTTCCCTGGCCTGTCGATCAACGGCTTCACCAATAGTCCGAACGCCGGCATCGTGTTCGTCACCCTCAAGCCCTTCGACGAGCGCAAGGACCCCAGCATGTCTGCCGGGGCCATTGCCGGGGCCTTGAACGGCCAGTACTCGGAAATCCAGGAAGCCTACATGGCGATCTTCCCGCCGCCGCCGGTACAGGGCCTGGGCACGATCGGTGGTTTCCGTCTGCAAATCGAAGACCGGGGCAACCTGGGCTACGACGAGCTGTACAAAGAAACCATGAACATCATCACCAAGAGCCACAACGTGCCGGAACTGGCCGGGCTGTTCACCAGCTACACGGTGAACGTGCCGCAGGTCGATGCCGCCATCGATCGTGAAAAAGCCAAGACCCACGGCGTGGCCGTCAGTGACATCTTCGACACCCTGCAGATCTACCTGGGCTCGCTGTATGCCAACGACTTCAACCGCTTTGGCCGCACCTATCAGGTCAACGTTCAGGCCGAGCAACAGTTCCGCCTGGAGTCGGACCAGATTGGCCAGCTCAAGGTGCGCAACAACCGTGGCGAGATGATCCCGCTGGCGACCTTCATCAAGGTCAGCGACACCTCGGGACCTGACCGCGTAATGCACTACAACGGCTTCATCACTGCGGAAATCAACGGTGCCGCTGCCCCGGGCTACAGTTCCGGCCAGGCTGAAAAAGCCATCGAGAAACTGCTCAAGGACGAATTGCCCAACGGCATGACTTACGAGTGGACCGACCTGACGTACCAGCAGATTCTCTCGGGCAACACCGCGCTGTTCGTGTTCCCGCTCTGTGTCCTGCTGGCGTTCCTGGTGCTGGCGGCACAGTACGAAAGCTGGAGCTTGCCGCTGGCGGTGATCCTGATCGTACCGATGACCCTGCTGTCGGCCATTACCGGGGTAATTCTTTCCGGCGGCGACAACAACATCTTTACCCAGATCGGATTGATCGTACTGGTGGGGCTTGCCTGTAAGAACGCCATTCTGATCGTTGAGTTCGCCAAGGATAAACAGCTTGAGGGCATGAACCCCCTGGCTGCGGTGCTGGAGGCCTGCCGCCTGCGTCTGCGGCCGATCCTGATGACCTCCTTCGCGTTCATCATGGGCGTGGTGCCGTTGGTCTTCTCCAGCGGTGCAGGTGCTGAAATGCGCCATGCCATGGGTGTCGCGGTGTTCTCGGGCATGCTCGGGGTGACCTTCTTCGGTCTGCTGCTCACGCCAGTGTTCTATGTACTGATCCGCAACTTCGTCGAGCGCAGCGAGGCCCGCAAAGCGGCCCGGGCGTTGAAACTGGAGGCGCAACAATGAGTTTGAAAGTGTTTGTGCCGAGCCTGCTGGTACTGGCCTTGAGTGCTTGCGCCGTAGGCCCGGACTACAAGGCACCGCAAACGGAGGCGGCGAACATCACCACCGCCACCGACGGTGCCGCCGGCCAGAAGAATTTCGACCGTGCCCGTTTCGAAGGGATCTGGTGGCAGCAGTTCGAAGACCCGACGCTCAACGCACTGGTCACCCGTTCCCTGGAGGGCAACCGCGAGTTACGCGTGGCGTTCGCCCGTTTGCGAGCAGCCCGAGCGATACGCGACGACGCCAGCAATGACGTCATGCCGACCATCACCAGCCGCGCCAGCAGCAACCTGGGCAAAGGCCAGATTCCGGGGCAGACCACCGACCGGGTCAGCACCGAACGCTATGACCTGGGCCTGGACATGGCCTGGGAGCTGGATCTGTTCGGACGCATCCAGCGCAACCTGGAAGCCACCGATGCCGATCAGCAGGCGGTCGAAGCCGATCTCTATCAGTTGCAGGTGACAATGATCGCCGAACTGGTGGACGCCTACGGTCAACTGCGCGGCGCCCAACTGCGGGAAAAAATCGCCCTGGCGAACCTCGAGAACCAGCAGGCGTCGCGCAAGATCACCGAAAGCCTGCGTGATGCCGGCGTCGGCGATCAGCTCGACGTGGTCCGTGCCGATGCGCGCCTGGCCTCGGTCGAAGCCAGCGTGCCGCAGTTGCAGGCCGAACAGGTACGCCAGCGCAACCGCATCGCTACCTTGGTGGGTGAGCGCCCGGACAAACTGAGTGTGGACCTGAGTCCCAAACAGCTGCCGGCCATCGCCAAGGCCCTGCCGATTGGCGATCCGGGTGAACTGTTGCAACGTCGCCCGGACATTCTCAGCGCCGAGCGCCAACTCGCTGCCGCCACTGCGCGCATTGGCGTGGCCAAGGCCGATCTGTTTCCACGGGTCAGCCTCAGCGGTTTCCTGGGCTTTACCGCCGGGCGCGGTTCGCAGATCGGCTCATCGGCGGCCAATGCCTGGGCGCTGGGGCCAAGCATCACCTGGGCTGCCTTCGATCTGGGCAGTGTGCGGGCGCGTCTGCGCGGTGCCGACGCTGAGGCGGACGGCGCCTTGGCGACCTACGAACAGCAAGTGCTGCTGGCCCTGGAGGAATCGGAAAATGCTTTCAGCGACTACGGCAAGCGCCAACAACGCCTGATTTCGCTGATCCGGCAGAGCGAATCGAGTCGAGCCGCCGCTGATCTGGCTGAAGTCCGCTATCGCGAAGGCACAGAGGATTTCCTCGTCCTGTTGGATGCCCAACGTGAGCGTCTGGCCGCCGAGGACACTCAGGCCCAGGCCGAAGTGGACCTGTATCGCGGCATTGTCGCGATCTACAAGGCCCTGGGCGGCGGCTGGCAACCGGAAGCCGTAGCCAGCAACTGACCGACCTCATTCAACCGAGCTCCTTTGGTTGGCCGCAACCAACCAAATTTTCGCCCCGCCTCCCATGTTGGACGCGGGGCTTTTTTTGCCTGCTGCAAACGCCCGGTGGGAGCGAGCCTGCTCGCGATGGCGCTGGGTCAGTCAACTCAAATGCCAACTGACATACCGCTATCGCGAGCAGGCTCGCTCCCACCGGGTTATCTGCAGATTCTTTCAAGGTTTGACTCAAGCCCGCACCTGACCGAAGCTTGCGGCATTTCACGCTTCCTGGTTATGGACTACCTGCATGCCCTCGCCTCGCCGCTATCTGTTGCTCAGCCTGTCTGTCCTGTTGGTAATCGGTCTAGTCGCAATGTGGCTACGCAGCACCACGCCGCAAATTCCCGAGGCAATCAAGCGTGGCTACAGTGAAGCCCTTGAGCACGCACGCAATGGGCAGCCAGGGGCGGCGCGGATGCTCTATCAGCAATTGGGTCGCCCGGACCTGTCGCCCAAGCGCCGGGTATGGCTGCACGCAGAGCTGGCGAACTACCCAAGCCCCCAAGCCCTGAAACTGGCGGACGCGGACCTGCACAGCGAGTCGCCGGACGTGCGTCGAGCGGCCATCGGCAGCATCAGCGGGCTGGTGCCAACCGGCCAACGCAGCCTGTTGCTGGGGCCGTTGCTCGAAGATCAAGACCCAAGCGTCCGCTTCGCCGCAGTGAACGCGTTGCTGGGCCTATCGCCGGATGAGCTTGGTTTGTACTTCGGGCCCATGCAGCTTGTCATCGGCATGTGGGAGCAGATGCTTGAAGACGGTCCACCAACCGCCGAGTCCCACTATCAGCTGGCCCGGCTGCATCTGCATAACGCTGAACTGAAAAAGGCTCAGTTGGCGCTGGAACAAGTCCTGCGCCTGCAATCGAACAACCTGCCGGCGCTGGTCATGCAAATCGACGTGCTGGACAAACAGGGCCAGGCCGACGCTGCACGTCAATTGCTTGCCCAACAGTTGAAAACCCAGCCGGAGTCGGCTTATCTGCAACATGCATTGGGTCTGTGGCTGCTGCACCATGGCCAGGCGGAGTACGCGCTGCTTGGTTTGGCAAAAGCCGTGGAGCTTGAGCCCGAAAACCGACATTACCGTTATGACCTGGCAACGACCTTGTATGCCGAACAGGAACTGGAAGCGGCGCAGAAACAGTTACAGGAAATCGTCCAGCGCTACCCGGCTGATCGCAGGGCGCGGGTGCTGCTGATCAACTACTGGAAGGAGTCCGGGCAGTTGCAGAATGTGCAGATCCTGTTGGCGCAACTGGAGCAACTCAACCCCGATGATCCGGCGCTGCAGCAAGGCCTGTAGGCGTTTCCCCGATGCCAGAAAATTGAGCAGTACACCTCGTTTTATCAACGAAAGCGGAACCGTGATCACGGCAAAAGGTCAAGTGTTCAGGCAGTTCATTTTCAGGCGTACTCCAGCCTGCTGCCCACTTCCCTAGTCATGAGAGGGCTTTTTTTGTCTACATCTAACGAGTTGATCAGCGCTAAAGCCGCCACCGGTATCGAAGGGCTGGATGACATCCTTTCCGGTGGCTTGTCCCGCGGCCATGTGTTCCTGCTGGAAGGGGAACCCGGGACCGGCAAGACCACGGTCGCGTTGCAATTCCTCTTGGCCGGTGCCCAGGCCGGCGAGCGTTCCTTGTACATCACCCTGTCGGAAACCGAGCGTGAGTTGCGCCAGGGCGCGGCGTCCCACGGTTGGACGATCGACGAAAACGTGCATATCTTCGAGCTGACCCCTCCTGAGAGCCTGCTCAACGCCGAGCATCAGCAAAGCCTGCTGTACTCCTCGGACCTGGAGCTGGGGGAAGCGACCCGACAGATTTTCGAGGTGGTCGAGCGGGTCAAACCGACCCGGGTGGTGCTCGACAGCCTCTCGGAGATTCGCCTGCTGGCGCAAAGCTCACTGCGCTATCGCCGGCAGATTCTGGCGATCAAGCATTACTTTGTGCGCTACGACGCCACGGTACTGCTGCTCGATGACCTGACCACCGAGTCCCTGGACAAGACCGTGCACAGCGTCGCCCATGGGGTGATTCGCCTGGAAGAACTGACACCCAATTACGGCGCCGAGCGGCGACGCATTCGGGTGGTCAAGTATCGCGGGCAGAAATACCGTGGCGGCTTTCACGACTTCACCATCATGGGCGACGGCATTCATGTCTTCCCACGCTTGGTAGCCGCCGAACACCGCGGGCAATACCTGCGCCAACAACTGTCCAGCGGACTCGATGGCGTGGACGCCTTGCTGGGCGGCGGCATCGAGACAGGCTCCAGCACTTTGATCCTGGGCCCGGCCGGCACCGGCAAGTCGCTGATTTCGATGATTTTCGCTGCGGCTGCCGTGCAGCGTGGCGAAAAAGCCGCACTGTTCATCTTCGATGAAGAGTTGGGCTTGCTGTTCGAGCGCATGAGGAACGTCGGTATCGACCTGGAAGCGCTGAGACGAACCGGCAACCTGGTGATCGAACAGGTGGACGCCGCTGAGCTGTCTCCCGGTGAGTTCTCCCATCGGGTACGCCGTTGCGTCGATGAAGGTAACATCAAGACGGTCGTGATCGACAGTATCAATGGCTACCAGGCCGCCATGCCGGAAGAAAACGCCTTGGTGCTGCACGTACATGAACTGCTGCTCTACCTGAACCGCAGGGGCGCTGCGACCTTCATGACCGTTGCGCAACACGGTCTGGTGGGCGATATGCAGGCCCCGGTGGACATTACCTACCTGGCCGACACGGTGATTCTGTTGCGTTATTTCGAAGCGCTGGGCAAAGTTCGTCGAGCGATCTCCATCATCAAGAAACGCACCGGTAGCCATGAATCCACTATTCGCGAATACCGCATCAGCAGCGAGGGCATGACCATCGGCGAGCCGCTGGAAGCATTCCAGGGGGTATTGCGTGGGGTGCCGAACTATATGGGAGCGGATAATCCGTTGCTCAAGGATGATCAACAGTGACGCTGGTCGAGCCCCTGTCGGAGCGGGCGTTGATCCTCGCACCGCTGGGGCGCGACAGCCAGATCGCCCTGATGATCCTGCGCGAAGCCGGCTTCGGCGGCCTTATCTGCCAGCATCTGGGCCACTTGTGCGAAGAGCTGGAGCACGGCGCCGGCCTGTTGGTGATTTCCTCCGAAGCCCTGGTCGGGCCGGAGCTGGAAACGCTGTTGTTGCATATCGAAGAGCAACCGGCCTGGTCAGACTTGCCAATCGTATTGTTGACCCACCACGGCGGGCCGGAACAGAACCCGGCGGCGCGTATCGGCACTCAGTTGGGCAACGTAACGTTCCTCGAGCGCCCTTTTCACCCAATAACCCTGGTCAGCGTGGTCACCACCGCCCTGCGGGGCCGGCGCAGGCAATATGAAGCCCGAGACCGGCTGATCGACCTGAGCAACAGCGAGCTGCGCCTGCAAACCACCCTGGAGACCCTTGAGCAACAAGTGGAAGAACGCACGGCCCAACTGCGCCACAACGAAGAGGCCTTGCGCCAGTCGCAAAAAATGGAAGCGGTCGGGCAACTCACGGGGGGGATCGCCCATGACTTCAACAACATGCTCACCGGGATCATCGGCAGCCTCGAACTGTTGCGCCGGCGCCTGGCCCGAGGCCGCACCGAGGATCTGGACAGCCTGATCGACCTGGGGGTGACATCGGCCAATCGCGCAGCCGGCCTGACGCATCGTTTGCTGGCCTTCTCCCGCCGCCAATCGCTGGACTCAAAAGCGGTGCAGATGAATACCCTGGTGCTGTCCATGGGCGAGCTGCTGCAGCGCAGCCTCAACGAGAGTATCCGGCTGGACATGGAACTGGACGACCAGCTCTGGATCGCCGAAGCCGACCCAAACCAACTGGAAAGCGCCCTACTCAACCTGGTACTCAATGCTCGGGACGCAATGCCCGACGGTGGGCAACTGGTGGTCAAGACGCTCAATCAACACCTGGATGCCGACTTCACCCAGGCTTATACCAACCTGGAGCCGGGCGATTACGTCGTGCTGAGTGTGCAGGATTCCGGTTGCGGAATGCCCGAAGCGGTCATCAATCGTGCGTTCGACCCGTTTTTCACCACCAAGCCGATCGGCCAGGGCACCGGGCTGGGCTTGTCGATGATCTATGGGTTCAGCAAGCAGTCGCGTGGTCACGTGACGATTGACAGTGAAGTCGGCAAAGGCACAACCGTGAGCCTCTATCTGCCGCGTTTCGTCGGTGAAGAGGTTCACGAACCACGGGTCGATACACAACACGCCCCGTACGCACAAGACGGTGAGACCGTGCTGATCGTCGAGGACGACCCGGCGGTGCGGGTGCTGGTCAGCGCCGTACTGAGCGAGCTGGGTTATGCCTTCGTCGAGGCAGCCGATGCTGACGGCGCGGTGCCGATCCTTCAGTCAAGCCAGCGCATCGATCTGCTGATCAGTGACGTGGGCCTGCCAGGCATGAACGGCAGGCAACTGGCGGAAATCGGCCGGCAGATCCGCCCGGACCTGCGGGTACTGTTCATCACCGGTTATGCTGAGCATGCAGCGGTGCGCGGCGGCTTCCTGGACCCGGGCATGCAGATGATCACCAAACCGTTCACCTTTGACCTGTTGACGGCCAAGGTGCGGGAGATGATCAAGGTTTGAGGCAATGCCCGGATATCAGCCGACCGTGCGCCCGTGATCAAGGATTTTGTGGCAGCAAAGCCTGCTCCCACAAAATCCCGCCCTGCACCCTGCTTTTACAGGCCTAGGACAACATCGTCCGCATCATGTCCTGCAGCACATCCAGGTCGAACGGTTTGCCCAGGATCGGCGCCTTGCGGGTGATGGGGCTGTCGGTGTCGCGCACTTCCTGGGCATAACCGCTGATAAAGATGACTTTCAGGTCGGGTCGCAACCGGACCGCCGGTTCAGCGATCTGCACGCCGGTGATACCACCGGGCAGGCGGAAGTCGGTGATCATCATGTCCAGGTGGGGCTTGCTGGCGAGGATCTCGAACGCCTGCTCACCGTTTTCGGCCTGCAGCACTCGATACCCCTCGCCCGACAGGTAGGCCGACAATACCATCAGGATCGACGGGTCATCCTCGACGATCAGTACAACGTCTTGCGCATCTTCACTCATGAGAAGCCTTTGTTCGATCAATAGCTGCTGATACGACCGTAGGGTCACTCAGAGGTTGCGTCTGTTCGACGGTTTTGGCCAGGACCGTTTTCTGCAAAGGCAGGCAGACGCGAAACAACGCCCCTTCATTGAGGCGGCTATTGACCGTAATAGTACCGCCATGGGCGGTCACAATCTGCTCGGAGATGAATAGCCCCAGGCCCAGACCGGATGCGACGGCTTTGGACGACACCCGCTCGAACTGCTGAAAGATGCGCTGCTGGTTTTCCTCGCTGATGCCGATACCGTGATCCTGGACTTCGACGCAAGCATGGTCAGGCGTTTTGTAGACGCGCACCTCGATCGGGCTTTTCCCGCCGTAGCGCAAGGCGTTGGTCAGCAGGTTCGACACCACTTGTTCGATACGAAACTCATCCCATTGTCCCTCCACCGACGGCTCGGTCGAGCACGTCAATGTGCATTCGGCCGCCGCGATCTGCGGCTGGAAGTTGCGCAGCAGGTTTTCAACCAGTGTCGTCAGGTTGAAGCGGCTTGGCCGAATGGACAACTTGCCAGTACGAATCCGCGACACGTCGAGCATGTCCTCGATCAGCCGGATCAGGCTCTTGATCTGGCGCTCGTCGCGTTCAACCATCGCTTGCACCTTATCCAGGCTGAAGGCGGCGGCGTTGTCCCGGGCCAGGTGCATCTTGCGCAGTTGCGTCTCGAGAATCAGGCCGTTGAGAGGCGTACGGACCTCGTGGGCAACGATCGACATGAAGTCATCACGCATGCGAACCGCCTGTTCCAGCTCGCTGCGAGTAGCCTGCAACTGCTGCAACAAGGCCTCCTGCTCGCGGCGGCTCTCCTGCAATGCAATGACCTGCTCCTTCATCGCCTTTCTCTGGCGATACAGCTCGACGAACACATTGACCTTGCTTTTGACGGCGTGGTTGTCCAGCGGCTTGTGCAGGAAGTCCACCGCGCCACTTTCATAGCCGGTGAAGGCATAGTTGCGCTCACGGCCGGCGGCGCTGACAAAGATGATAGGAATGCTACGGGTCTTCTCCGTGCCGCGCATCAGCTCGGCCAGTTCAAAGCCGTTCATTCCCGGCATCTGTACATCGATGATGGCCAGGGCAAAGTCGTGTTGCAGCAGCAAGGACAGCGCCTCATCGGCCGACAGCGCTTTGAAAACCTGGCGGCCGTCGAGTTTGATCAGCGCTTCCAGGGCCAACAGATTTTCTGGCAGATCGTCGACGATCAGCAGTTTGGCTTGAATATCTCTTGGCATGTGGTTCATTCCAGAGCGGCCAACAATTGGCCGATGCCTTGCAAAGTGAGGATATGGTCGGGCTCTTGCAGGGCAAGTGCTGCTTCGGGCATGGTCGAAACCTGGGCTTCGCCGGGGTCCTGGACCACCGTTATTCCACCCAGCTCCCGGACCTTGGCCAGGCCCTGGGCACCGTCGTTGTTGGCGCCGGTCAGCACTACCGCCAGCAGGTTCGGACCGAAGGCGTCGGCGGCGGATTCGAACAGCACATCTATCGACGGCCGCGAATGGTGCACCGGTTCCTCCAGGCTCAACGAAAGACTGCGGTCGGCCTCGACCGACAGGTGATAGCCGGGTGTGGCTACATACAAAGTGCCCGGTTGAATGTTCTGCTTGTCCTGAGCTTCCTGCACCGGTATCGCCAGACGATGGCCGAAGACCTGGGCCATCTGGCTGTCACGCTCATCGGGCAGATGCAACACGACCAGAATGGGGACGCCGAAGCCCTTTGGCAGTTGCCCGAAGACTTTGAGTAGCGCTTCGACGCCGCCGGCGGATGCACCGACGACAATGGCTTGAATGGGCGATCTGGATCTGTGCATCGTCTGATTCATAACTTGCGATAGATCCGTTCCTGTTTGACCAACGGCTCGAATTGCTTGCCGAAAGACGAAAAATCCAGTGTTTCTTTGCTGCCCAGTACCAGGAAACCACGGTGACAGAGGGACTCATGGAACAATCCGAACGCGCGATCTTGCAGCTTTTTGTTAAAATATATCAAGACGTTACGACATGAAATTAACTGAGTTTCTGAGAATACGCTATCAGTCGCCAAGCTGTGATCGGCAAAGGTCACGTTCTCGCGCAGGGTTTTGTCGAACATCGCGTAATCGTAGGCGGCGGTGTAGTAATCGGCAAATGATCGCCGCCCTCCCGCGCGCTGATAATTCTGGGTGTAGGCCCGTACGTTCTCGAGCGAAAAAATGCCCTGCTTGGCTTTTTCCAGGGACCGCGGATTGATGTCGGTGGCATAAATCAGCGTACGGTCCAGCAGCCCTTCCTCGCGCAGCAGGATCGCCATGGAATAGACCTCCTCCCCGGTACTGCAACCGGCGATCCAGATCTTGATCGAAGGATAGGTCTTGAGCAGCGGCACCACTTCTTCGCGGATCGCCAGGAAATGCGACGGGTCGCGAAACATCTCACTGACAGGGATCGTCAACAGTTGCAGCAGTTGCATGAACATGCCCGGGTCGTGCAACACGCGCTCCTGCAGTGCCGAGATGGTCTTGCACTCGAACTGGCTCAGCGCGTGCTGGACCCGACGCTTGATGGAGGCGCCGGAATAGTCCCGAAAATCGTAGCTGTACTTGAGGTAGATCGCGTCGATCAACAAACGGATTTCAATGTCAGTGTTACGTTCCACTAAATTCTTTCCATATTCGGCAACCACACGCGAATCAGCGAGAACAGACGATCCAGGTCGATCGGCTTGGCCAAGTAATCGTTGGAACCGGCCGCCAGGCAGCGCTCCTGATCATCCTTCATGGCCTTGGCCGTCACGGCAATGATGGGCAGCTTGCGCCAGCGCGGGTCCTTGCGGATCAGCGCGGTGGCCTCGAAACCGTCCATCTCCGGCATCATCACATCCATCAGCACCAGGTCGATGTCGTCGACTTCATTCAGACGCTCGATCGCTTCATAGCCATTACGGCCGATGACGACGATCGCCCCCTTGGCCTCCAGGGCACTGGTCAGGGCGAAAATGTTGCGCACATCATCGTCCACCAGCAGCACTTTACGGCCCTCGAAAACCTTGTCGCGGCTGCGGGCGGTCCTGAGCATCCGCTGCCGTTCATGGGACAACCGGGATTCGACTTTGTGCAGAAAAAGTGTCACTTCGTCCAGCAACCGCTCCGGCGAACGGGCGCCCTTGATGATGATCGAGCGTGAATACTTGCGCAGTTCGGCTTCTTCATCGCGGGTCAGGTTGCGTCCGGTGTAGACGATCACGGGCGGGAATGAGCAGATATCTTCGGTGGACATGCGCTTGAGCAGGTCATTGCCCAGCATGTCAGGCAGCTTCAGGTCGATGATCATGCAGTCGTAGGCGTTGCTTCGCAGCAGGTCCAGGGCTTGCTGCGCCAGGCCGACAGCGGTGATCTCGATGTCATCGTCACCGATCAGCCGGGTGATGCTGTCGCGTTGCAAATCATCGTCCTCCACCAGCAGCACCCGCTTGACCTTCTGGGTCAGCTTGGCTTCCAGGCGGGCGAATACCTCCTTGAGTTCTTCGCGAGAGGTCGGCTTGACCGCATAGCCGACGGCGCCCATGTGCATCGCGGCTTCTACGAGATCCTCGACGGAAATCACGTGTACCGGGATGTGCCGGGTTCCAGGTTGCTCCTTGAGCCGCTGCAATACCGTCAGCCCAGAGTGATCCGGCAGGCGCATGTCCAGCAGGATTGCATCGGGGATCAACTGCGAGGCCAGGTCGAAGCCTTCATCGGCACCTTGGGCCACCAGGCACTGGTAACCGAGTTCGTGGGCCAGGTCGAACAGGATCCGGGCAAAGCTGGGCTCGTCTTCGATCACCAGAATGCAGCGGGTGTTGAACGGTGCCTTGTCGCGGTCATCGGCGAAGGGGGCGACGGGCACATCGACCTGGGCGATCAGCGGTGCGCTGACGGGTTCAGGGGGCGCGGGTGGCGCCATTGTGGTGGTCGCAGTGAATATCCCCGGTTCTACCAGCGGCTCACCCGACTCGACATAGCGTTCTGGTAATACCAGCGTAAACACACTGCCCTGCCCCGGCTCGCTGGAGACAGAGATCGATCCGCCGAGCAAGGTGGCCAGGTCGCGGGAAATCGACAGGCCCAAACCGGTTCCGCCGTATCGGCGATTCGTAGTGCCATCGGCCTGGCGGAAGGCTTCAAAGATGCTTTGTTGCTGATCGGCGGCGATGCCGATTCCTGAGTCCCGCACCATGAACGCGATGCCCGCCCCGGCCTGGCCGGCCACCGTCAGGCATACCGTGCCTTTCTCGGTGAACTTGATGGCGTTGGATAGCAGGTTCTTGAGTACCTGCTCCAGGCGCTGACGGTCGGTGTACAGCATGGCCGGGGCGTCGGGCAGCAGTTGCACCTCGAAGCTCAGGCCTTTTTCCGTCGCCAGGGGCATGAACATGTCACGCAAGCCTTCCACCAGGCGCGTCACGCCGGTGTTCTCCGGACGCACTTCCAGTTTCCCGGCCTCGACCTTGGAAATGTCGAGAATGTCGTTGATCAGGTTCAGCAGGTCGTTACCGGCGGAATAGATCGACTCGGCAAATTTCACCTGTTCTTCGTTGAGGTTCTGCTGCGGATTCTCCGCCAGCAGCTTGGACAGGATCAGTGAGCTGTTGAGCGGTGTACGCAGTTCATGGGACATGTTCGCCAGGAACTCGGACTTGTATTTGCTCGAACGCTGCAACTCTTCGGCGCGTTCCTGCAACTGGATCTGCGCCAGGTTCAGCTCGCTGTTCTTCTGGTCCATGGCATCGCGTTGTTCAGCCAGTTGCTCGTTGGTCTGCTCCAGTTCCTGTTGTTGGGCTTCCAGATGCGCCTGGGACTCCTTGAGGATGCGTGACTGCTCTTCCAGCTCTTCGTTGGCGGTCCGGAGCTCTTCCTGCTGAACTTGCAGTTCTTCGTTCAACTGTTGGGTTTCGGCGAGGACTTCCTGCAAACGCTGCCGGTAACGGGCCGCTTCGATGGAGGTGCCAATATTGCCGGCCACCAGTTCCAGCAGTTCGATATCGCGATCGGTCACAGGTCGCAGGAAGCCCAGTTCGACAACGCCGTTGATCCGGTCATCGTCACTGGTGGGCATGACCAGCACGCTGTTGGGCAACCCCTGGCCCAGCCCCGAACTGACTTTCAGGTAGTCGTCGGGCACGTCATCCAGGCGGATGAGTCGCGCCTGTTGGACCGCCTGGCCAGCGATGCCTTCGCCGACAACGATCACCTGTTGCTGTTGCTCTTCATCCTCTCGGGACATGCCGTAGGTGGCGACACGCCTGAGCAGGCCGCTTTCTTCCCGCGCATACAGTGCGGCCACGACAGCGCCCATGTATTGGGCACAGAACTGCAGGATGTTGCGTCCCAGCAGGTTCAACGTCAGTTGCCCCAGAACCTGCTCGGCCAGTAGCGTCTGGCCATTGCGCAGCCAGGCCTGTTTTTCCAGATGCAAAGCACTCTGCTGCTGGACCTTCAGGCTGGCGCTGTAATTGTTGGACAGCCCCAACAGATCCCGGCGCCCGACATAGGCCAGCAAGCCGCTGACGGCGGCCACGAACAACAGGTACAGAGCGATGCTCCAGAGGGTGGTGGTGCGCACCTGGTCGTTGCGTTCGGCACGCAGCTGCTGCTCGGATTCGACGATATCCTCGTAGGTCTTGCGTATTTCATCGGTCAAGCGCTTGCCACGCCCGGCCTTCACCGCTCCCCGGTAATCGCCACTGCTGCGTTGCAGGTCGATCATGCTTTGCGCGTAGTTGGCCCACTCCACCTGGAGCGCTTGCACTTTATGCAGGCGGTCGGTCTGGACCGGGTTGTCGGCTGTCAATTCCAACAATGTCTCCAGCGCCACGGCAATGCGCGGTTTGGCGACTTCATAGGGGTCGAGGAAATGCTCGTCGCCCGTCAGGAGGTAGCCGCGCATGCCGGTTTCCAGGTCCACGCTCAGCTTGAGCGCTTCATTGGCATTATTGATCACCCGATCGGTATGCCCGACCCATTGGATCACCGACAGCAGATAGGTGATCAGCACAATGAAAAACACCGCGCTGAGGGCGCCCATGCCCAGTGGCAGGCTGATATTGCGGCTCAGGAGCTTGCGAAAACTTTGCTCGTCAACCGAAGACGAAGGAGTCATGGAATAAGCCTTGGTGGACAGTTGAAAACCGTGGAGTTTGCCGAAAAATACCGGTTGGATCCACATTCTGACGGGGCAAAGGCGCAAACTCCACGAAAAGCCTGAGGAAGCGACGATCCTTGTCAGCTCTTGTACTATAGATCCTTTCTTGTACAACCCAGGGAACTTGTGCCCCCTCGCTACTTACTCATGCATAAGGCCGTTTTTTGGCACACCTCCCCAACCCAATCCCCTGAGAATGTCTACCATGCACAACCCCGCTCCTGATACCCAGCCGACCATTCTGGTAGTCGAAGACGACGACATCGTACGTATGTTGATTGTCGACGTGCTGGAAGAGCTGGAATACCAGGTACTGGAAGCGGACGGCTGCGAACAGGCCTTGGCGTATCTGCGTAACGATGCGCAGCCCATCGCCCTGATGATGACCGATGTCGGCTTGCCGGTGATGGACGGTCGCGAGCTGGCCAAGCAGGCCCGATCGGCTCGGCCTCAGCTACCCATTCTGTTTGCCAGCGGTTACGCCGAAAGCATCGATGTGCCGGAAGGCATGGCGGTGATTGGCAAGCCTTTTTCCATCGATCAGTTGCGCGACAAGGTCAACGGCATTCTTTCTTGAGCCTGACGCAATTGTTGGTCACTATCGGCGCCCCGCGCTGATAGCGCCCACGTCGATTCGTTCCAAGGAAGCACCCGCTCATGCGTCAACCCACCGCCACCAAGGTCCTGGTTATCGGCTATGTCTGGCCCGAGCCGCGTTCATCGGCTGCCAGCGGGCACGTCATGCAGATCCTCGAAGCCTTCCTTGGGCAAGGCTGGGACATTACCTTCAGCAGTCCCGCGGGCCCTGGCGAGAACCGTGCCGACTTGATCGCGCTGGGGATCGGCGAAGTGCCGATCGAGCTCAACAGCAGCAGCTTCGATGCATTCATCGCTGAACTGGCCCCGGATATCGTGTTGTTCGACCAGTTCATGATGGAAGAACAGTTCGGCTGGCGGGTCGAGAAACACTGCCCCGGCGCCCTTCGGGTGCTGGAGACGTCCGATTTGCAAAGCCTGCGCCACGCCCGGCATCAGCGGCTCAAGGATCGGTTGAAGAAGGATGACGTTTCCCAGGATTTCAGCGATCTGTTTGCGCAGGACCTGCCTCAAGCGTTCGAGTTGATGGCCGGCACCGACCTGGCCAAGCGGGAAATCGCCGCCCTGTACCGGTGCGACCTGAGCCTGATGGTGTCCGAAGTCGAGATCGAGTTGCTGGTAGAGCACTTCAAACTGCCCCGCAACCTCTTGCATTGGTGCCCACTGATGCTGGACCTGCCGCGCGAAGCACGCGTGCCGTTCGAAGACCGGGCGCATTTCCTCAGCATCGGCAATTTCCGCCACGCGCCGAACTGGGACGCCGTGCTCTGGATGAAAAACGCCATCTGGCCATTGATCCGCCAACAACTGCCTGATGCACAGCTGCACCTGTATGGCGCCTATACCCCGCCCAAGGCTGCGGCGCTGCACAACGCGGCCCAAGGGTTTCACATCATGAACTGGGCCGAAGACGCGCTACAGGTCATGTCGGCGGCGCGTGTCTGTCTGGCGCCGTTGCGTTTCGGTGCCGGCATCAAGGGCAAGCTGATCGATGCCATGCTGTGCGGCACACCCAATGTCACCACACCCATCGGCGCAGAAGCCATGCACGGTGAAATGCCCTGGCCCGGAGCGATTGCCCAAAGCGCCGAAGATATCGCCCACGCCGCTGTGCAGTTGTACCGCGAGCAGAGCCTTTGGACCCGCGCCCGGGATAACGGCCTGGCGCTGCTGGCGGACCGTTACCGCCGACAGGTCCACGCCCAGGCGCTGATTGATTGCCTCGAAGCCTGTCGCGCCGACCTTGAGCAACGGCGCCGGGATAACTTCACCGGCAGCATGTTGCGTCATCACCAGCACAAGAGCACTCAATACATGTCCCAGTGGATTGAGGAGAAGAACCGCAACAGTCAGGCGGGAAGCGTTACGGGGTAGCACCCGTGCGGCGAAGGGGGCATTATCCAGCGGCAATAACAATAAAAGCGCCAGGCCATGACCCGAACTGCAAGAGTCACCGACCCTTCCTATGAGCTGATGGACGACCATAACGGGCTGTCCATCATCTATCGCCAGCACGGTTTCCCGTGCCCGCTGGTGCGCTGGCATTTCCATAAGGAATACGAGTTGCACCTGATCGTCGCCAGTTCCGGCAAGGTATTCATCGGTGACTATATCGGCAACTTTTACCCGCAATCGCTGTTTCTCACCGGCCCCAACCTGCCCCACAACTGGATCAGCCAGGTCGCCGAGGACGAAGTGGTGCCCAAGCGTGACATGCTGGTGAATTTTACCGACGAGCTGTTCGAGAGCGGCCATCAGGTGTTTGCCGAGCTCAAGACCGTCGCGCCGTTGCTGGAGCGCGCCCAGTACGGCATCGAATTTCGCTGCAAGCGCACTATCCGCCAGGCCATGATCCTGATGCAGCGCATCGCCGATTCCCAAGGCATGAGCCGCCTGGGGCATTTTTTCATCCTGATGGAGCTGCTGGCCGCAACCGATGACTATCAGTTGCTTTCCGGGGCCACTGCGGCGCAACCGGCGGACGAGCACAGCGTTGACCGTACCAACCGCGCGGTGGATTACATCTTTGCCCATTACGCACGGGAACTGTCCCTGGAAGAAGTGGCCGACCATCTGGGCATGAAACCGACGTACTTCAGCCGCGTCTTCAAACAAGCCACCGGCCGCTGTTTCATCGAGTTCGTCAATCGCCTGCGTATCAGCAAGTCCTGCGAGTTGTTGGCCGACGGCGACAAACCGGTGACGGACGTGTGTTTTGAATCGGGCTTCAACAACATATCCAACTTCAACCGGCGCTTTCAGCAGCTCAAGGGCATGACCCCTTCCCATTACCGGCGGCTGGCGGTGCAGCGGTTGACCGAACAGAACCAGGGCTGACAATCCCGGATTATCCCTGTGGCGGGATTATGTGGGAGCAAAGCTTGCTCGCGATGCAGGCGCCTCGGTTCTCCGGAAGACCGCGTCATCCTCATCGCGGGCAAGCCTTGCTCCCACACAGCGGGGATAAATCCCCTCGCCACAGCTAACCCCTTCTGAGACCAAATCCCATCCAGTGCAAAAAAGTATCAGCGCAAGTGCGACGGATGATTTGTCTCGCCGGCGATTGAGGGCTGTAATCAGCGCACATTCTTCCCTTCATCCGGAAGACACAAAAACAATAACTGTCCTTCCGCAGCCCTTGGGCGCGGAAAAGGAGTGCGCGATGAAACCTTCGGTAAAAGCTCTGCTTGTCTCCACCTGCATGACCCTCAGCAGCGTCAGTTTCGGCGCACAGACCCTCACCATTGCCACCGTCAACAACAGCGACATGATCCGCATGCAAAAGCTCTCGAAGACCTTCGAGGCTGAGCACCCGGACATCAAGCTCAATTGGGTGGTGCTCGAAGAAAACGTCCTGCGCCAGCGCTTGACCACCGACATCGCCACCCAGGGTGGGCAGTTCGACGTGCTGACCATCGGCATGTACGAAGCCGCACTCTGGGGGGGCAAGGGTTGGCTGGAGCCGATGAAGGATTTGCCGGCCAGTTATGCCCTGGATGATATTTTTCCGTCCGTGCGTGAAGGTCTGTCGGTCAAGGGCACGCTCTACGCCCTGCCGTTCTATGCCGAAAGCTCGATCACCTACTACCGCACCGACCTGTTCAAGGACGCCGGGCTGACCATGCCCGAACACCCGACCTGGACCCAGATCGGTGAGTTCGCGGAAAAACTCACTGACAAGACCAAGGAGCAATATGGCCTGTGTCTGCGAGGCAAGGCTGGTTGGGGCGAAAACATGGCGCTGATCACGACCCTGGCCAACGGTTTTGGCGCGCGCTGGTTCGATGAGAAGTGGCAGCCGCAGTTCAATGGCCCCGAGTGGAAGAATGCCCTGAACTTCTACGTCGACAACATGAAGAAATCCGGCCCGCCGGGCGCTTCCAGCAACGGTTTCAACGAGAACCTGGCGCTGTTCAACAGCGGCAAATGTGCAATCTGGGTCGATGCCAGCGTCGCCGGTTCGTTCGTCACCGATAAGACCCAAAGCAAGGTGGCCGATCACGTCGAATTCACCTTCGCCCCCCATGAAACGACTGACAAAGGCACCTCGTGGATGTACTCCTGGTCGCTGGCCATCCCCGCCAGTTCCAAAGCCAAGGAAGCGGCCAAGGTCTTTACCATGTGGGCGACGTCCAAGGAATACAGCCAATTGGTCGCCAAGACCGATGGCGTTGCCAACGTACCGCCAGGCACACGTACCTCGACCTATAGCGACGACTACATGAAGGCCGCGCCGTTTGCCAAGGTGACCCTGGAGTCGTTGAAAGTCGCTGACCCGAAAGCCCCCACCCTCAAGCCTGTGCCCTATATCGGCATCCAGTTGGTGACCATTCCTGAGTTCCAGGCCATCGGCACCCAGGTCGGCAAGTTCTTTTCGGGCGCGTTGACCGGCCAGCAGACCGTGGACCAGGCGTTGACCGCAGCGCAGTCCACCACGGAACGCGAGATGAAACGCGCTGGGTATCCCAAGTAACCCCGACGTCAATGTGGGAGCGAGCCTGCTAGCGATGAGGCCGGCACATTCAACATCTATGTTGCCTGGCCCTGCGCTATCGCGAGCAGGCTCGCTCCCACAATGGATTTTTGTAGGCCCGCACAAATCGGTTCAATGCCATGAATAGTTCAACGACAACCGCCAAAGCACCCAGTGAGATTGCCCCACCGGTTCGCAAAAGCCGCTTGGCCAATCCAGGCTGGTTTCTGGTCAGCCCCTCGGTGGGGTTGCTGCTGCTGTGGATGATCGTGCCACTGGGCATGACCGTCTACTTCTCGCTGATCCGCTACAACCTGCTTTACCCCGGCGAGAACGAATTTGTCGGGCTGGAGAATTTCACTTACTTCCTGACCGATTCGGGCTTCGTACCCGGTGCCACCAATACCCTGCTGCTGGTGGGCAGCGTGTTGCTGATCAGCATCGTGTTCGGGGTGTTGATCAGTGCGCTGCTGGAGGCCAGCGAGTTTTTCGGCCGGGGCATCGTGCGGGTATTGCTGATCTCGCCGTTCTTCATCATGCCCACGGTGGGCGCGCTGATCTGGAAGAACCTGATTTTCCACCCGGTCTCGGGAATTCTCGCCTCGGTGTGGAAACTGTTCGGCGCGCAGCCGGTGGACTGGCTGGCCCACTACCCGCTGCTGTCGATCATCATCATTGTGTCCTGGCAATGGTTGCCCTTCGCGATCCTGATCCTGATGACGGCCATGCAGTCCCTCGATCAGGAACAGAAAGAAGCCGCCCGCCTGGATGGCGCGGGGCCCATCGCGATTTTCTGGCACCTGACCCTGCCCCATCTGGCGCGCCCGATTGCGGTGGTGCTGATGATTGAAACCATTTTCCTGCTGTCGGTGTTCGCCGAGATTTTCACCACCACCAACGGCGGCCCCGGCTATGCCTCGACCAACCTCGCCTACCTGATCTACAACCAGGCGCTGGTGCAGTTCGACGTCGGCATGGCTTCGGCCGGCGGCTTGATTGCCGTGGTGATTGCCAATATCGCCGCCATCATCCTGGTCCGGATGATCGGCAAAAACCTCACCGACAAGAACTGAGGCCGCAGCCATGACACTTCAACAATCCCGTCGCCTGCAAAGCCTGCTGCTGGGGACGCTGGCCTGGGCCATCGCGATCCTGATCTTCTTCCCGATCTTCTGGATGGTGCTGACCAGCTTCAAGACCGAAATCGACGCGTTCGCCACGCCGCCGCAGTTCATCTTCACGCCGACGCTGGAGAACTACCTGCACATCAACGAGCGCAGCAACTACTTCAGCTTCGCCTGGAACTCGGTGGTGATTTCCTTCAGCGCCACCGCCCTTTGCCTGCTGATTGCGGTGCCGGCGGCCTACTCCATGGCGTTCTATGAAACCCAGCGCACCAAGGGCACGTTGCTGTGGATGCTCTCCACCAAAATGTTGCCACCGGTGGGCGTGCTGATGCCGATCTACCTGCTGGCCAAGAGCTTTGGCCTGCTGGACACGCGGACTGCGTTGATCATCATCTACACGCTGATCAACCTGCCGATCGTGGTCTGGATGATTTACACCTACTTCAAGGACATTCCCCGCGACATCCTTGAAGCCGCGCGTCTGGATGGCGCCACGCTGTGGCAGGAAATGGTTCGCGTCCTGTTGCCCATCGCCAAGGGTGGCCTGGCCTCCACCGTACTGCTGTCGCTGATCCTGTGCTGGAACGAGGCGTTCTGGTCGCTGAACCTCACCTCGTCCAAAGCCGCGCCGCTGACGGCCCTGATCGCGTCCTACTCCAGCCCCGAAGGCTTGTTCTGGGCCAAGTTGTCGGCCGTCTCGACCCTGGCCTGCGCACCGATCCTGATTTTCGGCTGGATCAGCCAGAAACAGCTGGTACGCGGTTTGTCCTTCGGCGCCGTGAAATAACGCGCCCTACACAATAATCAGAAGTGGAGGCCCACCATCATGGCCAACCTGAAAATCAAGAATCTGCAAAAAGGCTTCGAAGGTTTCTCCATCATCAAGGGCATCGACCTTGAGGTGAACGACCGTGAGTTCGTGGTCTTCGTCGGCCCGTCGGGTTGTGGCAAGTCCACGCTGCTGCGGTTGATCGCCGGCCTGGAAGAAGTCAGCGACGGCACCATCGAACTGGACGGCCGGGACATCACCGAAGTCAGTCCGGCCAAGCGCGACCTGGCGATGGTGTTCCAGACCTACGCGCTGTACCCGCACATGAGCGTGCGCAAGAACATGTCCTTCGCCCTGGACCTGGCCGGCGTGCCCAAGGCCGAGGTCGAGAAAAAGGTCAACGAAGCGGCGCGCATCCTCGAATTGGGGCCGATGCTTGAGCGCAAACCTAAACAGTTGTCCGGCGGCCAGCGCCAGCGTGTGGCGATTGGCCGGGCCATCGTGCGCAACCCGAAGATTTTCCTGTTCGACGAGCCGCTGTCCAACCTCGACGCCGCCCTGCGCGTGCAGATGCGCCTGGAGCTGGCGCGCCTGCACAAGGAGCTGCAGGCAACGATGATCTACGTCACCCACGATCAGGTCGAAGCCATGACCCTGGCCGACAAGGTGGTGGTGCTCAACAGCGGGCGCGTCGAACAGATCGGCTCGCCGCTGGAGCTGTATCACCAGCCGGCCAACCTGTTTGTCGCCGGATTCCTCGGTACGCCAAAAATGGGCTTTCTCAAAGGCAAAGTCACACGGCTGGAGAACCAGGGTTGTGAGGTCCTGCTGGACGCCGGCACCCGGATCAGCCTGCCCATGAGTGGGGCCAGCCTGAGCGTCGGCGGCGCGGTGACCCTGGGGATTCGCCCGGAGCATTTGAACCTCGCACAACCGGGCGATTGCACGCTGCAAGTCACCGCCGATGTCAGCGAACGTCTGGGCAGCGACACCTTCTGTCACGTCGTCACCGCCTCCGGTGAAGCCTTGACCATGCGCGTGCGCGGCGACCTGGCGAGCCGTTTCGGTGAGCAACTGAACCTGCACCTGGATGCTGAACACTGCCACTTATTCGATGCCGAGGGCGTGGCGGTCACCCGTGCGCTGCGCATCGCCGCCTGATTACCGAGATTTGTGATGAAACTCAATCGACAGAACCTGCACAACCTCAGCCCTGAGGTCGCCCTGCCCGCTTATTCCTTGAGCGAGATCAGCCAGGGCATCGCCCACATCGGCGTCGGCGGCTTCCACCGCGCGCACCAGGCTTACTACACCGATGCGCTGATGAACACCGGCACCGACCTGGACTGGGCCATCTGCGGCGTGGGCTTGCGGGCCGAAGATCGCCGCGCCCGGGATGACCTGGCCAGCCAGGACTACCTGTTTACCCTGTACGAGCTGGGGGACACCGACGACACCGAAATCCGGGTGATCGGAGCCATCAATGACATGCTGCTGGCCGAAGACGGCGCCCAGGCCCTGATCGACAAACTGGCCGACCCGCAAATCCGCATCGTCTCGCTGACCATCACCGAGGGCGGCTATTGCATCGACGACAGTAACGGCGAGTTCATGGCCCACCTGCCGCAGATCCAGCACGATCTGGCCCATCCTGACGAGCCGAAAACCGTCTTCGGTTTCCTTTGCGCAGCCTTGGCCAGGCGCCGGGACGCCGGCACCCCGGCGTTCACCCTGATGTCCTGCGATAACCTGCCGCACAACGGTGCCGTGACCCGCAAGGCGCTGCTGGCATTCGCCGCGTTGCGCGACGCCGAGCTGGGCCAATGGATCGATCGCCACGTGAGCTTCCCCAACGCCATGGTTGACCGCATCACGCCCATGACCAGCGTCGCCCACCGGCTGCAACTGCATGACGAGCATGGGGTCGACGATGCCTGGCCGGTGGTCTGCGAGCCTTTCGTGCAGTGGGTCCTGGAAGACAAATTCGTCAACGGTCGCCCGGCCTGGGAAAAGGTCGGCGTGCAGTTCACCGATGACGTCTCGCCCTATGAAGAAATGAAAATCAAATTGCTCAACGGCAGTCACCTGGCGCTGACCTACCTGGGTTTTCTCAAGGGTTATCGCTTCGTCCACGAAACCATGAACGACCCGCTGTTCGTGCGTTACATGCGTGCCTACATGGACCTGGACGTGACCCCGCAACTGGCACCCGTGCCAGGGATCGACCTGACCGACTACAAGAACACGCTGGTGGAGCGTTTTTCCAACCAGGCAATTGCCGACCAGTTGGAGCGGGTGTGTTCGGACGGCTCGTCGAAGTTTCCCAAATTCACCGTGCCGACGATCAACCGCTTGATTGCCGACGGCGGCCAAACCCGTCGCGCGGCGCTGGTGGTGGCGGCCTGGGCCGTGTACCTGAAGGGCGTGGATGAGAACGGCGTGACGTATTCGATCCCGGACCCGCGGGCGGCGTTCTGCCAGGCGCTGGTGGCCGACGATGCGCTGGTGACCCAGCGCCTGCTGGAGGTCGAAGAGATTTTCGGTACGGCCATTCCCCACTCGCCCGAGTTCGTGGCAGCCTTCGAGTGGTGCTGCAACAGCTTGCGCGAACACGGGGTCACGCGGACGCTTGAGCGGGTGTTGGCCAACACAGACTAAACTGCGCACGCAATCCGCTTCTGTGGCGAGGGAGCTTGCTCCCGCTGGGCTGCGCAGCAGCCCCTTGGATCGGCCTGAGACACCTAGTTGTCAGGTTGATGGGGCCGCTTCGCGCCCCAGCGGGAGCAAGCTCCCTCGCCACGGGGTTTGTGTTTACCGGCCGATGACTTCTTGCAGATATCGATCTGACTCACCCAAGGATTTTTATGGCAAACCAACAACTGTTCCTGGGCATCGACTGCGGCACCCAGGGCACCAAGGCACTGATCCTGGATACGCTCAGCGGCCAGGTGCTCGGCCAGGGTGCCGCTGCCCACAGCATGATCAGCGGGGCCAACGGTCGCCGTGAACAAGACACCCAGCAATGGCTCGATGCATTCACCCAGGCGACTCACCAAGCCCTGGCCGCCGCCGGGGTCGATGGCCAGGCGATCCTCGGCATCGGCGTGTCCGGCCAGCAACACGGCTTGGTGCTGCTTGACGACCAGGGCCAGGTCTTGCGCCCGGCCAAGCTGTGGTGCGACACCGAGACGACGCCGGAAAACGATCGGCTTTTGGCCTACCTGGGGGGTGAAGACGGCAGCCTCGCACGCCTCGGCGTGGTGATCGCGCCGGGCTACACGGTTTCCAAACTGCTCTGGACGCGGGAGCAGCATCCCCAGGTTTTCGAACGTATCGCCAGCGTCCTGCTGCCCCACGACTTTCTCAATCACTGGCTCACCGGCCGCCATTGCAGCGAATACGGCGACGCCTCGGGCACCGGCTATTTCAACGTACGCACCCGTCAATGGGACGCGCGGTTGCTGGAGCACATCGATCCCAGCGGCCGGCTGCAATCGGCTTTGCCGGAGCTGATCGAGGCCCATCAGCCGGTCGGGCGGATCCTGCCGGCCGTTGCCGCGCACCTGGGCATCAATCCTGACGCGCTGGTGGCCAGCGGAGGTGGCGACAACATGATGGGCGCTATCGGCACCGGCAACATCCAGCCAGGCGTGATCACCATGAGCCTGGGCTCATCCGGCACGGTCTACGCCTATGCCGCAGAACCTGCGGTCAGTCCGCAGCCGTCGGTGGCAACCTTCTGCTCATCCAGCGGCGGCTGGCTGCCGCTGATCTGCACCATGAACCTGACCAACGCCACCGGAGCCATGCGCGAGTTGCTGGAGCTGGACATCGACGCCTTCAACGCCTTGGTGGCAAGGGCCCCGATAGGCGCCGAAGGTGTGTGCATGCTGCCGTTTCTCAACGGCGAGCGAGTTCCCGCCCTGCCCCATGCCACCGGCAGCCTTTTCGGGCTGACCACCACCAACCTGACCCAGGCCAATCTGTGTCGGGCGGTGGTCGAAGGCACCACCTTCGGTTTGCGCTATGGCCTGGACCTGCTGCGCGCCAACGGGCTCGAGGCCCAGAGCATCCGCTTGATCGGCGGTGGTTCGAAAAGCCCGGTTTGGCGGCAGATCGTCGCCGACATCATGGATACCACGGTCATTTGCACTGAACAGAGCGAAGCGGCCGCCCTGGGTGCGGCGATTCAGGCGGCGTGGTGCCATTCAGGCTCACAGCAAAGCCTGGCCGATCTGTGCGAGCGCTGTGTCAAGCTCGACCCAGCCAGCGAAACCCGGCCCATTACCGAGCAGGTCGCAGCATCGCAAAAAGCTTATGCCAACTATCAAGAACGTATCGCAACCCTCTGAGATAAAAGAACTATGTATTTGGTATGTGGTGAAGCACTGTTTGATTTTTTCAGCGAAAACGAGATGGGCGGTCCGGCGTCGCAGGTCAACTTCAAAGCCATCGCCGGCGGCTCGCCGTTCAACGTGGCAGTCGGGTTGCGACGCCTGGGCGTGGAATCGGCACTGTTTGGCGGGCTGTCCACGGACTACCTGGGCCGACGCTTGCATCAGGTCCTGGCTGCCGAAGGTGTCAGCACCGAGTACGCACTGGACTTCGACGCGCCTACGACCCTGGCAATGGTGGCGGTCGGTGCCAACGGTTCGCCCCACTATAGCTTTCGCGGTGAAGGATGCGCGGACCGGCAACTGGGCCTGGACCACCTACCGGTGCTCGGTGAGCACGTACGGGGGCTGCATGTCGGCTCTTTCTCTCTTGTGGTGCAGCCGATTGCCGACACCCTACTGGCCTTGGTGCGACGCGAGAGCGGTAAACGCCTGGTCAGCCTGGATCCGAACGTGCGACTCAACCCGCAACCGGACATCGAACTGTGGCGCTCGCGAATCGCAACGCTGGTCAAATATGCCGATTTGATCAAAGTCAGCGACGAAGACCTGAGTCTTCTTTATCCCGACCAACCGCCACAGACCATCATCGAGCGTTGGATGGAGCACCGTGGCCAATTGGTGTTCCTTACCCGTGGCAGTCAAGGCGCGACGGTATTCAGCCGCCAGCACGGTTCCTGGTCAATGCCGGCATGTTCGGTGCAGATCGCCGATACCGTGGGCGCCGGGGACACCTTCCAGGCGGCGTTGATTACCTGGCTGACCGAGCACCAACTGGATTCGGTGGAAGGCCTGCATGCCCTGACCCGGGAGCAGGTGAGCGAGATGCTTGCTTTTGCCATGCGCGCTGCTGCGCTGACGTGCGGCCGGACCGGACCGGATCTGCCTTACCGGCAACAATTGGATTGAGCTGTTTGGGAAAAGCACGGCACCGGGTTCGGACAATGACCGAACCCGGAGGTGATTCCTGGGAAGACAAGGCCGTGATCAGCGCCCGGTCATGCGGTGCTGCTGATGGAAGTGATTACCGGCGTGGTGATTTTGGTCGAGTTCGGAGCGCAACTCGGCGATCAGGTCGTTGATTGCCCGGCAGCCATTGAGTTTATTGGCATCGATATCGGTTTTGACCAAGGCCACACGATCGGTTTCATGATCGTCATAGATCTTGATTGTCATCGACAAATCAGGTGACAACGTGCATTGCGAGCGCTTGGGCAGCAAGCTGCTTTCAATGATGTTTCGCATTTCGAGGGCAGATAAAAACATGGCGACTCTCTCCTGTTGAGGCGGCCAATTTATGTTCACGACGGCGGTATTTTCGTCCGTTCTTCCCTGCGGACTGGGACTACGAATGCCGTGCCGTTCGTTCGTTCTTGGCGTTTTCTAATTAATGAGCCCGTGCAGCGACTCCCTAATCATCCCGCAAAAAATATGCCTGCTTTAAAGAAAATCCCGATTGATCCAAATCAACTACTTAGCGTCCAGGACTGTGAGAGCGTGCGTGCAGATTGCAAGGAAGCGGGATTTTCCTCATGCAAACTGCAATCGCCAGTGATCCTGTCGCAAGCTAGATTAGACCCTATTGCGCAGGGGTGAGTGGGCACCCGTCGGCTGCTTCGAAAAAAGTGTGACGTCGCGTAAAAAACGTCAAATGGCTTCGGCGCCAGCCCGCTCTGCCACATGGCGCAGGCTATCGAAGTTGATATTCGCGCCGGAATCGATTGCCACCAGTGTTTGGCCTCGCGCGCCGGTTTGGGCGACGTACTGCTTGATGCCGGCGACCGCCAAGGCGCCCGAGGGCTCGGTTATCGACCGGGTATCGTCATAGATGTCTCGGATGGCTGCGCACAATTGGTCGTCAGTGACGGTGATCACGTCATCAACGCAGAAACGGCAGATGTCGAAGCCGTAGGCCCCTATTTGCGCGACAGCCACGCCATCGGCAAAGGTTCCCACGCTCGCCAGACTGACCCGTTCACCGACTGCCAGCGCCGCCTGGAGACAGGCGGAATGTTGTGACTCCACCCCGACGATGCGAACCTCCGGGCGCAGGTACTTGACGTAGGCCGCGACCCCGGCAATCAGCCCTCCGCCACCGACCGGGACAAAAATCGCGTCCAGGCTGCCCGGGTGTTGACGCAGGATTTCCATGGCGACGGTGCCCTGCCCGGCGATCACGTCCGGATCATCGAAGGGCGAAACGAACTCTCGTCCGGTCTGTCGGGCCAGCTCCAGTGCGTATTCCAAGGCAAAGGGAAAGCTCTCCCCGTGCAGCACTGCTTCGGCGCCCCGGTTGCGCACGCCCAGCACCTTGAGCTGCGGTGTGGTGAGTGGCATGACGATGCTGGCCGATATGCCCAGCTCCCGCGCGGCCAGCGCCACGCCCTGGGCATGATTGCCCGCTGAAGCGGTGATGACACCGCGAGCCCGTTGCTCGGCGGTCAGTTGCACCAGTTTGTTGTAGGCGCCACGGATCTTGAAAGAAAAAGTCGGCTGCAGGTCTTCACGCTTGAGCAGGATCCGGTTGCCCAAGGCTTCGGACAGTCCGGTGGCCGCTTGCAACGGCGTGCGCACGGCCAGTTCGTACACCGGCGCGGCCAGGATCTTTTTGACGTAATGTTCTAGCAGGGCTTGCTCGGGGCGGGTGGTAGGCATGGCGGTCTCCTGGTTTGGACAAAACTCCGGAGACAGAAAGAAAAAACCCGCCTCGGAGGCGGGTTGGGTGCAGTCGTCAGCTAGCCCGCCAAATAAGGAATGGCGGTAATAATGCTTGGCTGGCTACGCAATACGGTGCTGGTCATGCCTGGAAATTAGCCTGCCGCTGGCTAGCAAGTCAATGGGCACTGTTGCGAATCACTTGAGCCCGACTTTATAGAGCGTCCCATCGTCATCATCTGTCAGTACGTACAGGAAACCATCCGGCCCCTGGCGCACGTCGCGGATGCGCTCGCCAAGCTCACCCAGCAGGCGTTCTTCGTGCACGACCTTGTCACCCTCCAGTTCCAGGCGGATCAGATTCCGGGACACCAGCGCACCGATGAACACGCTGTGTTGCCAGGCCTTGAAGCGGTCACCGTCATAGAACGCCATGCCGCTCAGCCCGGGTGACACTTCCCATACATGAAAAGGGCCAAGCGTGCCTTCGGCGGTCTTGCCGCCGGCTTCCGGGATCGGCGCCCCAGAGTAGTTGATGCCGTGAGTCGCCAGCGGCCAGCCGTAATTCTTGCTGCGTTCGATGATATTCAGCTCATCGCCGCCCCTGGGGCCGTGCTCGTTCTCCCACAACGTACCGTTCCAGGGATTGAGCGCCGCCCCTTGGGGGTTGCGAACGCCGTAGGACCAGATCTCGGGGCGTACGTTTGCCTGACCGACAAACGGGTTATCGTCCGGCACCTTGCCGTCGGGGTAGATGCGCACGATCTTGCCCTGGAGCTTATCCAGGTCCTGGGCCGTGGGACGCTCGTTGTTTTCCCCCAGGGTGATGAACAGATAGCCGTCCCGGTCGAACACCAGGCGCGACCCAAAGTGGTTCCCGGTGGAAAGCTTGGGCTGCTGGCGGAAAATCACATTGAAATTCTTCAGGCTCTGCAGGTCTTCGGACAATTGCCCACGGCCCACGGCGGTGCCTGCCTTGCCGTCATCGCCGGCTTCGGCGTAAGACAGGTAGACCGTACGGTCCTGCTTGAAGTCCGGCGACAGCACGACGTCCAGCAAACCGCCCTGGCCTCTGGCCCAGACCTCAGGTACGCCGTTCAATGGTGCCGAGAGCTGGCCGTCAGGGCTGACCCGACGCAGGTTGCCCGCTCGCTCTGTCACCAACATGCCCTGTTGATCAGGCAGGAAAGCCACGGACCAGGGATGTTCGAGCCCCTTGACCACGGTGGTCACCTCCACCGTGCCCTCCTCGCTCTTGAGTTGCCGGCTTTGCGCGGCAGACGCCGGCGTGGCGAGAGTCAGTACAGCGCTGGCGCAGAATGCGGCCAGGAGTGTTTTACGCAACATGCACACTTCCTTCTGTGGTGTGAATAAAGACTGCCAGGGCTCGGTACTCAGCGAATGTCGTTTGAGGTGTCCCTCGGCGGTGGATTGGGCTTGATGGTAGGCCGTGGCGAGCCCGCAGGCTGACCGGAACGGGGATACCCGTTGCCGATACCGCCATTTTCCAGCGTGGGTGGCCGGGGAACGGGAACGGTCGGGTTGTTATGGATCATCGGCACGTTGGGCCGGGTGCCCTGCATGCTGTTGGGATTGGCCCGGCGGATCGGGCTGTTATAGGGATTGTTGTTACCTGGCAGGTTCTGGGCCAGGACCATGGCCCCGCAGTCGGGCGTTGCCGAGTGGGCGGCGGTGGTCAGCAACAGCGTCATGAGAGCGAGTAGCAGCCTGTTCATCGGAGCACCTCTTGGATTCAGGCATATCGAAAGCACGCTACGCCGCCGGTTCGCCGTTGTTAAGAAAATGTCCGTCCGAAGATGTAACCAAGCGTCTCGAAGGCAATGCGGGACGGGTCAACCGGCGCCCCATGGAAACTTTTGCGAAGGCCGCAAGGTCACCTGAATGACTCATTCATCGGCAAGGAAAACCCTCCATGGCACGGGCAATCTGGAAAGGCGCAATCAGCTTCGGACTGGTCCACATTCCTGTGGCGCTGGTGTCGGCCACGTCCTCCCAGGGAGTGGATTTTGACTGGCTGGACAAGCGCAGCATGGACCCGGTTGGCTATAAGCGAGTGAACAAGGTCACCGGCAAGGAAGTGACCAAGGAAAATATCGTCAAGGGTGTGCAATACCAGAAAGGCCAGTACGTTCTGCTGAGCGAAGAAGAGATTCGCTCCGCCCACCCCAAATCCACCCAGACCATCGATATTTTCTCTTTCGTCGACAGCGAAAAAATCCCCCTGCAAAACATCGACACGCCCTACTTCCTGGCGCCAGACAAACGCGGCGGCAAGGTCTACGCCCTGCTGCGCGAAACCCTGATCAAGACCAACAAGGTGGCGCTGGCCCATGTCGTGCTGCATACCCGCCAGCATCTGGCAGCGCTGATGCCGCTGGAGTCTGCGCTGGTGCTGGTGATGCTGCGCTGGCCCGCTGAAGTGCGCGAACTCGACATCCTGGAACTGGGCGATGAAGTCATCAAGCCAACCCTGGCCAAGGGGGAGCTGGAAATGGCCAAGCGGCTGGTGCAGGACATGAGCGCCGATTGGGAACCGCAAGAGTACCGGGACAGCTTCGAAGACAAGATCATGGAACTGGTGGAGAAAAAGGCCAAAGAAGGCCGCCTGGAGGCGGTGGAAACCGATCCGGGTGAAGAGCAACGCAAGAGCGCCGATGTCATCGACCTTACCGAGCTACTCAAGCGCAGCCTGGGCGGCAAGGGCAAGGCGCCAGACAAACCTGCCGGGAAAACCGCTGCAAAGCCCGCAAAGACCAGCAAATCCGCTCCCGCGAAAAAAGCCACCAAGGCCTCCCGGGGCTAATCCCCGAGCGCCAGCAATACAAGGGAATCCGTCATGGCCAAGGCCGAGAGTGAATACGCCCGTTTGTCCGGTGCCGAGCCGGAGCAGAAGCACAGCCGCAAGCGCACCCGGCAGAACCAGACCGGTAGCAGTGCCCTTCCCGAGCGCTTGTTGCCGCAACGCGCCACCCCCGTTGAGCAGCCCCCGGCCGGTGAATGGCGTTATGAAGTCCAGTTCGATGGCTATCGACTGATGGCCCGCATTGAAGCGGGTCAAGTGCGTTTGCTCAGCCGCAACCAGCAGGACTGGACCGATCGACTGCAATTGCACGCCAATGCGTTGTCTGAGCTGAATCTGGGTGACAGTTGGCTCGACGGCGGCCTCGTTAGGCTCGATGACGACGGCCACTCTGACTTTGCGGCCCTGCGACAATCGTTCGAGATTGGCCGCACGGTAGACCTGGTGTACGTCCTGTTTGATGCGCCTTTTTTAAATGGCGTCGATCTGCGCCAGGCGCCGGTTGAAAAACGCCGGGCAGCCCTCAAGAAGGCGCTGAAGAACAATGCCAGCAAGCGCCTGCGCTTCTCCGAGTCGTTTTCCGCCAACCAGCACGACATTTTTGAAAGTGCCAACGCCCTCGCACTCGATGGCGTGGTCGGCAAACGCCTGGGCAGCCCCTATGTGTCGCGCCGCAGCGCCGACTGGATCAAACTCAAGTGCCGTCTGCGCCAGCCGTTCGTGATCGTCGGCTTCACCCGCCCCAAAGGCCGGCGCAGTGGTTTCGGTGCACTGTTGCTGGCGGTCAACGGGCCCAAGGGATTGATGTATGCCGGTCGCGTCGGCACAGGGTTCGCACAAGCCCGGCTCAAACAACTGCACGAGCAACTCTGTAGCCTGGAGCGGGACGATTCGCCACTGGCCGCACCGGTCAGCAGCGCGCAAAGCCGCAGCGTTCATTGGGTAGAGCCAACCGAGGTCTGTGAAGTCGAGTTCGCTGATTGGACCCGCGACGGCCTGGTGCGCCAGGCGGTGTTCCTGGATCTGCAGAACGACATACCGGCAAGCAAGGTTGTGCGTCAGCAGCCAGTTCCGATAAAACCCCTGCCCGCCAAAACCACGCCTCGCGGCAAAGCCCGTAGCGCACAGGTCTCAGGGCTGGAGATTTCCCACCCTGAGCGCGTCATCGACAGTGTCAGCGGCGTGCAGAAAGTCGAACTGGCGCAGTACTACGAGGACATCGCTCCCTGGATTCTGCCGCACCTGAAGCAGCGCCCGGTTGCCCTGCTCAGGGCACCAGAGGGAATCGGTGAAGAGCAGTTCTTTCAGAAACACGCCGATCGCCTGGACATTCCCCACATCAAACAGCTGGATCCGCGACTGGATCCCGGGCATGCCGCGCTGATGGAAATCGACAGTGTGCAGTCGCTGGTCAGCGCGGCCCAAATGGGCACGGTGGAGCTGCACACATGGGCCGCCACGCATGATCGGATCGAGACGCCGGACCTGTTCGTTTTTGATCTGGACCCCGACCCGTCGCTGCCCTGGAGCGCGATGATCGAGGCGACTCGCCTGACCCTCTCGGTGCTCGACGAACTGGGTTTGCAGGCCTTCCTCAAAACTAGCGGAGGCAAAGGCATGCATATCATCGTGCCGCTGGCGCGCAGTGAAGGCTGGGACATTACCAAGGCTTTCGCCAAGGCCATCTCCCTGTTCATGACCCGGCAGATGCCGCAGCGGATCACCGCGACCATGGGGCCGAAGAACCGTGTCGGGAAGATATTTGTCGACTACCTGCGTAACGCCCGGGGCGCCAGCACCGTCAGCGCCTATTCCGTGCGCGCTCGGCCAGGTCTGCCGGTATCCGTGCCGATTGCCCGGGCCGAGCTTGACGGTCTGCGTAACGCCCAGCAGTGGGACATCTATACGGCCCTAGAACGGGCCAGAAACCTGGGCGCCGATCCTTGGGAGGGGTACAACCATCGCCAGCGAATCACGGCCAGGATGTGGGAGCAGCTGGATGCGCAAAAACCTGGGGAATGACGCAGGTACGGAGAGTCACCCGCTCATATCCAGATGAAGACCGCCAGCAGACCGCCGAAGAACGCCCACTTCTGCAAGTAATACAGCTTGCGGTTGCGCTTCTTCAGCGCCTTGCCTTGCAGGCGAATCCTGTAAAGCCTGGAAAACGCCCGGTTCAGGGCGCCGGTTTTGTCTCCGGCGTCATTGGGCGCTCCGGCGGCCGCCATCACGGTGCGGCTGAACCAGCGGTTGAAGGCACTGGCCCAGCGAAATCTCATGGGGCGTTCCACGTCGCAAAACAGAATGATGCGATTGTGTGGCGTGGTGTTCTGGGCGTAATGGATGAATGTCTCGTCGAATATCACCGCCTCGCCATCACGCCAATGGTAATGCTCACCATCGACATTGATGTAGCAGCCGGCATCGTTGGGCGTTTCCAGACCCAGGTGATACCGGTAGGACCCGGCATACGGGTCGCGATGACGAACCAGCTTGGAGCCCGGTGGCAGTTCGGCGAACATCGCCGCCTTGATTGAACCGATGCTCTGCACCAGTTCAGTGGTGCGCGGACACAGCTTCATGGCCGAGGGATGACTGTCGGCGTACCACTTCAGGTAGAAACGCTTCCAGCCGGTCTTGAAGAACGAATTGAAGCCCACATCGTCGTACTGGTTGGAGCGCTTGATCTCCCCCGCTCGCAGCAAATTCTGGCCTTCGGCGCGGATCTCCTGCCAATGGGCCTGCAACGGGCTCAGGTCGGGAAACTGCGCCGGGTTCAGGAAAGGCTTGTTGGGCAGTTTCGAGCACAGGTAAAGCAGGCAGTTGATCGGCGCGAGGAAGGACGAATGGTCGCTCAACTGGCGTCCGAGCTTGTGCCGAACGCGCCCGCGCAGGTGCACATAACCGATAGAGAGAAGATAGATCGCGGCAATGATGAGTTTCACAGTATCCGCACACATCAAAAGTGGACAGGCTGCCACTTCCCGCACAGCCGAACAGTGTGGGGAATGGCGTAAGTGAAACGGCAATTTAGCCACAACTCGTAACCAAAGGTTATCCCTGCGTTGTGAAAAATTGTCTTGCCTGGGTTACACCCTATCGTTAACGCGGCCAGATCAGTACAATTGCCGCCAAACATTACGCGCCCCCTTTTTGGCCGATACCGGATTCCGGCTTCGGCGTACGTCTATTTGGGTCAGGCGCTCCGTATGCTGCTGTCCTCTTATGCCGGATGGACCCTTGCGCTTGCGACCGCGATGCTCTTGCGCGGTCGGGACCTGCGCAAACAGGTACTGAACAGGTACTGCCGCACCCTTAGCTACTCTGAATGTTCCGCAGGATAAACCTTTGATCTCTACAGCTAACATCACGATGCAGTTCGGCGCCAAGCCACTGTTCGAAAACGTCTCTGTCAAGTTCGGCGCGGGTAACCGCTACGGTCTGATCGGCGCCAACGGTTGCGGCAAGTCGACCTTCATGAAGATCCTCGGCGGCGACCTCGAGCCGTCCGGCGGCCAGGTCATGCTCGAGCCGAACGTGCGCCTGGGTAAATTGCGCCAGGACCAGTTCGCCTACGAAGAATTCACCGTGATCGACACCGTGATCATGGGCCACGAAGAGTTGTGGAAGGTCAAGGCCGAGCGCGACCGCATCTATTCGCTGCCGGAAATGACCGAAGAAGACGGCATGGCCGTGGCCGAGCTGGAAACCGAATTCGCCGAAATGGACGGCTACACCGCCGAGTCCCGTGCCGGTGAACTGCTGCTGGGCCTGGGAATTGGCATCGAGCAGCATTTCGGCCCGATGAGCGAAGTGTCGCCCGGCTGGAAACTGCGGGTACTGCTGGCCCAGGCGTTGTTCTCCGACCCGGAAGTGCTGCTGCTGGACGAACCGACCAACCACCTGGATATCAACACCATCCGCTGGCTGGAAAACGTGCTGACCCAGCGTTCGAGCCTGATGATCATCATCTCCCACGACCGTCACTTCCTGAACAGTGTCTGCACCCACATGGCGGACCTGGACTACGGCGAGCTGCGCCTATTCCCGGGCAACTACGACGAGTACATGACCGTGGCGACCCAGTCCCGCGAGCAACTGCTGTCGGACAACGCCAAGAAGAAAGCGCAAATTTCCGAACTGCAATCGTTCGTCAGCCGCTTCTCGGCCAACGCCTCGAAGGCCAAGCAAGCCACCTCCCGTGCCAAGCAGATCGACAAGATCCAATTGGCCGAGGTCAAGCCATCGAGCCGTGTCAGCCCGTTCATTCGCTTCGAACAGACCAAGAAGCTGCACCGTCAGGCGGTCATTGTCGAAGGCATGGCCAAAGGGTTTGACGGCAAGCCGTTGTTCAAGGACTTCAGCTTCACCGTCGAAGCCGGCGAGCGCGTGGCGATCATTGGCCCGAACGGCATCGGCAAGACCACGTTGCTGCGCACCCTGGTCAATGAACTGGAGCCGGACGCCGGTACTGTGAAATGGACCGACGCCGCGGAACTGGGTTACTACGCCCAGGACCACGCCCACGACTTCGAAGACGACGTCAACCTGTTCGACTGGATGGGCCAGTGGACCCAGGGCGGCGAACAACTGGTTCGCGGCACCTTGGGCCGCATGCTGTTTTCCAACGACGAGATCCTCAAGTCGGTCAAAGTCATTTCCGGTGGTGAACAGGGTCGCATGCTGTTCGGCAAGCTGATCCTGCAAAAGCCGAACGTGCTGGTGATGGACGAACCGACCAACCACTTGGACATGGAATCCATCGAGGCGCTGAACCTGGCGCTGGAAAACTAATCTTCGTCAGCCACGACCGTGAGTTCGTATCGTCCCTGGCCACCCGCATCATCGAGTTGAGCGCCGATGGCGTGATCGACTTCAGCGGCACCTATGACGATTACCTGCGCAGCCAGGGTGTGCTGTTTTAAGAGCAGCGCTGAGTTGTAAGCTTCAAGCTGCAAGTGAAAAGCCCTGTCCGTTGTGACGGGGCTTTTTGTTTTCAAGGTAGAACAGCTTGTGGGAGCACAGCTTGCTTGCGATTTGGCCGTTTCAGTCGACTTGGTATTGGCCGACCTACCGTCATCGCGAGCAGGCTCGCTCCCACAAGGAACCGATGTTCTTCCAAGCCCTGCGGCCAGTGTGGGAGCGAGCCTGCTCGCGATAGCGTCGGCACTATCACCACCCGGGCAAACCGTTAGCCTGCTTTCTTTTATTCCCGCCGCGCGCCATGATGAGCCCCTCTTACCGCTGCCCGCGAACGAGCCTCATGCCAACACACCCATCCACCCCCAGTTCCCTGTCGATCACCTGGCAGATCATCTCCATCGTCTTCTATACCTTCATCGCCTTTCTCTGCATCGGCCTGCCGATTGCCGTGTTGCCGGGCTATGTCCACGAACAGTTGGGCTTCAGTGCCGTGGTGGCCGGGCTGACCATCGGCTCCCAATATCTGGCGACGCTGCTCAGTCGGCCCATGGCCGGGCGGCTGTCGGACAGTATCGGCACCAAGCGAGCGATCGTTTATGGGCTGTACGGGATCGTCCTCAGTGGTTTGCTGACGTTGCTTTCGACGCTGCTGCAAAGCTTTCCACTGCTGAGCCTGTTGATCCTGATCGCCGGGCGTTTGCTGCTCGGGGTGGCTCAGGGCCTGATTGGCGTGGGCACCATCAGTTGGTGCATGGGCCAGGTGGGGGTCGAACACACGGCCCGCTCGATCTCATGGAACGGCATCGCGTCTTATGGGGCCATTGCCATCGGCGCGCCGCTGGGAGTGGTAATGGTCAGTGAGCTGGGCTTTGTCAGCCTGGGGATCGCCTTGTCGCTGCTGGCCGGCGCGGCGCTGCTGTTGATACGCAACAAGCCATCGGTGCCGGTCATTCGAGGCGAGCGCTTGCCCTTTTGGGCGGTGTTCGGGCGTATTGCACCGTACGGGACGAGCCTGTGCCTGGCGTCGATCGGCTACGGTACGCTCACCACCTTCATCACGTTGTTTTATGTCAGTCGCGGCTGGACAGGGGCGGCCTGGTGCCTGACGGTGTTTGGCGTCTGTTTCATCCTGTCGCGTTTGTTGTTCATTTCCAGCATCGCCCGCTTCGGAGGCTTCAGGACGGCCATTGCCTGCATGTGTATAGAAACCCTGGGGCTGGTGTTGCTGTGGCTGGCGCCTTCTACCGCGTTCGCGCTGATTGGCGCGGGGCTGGCCGGTTTCGGGCTGTCGCTGGTGTATCCGGCGTTGGGTGTGGAGGCCATCAAGCAAGTACCGAATACCAGCCGTGGCGCAGGACTGAGCGCCTATGCGGTGTTCTTCGACCTGGCGCTGGCGATTGCCGGGCCCTTGATGGGCGCGGTGGCGTTGAATCTGGGGTATTCCTCGATCTTTTTCAGTGCCGCACTGCTGTCGATCATCGGACTGGGGCTGACTTTACTGCTGCGGCGCCGTACCGAAACAGCCGCTTATTGATCGACCTTGTGCAAACCCACCAGGCCGGTTCGCCCAGGCCTGGTGTTTTTTTGCGCGGTCTTTAAGCTGCGGCGAATTGCTCGCTGATCTGCAGCTTGGCTTCGCTTATGGCTTTGCTGCGCATTTCGTCACCGTAAGCCAGGCCCTCGGCGCGGACGAACTCGATGTCGGTAATGCCGAGGAAACCGAACATGACCTTCAGATAATCCTCATGCGCTACGCCGCTTGGCTGGCCGGCATGCAGGCCGCCAGAGGTGGAGACGATCACCAGTTTCTTGCCACCACACAGGCCTTCGGGGCCGGCTTCGGTGTAGCGGAAGGTTTGGCCGGCCACGGCGATACGGTCGATCCAGGCCTTGAGTTGAGTCGGAATGGTGAAGTTATACATCGGCGCTGCGATGACCACCGCGTCCGCCGCCAGGAATTCGGCCATGGTCGAGGCACTGAGATCAGTCTCGTGCTTCTGGGCAGCGTCGCGCAGTTCAGCGCTGGTGCCGGCGGCGATCAGGGTCTGGGCGGAAAAATGGCTGATGGCATCGGCCGCCAGGTCGCGGTAGGTCACCACGACGTCCGCTTCCGCAGCTTTCCAGGCCTCAACCACGTCACGGCTCAGTTGGCGGGACGCGGAATTGTCGCCCAGGATGCTCGAGTCGATGTGCAACAGTTTCATATGAGTGCTCTCCAAGTGAGGATCGCGACCAGGCGATCAATTGAGAACAATCCTATCGATGAAGCCAATAGCCGATAAGTCAGTATTAATGCGATAGTTCGTTCCACTGACAGGACAATAGAACTCGATATGCAAGACCTCAATGATCTGTACTACTTCGCCAAAGTGGTCGAAGCCGGTGGTTTCGCCGCGGCCGGACGCCTGTTGGGTATTCCCAAGTCGCGGCTGTCACGGCGTATCGCTGAACTGGAAGAGCGCCTTGGCGCCCGACTGCTGCAACGTACCACCCGCCAGTTGAAGCTCACGGCCGTTGGCGAGCGTTATCTGCGCCATTGCCAAGCCATGCTGCTGGAAGCCGAGATGGCCGATGAAGCCGTGGCGAGCATGTCCACTGAGCCGCGCGGGCGCCTGCGGGTTTCCAGTCCGGTGGGCTTGGCTCACCAGATGCTGGGCGGGGTGATCGCCAGTTTCCTGGAAAAATTCCCTCAAGTGCAGCTGGAAATGATGCTGGTCAATCGGCGGGTTGACCTGGTCAGCGAAGGCATCGACGTGGCATTGCGCGTGCGCGATCTGGGGGACGAAGACCCGCTGTTGATGACGCGACGGCTGCGTCAGGCGCGGCTGATCATGGTCGCCAGCCCGGCGTTCGTCGCAGGACGGCAGATCAATACCCCGGAGGATCTCAAGAAACTGCCGATACTCGGGGCGCTGGATGCCGATCGCCTGGTCCACCTGCGTCTGCTCAAGGCCAACGCAGAGCCCGTCGAACTGGCCCTGGAAGCCCGGCTAGGCATCGACGACTTCATTGTGCGCCGCGCCTGCGCCCTCGCCGGCCTGGGTTTCACCTTGTTGCCGAGCATGTATTGCGAGGAGGAACTGCAGGACGGCACACTGGTGGAATTGTTGCCCGAGTGGTCGCTGCCGGACGGCTGGCTGCAGGCAGTCTACCCGCATCGACGCGGCATGCTGCCGGCGGTACGCGCGTGGATCGACCACTTGGTAGAAGCATTCGATGGCTGTGGAGATAGAAAAATATGAGCTTGAGCGAAGAGGATGTCGCACAGTTCTGCCTGGGTTTGCCGGGCGCCAGGGAGGACTACAAATGGGGCGGCGTGCGGGTATTTTCCATTGCAGGCAACAAGATGTTCGCCCTGCAGAACCTGCGGGGCGAATCACTGGCGTTCAAGGTGGACAAGGATCTGTTCCTGGGGCATTGCGACCGCCCGGGGATCCACCCGGCGCCCTATCTGGCGCGGGCTCAGTGGGTCATCATGCAGACGCCCTATCCGCTGGGTGCCGATGAACTGCGTGGCCTGCTGCAGCGCTCCCACCAACTGGTGGTGAGCAAGCTGCCCAAGCGCACCCAGGTGGGTTTGCTGCTGTCGTGAAGCTCAGAAAAGCATCAGCAGATGACTGCCCAGGAATAACTGGTCGATCCAGAACACCTGATGCAGCAACACGATGAACCAGAACACCACCTGAAACGACACCTTGCGAGTCTTGTGGCGAAACACTTGCTGAGCCAACAACGCCCCGGGCCAGCCCCCGGCCAGCTCCACGGCGTGCAATACGTTTTCCGGGGTGCGCCAGGCGTCAGCACGGGCCTTGCGCTTGTCGCTCCAGTACAACAGAAACGCCACCACGCTGACGAGCCCGTAGGCCGTCAACGGCACCCAGGAAACCGCGCGCAACCCGAGCAAAAGTGACCCGAGCAGCGGCAAGGCGCACACCAGCGCAAATACCACGAGCTTGAGCCGCAAACTCTGCACGGCTGGGCCCGGCTCACGGCCTGGACGGCTCATGGCTGGGCCGCCGTCCAGTCCACCCAACCGAATTGCCAGGTGGCCAGGATCAACAGGCCGAAAGCGATCCGGTACCAGGCAAATACGGCGTAACTGTGGCTGGCGATGAACAGCAACAAGCCCCTGACCGCGATCATGGCGAAAATGAACGCCGTGACGAAGCCGATGGCGAACACCGGAAAATCCGCCGGCACAAACAGCTCGCGATATTTATAGCCGGAGTAGACCGCCGCGCCGACCATGGTTGGCATCGCCAGGAAGAATGAAAACTCGGTCGCGGTCTTGCGCGACAGCCCGAACAGCAAGCCACCGATGATGGTCGAACCTGAGCGGGAGGTGCCGGGAATCATCGCAAGGCACTGGGCGAAGCCGACTTTCAGTGCATCCTTCCAGGTGATGTCGTCTACCGTTTCGGCGTGCACTGTGTGCTGGCGCTTCTCGGCCCAGAGCATCACGAAACCGCCCAGCACCAACGCCATGGCCACCGTGATCGGGTTGAACAGGTATTCATGGATCAGGTCTGCAAACAACACGCCCAATACCACAGCGGGCATGAAGGCAATCAGCAGGTTGGCCGTAAACCGACGAGCGCTGGGCTGGGTGCGCAAACCCAGTACCACGTCGAAGATCTTGCGCCGAAACTCCCACACCACCGCGAGGATCGCCCCGAGCTGGATGATGATGTTGAACGCCATCGCGCGCTCGCCGCCGAACTCGAGCAAGTCCGCGACAATGATCTGGTGCCCCGTACTGGAGATCGGCAGGAACTCCGTCAAGCCTTCTACCACGCCAAGAATCAGTGCCTGAAAGGCGGTCCACAAATCCATTCATCCCCCAAAAGACTATGCTTGCGCACGTCTCATCAAAATTTAAGCGTTATGCAGGTGTAAACAGCAGGCGCACGGTGACTGCGATTTCTCAAAAAAACCAATGAAAAAACCGGAACAGGCTCAGGTTTTGCGCCGCGGGGCCGAAATCCTATCAGACAAGCCCTGATAACGCTGCCGCGTTATGACTCAGGACACAAAGGCATACCCGCCTGACGCCAGACTCAGGCGGTCGCAGATGACAAGAATAAAAAACCGGAGTGACAGCGTATGAATAGCTTGCGCAGTGTGTCGATCAGCCGACGCTTGTGGCTCATCTTGGTCGTGTCCATCGTGATGTTGTTCACGTTAGGCGCGTTCATGCTTAAGCAGATCCACACCGACCTGTATCAGGCCAAGGTGCAGAAAACCCAGCATGTGGTCCAGACTGCCAGCGGCGTGCTGAGCTACTACCATGGTCTGGAAACGGCTGGCACCCTGACTCGCGAGGTTGCGCAGAAGCAGGCCCTTAGCGCGGTGCGCGGCTTGCGCTATGACCAGAGTGATTACTTCTGGATCAATGACCTGACGCCTGTGATGGTCATGCACCCGACCAACCCGAAACTCGAAGGTCAGAACCTCTCGGCGATTCGCGACCCAAATGGTTTTGCGCTGTTCAACGAGATGGTCGCCATTGCCAAGGCCAAGGGCGCCGGGATGGTGGATTACCTCTGGCCGAAACCGGGCGCCGAGGCGCCGGTGGCGAAAACCTCTTACGTCAAACTGTTCGAGCCGTGGGGCTGGATCATCGGTTCAGGCGTGTATGTGGATGACGTGGAGGCCGAATTCCGCTCTCAAGTGATCAAGGCTTCGCTGATCGGCCTGGCGATCACCCTGCTCATGGGCCTGCTCCTGACCCTGATCGTGCGCAGCATCGTTCGGCCGCTGCAGGAAACGGTCAATGCCATGGCCAACATTGCCAGCGGTGAAAGCGACCTGACCCGCACCCTCGACACCCACGGCCAGGATGAAGTGACGCAACTGGCCCGGCATTTCAATGCCTTTACCGCCAAACTGCGCGAAGTAGTCAGCCAGTTGCAGGACTCGGCCAGGGCCCTGGGGCAATCGTCCAACGACCTGGGTAACGACGCCGCCCAAGCCCAGGAGCGCAGCCAGCAACAATCGCAACAGATGGAACTGGTGGCGACCGCGATCAACGAAGTGACCTACGGCGTGCAAGACGTCGCCAAGAACGCCGAACACGCCGCCAGCGAAATGCGCGACGCCGAATCCCAGGCCCAGCAGGGCCAGGTGAATATCGATGGCAGCTTGCAGCAGATTGACCGACTGTCCCAGACCATTGATCAGGCGGTCGAAGTGATTCGCACCCTGGCCAGCGAAAGCACCCAGATCGGCAGTGTGCTGGAGGTGATCCGCTCCATTGCCGAGCAGACCAACCTGCTGGCCCTCAACGCCGCGATCGAAGCGGCCCGCGCCGGTGAACAAGGTCGAGGCTTTGCCGTGGTGGCTGACGAAGTGCGGTTGCTGGCCCAGCGCACGCAGAAGTCCACCGCCGAGATCCAGGCGATGATCGAACGCTTGCAGAACCACTCCGAAGCGGCGGTGAAAGTCATCAGCGACAGCAGCCGTGCTTCGCAATTGACCATTGAACAAGCCGGGCTGGCAGGCGCCAGCCTCAACGCCATCGGCCAGGCCCTGCGCAATCTCAACAGCCTGAACGCCTCCATCGCCAGCGCCACGCTGCAACAGGCCCATGTGGTGGAAGACATCAACCAGAACGTGACCCAGGCCGCCGGCCTCTCCCACAGCACCGCCCTGGCGGCTGAACAATCGAGCCTGGCGAGTACCCGTCTCAAGTCGCTGAGTGAGCAATTGAACGGGTTGCTGAAGCAGTTCAGGGTCTAGCTGATCGATACTCGCTGGGCGTCTGGTGCATCTCGATGCGAAAGTGCCGATTGAAGTTGGACAGGTTGTTGTAACCCACCTCAAAACAGATATCGGTCACCGGCATTTCACTGTGCAACAGCAACCGGCAGGCTCGCTGGACTCGGAGCTTGCGCATCAGATCAATGAAACCGTGTCCGGTGATGCGTTTGAAGAAACGCGAAAAACCGGGCTCGCTCATGCCCAGTTGCCGAGCAATCACCGACAGGCGCAGGTCACCCGTGAGTTCAGTCTGCAGGTACTCAAAGGCCTTGTGGATGCGTTCGGAACTGCGGGCATCCAGACTGGGTGCATAACAAGGGCTGGCCAGGCACTGGGCCTGCTCCTGCGGGGCGAGATTGAGTGTGTTGAGCAGTTGGAGAAACAATGCCAGTCGCCCGAGTCCCTGGGCCGGGCCGATGCTCTCCAACAGCCTTGCGGCGTTCACCGCGGTGTCGCCGCGGAAGACCAGACCTCGTCGTGCCCTTTCGAACAGCGGCTGTAAATCCCCGAGTTCAGGTAGCGTCCGGCGCAGGCTCAACAGCGTTGCGCCATCGAATTGCAGCACCACGTCCCTTCCAGCCAAGTACTCGCCCGGGGCCAGGTCGCCCATCCAGTCGTGGGGCAAGCCTGGGCCGATCATCGCCACGTGGCCGGGGCCGAATGGACCAATATAATCGCCCGCCAGCAATTTACCGCTGCCCCGACGAATGAGATGGATCTCGAATTCGGGATGGTGGTTCCAGCGCGCCAGCGGATACGGATAGTCGTGCTCATACCAGCGAAAACTGTGCTCGGGCTCAGGCAGGATGACTTCAAGTTCGGCGGGTGGCTGCTCGAACAGGGGCGTTGAGTGATCAGGCATGTCGCGCGTCTCTATCGCTGTAGGCAGCACCTTACGCCCGGCGCGCACCGGTTCACCAGCCCTGACCTGATCGTCCACCGATACTTTTTTAACCCGGCCAAGGGACACGTCACGGCGTTAAAAAAGTACCAGCCGATGATCCCTCCCGCGTTTGTCCGGCGCCAATGGCGCTGCTGTAATCGGCACGTCATTGATGGTGAGACGCGCTCCCCTGCTGTTTATTTTGTCATTCGAGACAGGACAACCCATGAAACGACTGGAAGGAAAAAGCGCGCTGGTCACCGGTGCTGCCCGTGGTATTGGCAGGACGTTCGCCCAGGCCTATATCAACGAAGGGGCTACTGTGGCGATTGCCGATATCGATCTTGGAAGCGCCCAAGCCACCGCCGCCGAACTGGGCGACAGCGCCTACGCGGTCAAAATGGACGTCACTGAACAAGCTTCGATTGACCAGGCCATCGAGGCGGTCGTGGCCCGGACGGGCAAGCTCGATATCCTCGTCAATAACGCAGCGCTTTTCGACCTGGCGCCTATCGTGGAGATTACGCGCCAAAGCTACGAACGGCTGTTTTGCATCAATGTCGCCGGCACACTCTTCACGCTGCAGGCCGCCGCCCGGCAGATGATCCGCCAGGGGCATGGCGGCAAAATCATCAACATGGCCAGCCAGGCCGGCCGGCGTGGAGAAGCCCTGGTGGCGGTGTATTGCGCCACCAAGGCTGCGGTGATCAGCCTGACCCAGTCGGCCGGCCTTGATTTGATCAAGCATCGAATCAACGTCAACGCCATTGCCCCTGGTGTGGTGGAGGGTGAGCACTGGGATGGCGTGGATGCGCTGTTCGCCCATCATGAAAACCTGCCCCTGGGAGAGAAAAAGCGTCAGGTCGGTGCGCAAGTGCCCTATGGCCGGATGGGCACCGCGCAGGACCTGGTGGGGATGGCGATATTCCTGGCCTCTGCGGAGAGCGAATATGTGGTAGCACAGACTTATAACGTCGATGGCGGGAACTGGATGAGCTGATAATTCGCAAGTTTTGCCCTTGAATCGACGGAGATGGACTTATTTGCCTGAAAATTGATCCCACTACTTGAGGATTGTCCCAAACGGTACCCAACGGTGCCGTTGCAAGGGATTTCAAGAGAGCGTGAATACCGTTGCCCCAGCCGGGCAAAAATTGCGCATCATAGGCGCCGTCCGCTCAAGGGAGATTTACATGCGTGCCATTTCATCCGTCATGCGTCTCATCGGGCTGTCGCTGGGGCTGGCCTTCGCCACCAGTGTCCTGGCCACCGAAGAGACGCAACTGGTCGAGTCCATCAACCTATACCGCAGTCAGTCCCAGAGTTGTGCGGATCAGGCCTCTCTGGAGCTACCGCCGCTGGCCATGGATTCGCGGCTGATCCTGTCAGCCAACGGCATTGGTGACCTGCAGCAGGCGTTGGCCCGCACGGCCTATCCGATGGTCAACGTACAGGCCATCAGCCTGTCCGGGCCGCGGGACGCGCAAGCCGCGATGAAGGCCGTGCAGGAAAGCTTCTGCCAAGTGGTGCTGGACCCGCAGTTTGTCGACATCGGTGTCAGTCGCCTGGATCGCGAATGGCGCATCGTGTTGGCGCGCCCGCTGTTGTCGGCGCGCCTGGGGGACTGGCAAGCCGAAGGTCAGAAGCTACTGAAGCTGATCAACAGTGCGCGTGCCCAACCGCGCCGCTGCGGCACCGAAGCCTTCACGGCGACGACGCCGCTGGCCTGGAACGCTACGTTGGCCCTGGCCGCCGTGAACCACACTCGGGCCATGGCCAACAACAACTTCTTTGACCACAAGGATCGCGACAGCCGCATGCCGGGCGACCGCGCCGAGTTGGCCGGTTACCTCGGCCAATTGATCGGTGAGAACATCGCCGCCGGACAGGATACGGCCCTCAAAGTGGTGGACGGCTGGCTGGCAAGCCCCGGTCATTGCGCCAATCTGATGAACCCGCAGTTCAAAGAACTGGGCGCCGGCTATGCGGTGGACCCGAAGAGCGATGCAGGGATTTATTGGACAGCGATGTTTGGCACCCAATAGCGTTTGATCAGATCGCCTGGCACTGACGGCAATCCCGCTATCGCGAGCAGGCTCGCTCCCACAAGGGTTCTACACACTGTGGGAGCGAGCCTGCTCGCGATGACCATGGAACTGTCATTGCTGACGCAGCGTCTGCCGCAAATGCTGCATGAACTGGCTCAACGACGGCGACTGGGCCACTGGCTTGCGTTGCAACAGGCCGATCGAACGTTTTCCGGGCTGGTCGATGGCAATCACTGCGCATTGCTCGCCAATATTGAACACCGCCGTGCAACTGGCCGGCAGCAGGGAAAACCCCAACCCTTCGCGTACAAGCGCGGTTGCGGTACTCATGTGCGCCACCTCCCAGGCAGGCTCAGGCTCGACATTCAGGTAGCGCAACGCTGCGTCGGCCAAGGGCCGGATGCTCGTGTCGGGAGTCAGGGCAATGTAGGGCCTGCGTTTCCAGTCGTCCAGACTGTCGCGCTGATGATCCTTGTGGGTCAGCAACACCAGATTGTCATCCAACAGGCGCACGAAGCTCAGCCCGGACAGGTCGTCGGGTAACGAGGTAATGCCCGCGTCCACCTCACCGCGCTGCACCCACCCCATGATCTCCCCGGCCCGACCATCCAGTACGCTCACCCTTACACCCGGGTGTTTGCGCTGGAACGAAGCGATGACCACAGGCAGGAACGAAGCGGCGGCCGTGGGCAGTGCCGCAAGCCGGAGCGAGCCACGACTCAGGCTGAGGGTGTCGCGGGCGTCCCGTACGGCATCGTCCATGTCCCTGAGCATGCGCCTGGCCTGGGGCAGAAAGTGTTCGCCGGCCAGCGTCAGCTCGACACTGCGGGTGTTACGCGCCAGCAACTGCAGACCCATGGTCTCCTCCAGTTTGCGGATGCTGTAGCTCAGCGCTGGCTGGGACAGGTGAAGCTGTTCAGCAGTGCGCGTGAAGCTTGAGGTTTCAGCGATCAGGATAAAGGCACGAAGCTGTCGGAAAGAAACGTTCATGGCCGCACTTATAAAGATAATGGATCAATTGATTCTACCTTTAAAATTCACAGAACAATCCATGGCCGCCACTATGGGCCATCCCATCAGTGGAAACGGACATGACAAAAACAATTCTCGTCGGATGCGGCGCCGGTTTTGCCAATGATCGCCCGGACGCCGCCTTGCGCCTGGCCCAGGACCTGGCGCAACGAAACGGCCAGCGCTACATCATGCTGGAGTTGCTGGCCGAACGGACGCTGGCCGAAGCGCAACTGCGCAGGGGCCTCGATCCTCAAGCCGGATACGCCTCTCGCCTGTTCGATTTCCTCGAGCCGATGCTGGATGTGTGTATCGACGCCGGCATCCCCATCATTACCAATGGGGGGGCAGCCAATCCCAGAGCCGCCGCGCAGCGCCTGCGAGCAACACTGGCAGGACGCTATCCGAGTTTGAAAATTGCCTGCGTACTGGGCGATGACCTGCTGGAAGAATCCACACCGCGCTTCAAGCAATGGCTGCCCGTGGCCCCGGCAGACGTGGTTTCGGTCAACGTCTACACCGGTGCCGACGGCATTCATACGGCGCTGCAAGAAGGTGCCGGTATCGTGCTGTGCGGGCGAGTGGCCGACCCTTCGCTGGCGGTGGGCGCGATTCGCCATGGGCTGGGCTGGGCCGCCGACGATTGGCAGAAAATGGCCATCGCCACCGCGACTGGGCATTTGCTGGAGTGCTGCACCCAGGTCACCGGCGGGTACTTTGCCCACCCTGGGATCAAAGAGATCCCGGCCCCGGCGAACCTCGGTTGCCCCATTGCCGAAATCCATGAGGATGGGCGTTTGATCATCGGCAAAACCCAGGGCTGCGGGGGCCGCGTCAGCGAGCAAACGGTCAAGGAACAATTGCTTTACGAGGTGCATGATCCGCGCCGCTACCTGACCCCGGACGTGGTGCTGGACCTGGGGAAGGCCCGCGTCCGGGACCTGGGTGAAGACCGCGTTGAGATCAGCGGCCTGCTGGGCCATCCGCGCCCCGATACGCTCAAGGGCCTGGCCGGTGTGCGTGGGCTCTGGTTCGGCGAAGCAGAAATTTCCTATGCCGGCCCCGGTGCCGTGGCCCGTGCCGCCCTGGCCCGGGAAATTCTGCTGCAACGTTTTGACCGATTAGCGCCAGGCGTACAGCCCTGGATCGATTTGTCGGGTGTCGCCAGTCTGTTCAATGACCACGGTGGCCGCTATCTGCAACAACGACTGGCCCTGGCGCCGGCCCTTGATGATGTGCGTGTGCGCGTCGGCCTGACCCATACCGACCAGGCAATGGTTCAGACGCTGTTGGCCGAGGTGGAATCGCTCTACACCAACGGCCCGGCCGGCGGTGGCGGCGTGCGCCGGCACCTCGCTGAAGCCGTCACCACCCGCAGCTTCCTGCTGCCGCGTAGCGAAATCCACACGACCCTGGAGTGGTACTGATGAACCTGGTCACCCTCGCCGACTTCGCCCACGCTCGTGCCGGAGACAAAGGCAATATCCTCAGCATTGCGGTATTCCCCCTCGATCCGGCGCACTACCCATGGTTGCTGCGCGAACTGACCTGCGAACGAGTCGCCGAACAATTCGCCACGCGCCGGCCTGCCAAGGTGCATCGCTATGAACTGCCGAACCTGCATGCGCTGAATTTCGTCCTCGAAGACGCCCTGGAAGGCGGCGTAAACCTCAGTTGCGGCCTGGACCGCCACGGCAAGAGTTTGAGTTATCTGCTGCTGTCCCTGCGCCTGCCCCAACCACAGGGCTGAAGGACTCACGCGCCCGTACCGTCGACAACAATAAAAAGAGAGGCTGCACCATGATTACAACGTTGGGTTTTTTGATGATGCTGGTCATCATCGGGCTGATATTGCTGCGCAGGATCAGCCCCGTCGTCGCCTTCACCACCCTCCCCGTCGCCGCTTGCCTGCTGGCCGGTTTCAACCCCGGACAGATCGGCGAGTTCATCAAGGCCGGGCTGATCACCGTGGCGCCCACCGCCGCGCTGTTTCTGTTTGCCATTCTGTTCTTCGGGATCATGCGTGATCGCGGGCTGTTCGACCCGCTGGTCAACCTGCTGATCCGCAGTACCGGTGGCAAGCCGCTGGCTGTGGCGCTGGTCACGGTGCTGGTGACGTCAGTGGTGCATCTGGACGGGGTGGGCGCCGCGACATTTTTACTGACCATTCCGGCGCTGTTGCCGTTGTACAAGCGCCTGAACATGAGCCCGGCCATGCTGTTGTGCCTAGTGGGCACCACCGCCGGGGTCATCAACATGGTGCCTTGGGGTGGCACCACCGCTCGGGCTGCCGCAGTTTCCGGGCTGGACGCCACGGAGCTTTGGCTAGGTTTACTGCCGGTGCAGTTGGTGGGGCTGGTCTGCATGTTGCTGGTGGCCACCGTGCTGGGCTCGCGAGCCCAGCGTCGCCGGCCAATGTCACTGGGAGCGGCCGCCAGCGTCGATCTGGACAGTCTGTCCACCGAAGGTCGCGAGTTCGGCCTCTCGCCCCGCAACCTGCGGTACTGGCTGAACGTGGCCCTGACCGGCGCGATCCTGGCTTGCCTGTTCACCGGTATCTTTCCGCTCTATGCCTGTTTCATGGTGGGATTGGGCATTGCCCTGCCGCTGAACTTCCCTTCCCTGGATACCCAGGCCGAACGTCTCAAGGCCCACGCATCCGATGCCCTGCAAATGGTGCTGGTGATGATGGCCGCCGCCGTGTTGCTGGGGGTGCTGTCCGGGGCAAAAATGTCCGACGGCATGGCCTTGGCGCTGATCGACTTTCTGCCTGGCGGATCCGCTCAGTACCTGCATGTGATCGTCGGATTCTTTGGCGTTCCCCTGGGGATGATCTTTTCGCCGGACGCCTACTACTTTGCCCTGTTGCCGGTGATCAGGGATGTGGCCGCCGCCGCGGGCGTTCCCCTGGAAGCGGTGGCCCGGGCCATGCTGATCGGTGAAAACACCGGTTTCTCCATCAGCCCGGTGGTGCCCAGCGTGTATCTGGCCCTGGCGTTGTCCGGCGTCGAGTTGCGCAAACACATGGCCTACACCTTTTTCTGGGCCTGGGGCGTCAGCCTGGTGATGCTCGCCTTCGCCGTGGCGACCGGGGCGGTACAGGTTTAGGGTTCAGCGCGGGGATCGGGTTTTCAGTGTGCGCCGAAGATCAACGATCGGTGCACGCCCGATCCCGCCCGCACACCATCGCCCACCGACAGTGCCACCGAGCCGAACGGCATGGCCGCATCACCACAGGCAAACACTCCCGGCACGCTGGTTTCGCGGGTCATGTCAGTCTGGATGAAGGCACCGAGCGGGCCGTCCTCGAACTCACACCCCAGAGATGCGGCCAACGAGCTGCCCACGCGGGTACGGGGCAAGACGAACAGACCATCGATGGCAACCACACGCCCCCCTTCCAGGACCACATTCGCCCGTTCGCCGTCAATGCGTTCGACCGGTTCGGCTACCAGCGTCACCCCACGTAGTTCCAGGCTGGCCCGCTGCTCCGGGTCGGGCTCGAATACACCATTGGTGAAGAACGTCGTCGGCCCCCAGTCGGGAAGCATCAAGGCGTGGTGCAGCGACATTGGCGACGTCGCCAGCACGCCTATCGGCCCTTGGTCCAACTCATAGCCGTGGCAGTAAGGACAGTGGAAAACGCTTTTGCCCCAGCGCTCAGCCAGGCCTTGCACCGCCGGCAAATCATCGACCACTCCGGTGGCCAGCAGCAGGCGTTGGGCTTGGAAATGTTGCCCACGGGCGGTTTCCAGGGTGAAGCCGCCCTCCTCCTTGCGCGCCTGGACCACGGTGTCCGACACCCACTCCACCGTCGGATAAGCCATGAGCTGGGCGCGGGCATCCTCGGCGATGTCAGCGGGTGCGCGGCCATCCTGGCCAAGAAACCCGTGGGAAGTCGCGGCGAACCGGTTACGGCGTTGCCCCCCATCGATCACCAGCACCTTTCGCCGGGCCCGTGCCAGTTGAAGTCCTGCCGACATACCCGCGTAGCTGCCGCCTGTAATGATGACGTCGTAGCCCATGATCTTTCTCCAAGGGTGGTTTTCGAAGGACCGCTAAAGTCTCGACACATCGTAAGTTCCTTGAAAAGCGCCTGTCAACGATCTCGTAACTTTTGCAATTACAGGCGATACTCCACCCCGTCTCAACCACAGAACAACGCCGTTACCATGAGAAACGACACGCGCCTGTCCCGCATGCTTCATGTACTCATCCACATGGACCGTCACCAGCAATCCGCCACCTCCGACACCATCGCGCAGATGCTCGGCACCAACCCAGTGGTGGTGCGCCGGACCATGGCGCTGCTCAAGGAACAGGGCTATGTCACGTCAGAGAAAGGCCATCGCGGCGGCTGGACGTTGAGCAAATCCCTGGCAGAGATGACCCTGCTCGACATCCATCAGGCCTTGGGTAGCACGTCGATTTTTGCCATCGGCCTGTCCACCGATCACCCGCAGTGCCTGGTGGAACAAGCGGTGAATGCGGCGCTGACGGATGCGTTCGATGAGGCTCAGGCGTTGCTGCTCAAGCGTTTGGGCAGCATCACTCTGGCGCAGTTGGCGGAGGATTTTGATCAGCGTTTTAGGGAGGGGCACGGCTGAGTGGTGGGAAGCGGGCCTGATCAGGCATCGAGATCGGCATTCCATCGACGCTGGATGTTCCGTGCTTGGAACCGGCCCGCTTCACTTTATTGAGACATCGCCGCCTTCAACGACGACAGGCGTTCACCGCAGGCACCCGGCCACGCCACGGCTGGGCGCGTTCCAATTGCGCGGCCAGGGCCAGCAGGGTGCTTTCTTCGCCAAAGCGACCGGCGAAGTGCGCGCCCATCGGCAGGCCGTTGCTGCTCCAGGACAACGGCACGGACATCGCCGGCTGACCGCTGGCATTGAACAGCGCGGTGAATGGCGAGTAGCTGTGGTAACGCTCCAGCAGTTGATCGAGGCTCATGCACACGTCCTCAACGTCCAGCTCGCCAATCGGTACCGGTTCACGGGTCAGGACCGGGGTGAGGATCAGGTCGTAATCGTGCATGAACGTCGCCAGTTGCCGGCCCAGGGTATGAATCCACTCCACTGCAGCCGCGTACTGGGCGCCGCTGACGTTGCCCTTGTCCCGCAGGATGATCCGGGTGCGCACCTCCAGCTCCTCGGCCTGTACCGCGAACCAGCGCATCTGGCCCAGCAGGTCAACGTAGTGGCGAGTGCTTGCGCCGATGATGGTGAAGACCTGATCGAGAAACTCCGGTAATACCACCGGCAGGTTTACCGGTTCGACACGGTGGCCGAGGGACTCACACAACCGCGCCGCCTCGCCTACGGCCTGCCGGCTCTGTGGCGATGTTGGCCAGGGACCGAGTTGCTCCACCAGGGCAATGCGCAACGGTTGCGGATCGCGCTGCAACGCCGTCACATAGGGCAACGTCTGGACCGGCGCGGCATAGGGCGCTCCCAGGTCCATTCCGGCGGTGGCGTCCAACAGTGCGGCGCTGTCGCGCACCGACAAGGTGATCGCATGGGGCGTGCCCATCCCCGCCCACCCCTCGCCGATCATCGGCCCGGACGGCAGCAGGCCGCGGCTTGGCTTGAACCCGAAGACGCCACAGCAAGAGGCCGGCACGCGCAACGACCCGCCGCCATCGTTGCCGTGGGCGAACGGCACGACCCGGGCCGCCACCAGCGCTGCCGCGCCACCGCTGGAACCACCGGCGCTATGCCGGGTGCTCCAAGGGTTTCGGGTGGCGCCAAACCGTGAAGATTCGGTGGAGTACGACGTGCCAAACTCCGGTGAAGTGCTGGTGCCCATTACCTGACAGCCCGCACGGCGCAAGCGGGTGACGACTTCGGATTCGAAATCCGCGCGAAAATCGCCCAATGAGCGTGAACCGTTGGTCATTGCCGCCCCCGCAACGGGCGAAAACAGGTCCTTGATCAACGTCGGCACGCCCGCCAACAGACCTTGCCCGACCTCAGGCGTGTCGGCCGCTTCCCGCGCCGAATCGTATAACCGCTCGGCCACCGCGTTGAGCTGCGGTTCGACCCGTTCAAGACGTTCGATGGCCGCCTCCAGCAGTTCGCCGGGGCGGATCTCGCCGCGCCTGACCCACTCGGCCAGTGCGCTGGCGTCTTCGTTGTCCATCAAGTGGTGGATGTCTTGCATGCCCATGCTTCAGATTCCTTGTTTCATGACGATTGACGGGAGCCGAGAGTGGTCGCCTGACCATGGCCTCGAGTACGCAGACCGACAGCGATCCACAGCAGCGCGGCGACAAAACTGGCGACTGCCAGCCATTGGATCGACTGGCGCAGATCGCTGGCGAAGGCGCCCACAGAGGCCACCACCAGTGGACTGACGAACTGGCCGATATACAGAAACGAGGTGAACCCACCCAGGCCACGGCCGCGGGTGCTGGCGGTCAAGGCATTCATCACGGGAGCCATCACGTTGGGCACCAGCAATCCGGAACCCAGGCCCTGAATGAAGACCGCCACCAGCACGGCGTTGTAGCTCTGGGCGCGCATCAGCAGCCAGAGCCCAAGCCCTATCAGACTCAGCAACAGCGCGTTGCAACCGGCGATCCCGAAGCGACGGCGCAGCAAGGGCCACATCAACGAACCGCCCAGGGTCGCCAGCAGACTCAAGCCTGCCGCCATGCCGATCAGCGTGCTGGAGGTGATGCCCAGGCTGACCAACAGCGTCGGCGCCTGGATCGGCACGACGAAGGTCAGCACCATGCCGCCCAGAATCATCAGGTAACCGATCACCAGCGACCGTACCGCGACCTTGGCCGGACCCGATTCGTCCGTTTGCTGCTCGGCCCTTGGCCGCTTGGCCATCGACGGCTCCCACAGCACCTTCATCATGGCGGGCACCAGCAACAATGGCAGCAGGTACAAAAGGAACGGCGAGCGCCACGAATGCTCCCCGAGCGCCCCACCCACCACAAAAAACAGCGCTCCCACCAGGCCGATGGTCACCACTTGCCGGTTGACGTAGCGCAAGCGCTCTTCGCCGTGCCAGTAGTCAGCAATGAGGGCCGCGCAACAGGTCATCACCGCCGCCTCGGCGCAGCCGAACAGCAGCCGGGTGCCGACAATCGCCGGCAGGTTATCGAGCACCGCCGGCAGCGCGCCGAGCAGTGCGTAGAGCAACGTGGCAATCACCAGCAGCGCCTTGCGCCCGACCCGGTCCGCCAGCCAACCGGCCAACGGCGCGCACAGGGCAATCGTCAGGGCCGGCCCGGTGATCGCCAGCGGCACCAGCAGATCGGCCCGCGGCTCCATGGGACCGAATTCGGCGCCCAAACGGGGCAAGATGGGGGCGACCATCACTGAGCCCATGATGGTCAGGCTGCTGCCGAGCATCAGCACCAGCCCTTCACGCCGACCCGTGGCCTGGCGTGACGGGGCTGCGGCCGTTGAAATGGAACTTGATTGGTTCATGGGAGCCCCTTTAGAAACTGTGAGAAATGCGCAGTGCCGTGGTGTAGCCCTCGGCCCGGTTACGCGCGTCGAACTCCTTGTAGACGTGCAGCCATACCGGCGGCATCCCGGGCTTGAAGTAGCTCACCGCCGGCCCGACGGCCATCACCCGGGCGCGATTGCCCGATTGCAGCCCTGGCGCATCGTCATCGCTGAACTGGCGGTAGTAATACCCGCCCACGCCCACCGTCCAGGGACCGACGTGTTGGCCCACCGCGAATTCGTGGCGGTACTCGACGCCGCTCTTGTAGTCAGTGGCCGGGTTGCGTGTGTTGATGTCGACTTCGAAACTGGAAGACACTTCGAAGCCGCTGTCGGAGATGTAAGTGGCGTTGAGGATTGGCGAAAAGGTCCAGTGGTTGAGCCCCGGTGAAATCAGCCGGTTCTTGTCGTAGTCGCCGGTCGGTGCCTGGATCTGGAACTGGGTGTTGACGAACAGGTTGGGCGAGAGGGTCCATTGCAGGATCAGCGGCAACAACTGGATGTCGGCCATGCGAAACGGATCGGCCTCAAGGTCCAGCGGACCGATTGGCGTCTGCACCTGTACCGAAGCGTCCATCTGGAAGAACGGCACCACGGCGCCGAAGCCATATTTGGCGCCCAGCACGGTGTAATCGGTCATGCGCATATAGGCGACGCCGATGGACAGCACATCCAGGGAGAAATCGTTATCCACGGACTTGCCGTGGCGGTCCTTCTGCACGTTGGCCGAATAGAACGCGGTGCGCAGGCCGACGGTGCCAAAGGGCGTGGCCGGCGGCATCATGCCCGCGCCGAAATCATAGACTCCGACCGCCGTGGTCGGCGCACCGTTTTCGGTGCCATGGGCAGCGCCCCCCATACCGATCAGCCCCAAGGTCAACCAAGTACAGCGCCAGGCGTTTGCTTTTTTATTTTGATTCATCGAATGCCCCTCCAACCCTGTGGTGTTGGGGTCATCCTAGGGAGCCGGCCGGTCAGCCGTTATCCGTTTTCAGCACAGATGCGTGCGACGCAGGGTTTGGGAAGGTGTCTCGCCGAACAGCACCCGATAATCGCTGGAAAAGCGGCTCAAGTGCCAGAAGCCCCAGCGTGCCGCCACCTCCTGGACGCCCAGGGCCTGATCCCCGTTGCGCAGTTCACGACGCACGGCATTGAGGCGCAACGCCCGTAAATAGGCCACGGGATTGATACCCAGGGTTTCCTGGAAGCAATACTGCAGTTTGCGTCGGCTGGCCCCGATGTGGTTGCACAGGTCGAGGATCGACAGCGGCTCATCGACATGGGCCAAGGCGTACTCCCGGGCGCGGTCGACCATGCGCTTGCGCGCCGTGGGATTGAGCGGCGGTGCCTCGTCCGGTGCCACCAGTTCCAGTATGTGCAGCATCACCGTGTCACGCAGGCCACGACGAATCGACTCGTAACCCAGCAATGAGTCACGCCCCTGCTCGCCCCCTTCAAGCTCATCGAATAACGCGGCAAGCTCGGCGGGCAGCGTCGAGTTGCCGAGACGGTAACACTTGGGAAGATCGGTAATTCGAAAGCGGCTGCCTTGACGTTCCAGCACATGCTCCAACGCCTGCTCGTCGATGGCGACACCGAGCAGATCCAGATGTTGGGGCGTGCGCAGCTCGGGCAGGTTATGCCCACGGGCGACCAACAGGCTGGGCTCGACAATCGGGTGCCCGGAGCAAAAGACCGGCCCGTCCGCACTCAGCGGCACGCTGAAGGTGATGGCGCCCTCCCAGGCCGTGCCTTGCTTGGTCAGGGCCTGATTAGAGCGGTCGCGCACCAGTTGCATCCACTCCGAGCGGAACTCGATCAACTCGCCGTCGAAGCGCCCGGGGGTCAACTGGTCGTAGCAAACCTGCCAACCGCCCATGTTCCGGGCGTGCTCGTCGATGTCTGTGGTGCGGAACCGATTGATCGGCAGCATCGGCAGTCCCTCCGACGAGACCGCTGGCTGCGCCATGTTGTCATTGTTCATTGACCCGACCTTTGATGATTCCAGGGCTTATGGATCAAAGCTCAGGCAAGTTCCATTCCGCTGGGTAGGCCATTCGTTCAATTGTGCCGAAAACGGATAGACTCTTTCACCGGCCCTGACAAACACCCCGCGCGAAACGATCATGAACGAGATGACCCTGGATGTCGGCCTCGCCGCCGAGTCCATTTCCCAACCGCGCACCCTGGTATTCCTGGCCTATCCGCAGATGGGCTTGCTGGACCTGACCGGCGCCCAAACAGTGTTCTGGGCCGCCACCAAGGCCATGACCGAACGCGGCCTGCCCGGCTACGCCATGCACACCGCCAGTCTGGCAGGCGGATTGATGCAAAGCGCCGAAGGCCTGGTCGTGGATACCCGTGCCCTGAGGGAGCTCGACGGGACGCTCATCGATACGCTGATCGTCCCCGGCGCACCGGACATTCGGCAGGCGATGATCGACTGTGTCGACCTGGTGCAATGGCTGCGCATTGCCTCGGTCCAGGCCAGGCGCACCGCATCGGTGTGCAGCGGCACTTTCCTCATGGCCCAGGCCGGCTTGCTGGACGGACGCCGGGCCGCCACCCATTGGGCCATGTGCGAGATGCTCAAGAGTGGTTTCCCGTCGGTTGAGGTGGATCTTGATGCGATCTTCATCCAGCAGGACAACGTCTGGACCTCGGCCGGTGTCAGCGCGGGCATCGACATGGCCTTGGCATTGGTCGAAGCCGATTGCGGTCGCGACGTGGCCCTGCAGGTGGCCCGTGAGCTGGTGGTGTTTCTCAAACGCCCCGGCGGGCAGGCGCAGTTCAGCCAACTGTTGCAATTGCAGATGCAGGAGAGCGCTGGCTTCGATGAACTGCACGTGTGGATTTGCGCACACCTGGACGACAACAACCTCACCGTCGAGCGACTGGCCCGCCAGGCCAGGATGAGCCCGCGCAATTTTGCCCGGGTCTACAAACGCCAGACCGGCCGCACCCCGGCCAAAGCCATCGAGATGTTCCGCCTTGAGGCGGCGCGGCGAATGCTGGAAGACTCTCAGCGCAACATCGACCAGATCGCCCGCGCCTGCGGTTTCGGTGACGAGGAACGAATGCGTCACACATTTCAGCGTCACCTGTCGATTTCCCCCCGCGAGTATCGCAGCCGGTTTTCCCGTTAAGCGCGAAACTTGCGCTACTGGCCTGTCAGGCCACTTTCCAGGATCGCGCCTGCGAGTCGCCCTGCTCAGCCAGGAGTGCGCTGCAACGGGAGCGCAGCCAACGCTCCCCCGGATCATTGTGCGAAGCACCGCGCCAGACCATGGAAAGCTCGTGCTGGGGCAAGCAGATCGGGGCCGCTTGAGCCCGCATGCCAGCCACCACGGCCATCGCCAGGGCAACGTAATCCGGCACGATAGCAATCATGTCGCTCCCGGCCAACAGCACGGGCAAGGCGCTGAACTGCGGCACGGTCAACACCACCCGGCGCTGTCGGCCCATCAGGCATAACGCACGGTCCGAATCATCGATGACATTGCCCATGGACGACACGACGGCATGGGGCCGACGGCAGAATTCATCCAGGGTCAGTTCGCCGGGCTGCGAATCGGCGCGCAGCAGCATCGGTCGAATCGGCCGCAGCGTCTTGCGCCGGGCATTGGCCGGCAGCTCCAGGGTCGGGCTGATGCCCAGGGATATCTCGCCGCTGGCCAACAGCTGGGACACCTGCCATTGATCGGCCCGGCGCACCACCAAGGTGGTGCCAGGTGCCTCGACCCGCAGGCGCCGCAACAACTCCGGCAGCAGTGCGTACTCGACGTCATCGCAAAGGCCGATATGGAAGGTCGCCTCGCTGGTGGCTGGCTCGAACGCCTGGCAGCGGCTCAAGGCTGCGGCGATGCCGTCCAGCGCCGGTGATAGATTGGAGAAGATTTCCCGCGCCCGGGAGGTCGGTTCCATCAACCGCCCCGAACGGATGAACAAGGGATCATCGAACATCAACCGCAGGCGTGCCAGGGCACTGCTGATCGTTGGCTGGCCGAGGAACAGCTTTTCGCTGACGCGGGTCACGTTTCGCTCGTGCATCATGGTTTCGAAGACCACCAGCAAATTGATGTCAGCACGACGCAGGTCATTTCTGTTCATCATCGTCGTCGCCCCAGGCGCCAGGCCATTGAGTCAGGAGTGGACAAGATCATCGCCTGCGCCCTCCATCAAGGCCTACGGCGACGAGGTGTTGAAAGCGTAATCCCCGAGGCAAGCCAGTGTCTGTTGTACGTGGGGACACTCACCCCACCCTTTGGGCAACATCATCGATACTTCGGTATATACCAAGCCCTGTGGCGAACACTGCCTTTGTGGCGAGGGGATAAATCCCCTCGCCACAAATAAAGTATTGGCACGGCCTGGCGGGATTTCAGGGTTTTATGTCCTACCTCAGCCCAAGCGGCGCTTCTAAGATACGAACCGATGCTCTGTCCCCCGACATCCCAGAGCGAGACCACGTAAAAACAAAAGGTCTGCCAGCGTGCCCCTACCCTCCGCGATGCTCAAGAACGTCTATGACAGCCTGCGATACGCCCCATGCCAGAAGGGGCCGCGACTGTCGATGGGAATCAGTACCCATCCGCTGGTCAACGCCCTCGGCTGGTTGGTAGGCCTGGTGGTGGCTTGCGGGATTGTCATCATCAACTCCGAGACCCATTCCGACCTGGCGCCGACCTTGCTGTACATCACCTTGTTATTGATGGCGGCCAACCTGTTCTCCATCAATCTGGTGATCACCGTCGCGCTGATGTGCATGGGCTTGCTCACCGCGATGTTCTTGTACAACGGCGGCTATCACCGCTGGGAATCGACCACCGGTTTCTTTCGCTGCCTGACCGCATTGTCCGCCATTGCGTTCCTGGCGCTGCGCAGCAAGCAGGCTTCCGACAGCCTGCGGCACAACGAGGCTTACCTGATCGGCGCCCAGCGCCTGAGCCAGACCGGCAGCGTGGGCTTTCGCGGCGATCGCCAAGCGTTGACCTGGTCGCAGGAGTCGGCACGGATTTTCGAGTACTCGCCCAACAAGACACCGACGGTGTCGATGATGCTGGCGCGCACTCACCCTGAAGACCTGGAGTTGGCACGCGGGGTTTTCCAACAGGCCGCCGCTGGTGAACCGCAGATCGAGGTCAAGCTGCGCCTGCTGATGCCTGATGGGCGCATCAAGCACATCCACATGATCGCCAGCCCCCTGCTCGTCCAGCATGGCCGTTTCCAGTACTTGGGCGCGCTCATGGACGTCACTGCCAGCAAGCAGGCCGAAGACGCATTGTTCCGCGCCCAGAGCCAATTGGCCCACGTCACGCGCTTGACCTCCCTGGGGGAAATGGCCGCGTCCATCGCCCACGAGGTCAATCAGCCACTGACGGCCATCACCAGCAGTGGCGAGGCCTGCCGCCGCTGGCTCAAACGTCCGGAGCCCGATCTCGGGGAAGCCCTGGATTGCCTCGACCGCATCGTCGCCAACGGCTGTCGCGCCAGCGAGGTCATCAGCGGTATCAGAGCGCTGTCGCGCAAATGCGACCCGGTGCGCCAGCCCGAGCGGCTGGACGACATCGTCCGCGAGACCCTGAACCTGGTCCAGCAGCAACTGGCTCATCATAAAGTCCGGGTGAAGGTGGAGCTGGCAGCGACCGACAGCCAGGTCAGCGCAGACCGGGTGCAACTGCAGCAAGTGATCATCAACCTGATCATCAATGCCTGTCACGCCATGGACGCAGTCAAGGCACACGAACGAACCCTGCACATACGCACCTGGATGGAGGATGACGAAGTGCTGCTGGAGGTGACTGACCACGGAACCGGCATTGCCCCCGAGGTCCTGCCGTCCTTGTTCAATGCGTTTTTTACCACCAAGGAAAACGGCCTGGGCATGGGCCTTTCCATCTGCCGGTCCATCATCGACTTCCATGACGGCAGGATCTGGGCGACCAGCGAGGCCGGCCAAGGCACCTCATTCAGGTTCGCGCTGCCGCGGCTCACTTGCACCGCTGTGTCGGGGAGCGGGCAATGAACGCCATGCAGCCCACGAAACCGGTCCTCGGCAACGAGCCCATCGTTTATATCGTTGACGACGACGCACCGCTGCGCCAAGCCCTCGGCAGCCTCCTGCGCTCCATCGGCCTGCAGGTGCATCTGTTCGATTCGGTCGCACAGTTCATGAACCATTCCAGGCCCGACCTGCCCAGTTGCCTGGTTCTGGATGTACGGCTGCAAGGCACCAGCGGCCTGGAGTGCCAACGGGCGCTGGTCGCGGCCAACGTCCATCTGCCCATCGTGTTCATGACCGGCCACGGTGACATCGCCATGACCGTGCGGGCGATGAAGGCCGGTGCCGTGGATTTCCTCGCCAAGCCGTTTCGCGAACAAGACCTGATCGACGCCGTGACCGCCGCCCATCAACAGGACTGCCGGCGGCGCGACGCCGAACGCAGCCATCAGCAAGTGCTTGACCGTTACACCACATTGACCCCGCGCGAGCAACAGGTCATGGCGCTGGCGGCGTCAGGCCTGATGAACAAGCAGATCGCCGGGGAACTGGGCTTGAGCGAAATCACGGTCAAGATTCACCGCGGCCAAGCCATGCGCAAAATGTGCGCAGGCTCGTTTGCCGATCTGGTCCGCATGGCCCAGGTGCTGGAATGGCGCGGCGAGCAGTAGAAAGTTCATACACACGTATACTTGGCGGGACTATTGGACGGCGTATCTTGCAGTGATACAGGCGCCTTTATGGCTACCTGATATCACCCCAGGTATCGACATGTCCAATACCGCAACTATTTCAATTGTTGATGATGACGAGTCAGTTCGAATTGCACTGGATGGCTTGTTACGTTCCCACGGATATCGGGTTACAACATACGCGGGCGCCTTGGACTTTTTATCTTCTTGTGAACTTGAAAACACAGCGTGCCTGATATCGGATATTCAAATGCCTGGCATGACCGGTATTCAGATGTACGATCGACTGTCGACCCTGGGCATTCATATCCCGATCATTTTCATTAGCGGATACCCTGGCGTGCCACCCCGTGTCAGCGCCGGGGCGCCCGAGCCGGTGGCGTTTTTCCCGAAGCCCTTCGACTGCGCTCAATTGATCGCCTGCATCGAATCGGTAGTTGGCCGGCCTTCCTGATGCCGCGCCATCGTCGCGACCTCATACCTTTGTATAGATCCCCCCTACCCAGGCATAGGCCGGATGACCTTATGTAGAAGTGTTAAACACAGGCCCTGCCAATAAGCTTCCCTACAGCGAACTGAAATTGAATGTGCTCGATGGCAACTCATTGCAGCCAGGCGCTTTTGGAGTAGTTCGCGACACGGTCACGCTGAAACAGTTAAACAATTCAACGTATCGATTTTGTCTTCGGGAGCTCATCATGAAACAACATATTCTGGTTGTTGGCGCAGGTTTCGGCGGGGTCTGGAGTGCATTGAGCGCCGCCCGGCTGCTGGACCAACACGATCGTAATGACGTGCAGATCAGCGTCCTGGCCCCCCAGGCTGAGCTGCGCATCCGTCCTCGTTTCTATGAGCCGGACGTCCACACCATGGCCGCCCCGCTGGGTGGCCTGTTCGACGCGGTGGGCGTGAAATTCGTACAAGGTTCGGCGAGCCGTATCGATGTCGACAACAAACAGGTTGGCTACGTGGATGTGTTCGGCACCGAGGGCAGCCTGGGCTACGACCGCCTGGTGCTCGCGGCGGGCAGCCAACTGGTCCGCCCAGACCTTGAAGGCATGATCGAGCATGCCTTCGACGTTGATGAAATCGAACAGGCAACCCGCCTCGAAGCCCATATCAAGTCCCTGAAAAATCTTCCGGACAGCCCGGCCCGCAACACCGTGGTGGTGGCCGGCGGAGGCTTTACCGGGATCGAAACCGCCACCGAAATGCCGGCACGCCTGCGCGCGGTCCTGGGTGAAGACGCTAACATCCGGGTCATCGTGGTGGATCGCGGGTCGCAGATCGGCGCAGCGTTGGGCGACGGCATTCGTCCGTCCATTGTCCAAGCGTCCGAGCATCTGGGTATCGAGTGGATCGTCAACGACTCGGTCGAATCGGTGGATGCCGGTGGCGTCACCCTGTCGAGCGGCCAGCGTATCGAGTCCCATACTGTGATCTGGACCGTGGGGTTCCGCGCCAGTCCGTTGACCCAACAGATACCCGGCACTCGCGATCGCCAGGGTCGCCTGCACGTCGATGCCAACCTGAAAGTCCTGGGCCAGAACGACATATTTGCCACCGGCGACGTGGCCTATGCCGCCACCGACACCCTGGGTAACTACGCGGCCATGTCCTGCCAGCACGCCATCGCCCTGGGCCGCTATGCCGGCAACAACGTCGCGGCCGACTTGTTGGGCGTCGCGCCGATGGCCTACAGCCAACCCAAGTACGTGACCTGTCTGGACCTGGGTGCCTGGGGCGCGGTGTATACCGAGGGTTGGGATCGCCAGCTCAAGTTGGTCGGGCAGGAAGCCAAGGAGCTCAAGACCCAGATCAACACCGTGTGGATCTATCCGCCCGCGGCTGATCGCGCGACCGCACTGGCCGCCGCCGACCCGTTGATCCCGGTGGCCTGAGTCCGTTTCCGACCCCGGCCAGTCCCTCCTTTCTGCGCCGGTCTTTCCCAGACGCCTGCCGATGATGCTTGGGCAGGCGTTTTTTTTCAGGCGCTCGTCCCCAAGCCAGTCTGAATATCGTCACTGCCCAGTAAAATCCGTCGCAATGCCCGCCCACTGCCCTCTGTGCACAAGGTAAGGTAGGCAAAAATCATCCGGATCGAGGTGTGCCGTGGCGTCCTATTCCTTGCGTCAGCTGAAGTACTTCGTCACCACCGTCGAATGTGGCAGCGTCGCCGAAGCCTCCCGCAAGCTGTACATCGCCCAGCCCTCGATTGCGACCGCCGTCAAAGGGCTGGAAGACAGTTTCGGCGTGCAGTTGCTCATCCGTCACCACGCCCAGGGTGTGTCGCTAACCCCCAGCGGCGCTCGCTTCTATCGCAAAGCCCAGGAACTGCTGCGCATGGCGCGAGAGTTCGAGCAGAACGCACTGGCCGACAACGACGTGGTCAGCGGTCAGATCGACATTGGCTGTTTCGAGACTGTCGCGCCCCTGTACTTGCCACGATTGATCGCCGGTTTTCGCCAGCGTTACCCCGGCGTGGAGATCCGTCTACAGGACGGCGAGCAACAGGAACTGGTGCAAGGTTTGACGGGGGGCCGTTTTGATCTGGCGATTTTTTATGAGCACGACCTCGACGGCACCATCGAGACCGAGGCGCTGATGGCGCCGCAACAACCTTACGCGCTGCTGCCGGCGGAGCACCGCTTTGCCAGCCAGGCTCAGGTGTCCCTGCGCGATCTGGCGCTGGAGCCGATGATTCTGTTGGACGTGCAACCCAGCCGGACCTATTTCGTGAGCATATTCGAAGAGTTGGGCCTGACACCGAACATTGTTTTCAGCTCACCCTCGATCGAAATGGTGCGCGGCATGGTCGGGCAATCGTTCGGCTTTGCGCTGCTGGTAACCCGGCCACATTCCACCTGCACCTACGATGGGCAGCAAGTGGTGTGCGTCAACATCGCCGAGGACGTCACCGGTTCGGCCCTGGTGGCAGGATGGCTCAAGCGCGCGCATTTGACCAAACCTGCGCAGTTGTTCGTGGATTACTGCAAAGAGCAGTTCAAACAATGGCTGGCCTGAGCCAGCCATTGATATGGAACGTTGTGACTAGCGAGCGGCCCAGGCGTTGAAGCGCTGCTCCAGTTCCTCACCATGGTCAACCCAGAACTCGGCATCCACGGCCCGGGCTTCGGCCAGGTTGGCCTCGGCGGTAGGCAACTGCTCCTGGACCGCTCCAGGCAACAACGCCAGCGCCTTGCGATGCACCGGCCCATAAGGGATGTTTTCCGAGAACACCTTCTGCGCCTGCGGCTGGCTGGCAAAGGCAATGAATTGCTCGGCCAGGACCTTGTTCGGCGTGCCCTTGACCACCGCCCAGTACTCCGGGTCATACAGGCTTTGCGGCCAGACGATACTCAGCTTCATGCCTTCCTTTTGCGCCGAAGCGATGCGACCGTTGTAGGCAGCGCTCATCGCCACGTCCCCCGCCACTAGCCACTGTGCCGGTTGCGCACCGGCCTCCCACCACTGGATGTTCGGCTTGATCTGATCCAGCTTGGCGAACGCCCGCGACACGCCTTCGGGGGTGTTGAGCACCTTGTACAACTCCTGCGCCTCGACCCCGTCGGCCAGCAAGGCAATTTCCAGGGTGTACTTGGCCCCCTTGCGCAACCCGCGCTTGCCCGGGTATTCGGTGACGTTCCAGAAATCCGCCCAGGACTTGGGGGCCTTGGCCAACTTGCTCTGGTCATAGGCCAGGACCATCGACCAGACATACGTGGCCACGCCACATTCAGTGAGTGTTCCCGGCACAAAATTCGCCGGATCACCCAAGGCGCTCAAATCGAGCCTTTCGAACAGGCCCTCCTCACAACCGCGCAACAGCTCGGGGCTTTCGACTTCGACCACATCCCAACTGGTGTGGCCGGCCGCGACCATGGCCTTGATCTTCGATAACTCGCCATTGTATTCGCCGGCGACAATGCTTCCTGCACCGCTGGCGTTGAAGGGTTGGAAGTAGGCCTTGTCCTGGGCCTGCTTGGTGGCGCCACCAAAGGAGATCACGGTGAGGCTCTGTGGCGCGGCCAGGACGCTGCTACTCAGCAGCACCAGGGCACACGCGATATTGCAACGCAAGGATCTGGACATGAAGCGGTTCCTCGAAAGGCCGGCTCGCCCGCACGAGCCGGCGACGGGACTCAGAGGCGACCGTAAGCGCGGGCGGTGCGATCTACAGCAATACGGGTCTTGTCGACCAGTTCGTTGATGTCGGCATGGCTGGCTACCAGCGCCGGGGCCATGATCATCCGGCCCAGAGTGCCGGCCTCACGAGGCAGGCCGTCAATTAGGGCGTTATCCTTCAGGCGCAGTTGCGCGGCCCGGGTTTTCCAAACATTGAAATCGTTCACCGCAAATTCCTTGTCTCAGAAGTCGTTGGGTTCGCTGAGATGGCTCGCCAGGCGATCCATCAATCGGTCGCAGGCCGCCATCTGTTCAACGCTCACGTATTCATCGGCTTTGTGCCCCTGATCCATGCTGCCGGGGCCGCAGACCACCGCCGGGATTCCGGCCTGATCAAACAGGCCGCCTTCGGTGCCGAATGCCACGGTGCTGAAGGCATCACTGCCGCACAGCTCGGCCACCAGGCGCGCAGCGGCGCTGTCAGGTCGGGTTGCCAGGCCCGGGTAGGCGGACAGTGGTTCAAACCGGATCGCGGTGTCGCCCTGCACGGCCCGCATCGCCGGCAGCAACGCCTGCTCGGCGTAATCGCGCAATTGCTCGACGACGACTTCTGGGGCGAAATCCGGCAAGGCGCGCACTTCGAAATCGAAGCGGCAATCGGCCGGGACGATGTTCAACGCGGTACCGCCCTGGATCACGCCCACCTGCACCGTGGAGTACGCCGGATCGAAGCGCGCATCGTGCTGTGAAGGTTCGGCCAGATTCGCGCCGATCTCCCCCAACCGACCGATCAGGCGCACTGCCTGCTCGATGGCGTTCACCCCGTAGGGCGCATAGGCCGAATGACAGGCCGCCCCTTTGACATGGCAACGCATCGCCAACTTGCCCTTGTGGCCCAACACCGGTTGGAGTTGGGTGGGCTCGCCGATCAGGCACAACGCAGGCTGGGGAATGCGTTGCGCCAGCACTTGCAGCAGACTGCGCACGCCCAGGCAACCGACCTCTTCGTCATAGGAGAACGCCAGATGCACGGGCCGGCGAAGCGGGCTGGCGAGGAACATCGGCACCGCCGCCAGCACTGAAGCCAAATAGCCTTTCATGTCGGCGGTGCCCCGGCCGTACAGCTTGCCGCCGACCTCGCTCAGGCAAAACGGATCGACCGTCCAGTGCTGTCCGTCCACCGGCACTACATCGGTATGACCGGACAGCACGACTCCACCGGGCACCGCTGGGCCGATGCTCGCCAACAGGTTGGCCTTGGTCCGCTCGGGGTTGTAGATCAGTTCGCAACTCACGCCCAGATCGTGGAGGTAGCCACGCACGAACTCGATCAGCGCCAGGTTCGACTCGCGACTGACCGTGGCAAAGCCCACGAGGCTGGCGAGCAGTGCGCGGCTGCGCAGCTCACTCATCACCCGGCACTCCGTAGCTGGGGGCCAGGGTCGGATCGAGGGCGCGGGTCAGGTAGTCCTGCAGTTGCGGTTGATAGGCCAGCCACAGTTTTTCCAGCTCACCAATGGGGTTTTCCTCGGCCCAGTCGACACGCAAATCGACGATCGGCCAGGTGAGTTCATCCACCACCGACAGCGCCGCAGAATGCACCGCTCCGGCTTCACCACCTGCGCTCTGCCCGGCCTGCAACGTACTCAGCAGGCGCGCGGCAAGGCAACCTTCGCTGTGTTCGAATGCGGCAACCATGGCGTCGATCACGTCCACACTGGCCAGCAGATTGCCGGCCGCCACGCATTGCTCACCGGCCAGCGCGCGATGGGTGCCCAAGGCGTGGCTGCCGCTGAAAATCGCCGTGCCCCCGTGGGCATCCACCACCGCCACCTGGCGGTACTGGCTGTAGCCATTGCGCGCCAGGGCGCGGTCGACAGCCTCTTGGGCGGCCAGGCCGCCGGCCAGTTCGTCGAGGATCTGCGGACCCAGGGCCGGCAGCGTGATGTTCTGGCTCGACACCGCGCCGACACCGGCCCGCAACCAGGGGCAACGGGCGCCGACGGCAATACTCGAGGAACTGATGGCGATGCCCAACTGGCCCGTCTCGGCGCAGCGCCCGACAATGGAAAAAGTCATGCTCCACTCTCCTTATTCGGGGATCACTGCGATCACGTCGATTTCCATCAGCCATTGCGGCTGGCCGAGGGCGCTGACCACCAGCCCGGTGGAAATCGGGAACACCCCTTTGAGCCATTTGCCCACCTCCTGGTACACCGGCTCGCGATAGCGCGGGTCGATCAGGTAAGTGGTGGTCTTGACGATGTGGCTCAGGTCGCTGCCGGCCTCTTCCAGCAATTGCTTGACGTTGCGCATGGCCTGTTCAGCCTGGGCACGCGGATCGCCCAGACCTACCAACTGGCCGTTGAAATCAGTGCCAACCTGACCGCGCACGTAGACGGTATTGCCGGCGCGCACGGCCTGGCACAAGTCGTTGTCCAGCGTCTGGTTGGGATAGGTGTCTTTGGTGTTGAACATGCGGATGCGAGTGTGGGTAGGCATCAACGGACTCCCATGAGGCTGGTTTTCGAACTGTTCGAATCGCTATCGAGCGCCGGGGCTTGAACGTCGTCGTTCTGGCGCTGCGAAGCGTCTCGATAGTTGAGATAGGTATGCTGTTTCACGATGTGGTCAGCGATATGCCGGGCGTCGTGCCACACGCCCCAGATGAACGCCGACCCGCGCCGTGACAGCCAGGGCAGACCCACGAAATACACACCCGGTTCGCTGGAAACACCCCGCTGGTGCCGTGGCTTGCCGTTTGCGTCCAGCGCGTCGACCTTCAGCCAGCTGTAATCCACCGAGTAGCCGGTGGCCCAGATCACGGTGGTCACCCCAGCGTCCACCAGATCCAGTTCCAGGATCGGATGGGTCAGGCAGTGCGGGTCAGGCAACAGCCGGCGGGCTTCTGGCTCCGGCGGCAGGTCCAGGCCGTTGCGGGCAATGTAGGCATCGGCGGCATCCAGCAGCGCCAGGTAGTTTTCATCGCCACGGGCAATGTTTTCGGCAAGGTTGGGTTCAAACGTCACGACGCTACCGTTGAACGACTTCGTCAGGCCCACCAGGGTGATGCCCTCATGGGCCAGCCTGCGAAAGTCCACTGTATGGCCGCCGCGGGCACCGCTCACGGCGATGGTCACATGCTCCCTGCCCGGCTGGACGGCCTCCGCATCCCACTCGCCGAGCACACCCAGCCACCAGCAGAAATCCCGGTTGCGATAGGCCCGTGGCGGGCGATCATGGGCGCCCACCGAGAGGTAGACCTGCTTGCCAGCGCGCTGTAACTCATCGGCGATCTGTACCCCCGACGAGCCCGCCCCGACCACCAGTACAGCGCCCTCGGCCAGCTGCCGGGGATTGCGGTATTGGGCGGAGTGCATCTGGGTGACTTGCGCCATATCCGCGGCGATAGGTGGAATCACCGGCCGTTGAAAGGGCCCGGTGGCGACCACCACGTGGATGGCCTCGATCGGGCCCTCGCTGGTTTCAATGCTGAAGCCTGGGCGGCCGACATTACGCTGTACCTCCCTGACTTCCACACCGGTGTGGATCGGTGCGTTGATTGTATTGGCATAGGTTTGGAAGTAATCGGCCACTTGATCCTTGGTGGCGAAGGCATCAGGGTCGAGCCCCTGGAATTGCAGCCCCGGAAAGCGGTCATGCCAGGCCGGGCCGTTAGCCACCAGCGAATCCCAACGCGCGGTGCGCCAGGCCTCGGCAATGCGGTTGCGCTCCACCACAAGATGAGGCACTCCCTGGCGGCTCAAATGTTCACTCATGGCCACGCCGGCCTGGCCGGCGCCTATAACAAGCGTATCTATCTGTAGGGTCTCAACGGGCATGTCTGTGCACTTCCGGCAGTGGGATGGTTCAGGCCGGCATGACGCCGCCTCGGGTTTGGATTTTTTGTAGTTCTGCGTTTGCGACGATCGACAAGAGGTGTCGAAGCGATTCTGTCGGCAGGCGGGAATTTGCGAAACGAGGGTTTTTATCGTTGCAGGCAAGGAAAAAACTGCTGTATCGCCTACGCCCTGGACGATGCGTCTTTGCGCCAGGCCTGCGAGGCGATTCGTGGTTTCTGCAACGTACTTGACTGACATTCAGCCGTTGCACTGAACCAGCCGAGCCCGATCATGACCGGGCTCGTTCAGCAGCAAAGTTATACAAATTTACAAATACCTATACAAAACACTTTAAAACGTACAAGTCGTGCAGTAGGCTTCGAAAACTTGTACAGGAATAACTGCCTGTACAACAATTCGGAGCCTGACATGTCTGCCTACCTCCAGCGTTTTGCCCGCGCCTTCGCCGAGCTGGACGCCAGTCACCTGGCCGAGCTCGATACCCTCTACAGCGCTGACATTAAGTTCCAGGACCCATTGCATCGGATCGAAGGCCTGCCTGCCCTGCGCAACTACTTCGCGCAGATGTATGCCAACGTCGATCAGGTGCGCTACGACTTTCATGGCTTTGATGAGGTTGGCCCCGGCGAGGGCTATCTACGCTGGACGCTGCATTACAGCCACCCACGTCTGGCCGGCGGCGCACTTATCTCCCTGCAAGGCTGCAGTTATTTGCGCTGGAACGAACGGGTCTACCTGCACCAGGACTTCTTCGACGCGGGTGCCCTGCTCTACGAGCACCTTCCACTGTTTGGTTCGGTGATCGGCTGGCTGAAGCGGAGGCTGGCATGAGTCGCATCTGGTTGACCGGCGCCAGTAGCGGTATCGGTGCAGCATTGGCCTCGCAGCTTCTTGAGCAAGGACACCGTCTGGCGCTGAGTGCGCGCCAGGTCGCACCCCTTCAAGCGTTAGCGACTCGCTATGAGGATCAGGTCCTGGTGCTGCCGGGAGACCTGACCGATCCAGCCCAAGTGGCCGATATCTGCCGGACCATCGACGCTCGATGGGGGGCGCTGGACCTGGTGATTCTCAATGCCGGAACCTGCGAATACCTGGAGCCGGGGCACTTCGACACGCGACTGGTCGAACGGGTACTGACCACCAACCTGCTGGGTACCAGCCACTGCCTGGAAGCCGCCCTGCCCTTGCTGCGCAGAGGCCAACGCCCGCATTTGGTGGGGGTGTGCAGCGCAGTGACCTGGCTGGCTTTGCCGCGTGCCGGCGCGTATGGCGCGTCCAAGGCGGCGCTGCGCTATTTGTTTGAGTCGTTGCGCATCGATCTGGCCGCCGAGGGTATCGATGTCACCTTGGTAAGCCCCGGTTTCGTCGACACCCCGCTGACCCGCCGCAATGACTTTCCGATGCCCATGCGCTGGTCGGCCCAGCGCGCAGCGCGGCATATCGCCCAGCGCCTGCCCGCGCGACCGCTGGACATCGCTTTCCCATGGTTTTTCACCTTCGTCCTGCGTTCGCTCGGACGCTTGCCCGCCCGTTGGCGCCTGGCCCTTGGCCGGCGTCTGGCACGCTCTTCCCAGGAGTCTTGAAACATGCGCATCGCAATCATCGGCAGCGGCATATCGGGGCTGACATGCGCATACCTGTTGGCTCGCCAGCACCAGATCACCCTGTTCGAAGCCGACGACCGGATCGGCGGCCACACCCACACTGTGGACGTGGATTGGCAAGGTCAGCGCTATGGGGTGGACACCGGTTTCATTGTCTACAACGACTGGACCTACCCGAACTTCATCCGTTTGCTGGACCAGTTGGGCGTGACTTCCCGTGCCACTGAGATGAGCTTTTCGGTGCATGACCCGGCCACCGGCCAGGAGTACAAGGGGCATACCCTGCGCAGCCTTTTCGCCCGACGACGCAACCTGCTGTCGCCGAGCTTCTGGGGCATGTTGCAGGACATCCTCAGATTCAACCGGCAGGCCACGGCCGACTTGAAGGCGCAGCGCATCGACAGCACCACCCGGCTGGGCGATTACCTGCATGTCCACAATTATGGACAACGGTTCATCGACCACTACATCGTGCCCATGGGCTCGGCGATCTGGTCGATGTCGCCTGCCGGAATGCTGGAGTTTCCGCTGCAGTTCTTCGTGCGCTTCTGCCATAACCACGGCCTGCTATCGGTCAACCGACGCCCACAATGGCGAGTGATCGAGGGCGGCTCGCGGGGTTATATCGACCCGTTATGCGCGCACTTTCGCCAGCATATCCGGCTCAACTGCCCGGTGCAGCGCGTGAGCCGCGACGCGACAGGGGTGAACATACTCAGCGCGGCGGGACTTGAGCGTTTCGACAAAGTGGTGTTTGCCTGCCACAGCGACCAGGCCCTGGCGCTGCTTGAAACGCCAAGCAAAGCGGAGCGTGAGGTGCTCAGTGCCCTGGCCTACGCCAGCAACGAAGTACTGCTGCATACCGACACCGGTGTCTTGCCGCAGCGCCGCCAGGCTTGGGCGAGTTGGAATTACCGACTGGGTGGTTCGGTGCGAGCGCCTGCTGCGCTGACCTACAACATGAACATCCTCCAGGGTCTGGACGCCCCGGTGACCTTCTGCGTGAGCCTCAATCAGAGTGACGTGGTGGATCCGGCCAAAGTCCTGGCTCGCTTCGAGTATGCGCATCCGCAATACAGCCTCGCCGGCGTCGCCGCCCAGGCTCGCCAGGGTGATCTGCAAGGGCGTCAGCACAGTTATTTCTGCGGCGCCTATTGGGCCAATGGTTTCCACGAAGACGGTGTGGTCAGTGGGCTGGATGTGGCCGGGCATTTTGGAGAATACCTTTGAATAGCAGCCTGTGCCGCGGCTGGATCGACCATCGCCGCTATTCACCCCGCGCCCATGGATTCCGATACCCCATCGGCATGCTTTATCTGGACCTCGCCGAACAAAGCCAGGTGCTGGGCCTGTCCCGCCTGCTGCGAGGGTGGCCCTTGGCACCGCTGTGCTGGCGCGAGCGCGATTACCTGCCCGCTCGCACACGTCTGGGCGTCCCCTTGGTCGACGCGGTGCGCGAATTGCTTGCCCAGGCCCTGGGCACCGCGCCCCAAGGCGCAATCCAGCTGCTGACCCAACCGCGCAGTTGGGGGCTGTCCTTCAATCCGGTGAGTTTCTATTTCTGCCACGAAACCGATGGGCGTCTGGCGGCCATTCTCTGTGAGGTCCGCAACACCCCATGGCGCGAGCGCTATCACTATGTGTTGCCGGTAAGCCCCGGTGAACCCCATGCGTTCCGGGTGGCCAAGGCGTTCCATGTATCACCGTTCCTGCCTCGGGACATGGACTACCGCATGCGCTTTCTGATCGCGGACTCACATATCCGGGTGCATATGGAGAACTGGCGCGATGGCAGCAAGGTGTTCGAGGCCGACCTTGCGCTCAAGCGCCAACCTCTCGATGCCGCGGCTGTGCGTCGTCACTTCCTGGCCTTCCCGTGGATGAGCCTGCGCACCTTGAGCGCCATTTACTGGCAGGCCCTGCGCCTGCTCTTCAAACGCACGCCCCTGCACGACCATCAGGCCAGCCAAAACGGCCTGAGCGTCGGCGAAACCGCCCACAAGGACCCCGACCATGCCCGAACCCACCCTGAGCGTTACTAAGGCCGGCAGCTTTCGCCTGTTCAACGGCGGCGTCTTCAAGCAAGTCGTTCTCGGCCAATTACGACACCTGCGCCAAGGCCACTTGCGCCTGCTGCTCGATGGGGAATCGCTAAACTTCGGCGATCCGGCCAGTGCTCTGCAGGCCGAAGTCGAAATTCTTGACGACGCCGTCTGGGGCATGCTCGCCAGTAACGGTTCGATCGGCGCCGGTGAGGCCTATATCCAGGGGTACTGGCGCAGCAACGACCTGACGGCGGTGACCCGCGTGTTCGTCGCCAACCTGGACGTGCTCGATGCGATGGACAGTGGTCTGGCTCGCCTCGGCCGCCCGGTGCTGCGTTGGCTGCACTGGCTCAACCGTAACAGCCGGCGCGGCTCTCGGCGCAACATCATTGCCCATTACGACTTGGGCAATGACTTGTTCGAGCGTTTGCTCGATCCCACCATGATGTACTCGGCCGCCATGTTCGAAAGCCCCGAACAAAGCCTGGAAGAAGCCCAGCTCAACAAGCTCGAACGCATCTGTCGCAAGCTCGACCTGCGCCCCGGCGACCACCTACTGGAAATCGGCACCGGCTGGGGCAGCCTGGCGATTTATGCTGCCAGCCAATATGGCTGCAAGGTGACCACCACAACGTTGTCGCACGAGCAGTACGCCCATACCTGCCGGCGCGTTGAGGCACTGGGTCTGCAGCAGCGCATTGAGGTGCTGTGCAAGGACTATCGCGATCTGGAGGGGCGCTACGACAAGCTGGTCTCGATCGAAATGATCGAAGCTGTCGGTCATCGCTATTTACCCGAATACTTCCGACGCTGCTGCGCTCTGCTCAAGGATGACGGCCTGATGTTGCTGCAAGCCATCACCATTCGCGACCAGCGTTATGAGCAGGCACGCCGCTCGGTGGACTTCATCCAGCGGCATATTTTTCCCGGCGGCGCGCTGCCATCGTTGTCCGTTCTGCTAAACACCGCCAGCCGTCAAACACCGCTCAACCTGCTGCACCTGGAAGACTTCGGCGCGCACTACGCCCGCACGCTGAAGCACTGGCACGAGAACTTCCGGCAATCACGCCAAGCGCTGCTGGAGCTGGGTTACGACGAAACCTTCCAACGCCTGTGGGAGTTCTACCTGTGTTACTGCGAAGGCGGATTCCAGGAGCGTGCCATCGGCGTCGCGCAACTGCTCTTTGCCGCTCCCGGGGCGCGTCAGCTCTCTTTGCTGGAGCGGCGGGAGGCTTGATGAGTCGCGCGGGCCTGATCGTCAACGCACTCTGGGTCCAGTTGGGCTGGTGGGGTTGTGTACTGGGCGCACAGAATGCCTGGTGGCTCCTGGCTGTGGCGGCAGGATTGCTGGCTCACCTGAGCTTCTGTCCACAGCCCCGGGCCGAGTTGCGTGCAGTGATGCGCGTGGGGCTGTGCGGCATGGTGCTGGACTGGAGCCTGGGTGTGCTGGGTCTGTTCGGATTCGCTCAGACCGCCCTGCCCCTCTGGCTTGCGCTGCTCTGGCTGGTGTTTGCCACAAGCTTGCGGCACAGCCTGGCCTGGGCCATACAGCCTGTTTGGCGCGGTGCGTTGGTGGGCATGGTCGGCGGTCCGCTGGCCTATTGCGCAGGCGCTCCACTGGCCGGCGTTGCGCTGCCGCTTGGCATCGTGGGAACCGCTCTGGTGTTGGCGCCCCTGTGGGCACTCTGGCTGCCGTTGGCGTTGCGCCTGGCTGATCCCCACTGAGGTCAGAACCCGCGCCAGGCGAACATTATTACCAAGGTTCATCCAGAAAAAGTGGCACACGCAAAGGCTCTATCGGCCCCTCGCGCTGGCCACACATTTCGTCGTGAACGACATGCTGTACCAACATGCAGGGTAACCGCGGCGCGTCACGCAGCAACTCACGCAAATGGGTGGTGGATCGCAAATGCAATGTTCGTCCGGAGTCGTCGAGCAACGTACGAAACCCGCGGTCCAGTCGCGCACGCAACACGTAGATACCGCCCTCCAGCGACCATAACTCCAGCTCGTGTACCCGGCCTTCGATGGCCAGCTCGATCAGGGTTTGCAGGTTCATGGCGCGCCCCCGCCCTGACGACGGAAAAACAGCGTGACCTGGCCCAACTCGACGCCAAACTTGCTCATGCTCGAGCGGTTGATCATCGTGTCTTCGTCCATCAAGTACATCCAGTCGTCAAAAGTCACTTCGTAAGTCGATCCGTCTACTGGCAGGTTCAATCGATAGCGCCAGCGCAGCGCGTTGCCGGCCACCTCTCCCCGCGCCTCGCCGATCACATCGTCGGCGCGACCGCGCCAGAGCCCCGGGCCATCGGGGGTCAGCGTCCATACGCGCCGTTGTCGGCTGCCATCACTGTAGAGAAAGCGCTCATCGAGAATCAGCTGTTCACCTTCACGGTGACTCAATATCTCAACCTCGAAACGCTTGATGACCTCGCCGGAACGTTTTTGATAGATGCCCCAGGCCTTGATTGGCTGACTGAAGAAGCGCACCAGATCCAGCTGCGGTTGCTGGTCGGCATAACGATCGACATTCACGTTCCCGCAACTGGTCAAACTCATCATTAAAAGCAGTCCAACCATTAGCCGAGTCATGGTGTTTGCCCCCCTACGCGCGCGTTATTGAGCCCCAGCAGCTGTTGCCGCAACTCCGGATGCCGGGTGCGGGGATCGAGCCAGATGGCGAAGAAACTTCGAGCGAACGATGAGTCGGCGACTTCATGGGTCAAGCGCCCGTCGACATAAAAGCGGCAACCCTTGCCGGGCAGGTAAAGCCCGGTGATTTGACTGCCTGGCCTGACGTCGACGAAGGACCGCCGCATGTCATCGCTCCAGCTGTCGAGCTGTACTGGGTCCAGGGATTTACCCGCGATTCGGCGCATCTCCTCGATGCTCGCTTGCACCAAGGTTTGCTTGCTGATCGTGCGGCGGTAATTCAGCTCAAGTGCCAGCGGCGTTTCCAGGCTGGGTTGCAAGGTCGCACTCCATAACCTGGCCTGGTAGAGATCGAACCCGTACCAGGAATAATCGGCTTGCCCCACCAGACGGGCGTCAGGCAGTACCGTGCGCCAGTCGCACAGAGCTTGGCTGGCGTAAAGCACCAAAACGCAGGCCATGAACCGGCTCAGGCTTTTCTTGAACGCAAACGACCTTGCCATTGAAAAAACATCACTGGATTGCCGAAGGTCGCTCAATAGTTGTACGTGAAGTATGGTTTGTACAGCTTTTTTGAGTGGATTTGCGAGTTATGGCCTTTTATATCCACCCGTGCTTTGGCGATCTGTGCCTGCCTCGAATCCTTCAGCTAACGTCCTGTTATCGGATAAGGTAGCCTGCGCCCTAATAATGCGCAGTCGCGCTGCTGTAGAAGGAAATGTTAATGCTCGGACGTGAACGGCCGCAGCTAAAGAAAGAAAGTGCTGACGAATCCTTTCCCCCTCAGGTAGCGCGGGCCGGAGCTGCCCTGCGGCTCACCATCACTTTCATGCTGGTGGTGGTGATGGTGTTCCTGGCCGTTGAAGGCTGGAGAACATGGCGTGACTATCGCTCTGCCTTTGCCTCGGCCCGCGATTCGGTGACAAACCTGGCGCGAGCGACGGCCCAGCACGCCGAAGACACCATCCGGCAAGTGGACGTGGTGACCGCAGCACTCAGCGAGCGAGTGGAAGGCGATGGCCTGCAGAACATCGACATCCCGCGCATCCATAAACTGCTGGTGCAACAGTCGGCCATCATGCCGCAGTTGCACGGTTTGTTTATCTACGGCCCCGACGGGCAGTGGATAGTGACAGACAAGCAAACAACGCCAGACTCGGCGAACAATGCCGACCGCGACTACTTCCAGTATCACCGCACCCACGAGGACCGAAGCGTGCGGATCGGCGAAGTGATCAGGAGCCGATCCACCAATGACCTGATCATCCCCATCTCCCGCCGCTTGAACAATCCTGACGGCTCGTTCGCCGGTGTGTTGCTGGGAACGGTCAAGGTCAGCTATTTCGTGGACTACTACGGCGACTTCAAGATCGACGACAAGGGAGCCCTGGTCCTGGCCCTGCGAGATGGCACGATTCTGGTCCGGCGGCCCTTCGTCGCCTCGGTGGTCGGCAAGAGCCTGGTCAATAGCGTGATCTTCCGTGACCACTTGCCCAACTCCAATCAGGGCGTCGCCGAGGCCAGGGCCGTCGTCGACGGCACTGAACGCATTTATGGCTACCGAGCCTTGACCACTTATCCGCTGGTGGTCGAGGCCGGATTGTCTCGCGAATCGATCATCACCCCCTGGCGTCACGATCTGCTCAAGACCGGCTTCGTACTGATATTCCTGATCGTGATACTCGTCGGCTTTGGGCTGATCGTGTTGAGCCAGTTGCGCTACAGAATGACCATGGAGAAACAGATTCGCAGCGCCCACCAAACCATGCGGGACATGGCACTGACCGACAGCCTGACCGGTTTGGGCAACCGCAGACGGCTGGACATTGCATTGGCCGATGAGATTCGCCGGGCCAGGCGTCAGCACGCCTCCTTGGCCTTGATCATGCTTGATGTCGATTACTTCAAACGCTACAACGACAAATACGGCCATGCTGCCGGGGACGACTGTCTGCGCGCGATCGCGGGGGCGATCCAGCAAGCGATCAAACGGCCCGGCGACCTGGCGGTGCGCTACGGGGGTGAAGAATTCACCATTTTGCTGCCCGACACCCACAGCGCGGGGGCCGCCACGATCGCACAAGAGATTCTGGAGTCCATCAGGGCGCTGAACATCGAACACGGCGACCATCCCTTGGGCCTGGTCACCGCCAGCGCGGGCATCACCACCTGCCGGCCAAGCACCGAGGACGTGACCCCGGCCATGCTGATCAAGGCCGCTGATGCGTTCTTGTATCTGGCAAAAAACACCGGGAGAAACCGCTGGTGCAGCCCTGATGCTTCGCCGGGATGACCCACGGGGCGAAGCCGCATATCGGTCATATCGCGCAAATCCAAGTCCACAGGTGCCGGCCGGGCGCCTGGCGGCTACAATGCGCGCTTCGACCGTGATCAGCCTGACTAAAAACAAATGTCCTTGCCCAAACATCATCTGGAATTGCTCAGCCCCGCCCGCGACGTGACCATCGCCCGCGAGGCCATCCTGCATGGCGCTGACGCCGTGTACATCGGTGGCCCGAGTTTCGGCGCGCGTCACAACGCCTGTAACGAGGTGAGTGATATCGCCCGGTTGGTGGAGTTCGCCCATCGCTACCACGCCCGGGTGTTCACCACGATCAACACCATCCTGCATGACAACGAACTGGAGCCGGCCCGCCAGTTGATCCACCAGTTGTACGATGCGGGTGTCGATGCCTTGATCGTCCAGGATCTAGGGGTGATGGAACTGGACATCCCGCCGATCGAACTGCACGCCAGCACCCAGACCGACATCCGTACCCTGGCACGGGCAAAGTTCCTTGATCAGGCCGGTTTCTCCCAACTGGTACTGGCGCGGGAGTTGAACCTGCAGGAAATCCGCGCCATCGCCGACGAAACCGACGCGGCCATCGAGTTCTTTATCCACGGCGCGCTGTGCGTGGCGTTTTCCGGCCAATGCAATATCTCCCACGCCCAGAACGGCCGCAGCGCCAACCGTGGTGATTGCTCCCAGGCCTGTCGCCTGCCCTACACCCTCAAGGATGATCAGGGCCGGGTGGTTGCCTATGAGAAGCACCTGCTGTCGATGAAGGACAACAACCAGAGCGCCAACATCCGCGCCCTGGTCGAAGCCGGTGTGCGTTCGTTCAAGATCGAAGGACGCTACAAGGACATGGGCTATGTGAAGAACATCACCGCCTACTACCGCCAGCGCCTGGACGATGTCCTCGAAGACCGTTCGGACCTGGCCCGCGCCTCCAGCGGTCGCACCGCGCACTTCTTCCTGCCCGACCCGGAGAAGACGTTCCACCGCGGCAGCACCGACTACTTCGTCAGCGAGCGCAAGATCGACATCGGCGCCTTCGATTCCCCGACCTTTACCGGCGTGCCGGTGGGCGTGGTGGAAAAAGTCGGCAAGCGCGACCTGCAAGTCGTGACCTTTGATCCGCTGTCCAACGGCGATGGCCTCAACGTGCTGGTCAAGCGTGAAGTGGTGGGTTTTCGCGCCAACATCGCCGAGCCCAAGGGCGAATTCGAGGAAGACGGCCAGAAGCGTTACCGCTACCGCGTCGAGCCCAACGAAATGCCGGCAGGGTTGCACACATTACGCCCCAACCACCCGCTGAGTCGTAACCTGGACCACAACTGGCAGCAAGCGCTGCTCAAGACCTCCGCCGAGCGCCGGGTGGGCGTTGCCTGGGTCGCACGCCTGCGTGAAGAGCGCCTGGAGCTGACTGCTACCAGCGAGGAAGGCGTCAGCGCCAGCGTCAGCCTGGACGGGCCATTCGGCCTGGCGAACAAGCCGGAGCAGGCGCTGGAGCAACTGCACGACCTGCTCGGCCAACTGGGCACCACCGAGTACCACGCCACCGCCATCGAGCTGGATGCGCCCCAGGCGTATTTCATTCCCAACTCTCAGCTCAAGGCAGTGCGCCGCGAAGTCATCGAAGCCCTGACCACCGCCCGTGTCCAGGCCCATCCCCGAGGGGGGCGCAAGGCCGAGACCAATCCACCGCCGGTGTACCCGGAGTCGCACCTGTCGTTCCTGGCCAACGTCTACAACCAGAAGGCCCGGGATTTTTATCATCGCCACGGTGTGAAACTGATCGATGCGGCGTTCGAAGCCCACGAAGAAACCGGTGAAGTACCGGTGATGATCACCAAGCACTGTCTGCGTTTCTCGTTCAACCTCTGTCCCAAGCAGGCCAAGGGCGTCACCGGCGTGCGCACCAAGGTTGCGCCGATGCAGTTGATCCATGGTGACGAGGTGCTGACGCTGAAGTTCGACTGCAAACCCTGCGAGATGCATGTGGTCGGCAAGATCAAGGGGCACATCCTCGACCTGCCGCTGCCGGGCAGCAGCGCGGAGCCCATCGTCGGTCACATCAGCCCGGAAGACCTGCTCAAGACGATCCCTCGCGCGCCGCATTAAGCAATCGCGAGCAGGCTCGCTCCCACAGGGATTGCAAAGTGGACACAAGATCGTGTGACCACCCCTAATCCCTTGTGGGAGCGAGCCTGCTCGCGATAGCAATGGATCGGCATGCATTAATGTTGATTACAAAACTCCCGGCAGGTCCTTCTCGGTGCTAGGTTGTAAGTGAGTGTTCCATCAATCAGTCACTTCTTTCCCACCGTCTGCAAAGGAATGCCTCTACCAATGAACTTATCCCTCAAGCACCTGGCCGTGAGCACCCTGCTGCTGTCCAGCCTGGCGTCGATCACCCCACCCGCCTTGGCCAACATCACTGCGCAACAGAGTTCGGCCCTCGTCAAAACCCTCGCTGACACCTCCGTCACCGACTTCAGGCAGTTCCTGGGAAACGTGGCCAGAAGCGAGTTGGCCGAAACCGCCAAGCTTGGCCCGGCCATCAGCACGTTCCTCGACAACAAACCCCTTACGGCTGAGCAGCAGAACGAAATTAATCGTCTGCTCGGCCTCTATGCACGGGTGAAATACGGCAACGCCGCTACCGAAACCCTGCGCGAACTGGTGGCGATCCCGACCTTTCGCAAGGACGGTGTTGCCCAGCACGAGAACCCCGAGTTCCTCAAGATCGCGGACAAGATCAAGCGCCTTGCCCTAGCCTTCAACCTGGACTTTCGCAACATCGACAACCGCGTCTACGAGATTTCACTGCATGGCAGTGGCGACGAAGTCGTGGGCATTCACGCCCATGCCGACGTCGTGCCGGTGACCCCGGAAAACTGGGTATTGAAAGACGGCACTCGTCTGGATCCGTTCAAGGTCACCCTGGTGGGCGACCGCATGTACGGGCGGGGCACCGAAGATGATAAGAACGGCATTGTCGTGGCGCTGTACGCCATGAAGATCATCAAGGAAGAAAACCTGCCGCTGGCGAGGAATTTCAAACTGCTGGTAGACACCACCGAGGAAACCACCGGCGACGCCATCCCCTATTACTTCGAGCGCAACCCAACCCCCAACTACAACCTGGCGCTGGATGGCGGCTACCCGGTGGTGATTGCCGAAAAAGGCTATGGCACCGTCATGGCCAACTTCGCCCGGCGTGCGGCCCAGGGCAAAGGCGCTGAGATCACGGCGATGACCGGTGGCCTGGCCACCAATCAGATTCCGTCCACATCGGTCGCTACCTTCGTGGGCGATCAGCCTGCTGAACTGGCCGCGACGCTGCAAAAAGCCGCTTCCGCGTATGCCAAGGGCAATGGCGGCGACTTCCAGGTGACCACCGCGGTCGTCGGTAAGGACGTCAAACTGACCTTCACAGGCGTCTCCGCCCATTCCTCAGAACCAGAGTCCGGGGTCAACCCGGTGGCGAGGATGCTGGACTTCATCAACAGCCTCGAGGGCAAGGTTGCGCTCAAGCACAACCACATCACCGATGCCGCCCGCTATGCCGCCGACAACTGGGGCCTGGACTACCTGGGAAGCAAACTGGGGATTGGCTTTTCCGACGCCTTCATGGGGCCGCTGACCGCTTCCCTAACGTATGTCGGCATGGATGACAAAGCCTTCAAGCTGGCCGTCAATCTGCGCGTGCCGGTGGGCAAGCCGACGGAAGCGATCAAGGCTGAAATCACCAACAAACTGGCCGCCTGGAGCAAGAAGACGGAGGTCGCCGTGGCGTTCGATTATTCAATCGATGAGCCGATGTATCGCAACCCGGACGGTGAATGGGTCAAGGCACTGTTGGCCGTGGCCAGCGAAAACCTCGGCATGGAGCACAAGTACGGCACCTCCGCTGGCGCCACCTCGGTTCATGACTTGCCCAACGGCGTGCAGTTCGGCCTGGCCATGCCCGACGTCAAGTACACCGGGCATAACGACAACGAGTTCAAGACGGTCGAGCAGTTTCTTCTGGACCTGCAGATCGTGACCGAGATGATGGGGCGGATCGGGCAGTTGCCGAAGTTGTGATCCCCTGTCCGGGAAAATGGGCGTTAATGTGGCGAGGGGATTTATCCCCGCTCGGTTGCGCAGCGACCGCAAATCTTAAGGCCGCTGCGCAGCCCAGCGGGGATAAATCCCCTCGCCACAGGTTCACTTCATTCCTTCGGGTGAGTGGTGCTTGGATCGATGACCTTGGCGCTAATGTCCACCAACTCCACCCCCCAATCACCATGCAGGTACCAATCCTCCCCGATCATTTCGGCCGGGTGCATGGTTCGATCCGCACCGTTGCCACACGCCAGGGCACTGGCCGGGCAATAACGGTCGCAGCCCCAGCAAATGCGCTCGGGATGTTTCGGACTGATTGGAAAAGGCTTTGCCATGACGCCCCCGTATAGCCGATGGGTGTGCCTGTACCCTAGCGTGTCAGGGCCAAAGTGCCCTTGATATCGATCAAGAACCACCGGCATGACGGTATCGGCGTTCCTGGCGGGTTAAATGCCCCGAAAATTGACAAGAATCATTATTATTCGCAGCGAAGCTTTCTAGACTCGGCCATCCCTTAGTCCTCAGGAAGTCTTCCCATGCGTACCCTCGCTCCGCTGCCTCTCGCCCTGCTGTTTCTCGCCACCCTGTCCCAGGCCAAGGAATACCCCATTGGCGAACCGCAAATGTGCCCGGGCCTGGAGGTCGGCGCGGTGTACCTGCAACCGATCGAAATGGCCCCGGCCGGCATGATGCGCCCAACCGCCGAGTCTGACGTTCACCTGGAGGCCGATATCAGGGCCACGGCCGACAACCAGCAAGGTTTCCAGGAAGGCAGCTTCGTGCCCTACCTCAACGTGTCGTTCCAACTGAAAAAACAAGGCAACGACACCCCGCTCAAGGGTGACTTCCATGCCATGGTGGCCAATGACGGGCCGCACTATGGCGACAACGTCAAGCTGCTGGGCCCCGGCAAATACCAATTGACCTTCACCGTCCTGCCGCCCGGCGGCCATGGCTCCCTCGGCCGTCATACCGACAAGGAAACCGGCGTGGCACCGTGGTTCGAGCGCTGTGAACTGCATTACGAATTCGTCTACGCCGGGATTGGCAAAAAAGGCGGGTATTGAAGATGCATCGTTCAACGAGCCGAACAGCGCGACAGCTGGCCGGCTGGATACTGGCCGGCTTGCTGTTGCCTTCAATCGCGCATGCCCAACTGCCTACTTACGAGTTGAGCATGCGCGACGGCCATTTCACCCCGCCGCTGCTGGAAGTACCGGCCGGGCAGCGCTTCAAGATCGTGCTGAAAAACGTCGGCCAGGGTCCGGCGGAATTCGAGAGCACGCCCCTGCGGGTGGAAAAGGTCCTGTCGCCCGGCGTTACCACGTTTGTCGTCATTCACCCGCTGCGCCCCGGGCACTATCCGTTTTTCGATGAATTCAACCCGCAACTGCCCGAGGGCGGCATCCTCGCCCAGTAGTCGGCGAACAGGAGGTGTTTGCATGACTCAATCCATGTTTATTATCTGGCGCGAAAGCGTCGAGGCGCTGTTGGTAATCGGCATACTCCAGGCCTGGGTCAGCCGGCAGCAACAGGCCGGTCGCTTGTTGCAGTTCGTGTGGGCTGGCGTGGCGCTGGGTTTGCTGTTGTCGGGCATCTTGGCCGGTCTGATTCTGTTGGTCGGCGAAGCCATGAGCGGCGCGGCCAATGAATGGTTCCAGGCGGCGTTGGCGCTGGTCGCCAGTCTGCTGATCGTGCAAATGGTCGGTTGGATGCACCGAAACGCCGGGACGTTGAAACAGGATCTGACGCGTCACGCCGACCATCGTTTCAGCCGCCATGGTGGATGGGGGCTGATGGTGTTGGCGCTGCTGGCCGTCAGCCGCGAAGGCAGTGAAACCGTGGTCTTCCTGTATGGCGCCGGGGCGCGTCTGCAAGGGGCGCCACTGGGCTTGTTCGCCGTGGGCGCGGTGGCCGGCCTGCTGCTGGCGCTGCTGACCATCGTCTTGCTGCACGGCAGTCGACGGTTCATCTCATGGCCGCGTTTCTTTGCCATCAGCGAAACCATTCTGTTGTTATTGGGGGCAGCGCTGCTGGTCAACGGCATTGAGCGGATCAGCAGTCAGTTGCTGGCGATGGATTGGCCCGAAGTGGTCTACCAAGGCATCGGCGACGCGCTCTGGGACAGCAGCGCGATATTGGATGACGGCCATGGCCTGGGCGGTTTCCTGGCGGATTTCACCGGCTATCGAGCCAGTCCCAGTGCCATGACCTTGTTGGTGTGGCTCGGCTACTGGCTGGGGGTTGCCGGCTGGCTGCGGCCACGCAAAGCGCAAACGCTGCCATGTCCGACTTGAACCTCTGGCTGCAACGTCTGGGCGACGGCATGCGGCGCCACGGCGCAACCATTCGCGCCGTGCAATGGGCGGTGGTGCTGTTCTATGCGGTGCTGCTGGTGGTGCCGGCGCTGTTGCCATTGCCCAGCAGCCAGGCTCGGCTGTTGGACAACCTCACGCTGCTGGCGCAGTTTATGTTCTGGGGCATCTGGTGGCCTTTCGTGTTGCTGTCGATTGTGCTGTTCGGTCGACTCTGGTGTGGCGTGCTGTGTCCTGAAGGTGCCTTGAGTGAATGGGCCAGCCAGTATGGCAAAGGCCTGGGCGTGCCACGCGGGGTGCGCTGGGCCGGCTGGCCGACCCTGGCGTTCTGCCTGACCACGATCTATGGGCAGTTGATCAGCGTCTATGACTATGCCCAGGCGGCGCTGTTGATCCTGGGGGGCTCGACGGTCGCAGCGGTGATCGTTGGCCTGCTGTTCGCCCGAGGCAAGCGAGTGTGGTGCCGCTACCTGTGTCCAGTCAGTGGCGTCTTCGCCCTGCTTGCTCGCCTGGCACCGGTGCACTTCCAGGTGGACGAGCAACGCTGGCTGGAAAACCCCGCGCCGCGCCGACCGCCTCCCAACTGCGCGCCATTGCTGGACATTCGCCGGATGCGCGGTGCCGCCGATTGCCACGCCTGTGGTCGCTGCAGCGGCCAGCGCGATGCGGTACGCCTGATAGCCCGTTCCAGTAACGAGGAAATCCTTCACTCGAGCGCAACCACCCTTTCGCCCTGGGACGCGCGCTTGTTGTTGTTCGGCGTCATTGGCCTGGCCATGGGGGCTTTTCAGTGGACCGTCAGCCCCTGGTTCATTGCCATGAAGCAGAGCCTGGCCCAATGGCTGGTCGCCCATGAGCTGTTCTGGCCATTGCAAGACAACGCCCCTTGGTGGTTGCTGACCCACTATCCGCAGCTCAATGACAGCTTCAGTTGGCTCGATGGCTTTTGCATCGTCGCTTATCTGGGCATGAGTGCCTTGCTGTTGGGCACGTCGCTGCTGCTGTTGATGCGCCTGGCGGCAAGACTCTCGGGCGATCCTGCACAGTATTGGCCCTTGGCCATCACCCTGACGCCCCTCGGCGGTGCAGGGTTGTTCCTCGGCTTGTCGGCCACCACTGTCAAACTGCTGCGCTATGAAGGGTTCTTGCTCGACTGGGTACAACCGGCTCGGGCCGCGCTGCTGGTCGCGGCAATCGCCTGGAGTCTGTGGCTGGGCTACAAGCGCCTGGAACATGCAGCCCGCAGGCCCCTCGCAATGGCCTGCCTGGTATTGGCCAATGGCCTGGTGGGTTATGGCTGGTGGCTGCAGTTCTGGGGATGGTGAGCACGCAGTGCAAGCGTTGCTCCCACAGCGGATCGCTGACGTTCACGATACCTTGGAACGACGCAAAACCCTGTGGGAGCAAAGCTTGCTCGCGATCGCGGTGGGTCAGTTTGAGCGGTGTTGGCTGTGCAGACGCCTCGCGAGCAAGCTTTGCTATCACGACGGATTTGTGTGGTTCACAACATCTGACGCGGGGTTGGCCTAGACCTTGAACCGCGCCACGGTCTCATGCAGTGAGCCGGCCATCTGCGCCAGGTCCTGACCGGCGGTATCGGTATGCCGGGCCCCGAGCAATACCTGTTCGGACAGGTTGCGAATACCCACCAGGTTACGGTCCACTTCTCGGGCTACCAGCGCCTGTTCTTCGGTGGCGCTGGCGATCATCAGGTTGCGCTCGTTGATCTGCGAGATCGAACGGGCGATTTCATCCAGGGCATCGCCGGAGCGGCGGGCCACTTGCAAAGTGGTCTGCACCAGTTCGCTGTTGCTTTGCATGGCGGTCACGGCGTGCTCGCTGTCCTGGCGGATGTTGCCGATCATCTCCTCGATTTCCCGAGTCGAATCCTGGGTGCGATGGGCCAGTGCCCGGACTTCGTCGGCCACCACGGCAAAACCACGCCCGGCATCGCCGGCGCGGGCTGCTTCAATGGCGGCGTTCAAGGCCAGCAGATTGGTTTGATCGGCAATGCCGCGGATCACGTCCAGCACCGAACTGATGTGCTCGACCCTGCCTGCCAACTGCTGGATGCGTCCCGAAGAGTCCGTCACCCCCAGCGCCAATGCGCTGATCGAAGCAACGGTCTCCTGAACCTGCTCACGACCGCGCTGGGCGGTTTGCTCGGAAATCCGCGAGGCTTCGCTGGTACTCACCGCATTGCGCGCCACTTCGTCCACCGCCGCCGTCATCTGGTTCACGGCCGCCGCGGCCTGTTCGATTTCCTGGCCTTGCAGTTCCAGGGTGCTGTTGGTCTGACTGCTCACCGCACTCAGCTCTTCGGAGGAGCTGGCCACCCGATCCACCGAAGCCGCAATGTGCCGGACCATGCTGTTGAGGCTCTGCTGCATGTCATGCATGTTGCTCATTACGCTGTCGTTTGCGCTCCCGGCGTCCAGCGGCACACGGATCGTCAAGTCGCCTCGGGCAATCTGGCTCAGCACCCGCGCCGCATCATCGGGCTCGCCGCCCAGCGGACGGGTCACGCTGCGGGTCACCAGGACCGCAACGGTACTGACCAGGGCCAGGCAGGCCAGCACCAGTGTCAGCATGTTGCGCCGCGCGTCGCTGTAGCGCGCCTGGGCCAGACGTTCACGCTCGACAAACAACTGGCCCTGCATCGCCATCAGCCCTTCCAGGCTTTTGTAGACCTCAAGCTCGGCCGGCATCACGCCCTGCTTGAGTTGCGTCATCGCGTCGTCCGTCGCGCCCTGGCGAATCAACGCCTGCACCTGAACGAACGCGGCCACATACGCCTCACGGTGCTTCTTCAGTGCCGCATACGCCGCTTTGCCTTCCGGCTGATCGAACAGCGGCTCCAACGTGGTAAAGGCCTGGGTAATACGTTGCCGGGTCATGTCGATCGACTGCTGGACCTGCGCGTTGTTCTTGTCGATCAACAGGTCCCGGGTGTTCCTGGCGTTATCGCGCACACCCGTGGCGATCACCATGATCGGGTCGATCTTCGGCCAATCCTGTCTGACGATCTTCACTGCCTGATCGCGCAGCGTGGCCAGGTCGTTCAAGGCGTATAACGCCAGCGCGATCAACGCCAGTGGCGCGATGGCAAAACCGATCACGATACGGTGGGCAGTGGTGAGTCTGGTCATATCAAATGCTCCCTGTTCAACTACCTGCCGATTGGCAGCGCATTTGAAAACCATAAGAAAAGTCATAAAAAAGAGCGGCCCGGCGATCCCGAACCGCTGTCGGTCGTTCATCCCCGGGGACGGTCAACTGCGTAAAACGAACGAGGGAAACAACTCGCGCATGGCGGCCCACAACTCCGGCTGCAAGGCCTGTGCCGAAACACTGGAAAGATGGGGGTCGAGCATCCGGGCCGTGCGCACCAGTTGCACAGCGAAACGCGTGACGCCCTGCTCGCTCAGGCGGCGAGCCAGGGTCAACAACCGTTCGGGATCGAACAAATGCCAATGCACGGTGGTCCGGCATTCATAATCCACGCCGCTGGCCAGCAGATAGTCGAGGCTGCGCCAGTTGGCGGCACCGCTGCCATGAACCCGAGTCACGTCCAGGGCGTCTTCGGGCAAGGCCTTGATGTCGAAGCCAACCCAGTCGGCTTGCCCGACCACTTTGGCGAAGGCCGCCGGTTTGATGCCGGCGCTGTGCAGGCCGATGCGAAAACCCATCTGCCGCACTTGCTCCATGGCTGGCGCCAGGCCGTCCTGCAGGGTCGGCTCACCACCGCTGAACACCACGGCGTCAAGCAGATCCTGGCGACGTTGCAAAAATGCCAACACCCGACACCAATCCACCTCTTCGCTGCCGCGCGGCGGGATCAGTTGCGGGTTGTGGCAATAACGACAACGCCAGGCGCAGCCCTGGCAAAACAGTACGCAAGCCAGTTGGCCCGGATAATCGAGGGTGGTCAGGGGCACCATGCCCCCAACCCGTAGCGCTCGACTCATGGACGCCCGGCCGCGCTTTCAGTGAAGTGAACCCGTTCGCGATGCTCGGACTGTTTGCCTGGGTTGAAGGCCGCCACCGGACGGTGATAACCCATCACGCGGGTCCAGACTTCGCAACGTTGACGCTGTGCCTGCGGAAGAGATTGTGATGCGTTCATGGATGAAGCTCCTTGCGGTCGATGGATCGGATCAGTGAACGCTGCCTGCCAACTGCTGTTGCAACAGCAAGGCCTCGTCGCATTTGGGGCAAAACTCATGTTCGCCGGCCAGGTAGCCGTGGACCGGGCAGATGGAAAACGTCGGCGTGATGGTCAGGTACGGCAGCCGGAAGCGTCCCAGGGCCTTGCGCACCAGCTGCTTGCAGGCCTGTGTGGAGGAAATCTGCTCGGCCATGTACAGGTGCAGCACGGTGCCGCCGGTGTATTTGCATTGCAGTTCGTCTTGCAGCTCCAAGGCTTCGAACGGATCGTCGGTGAAGCCCACCGGCAACTGCGACGAGTTGGTGTAATACGGGGCGATCGGGCTGCCGGCCTGCAAGATATCGGGGTAACGCTTGAGGTCTTCCTTGGCGAAACGGTAGGTGGTGCCCTCGGCAGGGGTGGCTTCCAGGTTGTAGAGGTGGCCGGTTTCTTCCTGAAAGCGCAGCAGCGTGGCGCGCACGTGATCCAGCAGTTTCAGGGCGAATGCCCGGCCTTGCTCGGTATGCAGGCCTTGCTGGTCATCGGTGAAATTGCGCAGCATTTCGTGCAGGCCGTTCACGCCGATGGTGGAGAAGTGATTACGCAGGGTGCCCAGGTAGCGCTTGGTGTACGGGTACAGCCCGGCGTCCATGTGGTGCTGGATGACCTTGCGCTTGACCTCCAGGCTCTCCTTCGCCAGTTCCATCAGCGTATCGATGCGTTGCAGCAATGCGCTGGTTTCGCCTTTGTACAGGTAGCCCAGGCGTGCGCAGTTGATCGTCACCACACCCAGTGAACCGGTCTGTTCCGCCGAGCCGAACAGGCCTCCTCCGCGCTTGAGCAACTCGCGCACATCCAGTTGCAGGCGGCAGCACATCGAGCGCACCTGGTTGGGTTGCATGTCCGAGTTGAGGAAGTTCTGGAAATACGGCAGACCGTAGCGGGCGGTCATCTCGAACAAGCGGTCGGCGTTCTCGCTGTCCCACGGGAAGTCATGGGTGATGTTGTAGGTCGGGATCGGGAAAGTGAACACCCGGCCCTTTGCATCACCGGCCTGCATCACCTCGATGTAGGCGCGATTGATCAATTCCATTTCCACTTGCAGATCACCGTAGGCGAACGGCATCTCCTCGCCACCGATCACCGGAATCTGTTCGCGCAGATCCTCCGGGCAGACCCAGTCGAACGTAAGGTTGGTAAAAGGTGTTTGCGTGCCCCAGCGTGACGGGACGTTGAGGTTGTAGATGAACTCCTGCAACGACTGGCGGACCTCGTCGTAGCTGAGCCTGTCCTTGCGTACATACGGCGCCAGGTAGGTGTCGAACGAGCTGAACGCCTGGGCACCGGCCCATTCGTTTTGCAGCGTGCCGAGGAAATTCACCATCTGCCCCAAGGCGCTGCTCAAATGTTTGGGCGGCCCGGCTTCGACCCGTCCCGGCACCCCATTGAGGCCTTCGTGCAACAGCGTGCGCAGCGACCAGCCGGCGCAGTAACCGGCGAGCATGTCCAGGTCGTGGATATGCAGGTCGGCCTCGCGGTGCGCTTGGCCGATGGCCTGGCTGTAGACCTCGTCGAGCCAATAGTTGGCGGTGACCTTGCCCGATACGTTGAGGATCAGCCCACCGAGGGAGTAACCCTGGTTGGCATTGGCCTGTACGCGCCAGTCTTCGCGGTCCAGGTATTCGTTCATCGAGGTGGCGACTTCCACCAGGGTGCGACGATCCCGGCGCAGGCGTCCATGTTGCTCGCGGTAGACGATATAGGCACGCATGGCCAGAAAGAAACCGGCGTCCATCAGCACTCGCTCGACACGGTCCTGGATCTGCTCGACGCTCAAGCGCGTCTGTCCTTCCAATCGCGTCAGCACCGCTTCCAGCAACCCTTCAGCCTCCCCCTCAGCGTATTCGCCGGTGGCCTTGCCGGCGGCGATCAGCGCCTGGCGGATCTTGTCCGCGTCGAAGGCAACCACACTGCCATCGCGCTTGTGCAAGCGGTTACAGCCTACTGAGATCAACGTGCTCTGCATTTTGGCTCCAGACACTACATATAGATAATTAACAAGCTTCAAACACAATATGCAGTGGAGAGTACGGCCAAAAGTGAGGGTTGCAATTGATCGATATCAAGAATCGGGAGGGACCAAGATTCAGGTTCGAAAAGTCATTGTTTCAGCCCCACATTGGTTTTGTGTTGATCACAGGATGCGAAACCGCCGCAAATCCCCCGTGGGAGCGAGCTTGCTCGCGATAGCGGTGGATCAGTTGGCATCGATGCTGGATGTGCCGCCGTCATCGCGAGCAAGCTCGCTCCCACACTGGTTTCGGGGTGAGTGTGAGATTTGTATCCACCAAAGCTTCCCTGTGGAACCTGTGCCTACCCACCACTCATGTTCATGAACCGCACAATCTGCACTTCCCCGCCAGGGTTGAAGTCGTGACGCAGGGGTTTGCCGCGCAGCGCCTGTTGTACCGCCTGGATCAGCGGTTGATCGTCCAGCGGATAGCGCCGCAACAAACTGCGCAGGTCCAGAGAGTCTTCCTGTCCCAGGCACAGCAGCAACCGCCCTTCAACGGTCATGCGCACCCGGTTGCAACTGGCGCAAAAGTTGTGGGTGTTGGGGGAAATGAAACCGATCCGGGTCTGCGCGTGCTGCTCCAGGCGCACATAACGCGCCGGGCCGCCGCTGTTTTCGGTGCTGTCGAGCAAGCGGTGATGATTGGCAATGACTGCCCGCACCTCATCGCTGGAACAGAACGACTCGCCCCGGGAACGCCCGACCTCACCCAAGGGCATTTCCTCGATGAAGCTGATGTCGATGCGTTGCTCAATGGCGTACTGCACCAGCGCCGGGACTTCATCGAAGTTGCGCCCTTTCATCACCACGCAGTTGAGCTTGATCCGCTCGAACCCCGCGCTCTTCGCCGCTTCAATGCCCGCCAGCACCTGATCCAGATCGCCGTTGCGGGTGATCGCCCGAAAGCGCTCGCCATCCAGGCTGTCCAGGCTGATGTTCATGCGCTTGACCCCGGCATCGACCAGCGGCCGGGCCAGTCGCCCCAGCTGCGAACCGTTGCTGGTCATCACCAGTTCCCGCAGGCCGGGCAATGCCGCGATGTCGCGACACAACCCGACGATGCCCGGACGGATCAGCGGTTCGCCACCGGTCAGGCGGATTTTCTTGACCCCCAGCCCCACGAACAGCCGCGCCAATCGGTGCAGTTCCTCCAGGGTCAACACCTGCTGGCGCGGCAGGAAGGTCATGTTTTTCGCCATGCAATACACACAGCGAAAATCACAACGATCGGTTACCGACATTCGCAGATAGTCGATCTGGCGCCCAAATCCGTCCTGCAACACGGCGTTCATGTCTGTCCCCTGATTAAGCCGGTGCTCACTGCACCAGCGGCGAGTCGGCGCCCTGAAGATGAATGCCGCGAATGTCCGCCGCACCGATCAGGGTTTGCAGGTACTGCACCAGCGCCTTCTGCCACACGCCTTGTTGCAGCTGGGTGCGAATCGCCGTCGCCACCGCCTCATAAGGCAACGGTTGGCCTTCGACACGCTGATCGATGCTGATCACATGCCAGCCGTAGCGGCTTTCCAGCGGTTTGCCCACCAGGCCCGCCGGCAAGGCAAACAACTGGCGCTCCAGTTCGGGCACGGTCTGGCCCTTACTGATCTGCCCCAGCGAGCCGCCCTGAGCCTTGGACGGGCAGGCTGAGTGGTTCAACGCCAGTTCGGCAAAGCTACCGGGGAACTCGTCCAGGCGTTGCAGCAGGGTTTCGGCCTGGCCGTGAGCCTGGTCGCGCGCTTCGGCGTCGTCCGGTGCGCATTCGAGCAGAATGTGCCGCACCGCCAGCAAGGGGGCGCTGTGAAAGCGCGCCCGATTGCTTTCGTAGTAGCGCAGACAGGTCGCCTCATCACATTGCGGCACCTGCACCTCACGCTCGAGCAACAGCCGCGTGGCCGCCTCCTCTTCGTTTTCACCGGCGCCCACCTGCAACGCCAGCCCCAGCTCGGCGATGCGTTGCTGAAGCAACTCCCGGATCACCAACGCCCGGGCCGCCTGGTAGACCGCATCCTCGCGGCTCTCAGCCGGGTGATACTGCAGCTCCTGGGCCATCGCCTGGGGTGTGATCGACACCCCGTTGACGCTGATGATCGGCCACTCCTGCTCACTGCTGGCAATCAATTGTGCCGGGGCTTCCTCACCGGCCACCGGCCCGGCCTGGGCCGGTTCGAACTGCACCGCGCCCGCCGGCTCGATATCGCTGAGCGGCGGGGTCACTGGCGCTGCTTTCGCTGAAGAACCGCAGCCGCCGCTGCCCCCGTTACCGCCGCCACATCCGCATCCACTAGCCATGATCGTCTCCTTAGAACTTCTGCCGCACGATTTGATAACGACGCCCCAGGTACCAGACCGGCGCACTGACGATATGGACGAGACGGGTGAACGGGAACAGCACGAACAGGGTCAGGCCCAGTACCACATGAAGCTTGTAGACCAAGCCCACCGGCGCAATGGCCGCGGCCGCCTCCACCGGACGCAACAGCACGGTGTTCTGTGCCCAGTCGGCCAGCATCACCATCACCGAACCGTCCATATGGGCGGTGGATGCCACAATGGTCATCAACCCCAGCACCAGTTGCACCAGCAGCACCACCAACACCAGGATGTCCGACGTGCTGGACGTGGCGCGCACTCGCGGGTCGCTCAGCCGCCGGTTGAGCAGCATCACCAGACCGATCAGACCCAGCACCCCAAAGAACCCGCCGGACACCATCGCCAGCAACTGTTTGTTCTCAGTGCTCAACACATGGTGATAGATCGCCGCCGGCGTCAGCAGGCCGACAAAGTGGCCGGCCAGGACGAACAACACACCGACATGGAACAGATTGCTCGCCACGCGCATGCCACGGTTGCTCAGCATCTGGCTGGAGCCGGCCTTCCAGGTGTACTGGGACAGGTCAAACCGCGCCCAACTGCCGATCAGGCAAATCGCCAAGGCGACATAGGGGTAGACCCCGAACATCAACAGATCCCATTTAGACATTGCCCACCTCCCCGGCGGGCGCAGCGGCCCGTCCTTCATGCTGAAAATCCACCCAATGCAACGGCACCGCGCTTTCGTCCCGGGCCTTGCCCGGCGCACTCGGCAGCGAACTGCAACGGTCCTGCTGCTCGGCCTTCATGAAATCCACCGCTTCCTCTTCCCAGATCCTGTCCAGGGCTTCGAGGGAGTCGTCGCGTGGCTCGGCCTTGACCTGCTCACGCAACTCGGCCACCGCCACCTGGGGCTCGGCCCCGGCGATTTGCAGCAAGGCCCGGAAACAACTGGCGTAGGCGCTCTCGCGCTCTTCCAGGCGCGCCGCCAGCAAGGCCAGCAGATGCGCCACATCGGCCAGTCCTTCGCGGGCCTCGATGTCTTCGCGGGTGGAGAGAAACTCCAGGTACAGCGGGATGTAATCGGGCAGTTCCTTCACGCCGATGGCAAAACCGGCCTCTTCGTACTGGGCCATCATGTCCACCATGGCCTGGCCCCGGTCGCGGGACTCGCCATGGACGTGTTCGAACAGCAGCAGCGACAGCGAGCGCCCACGGCCGAACAGCGCGCCGTAGTGCTCCTGGCCGTCCATCAGGTCCTGGCCACAGATCAGTTCCAGCAACTTGAACAGCGCAGCGCGCTGCTTCGGGCTGATTTCCCGTGCCTGCACAATCGCCTGCTCCAGCTCGTCGCGACCGGCCACCAGGGTTTCGGTCGGATAATCGAGCAGCAACGAAATCACCTTGAGAATGCGCATGTTCATTCCTCCCACAACTGCACGGTTTTGATGACGTCGCGGCGGTTGGCCTTCTTGGCGCCGAACATGTTGGTGTCGGTACTGCCGCTGCAACCGCTGCCGAAACTGAAACCACAACCGGAGCGTTCGGCGAACGCATCGCTCATGGCGTCTTCGCGGTGGGCGCTTGGTACGACAAAACGGTCTTCGTAGTTGGCGATGGCCAGATAGCGGTACATCTCTTCCACCTGGTTCACGCTCAGGCCGACATCGGCCAGCACTTGCAGGTCCTGCACGCCGTCCACCTGTTCGGAACGCTTGTAGGCACGCATCGCCAGCAGGCGCTTGAGGGCGCGCTTGACCGGTTTTTCATCGCCGGCGGTGAGCATGTTGGCCAGGTAGCGCAGCGGAATGCGCAGGCTGTCGACGTCCGGGATCACCCCGTTCATGCCCACGGTGCCGGCCGCCGCAGCGTTCTGGATCGGCGACAGTGGCGGCACGTACCAGACCATTGGCAAGGTGCGGTATTCCGGGTGCAACGGCAGCGCGAGTTTCCAGTCCACGGCCATTTTGTAGACCGGCGAGCGTTGCGCCGAGTCGATCACCGACTGCGGCACGCCGTCGGCCAGGGCCTGGCGAATCACCGCCGGGTCGTTCGGGTCGAGGAAGATCTCCAGTTGCTTCTCATACAGATCGTGCTCGTTGGCGGTGCTCGCCACTTCGCTGATGCGGTCGGCGTCGTACAGCAACACCCCGAGGTAGCGGATGCGGCCGACGCAGGTTTCAGCGCAAACCGTCGGCATCCCGGCTTCGATGCGCGGGTAGCAGAAAATGCATTTCTCCGATTTGCCGCTCTTCCAGTTGAAATAGATTTTCTTGTACGGGCAGCCGCTGATGCACATGCGCCAGCCGCGGCATTTCTCCTGGTCAATCAGGACGATGCCGTCCTCCTCGCGCTTGTAGATCGCCCCGCTCGGGCAGGACGCCGCGCACGCCGGGTTCAGGCAGTGCTCGCACAGGCGCGGCAGGTACATCATGAAGGTGTTTTCGTACTCGCCGTAAATGTCCGCCTGGATCTGGTCGAAGTTCTTGTCCTTGCGCCGCTTGGCAAACTCGGTGCCCAGGATCTCCTCCCAGTTCGGGCCCCACTCGATTTTCTCCATGCGCTTGCCGGACACCAGCGAGCGCGGCCGTGCGGTGGGCTGATGCTCGCCCAAAGGCGCGGTGTGCAGGTGCTGGTAGTCGAAGTCGAACGGTTCGTAGTAATCGTCCAGGCTCGGCAAGTCCGGGTTGGCGAAGATGTTCGCCAGCACGCGGAACTTGCCGCCGATGCGTGGGTTGATCGAACCGTCGGCGTTACGGATCCAGCCGCCCTTCCACTTGTCCTGGTTTTCCCACTCTTTGGGGTAGCCGATGCCAGGCTTGGATTCGACGTTGTTGAACCAGGCGTATTCCATGCCTTCGCGGCTGGTCCAGACGTTCTTGCAGGTAATCGAGCAGGTGTGACAGCCGATGCATTTGTCCAGGTTCAGGACCATGCCGATTTGTGAGCGAATTTTCATCTCAGTTCTCCTCGATATCGGTTGGCAGTGGACGCGGCAGATCATCGCCACTGGAACCGTCGAGCCAATCGACCTTGGACATCTTGCGCACCACGACGAACTCGTCGCGGTTGCAACCGACCGTGCCGTAATAGTTGAAACCGTAGGCCTGTTGCGCGTAGCCACCGATCATATGAGTGGGCTTGAGCACCACGCGGGTCACCGAGTTGTGGTGGCCGCCACGGGTCTTGGTGGTTTCCGAGCCGGGCACGTTCACGATCCGTTCCTGGGCGTGGTACATCATCACCATGCCTTCCTTGACCCGCTGGCTGACCACCGCACGGGCGGTCAGCGCACCGTTGACGTTGAAGCATTCAATCCAGTCGTTGTCCTCGATACCGGCGCGCTTGGCGTCGATTTCCGAGAGCCAGACGATCGGCCCGCCGCGGCTCAAGGTGAGCATCAGCAAGTTGTCGCTGTAGGTGCTGTGGATGCCCCACTTCTGGTGCGGGGTGATCCAGTTCAGGACGATTTCGGTCTCGCCATTGCTGCGCTTGCCCTTGACGCCTTCGATGGTGCGGGTGTTGACCGGCGGCCGATAACTCATCAGTTGCTCGCCGAACGCCTGCATCCACGGGTGATCCTGGTAGAACTGCTGGCGGCCGGTGATGGTGCGCCATGGAATCGCTTCGTGAACGTTGGTGTAACCGGCGTTGTAGCTGACGTGATCGTCTTCCAGGCCAGACCAGGTCGGGCTGGAAATGATCTTGCGCGGCTGCGCCTGGATGTCGCGGAAGCGAATCGCCTCGTGGGCCTTGGACAGCGCCAGGTGGCTGTGATCGATGCCGGTGAATTTCGACAGGGCCGCCCAGGCCTTGACGGCCACCTGGCCGTTGGTTTCCGGGGCCAGGGACAGAATCACTTCGGCCGCGTCAATGGCGCTGTCGATCTTCGGCCGACCCTGGCTGATACCGGCGTCGACCTCATGGTGATTGAGCTCACCGAGGAATTTCACTTCATCGTCGGTGTTCCAGTTGATGCCCTTGCCGCCATTGCCGAGTTTCTCCAGCATCGGGCCCAGGGAGGTGAACTGCTTGTAGATGTTGGGGTAATCGCGCTCCACCACTTGCAGGTTCGGTGCGTTCTTGCCCGGTTGCGGCGCCACGCCGGCGCTTTTCCAGTCAGTGCCGCCAAACGGCTGGGCCAGTTCACCGACGCTGTCATGCATCAACGGCACGGTGACCAGGTCTTTCTCGACACCCAGGTGCCCGACCGACATGGCGGAGAACGCCTTGGCGATGCCCTTGTAGATTTCCCAGTCCGAACGCGACTCCCAGGCCGGGTCGATAGCCGCTGACAGCGGGTGAATGAACGGGTGCATGTCCGAGGTGTTCATGTCGTCTTTTTCGTACCAGGTCGCGGTCGGCAAGACGATGTCGGAATACACGCAGGTCGAGGACATGCGGAAGTCCAGGGTGGTCACCAGGTCCAGTTTGCCGATGGCACCGTTGTCGACCCATTCAGCCTCGGTCGGCTTGGATTCGCCACCAAAGCCGATGTCTTCGTTCATCACGCCGTTCTTGGTGCCCAGCAGGTACTTGAGCATGTACTCGTGGCCTTTGCCCGAGGACCCCAGCAGATTGGAACGCCAGATGAACATGTTGCGCGGGAAGTTTTCCGGGCTGTCGGGTTGTTCGCAGGCAAACCGCAGGCTGCCGTCCTGCCAGGACTTGACCACGTAGTCTTTCGGGTCCATGCCGGCGGCAGCAGCATCGCGGCAAATGTTCAGCGGGTTGGTGTTCAATTGTGGCGCGCTGGGCAACCAGCCGGCGCGTTCGGCGCGGATGTTGTAGTCCAGGGCATGCTCAGGGAACTGCGATTTATCCGCCAGAGGCGACAGCACGTCGTGCATGCTCATCTTCTCGTGGCGCCATTGCGAGCTGTGGCCGTAGAAGAAGCTGGTGCCGTTCATCTGCCGTGGCGGACGGTTCCAGTCCAGGCCGAAGGCCAGGGGCAGCCAGCCACATTGCGGACGGAGTTTTTCCTGGCCGACATAGTGGGCCCAACCGCCGCCGGTCTGGCCGACACAACCACACAGCATGAGCATGTTGATCAGCCCACGGTAGTTCATGTCCATGTGGTACCAGTGGTTCATCGCCGCGCCGACGATGATCATCGAACGGCCACGGGTCTTGTCGGCGTTGTCGGCGAATTCGCGGGCGATCTGGATCGCTTTCTCGCGGCTCACACCGGTGATCTGCTCCTGCCAGGCCGGGGTGCCGGGCACCGAGGCGTCGTCGTAGTCCTTGGCGACGTTGGCGCCGCCCAGGCCACGGTCGATGGCCAGGTTGGCCGCCGACAGGTCAAACACCGTGGCGACTTTCACCACGCTGCCGTCGGCCAGCACCACGTTGTGCACCGGCACCCGGCGGTACTGCACCGCGTCACCGGCCACATGCTGGAAGTACTCCTGGGCTTCACCGGCAAAATACGGGAAGGCCACTTCAGCCACGTCATCGCCAATCAGGCTGAGCTTGAGGTCGATCTCACGGCCCTCGCCGCCTTCACGGGCCAGGATGTTCCATTTGCCCTCTTCGCCCCAGCGATAGCCGATGGAGCCTTGGGGAGAAACCAGTTCACCGCTGGCATCCAGGGCGATGGTTTTCCACTCCGGGTTATTGTCCTGGCCGAGGTTGTTGGTCAGGTCGCTGGCGCGCAGGAAGCGATCAGGCTGGTAGCCGGAGCCCGGCGCCACGCCGAGCATCGGCTTGAGCATCACCAGCACCGGCAGGTCGGTGTAGCGCTTGGCGTACTCGGTGAAGTAGGCGCTGGGCTTGTCCAGGTGAAACTCTTTGAAGATCACATGGTTGAAAGCCTGGGCAAGTGCCGCGTCGGTGCCCTGCTTAGGGTTGAGCCACAGGTCGGTGAGCTTGGCGACTTCCGAATAGTCCGGGGTGATCGCCACGGTCTTGGTGCCCTTGTAACGCACCTCGGTGAAAAAGTGCGCGTCGGGGGTACGGGTCTGCGGGACGTTGGAGCCCCAGGCAATGATGTAGTTGGAGTTGTACCAGTCGGCCGATTCCGGCACGTCGGTCTGCTCGCCCCAGACCCTGGCGGCAGGTCGCAGTACCAGTCGTAGAAGCTCAGGCACACGCCACCGATCAGCGACAGGTAACGCGAACCCGCGGCGTAGCTGACCATCGACATCGCCGGGATCGGCGAGAAGCCAACCACCCGATCCGGGCCGTATTGCTTGACGGTGTAGACGTTGGCGGCGGCGATGATCTCGTTGACTTCTTCCCAGTTGGAACGGATGAAACCACCCATGCCGCGCTTGCTTTTATACGAGTCGGCCTTGGCCTTGTTTTCGACAATGCTGGCCCACGCTTCCACGGGCGGCAGGGTCTGCCGGGCTTCGCGCCACAGCTTGAGCAATGGCTTGCGGATCTTCGGGTACTTGAGCCGGTTGGCGCTGTAGATGTACCAGCTGTAGCTGGCGCCACGAGGGCAGCCACGCGGCTCGTGGTTGGGCAGGTCGTTACGGGTGCGCGGGTAGTCGGTCTGCTGGGTTTCCCAGGTGATCAGGCCGTTCTTGACGTAGATTTTCCACGAGCACGAGCCGGTGCAGTTCACCCCATGGGTGGAGCGCACGATCTTGTCGTACTGCCAGCGGGAGCGGTAGACGTTCTCCCAGTCGCGGGACTCCTTGCGGGTCTCGCCGTGCCCCTCGGAAAACTCGCCTTGCTTGCGGTTGAAAAACCGCAGTTGATCCAGTAAATGACTCACAGTGTGTTCCTCTCAGGCTTGCTCCGCGGGGTCTGCGCCCCGCCCACGCAGGTTTAGGTTCGGCTTAGCACGGTGTTGCGGCGCCCTTGCGGGCATACCACCACCAGGTCACCACGATGCAGCTCAGGTAAAAGCCGACGAACATGTAGAAGGCCATCTCCGGGCCGCCGGTCAGGGCCATCGAAGTGCCGAATGATTTGGGGATGAAGAACGCGCCGAAGGCGCCCATGGCCGAGCTGAAACCCAGCACTGCGGCCGATTCCTTGCCGGCGTTCTTGAGCGCTTGTTCGCGTAGCTCGGGCTTTTGGCCGCGGCTGGCTTTTTCATGCAGGGTGCGGAAGATCACCGGGATCATGCGGAAGGTCGACCCGTTGCCCACGCCAGTGGTGACGAACAGCAACATGAACATCCCCAGGAAGCCGTAGAAGCTGCCGCCCTGGCCGCCTTGGGGCAGGAAATGAAGGACCCCGAACACCATCGCGATCATCAGCACGAAGTTCCACAACGTAACCTTCGCGCCGCCGAGCTTGTCCGCCAGCCAGCCACCCAGTGGCCGCACCAGGGCACCGACCAGCGGACCGAGGAAGGCGAACTTCAGGGCGATGACTTCCGGGAACGAGGTTTTGATCAGCAGCGGAAACGCGGCGGAGAAGCCGATGAACGAGCCGAAGGTCGCCAGGTACAACCAGCACATCAGCCAGTTGTGCTTGCGCTTGAAAATCACTGCCTGCTCACTGAACGAAGCGCGGGCGCTGGACAGGTCGTTCATGCCGAACCAGGCAATCACGGTCACGGCGAGGATGAACGGCACCCAGATAAAACCGGCGTTTTGCAGCCACAGCGAGCTGCCGTCAGCCAGTACCTGCGGCTGGCCGCCCATGAAGCCGAACACGCCGAAGGAAATCACCAGCGGCACGCTGAACTGCATCACCGACACGCCCAGGTTGCCCAGCCCGGCGTTCAGGCCCAGGGCTGTGCCCTGCTGGGACTTGGGGTAAAAGAAGCTGATGTTGGACATGCTCGAGGCGAAGTTACCGCCGCCAAAGCCGCAGAGCAGCGCAATCAGCACGAACACGCTGTAAGGCGTGGCCGGATCCTGCACGGCAAAGCCCATCCACAGCGCCGGCAACAGCAGCGACGCAGTGCTCAGGGCCGTCCAGCGACGACCGCCGAAGATCGGCACCATGAACGAATAGAAGATGCGCAAGGTCGCGCCGGACAGGCCCGGCAACGCCGCGAGCCAGAACAACTGGTCGGTGCTGAAACTGAAACCGATGGCGTTCAGGCGCACGATCACCGTGCTCCAGACCATCCACACCGCGAAGGCCAACAGCAGCGCCGGGATGGAAATCCACAGGTTACGCCGGGCAGTCTGTTTGCCACTCTTGCCCCAGAACGCGGGGTCTTCCGGACGCCAGTCATGAATGACCGGGCCCTTTTCAGGCGTTTGCAGAACGGACATGTTCTTCTCCTTGGGCAATGCTGGAAAACGGGGATTGGCTGGCCGGCGGCTGTTTACCCAGCAGCGGGCGCTTGCGAACTTCGCTGAAGTACATCCAGGTCAGGGAGACCCAGACCACGCCGTACATCAACATGAAGCAGGACGAGCGCACGCCGGTGAGGTCCACCAGGGCGCCGAACATGATCGGCAACACGAACCCGCCCAGGCCGCCGGCCAGGCCGACGATGCCGGACACCGCGCCCATGTTTTTCGGGTAGTCGTTGGCGATGTACTTGAAGACCGAGGCCTTGCCGAACGCGAAGGCGATGCCCATCACGAACAGCAGCACGGTGAACAGCGTGGCGTTGAGGCCGATGTGAAAATCCACCGTGCCGTTGACGGTCTGCACTTGCAGTTGGGTCTGTGGGTACGAGAGCAGGAACAGGCAGATCCAGCTGACCCACAACACCCACCAGGTCACGCTCTGGGCGCCCCAGCGGTCGGACATCCAGCCACCGACGGCCCGCAATACGCCACCGGGCAGGGAGAAGCAGGCCGCCAGCAGCGCCGCGCTTTGCAGGCTGAAGCCGTATTCCTGCACGTAGTACTTGGTCATCCACAGGGCCAGGGCTACATAGCCGCCGAACACGATCGAGTAGTACTGGCAGTAGCGCCACACCGCTGGTTCTTTCAGGGTTTTCAGTTGCTCGCGCAACGTGGCGCCGCCGGTGCCGCTGTGCTCCTTCTTCTCGGTTGTGAGAAACCAGAACAGCAGCGCGGTGATGAACAGAATGGCGCTGAACACCTTCGGCACCAGGTGCCAGGAACCGAAGGCGATCAAGGCAGGAGCGAGGAATTTGGTCAGCGCGGCGCCGGCGTTGCCCGCGCCGAACACACCCATGGCGAAGCCTTGATTCTGCTTGTCGAACCACTTGGCCACATAAGCGATGCCCACCGAGAACGATCCACCGGCCAGCCCGACAAACAGGCCCAGCACCAGGAACTGCCAGAAAGCCGTGGCCAGGGTGATCAGGTACAACGGCAGCACACAGGAGAGCATCAGCAGGAAGAACACGATGCGCCCGCCGAAGCGGTCGGTCAGCAGGCCCAGGGGCAAGCGCACCAGGGAACCGGTCAGCACCGGCGTGGCGGCCAGCAGACCGAATTGGGTTTCGTTGAGCGCCAGCATTTCCTTGATCGGAACACCGAGCACGGCAAACATCATCCAGACCATGAAGCACACGGTGAAGGCCAGGGTACTCATCCCCAGTACCAACCCTTGTTGCACTTGCGCTCGCATCTCGATGCACTCCCCGTCAGTTCGATGAGCGCAGCCTAGTGATGCCTACCCCGTAAAAACTTGACCTGGGTCAACGTGCGTCCCGGCGGTACTGGCCTATGCTGGGGCCGTCTACCTCTTAGGGGGTAGAGCCTGAAGTTGATAAGAACCTTTATTTATCAAGGCTTTGAACATTTCGGCCGTGGCTTTTATCGAAACGTAGCGGCCGACAACTCTTTAGAGGTAGTGCGCCCGGGATCGGCTGCTATACCCCCCCAACGCCAGGGCGTCCCCATGTTCGGTTTGCAGAATTTCCTCCAGGGCCAGTCTCGATGATGCGGTGGCTGCGCAGTTCCCTGCCCGCTCGCGCCGGGCTGGCGGTGATCCTGATCGCCATCCTCGCCCTGGCCAGTTCCTTGAGCGCAGGTCTGATTGCCTGGTTCAGCCAGGGCGACGCGGCCGCCATCAACACCGCCGGTTCCGTGCGTATGGAGACCTATCACCTGAGCTGGAAACTGGCAGCCGGGGCCAGCGACGATGTCCCGGCGATCATCGACAGCCTGCAACGACGTCTCGAAAGCCCGTCCTTGCGCGCCGTGCTGGAAGACGGACCGGCGACCTCCCTGCATCAGAGTTATCAGAGCCTCATGCAGCGTTGGAACCAGACCTTGCGCCCGGCCATCGAACGCGGCGATTCGGCGTTCTTCCAGGCCAGTGCCGCTTCCTTCGTTGCGCAACTGGACCAGTTCGTCACCCTGTTGCAACGCCAGAGCGAGCACAAGCAAGCCTGGCAACAGACGATCCAGGGCATGGCGCTGTTCACCACCATGATCATCCTGCTGATCGGTCTGTATGAATTGCAGTACGGTGTGGTCACGCCCTTGCAGGAACTGGTGGACGCCACCCAGCGCTTTCGCCGTGGCGAATTCCAGGTGCGGGTCAACCATCAGTCAGAGGATGAACTGGGCCAACTGGCGACCAGCTTCAACACCATGGCCGAGACCATCGAGCAATCCCATCGCACCCTGGAGAATCAGGTCCAGCAAAAGACCCTGAACCTGCAACAGGCCAATGCCGCCCTGGAGCTGCTGTACCAGAGCAGCCGCAGCCTGGCCACGCGGCAGGCCAATGCCGAAGGGCTGGATGAACTGATCAGCCGGTTCCAGCAGCGGCTGCCGGGCCTGCGCCTGTCGCTGTGTCTGCAAGGCCAGTTGCAGGCGCCCGCCCGGCAACTGCTGTCGCTGCATGGCGCCAACAGCCGCGAGGTCTGCGCCAGCAGCGATTGCGCCACCTGCCAGAAACACCACAGCGCCCGGCCGCAGACGTTCAGCATCAGTAACCAGGGCACGGAACTGGGTGAACTCAAGGCGCATTTTGTTGACGGTCACGCGGCGCAACCCTGGGAAACCGCACTGATCCAGGCCCTGGCAAACCTGATCGGCACCTCGCTGTCTCTCAAGCGCCAGCGCGAACAGGACCATCGCCTGCTGTTGCTCGATGAGCGCACGATCATCGCCCGCGAACTGCATGACTCCCTGGCCCAGGCCTTGTCGTACATGAAGCTGCAAGTCAGCCGCATGCAAACCCTGATGCGTCGCGGCGAACCGGTGCAAACCCTGGAAACCGTCACCGCCGAACTGCGCGAAGGCCTGAACAATGCCTACCGGCAGTTGCGCGAACTGCTCACCACGTTCCGCTTGCAGATCCACGACGACGGGCTGGTCCAGGAACTCAAGGACACCGCTGAAGAGTTCTCCCGCCGGGGCGATTTCCGGGTGCATCTGTTCGTCGACACCCTGGCCTTCGAGCTGTCGGCCAGTGAGCAGATCCATATCCTGCAGATCACCCGCGAGGCGCTCTCCAACTGCCTGCGCCATGCCCACGCAGAGAACGCCTGGCTCGAACTGCGCCAGGAAGGCGAAACCGTGCGACTGTCGGTCGAAGACGATGGCCGGGGCTTCAGTGGCGAAGTGGACCAGCGCGAACACCACGGCCTGAACATCATGAACGAACGGGCCCGCAGCTTGCGCGGCCAACTGCAAATTATCTCCCGAACGCCCCAGGGCACCCGTATCCAGGTGCATTTCCAACCGGAATTCCTGGGCCAACACAGCGAAGGTCTTGCAACATGAACGCCCCCCTGCGTCACACCCTCCTGCTGGTCGACGACCATCCAATGATGCGTCGAGGGATCCGCCAAATGCTCGAACTCGAAGACGACTTGCACATCGTCGGCGAAGCCAGCCACGGCGAAGAAGCCCTGACCCTGATCGAACCGCTCAAACCTGACCTGGTCCTGCTGGACAACAACATGCCGCAAATGAACGGCATCGAAACCCTGCGCCGGCTGCGGGCCATGCATTACACCGGCAAGGTATTGCTGTTCACCGTATCCGACGCCGAGGACGACATTCGCGATGCCCTGCGCCTGGATGCCAACGGTTACCTGCTCAAGGACATGGAGCCGGAGTTGCTGGTGCAGTACATCCGCGATGCCCTCAACGGCGCGCTGGTGATCAGCCCCGGCCTGACCCGCGTCATGGCCCAGGCCTTGCGCTCCCCTCCCCGCCAGGCCGACGTGGAACTGACCGAACGCGAACGCCAGGTACTCAAGACCATCGCCGGCGGCTGCAGCAACAAAGTCATCGGCCACAAGCTGGGCATCACCGAAGGCACGGTCAAGGTCCATGTGAAAAACCTGCTGCACAAACTGGGGTTGCGCTCACGGGTCGAAGCCGCCGTCTGGGCCATGGAGCATCTGCGCGGAGTGGGCTAGCCCGGCAAATCACACCTCCTGTGGGAGCGAGCTTGCTCGCGATGACGGCGGCACATTCAACATCCCTGCAAGCTGACCCTCCGCTATCGCGAGCAAGCTTTGCTTCCACAGGGTGTTTCAGGCGAATACAGCGCCTGCGCACGACTCGAAAAAACTGTGGGAGCGAGCCTGCTCGCGATGACGGCGGCACATTCAACATCCCTGCAAGCTGACCCTCCGCTATCGCGAGCAGGCTCGCTCCCACAGGGTTTGTGTTTGAGCGGGGACGCACCTCCCTCTTCCGAGGTAGGCCTGCGGAGGCATAGGCCGGGGGCGCGTGGGGTTCTACCATGACGGCACGCGGAGGTACGCCATGCTGACTCATCCTTCCATCGTTTTACTGTTGCGTCGTCATCACCTGTTCAGCCAGTTACCGGAGCGGGTCTTCGAAGACGTGTGCAACCTGGCCGTGCTCAAACGCCTGGAGTGCAACAGCACGCTCATGCACCAGGGCGACCCGGCCAAGCGGTTTTTCCTGCTGGTCAGCGGTCAGATCAAGCTGTTCCGGGTCACCGGTGAAGGCCAGGAAAACCTGGTGGAAATCATCCAGCCCGGGCAGACCTTCGCCGAGGCTCTGCTGTTCAGCCAGGCCCGGTGCTACCCGGTCAGTGCGTCGGCGCTCAAGGACAGCGTACTGGTGAGTATCGAAGGCACTCATTACCGCAAGGCCCTGGAAGACCAGCCGAAGGTCTGCCTGGCGATCCTGGCGAGCATGAGTATCCATTTGCACCAGCGCCTCAAGGACATCGACAACCTGACCCTGGCCAGCGCCAGCCGGCGGGTCATCAACTTTCTGCTTCAGGAACGCGACCCGCGCGACGGCCAGGTGGTGCTACAGGTGTCCAAACGCCTGGTGGCCTCCAAGCTGGGAATCCAGCCAGAGACTTTTTCGCGCATTCTCCATCGCCTGGTAGACGGTGGCCTGATTGCCATGGAGCGGCGCAACATTCGCATCCTGGCCGAAGATGAGCTGGACGCTTACCAGCAATAACCCGCGCAGCCCCAATTCCCTTGTGGCGAGGGGATTTATCCCCGCTGGGGCGCGAAGCGGCCCCTATTCAAACTGTCTGACACAGCGCATTGGGACTGCTTCGCAGTCCAGCGGGGATAAATCCCCTCGCCACAGGCTCAGCCAGACTCACTATCTGCTGTGTCATTTTCAACGATCATCGGTATCAACCGCTCAAACAACGCGTCCCCCTCCTCTTGCGTGCAATCGACGCCGAAACGCTTGCGCCAGCCCAACTGGCTCAAAATCACATGCACGTCCGCTTCCAGATCATGCTGCTGCAAACACGCCTGAACGCACTGCAACGGACAACCGTCCAGCGCGATGATCCGCCGCCCCGAGCGCGCTTTGTTGACCAGTGCCGGCACATGCCCGCCGACCCCGACGATGCAGGACATCTCGGCCAGGCCGGCGCGGTCCAGGCGCAGGGCGACGGTGTTGGCCAGTTGCGCCACGTTGGAACAACCGGAACAGGAGTACACCAGGGGCAGTGAGCCTGGAGCTTTCATCAGGCCGCCGCCAATCCCTTGCCCGCCCGCTCCAGGTTGCGCCATAACCAGGGGGGCAATACCTCCGGGTCGAGACTGTCGATCAGGTTTTTCAGCGCCAGCCCCAGTTCGGTGTCGCCCTCGATCACCAGGCGTCGCCGGAAGAACAGCGTGTCTGGATCTTCCTGACGGCTGGCGAGCAAGAGGAATTCACGCCAGTTACCGCTGATGCTGACCTGGGCTTCGGCTTGTTCGGCAATGCGCAGTCCGTCCCGCGACAGCGTCAGGTACCAGCACAACTTCAGGTCCGGCACCCGCAGGCATAGCCAACGCCCGCGCAACACCTCGAACCCGCCATCGCGCAGCGGCTCGGCCAGGCAACGGTTGAGCGCCTGCTGCAACGCCAGGCGCTGTACGACAAACGGCACCTTGCCCACCAGCGGCAGCACCCGGTCAGCGCCTTTGAGCAACCATTTTTTTCGACTCAGCACAGGCCCGCCTCCTCAACTTTCAACATACCGGCATGACCGTGCCAATAGCCGTTGCAACCGGCCACAAACAGCGGTGGTGCCTCGCCCTCGCGAACGTTGTCGAAGGCCCTGACCACCTCGGCCATGCCCTGGGCGCGCGGGCTCAGACGCAGCACGTCGGCGCCACTGGCCATCAGCGCGGGGTAATCGGCCAACAGATTGGTCACCTCACTGGACATCGTCTGAATGCCATTGAGGGTGAACAGTTGCTGGCCCTCCTGACTGCTCAGCGCCAGGCCGTCGGGATAGTTGATGCAACAGAACTGACAGTCGTCCTTGGGCCGGTTTTCGGCCCGGGCGGTGAAGCAGCGTGCCGAATAAGCCAGGGGCAAGTGGCCGTAGGCAAAAATCTCCACCTCGGGGACCTCGCGGTCCATTTCCCGCACCTGCTCCAGTACATCGCCGATCAGCGCCGCCGAGCACTCCACAGGTGGCACCCAGCGAATCATGCCGCTGTCGAGCAATTGCCCCAGGGCATGGCCGTTGTACAGGTTCAACGCCGGGCCGCCCACGAAAGGCAACTTGCGTTCAGCGAGAAACTGCACCGCCCCCATGTCATTGGCTTCCACCAACAATTGGCCGTTGTCACACAGCCGACGCAAGGATGACAGCTCCGAGGCCGCTTCGATCAGCGTCAGGCTCGACAACACAATCTGTGCCTGGCTGCAGGCTTGCAGTTCGCGCCCCAGGCCCAGCCATTGATCCAGGGAGAATGCCCGGCGCTTTGAGCACACGGTTTCCCCCAGGTAAATCACATCCAGCGGCAAGGCCGACATCTCGGCGTAGAAATTCCCCAGTTGCGCTTTGTCCCAGTAAAACAGGACCGGTCCCAGGCTGAGTTTCATCTGGCCTCCCTCATTGCCATGATCGATGGTAAGCGCCCAGGGTGGTCTGGCTGCCTTCCGACAAACCGGCCAACACCTGGCGCCATTCTTCCCGCACCCGGAATCGTTGCGGCGCAGCCCGGTGGGCATCCAGTGCGGCGCGCCAGACCCGGGTCACTTGTTCAACGTAGGCCGGGCTGCGCTGGCGGCCCTCGATCTTCACTGCCTCGACGCCGATGGCCGCCAGCTCCGGCAGCAGGTCCAGGGTGTCGAGGCTGGTGGGTTCTTCCAGGGCATGGAAGCGCTTGCCGCCGACCAGGAAGCGGCCCTTGCACAGGGTCGGGTAACCGGCCGGCTCGTCAGGGGTGTAGCGATCGATCAGCACCTCGCTCAAGCGTGCGCTCAGGCCGTCGGCGTCTTCGCTCCAGCGCACTGCCTTGGCCGGTGAGCACACGCCGCACAGGTTCGGCGACTCACCGGTGATGTAAGAGGACAAGTGACAACGGCCCTCGGCCATGATGCACAGGCTGCCGAAACCGAAGACTTCGATCGGCACTGGGCTCGCTGCTGCTACCTGCCGCACCTGGGCCAGGGACAGCACCCGTGGCAGCACCGCACGCCGAATGCCGTAGCGCTCGGCGTAAAAAGCCAGCGCCGCGGCATGGGTCGCCGAACCTTGTACCGAAAGATGCAGGGCCAGTTGTGGGTGGCGCTGGCTGGCGTAGCCGAGCACCCCGGGGTCGGCGGCGATCAGGGCGTCGACGCCCAGATCGGCGGCGCGATCCACCGCGCGCTGCCAACGCTCCCAGCCCTTGGGTTGTGGGTAGGTGTTGACCGCCACATAGAGTTTGCGTTGGTGCTGGCGGATGTGCGCGACCGCCGCGTCGAACTGTTTGTCGTCCATGTTCAGCCCGGCGAAATGCCGGGCGTTGGTGTCATCGCGAAAGCCGACATAGACGGCATCGGCGCCTTGGCGCACCGCCGCTTTGAGGGCAGGCAGATTCCCTGCCGGGCAAACCAGTTGCATGGGGCATCCTCATGAGAAAACTCGGAGCGCCGCCAGTCTAGTCAGCTCATCGGCGGCGACCTTGACGACAATCAATTGCCGTTAATGCATCAGGCTCGCGAACGGCAAGTACATCACCTTGTCGAGCATGCGCACGTGCGCCTGGCACTCGACCACGGCCAGACCGTCGGCCCAGCATGCGGCAGCCAACATGGCCGAACTTTGCTGGGGATGCAGCTCGACACACAGCGAACCATCGGCACCGGGGACCAGTTTCGCCCGCAGGTACTGCCGCCGCCGGTTGGGCTTTGGCCAGTCAAACCCGGCCGGCAACTGCAATGAGATAGGCAATACTTCGTCCATGCCTTGGGCCCGGAACAGGAACGGGCGCACGACAATCAATGCGGTAATCAGCGCCGCCGATGGGTTACCTGGCAAACCGATCCAGGGTTTGCCGGCGACTTCGCCAAAGGCCAGCGGTTTGCCCGGCTGGATTGCCAGGCGCCACAGGTCAACGCTGCCCAGCGCTTCGATGGCTTGTTTGAGGTGATCCTCCTCGCCCACCGAAACGCCGCCGGAGGTCAGCAGCACATCACACTCGGCCGCCGCCAGGCTCAAGGCCTGGCGACTGGCGAGCAGCTTGTCGGGCATGGCGCCGTAGTCATGCACCTCCATGCCCCAGCCGCGCAGCAGTGCCGCGAGGCTATGGCGATTGCTGTTGTAGATCTGCCCCGGCGCCAATGCTTCGCCCGGTTCGCGCAGTTCATCGCCGCTGCTGAGCAGACCGACCTGCAACGGCCGATAGACCTCCATTCGCGCAATCCCGGCACCGGCCAGCAACCCCAGCTCCTGGGCCCGCAAGCGCTTGCCGGCACGAAGCAACAGGTCTCCTCGGCGCACTTCCTCGCCTTCCTTGCGCACATGGTCGCCGTCATTGACCGGTGGCAACCAGACCCGCTCACCTGCTACCCGACAGCTTTCCTGGGGCACCACGGTGTCTGCCCCCGGCGGCAGCGGCGCGCCCGTGAAAATCCGTACGGCCTGCCCGGGCTGCAGCGGATTATTGGATGCCTGTCCGGCGGCAATGCGCCCGGCCAGGGTCAGATAACCTCCGGCGGCTGGCAGGTCAGCGGCCCGCAGGGCATAACCGTCCATGGCGCTGTTGTCCCACGCAGGCAAGTTCATGGGGCTGCGGATGTCTGTCGCCAGCACCCGGCCCAGGGCCTGGTCCAGCGCCACCCGTTGCACCGGAGGCGGCAGCGGTGCCTGATCCAGCAGGTAGCGGATGGCTTCATCCACCGGCATCAGCGCGCCGCTCTCACAGACGCTGCCACACGCGCCGCTGCTCATGAGCGCGTCCCGCAAGGCTCAACGACAACGCCGGGCTGCGGCTTGAGATGGGGAGTGAAGTTGCACGGGCCGGTGCGGCTGTCCAGTTGACCGACCAGGATCTGTTCCCAACCGGTGCGACACGCGCCCGGCGAACCCGGCAGGCAGCACACCAATACGCCGTTGCTCATACCCGCCAATGCCCGTGATTGCAGGCTGGACATGCCGATCTCTGCCAGTGACACCTGCCGGAACAGTTCGCCGAACCCGTCCACCTGCTTGTCCAGCAGCGGCAGCACCGCCTGGGGGGTGTTATCGCGGGGGGTAAAACCGGTGCCGCCGGTCATCAGCACCACTTGCACTTCAGGGGCGGCGATCCACTGCGAGACCTGGGCGCGGATCTGGTAGATATCGTCCTTCACCAGCCCACGGTCGATCAGCACATGCCCGGCGGTTTGCAGCAGATCGGCGAGGGTTTGCCCGGAGGTATCGGTTTCGAAGCTACGGGTATCGCTGATGGTCAGCACCGCAATATTCAGCGGTTGAAAGTGGCGTTGCGTCAGATGGGCCATGGTCAGCCGTCCTTTAAAAAAAAGATGGCCCAGCCTGAACCGCAATCGGGGCCGGGCCTATTCCCCGATAGAGGTACCTCCCTCGGCGTTTACGGTGCCAGTCGGCTACGCTGCCAGGCGCCTTCTTGCAGGCGGTAGTCGAGGCGATCGTGCAGACGGTCGGCGCGGCCTTGCCAGAACTCCAGCCGTTCAGGCCTCAGGCAGTAGCCGCCCCAGTGTTCGGGACGCGGCACTGGCTGATTGATAAACCGCCGTTCGGTCTGCGTCAGCAACGCCTCAAGGGCGGCCCGATCCTCCAGCTCACGGCTTTGCGGCGAGGCCCAGGCACCAAGACGACTGGCCAGGGGGCGGGAAATGAAATAGGCATCCGATAGCCCGGAATCGAGCTTGTGGACCTGCCCTTCAACCCGCACTTGCCGTTCCAGCCCCGGCCAGAAAAACGTCATGGCCGCCCTCGGATTGATCGCCAGGTCCCGACCCTTGCCACTGTCGTAGTTGCCGAAAAATGTGAAACCTTCATCGCTGAACCCCTTGAGCAGCAGCACCCGACAGTGCGGCCGGCCCTGCTCGTCCACGGTCGCCAGGGTCATGCTGTTGGCTTCCACCGGCGGGCTTTCGGTGTCGCGGGCTTGTTGCATCCATAACCCGAACAGAACCATCGGATCGTCCGGTGCCTGGGCTTCATCCAACCCGTCCAGGGTGTACTGACGACGCATTTTGGCCAGGGAAAGGGGCATGACGATGATCTCCACGATGGATTTGCTCCAGTGTGGGTTCTGTCGCGAGGGCAGGCCTTGATCGTTGTCAATGGCGGATCTTGTGTTGAACGTGCCGATGCCATCGCGAGCAGGCTCGCTCCCACATTGGGCCTATGGAGTTCCCTGTGGGAGCGAGCCTGCTCGCGATGAAGACGACTCGGTCTAATAGGTCGCCGGCTACTTGAGCCCCAACCGCCGCGCCAGTTTATGCAGGTTGCTCGGGTCGACCTCCAGCAGCCGCGCCGCACCGGCCCAGTTCTGCCCGCAATGCTCCAGGGCCTTGAGGATCGCCTGGCGCTGGCAAGTGTCGACAGCTTCATTCAGCGGCTGGAACGGTACATCGGCGACCTCTGGAGACTGTTCTAGTGTCGCGTGGGTCGTGGATCCGCTGGCACTGACGTCCAGGTCCAGCACCTGCGGCTCCAGGGTCATGATCAGGCTGCGACTGGCCCCGCGGCTGAGTTGCTTCAACGCCGCGCGACTGATCACGTGCTCCAGCTCCCGCACATTGCCCGGCCAGGAGTACGCCAGCAGCGCCTGTTCAGCGGCCGGTGACAGGCGCAAGCCGCGCAAGCCCAGGCGCGTGCGGTTCAACTCGAGGAAATGCCCGGCTAGCATCAGCACATCGCTACCGCGTTCGCGCAACGGCGGGATCGGCACCGGGTAGACCGAGAGCCGGTGATACAGGTCGGCGCGAAATAGCCCATCGCGAATGCTGTCCGGCAGGTGGCGGTTGGTGGCGGCGATGATCCGCACATCGACGTGCAGCGGCTTGTCAGCACCCAGGCGCTGGATCTCGCCGTTTTGCAGGGTGCGCAGCAACTTGGCCTGCACACTCAACGGCAATTCACCCACCTCGTCGAGAAACAGCGTGCCGCCATTGGCCGCGTCGAAACGCCCCGCGCGGTCAGTCGTAGCGCCGGAGAATGCCCCTTTGACGTGGCCGAACAGTTCGCTTTCGGCCAGGGACTCGGGCAAGGCTGCGCAATTGACCTGCACCAGCGGCTTGTGACTGCGCCGGGACAAGCGATGCAAACGACGCGCAAACAACTCCTTGCCGACACCGGTTTCTCCCAGCAACAGCACCGGCAGTTCGGAGTCGGCCAATACGTCCAGCTCGTTGAGCAGTTGATCCAGCACCTCGCTGCGCCCAAGGATCTCGCCCTCCTCGGCCGGCCGACGGACATCCGGCAGATCACTGCGCGAGGCGCGCAGGCTGCGGTTTTCCTGCTCGAGCCGGGTCACCCGCACCGCCGCTTCGATCTGCAAGGTGCACCGTTTGAGTTCTTCCCTTGCGCGGCTGTCGAAGGTGCCGGCGTGCAAGGCATCCAGGGTGATCGCGCCCCAGAGCCGCCCTTCCACGTACAGGCTCACGCCCATGCAGTCGTGCACCGGCAGCGGCTCGCCGACGTGGTTATCGAGCAAGCCGTCATAAGGGTCGGGCAAGCGGCTGTCGGGCTCGAACCAGGTAGGTTCGCGCGACGCCATGATCGCCGCCAGACGCGGATGCTGGGCGATCACGAACCGACGGCCGAGCGCTTCATGCACCAGGCCTACAGTGGCGACGGGCCTGAGGCTGTCATCGTCCAGGCGCAACAAGCCTACGGCGCCACTGTTGAAGTATTCGCGCAGGGTCTGTACCAGGCGTTGCAATCGAACGGCATTGGGCAACTCGACGATCAGGTCGGCGGCCAGGCTTTCACGCAGCATGGTAGTGATTACCCTCCAGGGTTCGTTTGACCCCTTGCAGCCAGGGTGAGAATCACCCTGGTAAATATTTATCCGTTAATTTTCAGACAGTTAATTCTGGCACGTCGGCTGCAAAGTTCGCTCATCTGTCCCTCCCGGGATTCAACCCAAGGAAACATGATGAGCCTCGATCTGCTGGAACAAAGCCTCGGCCAATTGGCCTGCGACATTCCCGGTGCCACCCGTACCTTCCATCACTACAACCTCGACTTCTGTTGTGGCGGGCAAAAATCCTTGCGCGAAGCAGCGCTGGGCAAGGGCCTGAACCCACTGCTGATCGCCGATGCCCTGCGCACCCTGCAGGCCGCTGGGGAACTGGGCCATGACTGGCGCGACGAACCCCAGGCGCTGTTGATCGCCCACATCCTGGAACGCTACCACGCCCGTCACCGCGAACAGCTGCCGGAATTGATCCGTCTGGCCCGCCGCGTCGAGATGGTCCATGGCGCCCGGGCCAGTTGCCCCGTCGGCCTGGCCGATCACTTGCAGGACATGTATCAGGAACTCGAAGGCCACATGCTCAAGGAGGAGCAGGTGCTGTTCCCGATGCTGCAACAGGGCCTGGGTGATCGGGCCTCGGCCCCCATCCAGGTACTGCGCTACGAACACGACCAGCACGGTGAAGCGCTGGAAACCATGCTTGCCCTGACCGACCAGATCACCCCGCCCTCCGATGCCTGCAACACCTGGCGCGCCCTGTATCGCGGGCTGGTGGAGTTTCGTGATGACCTGATGCAGCACATCCATCTGGAAAACAATGTGTTGTTCGTCAATGCGATGAAACCCGTTCGCTGACTCTCAAACATTGCCATTACCCCTGTGGGAGCAAAGCTTGCTCGCGATAGCGCTGGATCAGTCAACATTGATACCGACTGACATTGCGCCATCACGAGCAAGCTTTGCTCCCACAGCCGTTTGTGGCTCTCATTCCTGCTCAAAACTGCCAATAGAACATCGCCTTGGCCAACACCACAATCAGCACCATGTGTCCCAGGATACTGCGACGCAGCCAGCAGGCGCGGTCCGGGGTCAGCCGCCCGCTCTTGAGCCAGTACGCCAGCCACAAATAATGGCCGATGATGCTCAAGGCCAGGAGGATCTTCAGGCTCAGCAACAGGCCGAAGCTGTTGCTCAAAGGTTGGCTCAATGCACCGCGATGCTGCCAGGCCAGCGCGATGCCGGCGCTGTAAAGCACCAGCACCACCCCGTGCAACACCTGCCGCGAACGCTTGGCGATAGCCGGGTCGGCGGCGTCCTTGACGCCTTCGGCCAAAGGCCTGCGGGCGGCATGCCAGATAAAAACCTCGAAAAACAACGTGCCGATAAAAGCGATAGCCGCCAATAGATGAATGACTAGCAAAACCCCATACATCATCGATCCCCTCGGCTCATCCTGGATGCCCATCCACGCGGGCCTGCAACAGCATCGGCCCATAACGCCAGGCGTAGAGTCCAAATGCCAGGGTCCAGCACAGCCCCGCCAGCCACAGCGCGGCCAACGGGAACAGCAGCACCAGCAGCACTCGGCTCAGGCATGCCAGGTTCAGCAGGACGAACGCCAGGGTCATGCCGGCCGGCGGTTCCAAGGCTCGCCCGGTATGGCCCAGGCTGACGCGGGCGATCATCGCCAGGATCAACCCGGCCATGGCGCCGATGGACAAGCTGTGCACCGCCAGGCTCGGGTTCAGCGCGACGCCGAAATGCCACAGCGCCATGCCCAGGCAAGCCAGCGCCAGCCAGGCGTAGGCCAGGTGCAGCGACCACAGCAGCGGCACCCGCCACAAATCCCGATCATGCCAGCGCACCAGTCGCACCCCGTGCCCCACCGCCAGCGCGGCGAACAACAGGCCGACCCAGAGGCTGGTCGACAGCGCCGGGCCGAAGGCATACAGCAGCGCCACCAGTGCCGACCCCGCCAGTAACAGACGATCGAGCCACGGCCAGGGGGCAACGCCTTCTACCCGGCCCAGACCGCGCTGGGTAAAGAAAGGAATCACCCGCCCGCCGATCAGCCCCATCATCGCCGCCACCAGCCATAGGCCGGTGAGCACGCTTTGGCGCTGCAAGCCCTCGTCATGTTGCACCAGAGCGTATACGGATAACCCATCAGCGGCGGCTAACAGCAGCAAGACCAGCACAATCGGGTAATTGCGCTTCTGCCGTACGCGCCACAACGTAATGCCCATCAACGCCGCAACCGCCAGGGCGAAACCCAGCTCCAGCAACGTCAGCAATGGCCAGGGTGCATCCACCAGCCAGGCCAGTCGCGCGCCCAGCCATAACAGCGCCAGCGCCGCCAGACGTTTGCCGCTCAGCCCCGGAGTACCTGTCCAGGTCTGCACCGCCGTCAACAAGAACCCGGCGATGATTGCCAGGCCGAAGCCGAACAGCAGTTCATGACGGTGCCAGGCCAACCAGCCGCCGGCCGGTTGCCAGGCCGACAGCCTTCCAGTAAACGCCGCCAGCCACAACGGTATGGCCAACAATGCAAGCACACACCCGGCCAGGAAGAACGGCCGAAACGCCAGCCGCCACAACGGCAGGATGGCCATGGCCTTGCGACGGTCAAGCACTTGCATACACCACTCCTTTACCTCAGCGCGGGACGGGCCAGCGGTGAGGGGTCAACAATCAGGGTTCGAATGATCAGCTATCGGCACCGGCGGGCCTTGTCTCAGATCAAGCCAGCCTGCCTCACCCAGGTACTTGCAAGGGGCTTGCCGAAACCGGTCGAGGGTGCACCGCCCCACTCAATAAACCGTCTGCTTATCCCCTGAAGGGGCGAGCCTGCTGGCGATAAGGCCGGTCAGCTCGATATCTCCGCTGACTGTCAAGCCGCCATCGTGAGCAGGCTCTCTCCCACAAATGGCCGTCAACCGGGTAAATATAACCCTGTCATGGTGATTATCACCCTAACAGTACAGGGTCATTTATACCCAACCCACCGTACGGCCCCGCAAATCAACGGTTGCGGGCATGGCCCGTCTCTTGCTCTGGCAGGGCACAGACTTTTTTTTGCCGGGGTTACCCATGAAATACGTCGCGCTGCCGCTCGCCTGGTTCGTCCTGCTCTCTTGCGTCGTGGGGCTGGCCAGCGGTCTGTCCCTGAGCCTCGTCTGAATCCGATTCATTTCCCTGCCATACAAGGACTCATGCCATGGTGCTTCACCGTGTTCATCACCAGATTCTGCGCAGTCATCACCTGTTCGAACCGTTGAACGAAGAACAGCTCGACGAACTGATGAGTACCAGCCAATTGCTGAATGTCGACAGGGGCGAACCGCTGTTCCGCCAGGGCGAACCGGCGCAGGCGTTTTACTTCGTGATCTCCGGCGCGGTGAAAATCTACCGGTTGACGCCGGACGGCCAGGAAAAAGTCTTCGAGGTGATCGGCGAGCGCCAGACCTTCGCTGAAGCCATGATGCTGATGGACACGCCGAACTACGTCGCTTGCGCAGAGGCCGTTGGGCCAACCCAGCTGTATCGCCTGTCCAATGCCACGTACATGCGTCTTTTGCAAAGTAACAGCCGGTTGACCTTCGCCCTGCTCGGCAAGCTCTGTGTGCGCCTGCACCAACGGGTCAACGAGATTGAAACCCTGTCGCTGAAAAACGCCACCCACCGCGTGGTGCGCTACCTGCTGACACAACTGGTACGCTTGCAAACCGTGGACAGCCAGTTCGAGCTGCCCATGGCCAAGCAACTGATCGCCGGACACCTGTCGATCCAGCCAGAAACCTTCTCGCGGATCATCCGCCGGCTGATCGATGAAAAAATCATCACCCAGGACGGTCGCCAGATCGCCATTCTCGACCGCCTGCGCCTGGAACATTTCGAATGAGCGCGCAACCCACCTGCCTGTATTGCCAACACGCCAACCCCGCCAATCAAAGCGAATGTCGCCAGTGCGGCATGCCGCTACCGGCCGAGGCAGGGCTGGCTGGCGAGCGCCGCCTGCGACGCTTCACCTGGTTCTGTGTCGGCCTGACGATATTCTGCGTCGTCATGTTTTTCTGGTTACCCCGCGACATCGCCTGAACCCTCAATCCTGAGTCAACTGCCGGTACAACTGCGGCAAACGCAGCGGCAGTTGTTCCGGCTGACGGATCAAGGTGTAGCCATTGGCGCCGAACATATACGGCAGGTAATCCCCGGCTTCACGATCGATGGTGATGCAAAACGGCGTCAGCCCCTGGCGCCGGGCCTCCAGCACCGCCTGGCGGGTGTCCTCCACGCCATAGCGTCCTTCATAGAGATCCAGGTCGTTAGGTTTGCCATCGCTCACCAGCAACAACAACTTGCGTCGCCGCTTGCACCCTTCCAGCCGTTGGGTGGCCTGGCGAATGGCGGCGCCCATGCGCGTGTAGTAACCGGGCCTGAGGCCCTGGATCCGACCGCGGGTGTGGTCGTCATAGCCTTGGTTGAACGCCTTGATCTCGTGCATCCGCACCTGTTGTCGGCGCAGTGAAGAGAACCCGTACAAGGCAAAATCATCCCCCAGCACCGACAGGGTTTCACCGAACAGCAGCAGGCTGTCGCGGATCACGTCGATCACCCGGTGTTCGTCGTTGAGGTGGGCATCGGTGGACATCGACAGATCGGCCAACAGCAGGCAAGCCAGGTCGCGGCGGGTCTGGCGTTGTTCCATGAACAAGCCGCGTTCGCTGCATTGGCCGTGCTGACGCTCGACGTGGAAGTCCAGCCAAGCTTGCAGGTCCAGCTCCGAACCCTGGGTTTGCTGGCGCAGCCATTGTCGATCGTTGCGCAGGTGCTCGAACTGGCGCCGCAAACGCTGGGCCGACGCGCGCAGGCGGTTCGGCAGCGGCTGAGGTTCGCAGTCCCGGGGAATGAAAGTCTGCACACTGACGAAATCGTCCTGGAGGCGTTGTTTGCGGTAGTCCCATTCCGGCAACAGGATGCCCACGCCCAGGGGAATGTCATCCACATCGGCCGGCGGCAAGTCCAGGTGCAACTTCAAACCGCCGCCCTTGCGCAAGCGGGTGCGCGACAGGGTCAATTGGTCCAGGTCCTCGGCGACGCGCGCCGCGTCCGGGTCTTCGCTGTCGTCCGCCCAGCGATCCAGGTCCACGTGTTCGGTCCAACTGAACAGGTTCTCCAGGCGCACGATCAGCAACCCACCGTCCCGGGTGGTGTCGTCGATGCGCTCGGCGCGCTTGCGACCGCCCTGCTGCTCACCCGGCGGCGTCGCCAGGTATTGCTCGGACTCCTCGAGGTTGGCCGCCTGGGGATTGCCCAGATGCTGGGGCGGATACAGCCACAGCGGCAGCGGCCAGGCGGCCCGCTCACTGCGCGGAAAATGCTCGACGCTGCCCGGTTCGCGCAAGGCCTGACACAGCGCGCGCTCCAGGGCCGCCTCGGCCGGGGGCAATGATTGTGGGTCGGGACGCAACGACAGATGCGCATCCACCAGCCGCCGATATCGGCCACGCAGCGCCGGGTAACGCCCCAGCAGTGCCAGGGTCCAGCGTTGGTTGTCACGTCCCCAATGTTTCATCGGCCCCGCTTGCGCGGCCAGCAACGCCAGCCAGCGGTACAGTTCTTCGTTCAACCCGGCATCGGGAAACGCCGCCAGGCTCGCCGGCAAACGCAGGTTGTCGCCATCGCACCAGGCCAATGGCACTTGCTTGCAGGTGCCGGCGATCTGCTGCAACAGGTTGCGGCGCAGCAGCAGGTCGCGGTCGCTGACGGCCTCCACACCCAGGTGAGAAGCACCACCGGTGGCGCGCAACAGTACATGCAGAGCGCGCTGCCGGGGGATCAACTCCACCCGCGCTTCGGGAAAATCCACACTGGCTCGTCGGGTGATGAAACGGTGCCAGACGCTGCCGACCCACTCTTCCAGTTCAAGGGTGAATGCCATGGTTATTCTCCTATCGACGCGTTGCGGTGGAGGGACTGGCTCGCATCGCTTTTGTGGCGAGGGAGCTTGCTCCCGCTTGGGTGCGAAGCGCCCATAAAAAAGGGTCTGCTGCGCAGCCCAGCGGGAGCAAGCTCCCTCGCCACGGCCTCAGTGGTGGCCTTTCAAGACGGCACCACCGCCGCCGGTGCGCGCAAAGCGGCGCGGCCACGTTGGCGGAAGCTGAACAGGTAGCAGAGCAAACCAGCCAGGAACCCGACGCCGCTGACCAGACGCGCCCAGAACAGCGGCTTCAAATGGTCCATCGTCGCCATGAACGGCAAGGCACTGCCGTCCGCCATCCAGCGTTGCAGCCACACCTGGACGACACCGGCGGCGGTGAGGAACAAGGTGATCATCACCATCGACAGCGTCATCAGCCAGAAGCCCCAGATCTCCAGGCGCTGCGAGCGCTCATCCGCCGCTTCACCCAACCCGCGCAGACGCGGCATGGCGTAGCTGATCAGCGTCATGACGATCATCGCGTAGGCACCGTAGAAAGCCAGGTGACCGTGGGCCGCAGTCAGTTGCGAACCGTGGGTGTAGAAGTTCACCGGTGCCAGGGTGTGCAGGAACCCCCAGACGCCGGCGCCGAAGAACGCGGTGACCGTGGTGCCTTTGGCCCACAAGGTGGCGGCGCGGTTGGGGTGTTGCCGGCGACGGTTCTTCACCATGCTGAAAGCGAAGATCACCATCGCCAGGAACGGCAGCGGTTCCAGCGCGGAGAAGATCGATCCGACCCACAACCAGACTTCGGGTGCGCCGATCCAGAAGAAGTGGTGACCGGTGCCGATGATCCCGGTAATCAGGGCCATGGCGATGATCACGTAGAGCCACTTCTCGACCACTTCGCGGTCCACGCCAGTGACCTTGATCAGCACAAAGGCGAGCATCGAACCCATGATCAGTTCCCAGACGCCTTCAACCCAAAGATGCACCACCCACCACCAGTAATACTTGTCGCGGACGAGGTTTTCCGGGTTGTAGAAGGAGAACAGGAAGAACACCGCCAGGCCGATCAGGCCGGTCATCATCACCATGCTGACCGTGGTCTTGCGGCCCTTGAGCATGGTCATGCCGATGTTGTAGAGGAAACCCAGGCAGACCACCACGATGCCCATCTTGGTGATCGTCGGTTGCTCCAGGAACTCACGGCCCATGGTCGGCAGCAAATCGTTGCCGGTAACTTTCGCCAGCGTGGCATAGGGCACCGAGAGGTAGCCCAGGATCGTCAGTACCCCGGCGGCGGCGAACACCCAGAACAGCACGATCGCCAGCTTCGGACTGTGCAGCTCCCGATCGGCTTCCTCGGGTATCAGGTAGTACGCCGCGCCCATGAAGCCAAACAGCAGCCAGACGATCAGCAGGTTGGTGTGGACCATGCGGGCCACGTTGAAGGGAATCAGCGGGAACAGGAAGTCGCCGACCACGTATTGCAGCCCCATGATCAAACCGAACAGTACCTGCCCCAGGAACAACATCAGGGCAAACACGAAGTAAGGTTTGGCGACGGCCTGCGAGGCGAATTTCAGATGCGGATTAGCCATGCTCATCTCTCAGCCCTCCTTGTTTGGCGGCCAGCCATTGGTATTGATTTTCGAACTCCACTTGAGGAACTCGGCGATGTCGTCGACTTCCTGTTCGCTGAGGTTGAACTGCGGCATGGCGCGACGGCCGGGAACGTTCAGCGGCTGCATTTTCATCCAGGCCTGCAGGAACGGCGTGAAGGCTTCCTCGCCACCGCGCCGGTTGACCACATTGCCCAGCTCCGGCGCGAAATACGCGCCCTCGCCCAGCAGCGTATGGCAGCCGATGCAGTTGTTGCGCTCCCAGACGCCCTTGCCGCGTATCACCGATTCGCTCAATTGCGCCTGGTTGCTGCGTTCTGGAAAGGTCTGTTCCGAGTGGTAGGTCAGGGCCAGGAATATCAGGAAAAAGAACACGCTTCCCCCGAAATAAATATTCCTGGCCATGCCTTTGGTAAAGGTATCTGACATGGTCACTTCCTCATTGCTTGGCGTGTCCATTCTAGGAAGCGAGGGTCCAGAACCCGCTTGATGGCGATCAAGAATCTCCGATGGTTTTAGTGGGTTGTTCCAGCACAGGCAGGAAGCCAGGTGAGCTGTTGTGGCGAGGGAGCTTGCTCCCGCTGGGTTGCGAAGCGACCCTAAAACCTGCTGACGCGGAGTGTCAGATGGATTGAGTTGTTGCTGTAGGGGCTGCTGCGCAGCCCAGCGGGAGCAAGCTCCCTCGCCACAGGGAGTACGTCGGGATTCAGAGCGCGAACGAGATCACAATCGCGAGCAGCGCCGCCCAGCTCAACACCAGCCAGCGCCACAATCGCGGCGCATGGCGCAGCTCCATGAAGCCGTCGGCGATCAACCAAGCCTTGGTCACCGCCACCGCGAGGATGGCGATGGACACCAGTCCGGTGGCAGCGACCTGGCCCAGGGCAACGGTGCCGATGCTCAGCACGGCCAGTGTCATCCAGCAGACGATCAAGACACGGGAAACCGACATGAGCACCTCCGCTCAACCGAGAATGTAGACAACCGGAAACAGCAACACCCAGACCAGGTCCACCATGTGCCAATACAGCACGCCGGATTCCAGCCCGCTGCACTGCTGCGCCCCGTAACGCCGCCGCCGGCAACCCTCGGCCAGCCAGGCAAGGATCACCATGCCCAGCAACACATGGAGAAAGTGAAACGCCGTGAGGATCCAGTACAAGGTGAAGAAGGTGTTGTGCTCCAGCCCGAGGCCGTTGGCCAGCAAGTGGGCGTACTCGATGAGCTTGAGCGCCACGTAGCCGCCGGCAACCAACAAGGCCAGCCACAACAGCAGCGCCCCTTGGCGTGGCCGGTCCTGTCGGACTTGCTCCTGGGCCAAGGCTGCGAACAACCCGGCGCTCAGCAGGCTGAGGGTCATCGCCAGACCGGTGGAACGATCCAGCATTTGCCGGCCTTCGCTGAACAACGGCGGGTTCAATGCCTGGGCGACGGCGAATGCCAGGATCAGCAAGGCAAACACCGTCAGTTCGGCGAGGATGAAAAACCACATTGCCAGATCCCCTGGCAATCGCCGGGTGGACAGCGCAGCGGCTTCAGCCGAAGTGGACATCGACCACATCCATCAATGCGGCAACGGTTTGCGGATCGTCGCTCAACGGCTCGGCCAGACAGGCCAGACAGGCTTGGCGCGGGTCCATGCCGGCTCCGATCATGCGCGCGGCGAAAATCAGCAGACGCGTGGAGGCCACCTCCTCCAGATCATGCTGATCGAGCCGACGCAGCGCCTGCCCCAACTGCACCACCTGGGCCGCCAGAGCCATATCCACCCCGGCCTCGCGGGCAACGATGCGCTCTTCATCGGCAACCGTGGGATAGCCAAAGCGCATCGCCACGAAACGCTGGCGGGTGCTGGGTTTCATGCCCTTGAGCAAGTTCTGGTAACCGGGGTTGTACGACACCACCAGCATGAACGCCGGCGGTGCCTGGAGAACCTCACCGGTGCGTTCCAGATACAGCTGCCGGCGATCATCGGCCAAGGGGTGCAACACCACTGCGGTGTCCTGGCGTGCCTCCACCACCTCGTCCAGATAACAGATGCCCCCCTCGCGCACCGCTCGGGTCAGAGGCCCATCCTGCCACCAAGTGCCCTGGGCGCCGATCAGGTGACGACCCACCAAGTCGGCCGCGCTCAAATCATCGTGGCAGGCCACGGTGTACAGCGGCAATTTCAGACGGTGAGCCATGTGCTGGACAAAACGGGTCTTGCCGCAACCGGTGGGGCCTTTGACCAGCACCGGCATGCCGTGCCGCCAGGCCTGTTCGAACAACGCCAGCTCGTTGTCCTGGGGTTGGTAGAAAGGTTCGGCCGGGTGTTCAAGGGTGTGGATAGCGTTCATGGCATGACCTGATCAGATAACACGATTGCCAGCCACGCTACGGGCCCCTGCGACAACCTGGCAAGGGCTGTGGCCGGCAAACTTGATCGCCGTCAAGCGGGTAACCACCGGCCTGGGCATAGCCTTGCAGCGCACCAAGAATCTGCGCGCCGAACGTCAATTGCAGGGCCGCGCGGGGTCATGCCTGAGGAGAAATGGAATGCTGATCAGCCACAAAAAATCGTGGGTCATGGGGGTCGGGGCGCTGTGTACGGCGCTGGCTGCACTCAATGCCTTCGCCAACCCACCCGCTGCGCCGCAAGACGCCCGCATGGTCAAGACCGAAGGCGCGCCGGACCTGAGCCAGGCCGACTTCGACGCGGCCAAGCAAATCTACTTCCAGCGCTGCGCCGGCTGCCACGGTGTGCTGCGCAAGGGCGCCACCGGTAAACCGCTGACACCCGACATCACCCAGGGCCGCGGCCAAGCCTACCTGGAGGCGCTGATTACCTACGGTTCAGCCGCCGGCATGCCCAACTGGGGCACCTCCAACGCCCTGACCAAAGACCAGATCACGGTAATGGCCAAGTTCATCCAACACACCCCGCCTACCCCACCGGAATGGGGCATGGCCGAAACCCTCAAGACCTGGAAGGTGCTGGTCAAACCCGAAGACCGGCCCACCCGGCAACTCAACTCACTCAACCTGCAGAACCTGTTTTCAGTCACCCTGCGCGATGACGGCAAGATTGCCCTGGTCGACGGCGACAGCAAAAAGATCGTCAAGCTGATCGACACCGGTTACGCGGTGCACATTTCGCGTATCTCGGCGTCCGGGCGTTACCTGCTGGTGATCGGCCGGGACGCCAAGATCGACATGATCGACCTGTGGCCGCAAGAGCCGACCAAGGTGGCCGAGATCAAAGTCGGGATCGAGGCCCGCTCGGTGGAAACCTCCAAGTTCAAGGGCTACGAAGACAAGTACACCATTGCCGGCTCGTATTGGCCGCCGCAGTTCACCATCATGGACGGCGAGACCCTGGAGCCCAGACAGATCGTCTCGACGCGCGGCATGACCGTCGATACCCAGCAATATCACCCCGAGCCGCGGGTGGCGGCGATCATCGCGTCACATGAGTGGCCGGAGTTCATCGTCAACGTCAAGGAAACCGGCAAGGTGATGCTGGTCAACTACCAGGACATCAAGAACCTCACCATCACCAGCATCGACGCCGCACCGTTCCTGCATGACGGTGGCTGGGACAGCAGCCATCGCTATTTCATGACGGCGGCGAACAACTCCAACCAGGTGGCAGTCATCGACTCCAAGGAGCGCAAGCTCACCGCCCTGGTGGATGTCGGTAAAACCCCGCACCCGGGACGCGGCGCCAACTTCAACCATCCGCTCTACGGCCCGGTCTGGGCTACCAGCCACCTGGGTGATGCCGGCGTCTCACTGATCGGCACCGACCCGGTCAAGCATCCGCAATATGCCTGGAAACAGGTGGGCTCGCTCCAAGGTCAGGGTGGCGGTTCGCTGTTCATCAAGACCCATCCCAAGTCCCGTCACCTGTACGTCGACACCACCCTGAGCCCCGACACCAAGCTCAGCCAATCAGTGGCGGTGTTCGATATCGACAAACTCGACGCCGGCTACACCGTGCTGCCGATTGCCGAGTACGCCGGTATCAAGAAAGGTGCGATGCGCGTGGTGCAACCGGAATACAACAAGGCCGGCGATGAAGTCTGGTTCTCGGTCTGGAGCGGTCAGGAAGACGAGTCGGCGCTGGTGGTGATCGATGACAAGACCCTCAAGCTCAAGAGCGTGATCAAGGACAAACGCCTCATCACCCCTACCGGAAAATTCAACGTTTACAACACCCAACACGACATCTATTGAGCCCCATCAATAAGAGGAAAAACCATGAAGCCTATTCTGCTTGCCCTGACCTTGAGTGCCGCATTCAGCCTGCAACCGGCACTGGCCCAGGACGGCCCGACACTGTTCAAGAGCAAACCCTGTGGCGCCTGCCACTCCATTGACACCAAGTTGGTAGGGCCGGCGCTCAAGGAGGTGGCGGCAAAAAATGCCGGCGTCGCCGGAGCACAAGAGCTGTTGGCCAAGCACATCAAGGAAGGTACGCAAGGAAACTGGGGACCAATGCCGATGCCGGCCAATCCGGTGACCGATGAAGAAGCCAAGATCCTCGCGGCGTGGGTCTTGACCCTTAAGTAACGTTGATCAAGAGCATCTCCCTGTGGCGAGGGGATTTATGTGGGAGCAAGGCTTGCTCCCACATAAATCTCCCATCACAGGGGCCGCGCTCGGCTTTATTTCTCAAACAGGAGTACGTCATGGACCGACACCGCTATGCAACCCGGATGACCACCCTCCTCTTCGTCTTCTGTACCCCGGTGCTGGCCGCTCCCGACCACCAGCGCCAGGCCCAACTGCAACACCTGCTGGACCAGGACTGCGGCGCCTGCCACGGCCTGCACCTGACCGGAGGCCTCGGCCCACCTCTGACCCGTGATGCCCTGGCCGGAAAAAACCGCGACATCCTCATCGCCACCGTCACCCAGGGACGGCCCGGCAGCGCCATGCCAGGTTGGGAGCCATTGCTCGGTCCCGACGATATTCGCTGGTTGGTGGACCGGCTCCTTCAAGGAACTCCCGCCCCATGATCCGATCTCTGCTGTCTCTCACCGCCTGCGTGCTGTTGCTCTCGGCTTGTGCCCAGCCACCGCTGCGCGGCACCGGCGACTTGGGCGTGGTGGTGGAGCGCGCCACCGGCAGCCTGCAAATCATCGAAAGCGCCACCCGCACCGCCCTCGCCCGCGTCGAAGGGCTGGGGGATCTGTCGCACGCCTCGGTGGTGTTTTCCCGCGACCAGCGTTATGCCTATGTATTTGGCCGCGATGGCGGCTTAAGCAAGGTCGACTTGCTGAGCGCACGCATCGACCGTCGCATCATTCAGGGCGGCAACAGCATCGGCGGCGCGATCAGCCAGGACGGCAAGCTGATCGCCGTCTCCAACTACGAGCCCGGCGGTGTCAAGGTATTCGACGCGCAGACACTGGAACCGGTCGCGGACATTCCAGCCACACCATTGCCCGACGGCCAAAAACGTTCGCGGGTGGTCGGCCTGGTGGACGCGCCGGGGCAGCGCTTCGTATTCAGCCTGTTCGACACCGGCGAAATCTGGACCGCCGACTTCAGCCAGGGCCAGACACCACGCATCGAACGCTTCACCGCCATCGGTCGGCAACCCTATGACGCACTGATTACGCCGGACGGGCGTTATTACATGGCCGGACTGTTTGGTGAGGACGGCATGGCGCAACTTGACCTCTGGCACCCGGAGCGCGGCGTGAAACGGGTGCTGGACCAGTACGGGCGCGGCGAGGCGCGGCTCCCGGTATACAAGATGCCCCACCTGGAAGGCTGGGCCCTGGCCGATCAACAAGCCTTTGTGCCCGCCGTTGGCCATCATCAGGTGCTGGTGCTGGACGCCCGCACCTGGCAACCGGTCGACGCCATCGCCGTGGCCGGCCAACCGGTGTTTGTCACTGCGCGTCCCGATGGCCGACAGCTGTGGGTCAACTTCGCCTACCCGGACAACGACCGGGTGCAAGTCATCGATACCCAGACTCACGCCATCATTGCCGACCTGCGACCAGGGCCTGGGGTGCTGCACATGGAATTCACCGCTCGGGGCGACCAGTTGTGGCTGTCCGCTCGCGATGGCGGTGAGGTGCAGGTCTGGGATCCGTATCGGCTCGAACGCCTGAGCAGCCTGCCTGCCCTGAGCCCCAGCGGCATCTTCTTCAGCAGCCGTGCGCACAAACCGGGGTACTGACCATGACACCAAGCCCACTCGCCCGCCGCCTGATCGATCAGTTCCAGCATGGCCTGCCGTTGTGCGCCGAACCCTATCGGGCAATGGCCGATGCCCTGGGTTGCAGCGAAGCCCAGGTGCTCGATTGTCTGCAGCACCTGCAACTGGCGGGCACCCTGTCACGGGTCGGCCCGGTGTTCGAACACAGCCGAGCCGGGGCCAGCACCCTTGCCGCCCTGGCGGTGCCCGTGGACCGATTGCACCAGGTCGCAGCGCGCGTCAGTCAGTACCCGGAAGTCAATCACAACTACGCCCGCGAACATCGCTACAACCTCTGGTTTGTGCTGACCGGGCCTGATCGTGCCCACCTGGACAACATTCTCCAGGAACTGGAAAACGACACCGGCCTCACGCCGCTGGACCTACCCATGCTGACCGCTTACCGCATCGACCTGGGCTTTGCCCTGGAGGTTACCCCATGAACACGACCCTGAGTGACCACCAGTCACTGCAACTGCGCCGTCTGCTGGAGACCGGTCTGCCCCTGACATCTCGGCCCTTCCAGGCCCTGGCCGAGCAGATCGACGCCAGCGAACAACAGGTTCTTGACCAGGTGCGGCACTGGCAGGAACAGGGCTTGTTCCGCCGCGTCGGCCTGGTGGTCAATCACCGCGCCTTGGGCTTTGCCGCCAACGCCATGCTGGTGCTGGACGTGCCAGATGCATTGGTCGATGAAGTCGGTCTCCGCCTTGGCCAGGCGCCGGGCATCAGCCTTTGCTACCAACGACCACGACGCTTGCCCCAGTGGCAATACAACCTGTTCTGCATGATCCACGGTCGCCAGCGCGACCGTGTCGAGGCCCAGGTCCAGGCACTGTTGGAGGAGCACTGGTTGAGTGATCTGCCGCACCAGTTGCTGTTCAGCACCCACCTGTTCAAGCAGTGTGGCGGACGCTACGCAACACCGGCCGGAGTGGCGATCGATGGATGACCTGGACCGACGCCTGATCAATCGCCTGCAACTGGGTTTGCCGCTGGTACGCCAGCCCTGGCAAGCCTTGGCCGATGAACTGGACAGCAGCAGTACCGAACTGCTCGACCGGCTGCACGAGTTGCTCAACGACGGCGTGCTTACCCGCTTCGGCCCGATGTTCGACATCGACCGCCTGGGCGGCGCGTTCACCCTGGCGGCGCTGGCGGTGCCCGAACCGCGTTTCGACACCATCGCCGAGCTGCTCGCGGCCATGCCCGAAGTGGCCCACAACTACCGTCGCGAGCACGCCTGGAACATGTGGTTCGTGCTTGCCTGCCCCAGTGAACAGGCGATCAGCGACACCTTGTTGCGTATCGAACGCCTGACCGGCCTGGAGCCGCTGAACCTGCCCAAGGAGGAGACCTACCATGTCGGCCTGTATTTCCCGGTCTGAGCCGTTGCCGCAGACGCTACCTCGCCTGGATGAAACGCCACTGGCCCTGCGGCTGGTGGAGCTGACCCAGGACGGCCTGCCCTTGCTCGAAGATCCCTGGGCCTGGCTGGCCGAGCAACTGGGGCTGAGCGTGGAGTCGACCCTCGACCTGCTCAAGCGTTTGCAGGCCGAAGGCGCGATCCGCCGCATCGCCGCGGTGCCCAATCACTATCGCCTGGGTTATCGCCACAACGGCATGACTGTCTGGGATGTCGCCGACGCCGATGTGCCGCGCCTGGGCGCGCTGCTGGGTGCGCAGCCTTTTGTCAGCCACTGCTACCGCCGCCCGCGCCGGGCCGGTTGGCGCTACAACCTGTTTGCCATGGTCCATGGCCGCAGTCGCGAGGAAATCGACAGCTATCGCGAGCACCTGCGCTATCTGCTGGGTGAGGCCTGTAGCGCCGACGACATGCTGGTGAGCAGCCGCATCCTGAAAAAAACCGGCCTGCGCCTGTCGCCGGTGGGAGCAAAGCTTGCTCGCGAAACAGCCGCCTCGGTTTCTGAGGGACCGCATCGGCTTCAGGGCGGGCAAACCTAGCCCCCACAAGGAAGGAGTGACTTATGTTGAGGATCAGCCATTACCTGCGTGCCCTGGCCGGTCAATGTCCCGCGCCGCGTGTTGCACCACCGGGCAGTACACGAGCGCCGGTGGTGATCTGGAATCTGCTCAGGCGCTGCAACCTGACTTGCAAACACTGCTACGCCACCTCGGCCGACAGCGTGTTTCGTGATGAGCTGGACACGGCCGCGGCGCTCAAGGTCATCGACGACCTGCATGACGCGGGCGTACGGGTATTGATCCTGTCCGGCGGCGAGCCGCTGCTGCGCGAGGATCTGTTCCAGCTCAGTGCCTATGCCCGGCGCAAGGGATTCTTCCTGGCGCTTTCCACCAACGGTACGCTGATCGACCCGAGCAACATCGAGCAGATCGAGGCGGCGAACTTCGATTATGTGGGCATCAGCATCGATGGCCTGGAAGCGACGCACGACGCCTTCCGCCAGCTCAAAGGCAGTTTCGCCAGTTCCATGGCGGCCATCAGGTTGTGTCGCGAACGCGGGATTCGGGTCGGGTTGCGCACCACCCTGACCCAGCAGAACCACACCCAGCTACCGCGACTGCTGGATCTGATGAGCGAATACGACGTGCAGAAATTCTACCTGTCGCACCTCAACTACAGCGGTCGCGGCAAGCGCAGTCGTCAGCTCGACGCCCGGCAACAGATGAGCCGCGAGGCCATGCTCCTGATCTTCGAGCGGGCCTGGAGCGACATCCTGCACGGACGCGACACGGACTTCGTCAGCGGCAACAACGACGCCGATGCGGTGCTGTTGCTGCAATGGGTAGCCTCACGCCTGCCCCATCACTACGCCGAACTGGAACGCATGCTCAAGGCTTGGGGCGGTAACGCCTCGGGCAGCGGCATTGCCAATATCGACAACACCGGTGAGGTACACCCCGACACTTACTGGTGGCAGCACTCGGTGGGTAACGTGCGCCGGACGCCCTTTCGCACACTCTGGCTGGAACGTCCCGACGCTCTGCTGCAAAAACTGCGCGAGCATCCGCGCACCGTGGGTGGCCGCTGCGGACAGTGTCGTTGGCTGGCCATCTGCAATGGCAACACCCGCACACGCGCCTGGGCCGACGGCGACCTGTGGGGCCAGGACCCCGGCTGCCACCTCAGCGATGACGAAATCGGCTTGCACACGCTCCCCAGCACTTTGATTCCCAGCGTTGCATTGCCCTGCGCCCGATAACCCGACGGCGAACCTGATGATGAACCAAGGAAGTCCCATGTCTGCCTCTATCGTTCTGCCCGCTGCCCTGCAATCGTCCTTCAGACCGGGGGAAGTCGCGTTGGTCGGCGCCGGTCCCGGTGACCCTGGTTTGCTGACGTTACGCGCCTGGAGCCTGTTGATGCAGGCCGACGCGGTGGTCTACGACCGCCTGATCAGTGCGCAACTGCTGGGTTTGATCCCGCTGACGTGCGCCCGACATTACGTCGGCAAGGCCGCCGGCTGCCACAGTCTGCCCCAGGCCCAGATCAACCAATTGCTGGCCGACCTCGCGGACCAGGGCCAGCGGGTGGTCCGGCTCAAGGGCGGCGACCCGTTCATCTTCGGTCGCGGTGCCGAAGAGCTGGAATACTTGCTGGCCCGTGGTATCGATTGTCAGGTGGTGCCCGGTATCACTGCCGCATCCGGTTGCAGCGCCTACGCCGGCATTCCGCTGACCCATCGCGACCTGGTCAATTCCTGCCGTTTCATCACCGGCCACTTGCAGCGCGAAGGTGATCTGAACCTGCCTTGGCAAAGCCTGGCGGATGATAGCCAGACCCTGGTGTTCTACATGGGCTTGTCGAACCTGGGCAGCATTGCCGCACGGTTGATGGCCGCAGGCCTGGCCGCCGAGACTCCGGCGGCATTGATCAGCAACGGCACTCGTCCCGACCAGCAGGTGCTACGTGGCACCCTGCAACAACTGCCGGCCATGGCACGAGATTGCGTTGAAGGGCTGCCGACATTGACGGTGATCGGTAAGGTGGTCGGCTTGTTTGCCCAGCAGCCGATGCAGCATCCGGCGCGCGTTCATCCCAAACCCCAGCCTTTGAAGGTGGCGCTATGAAACGCATCGGGCTTGCGATGCTGTGGATCGGTACGAGCCATGGCGCCGTTACCACCGGTGCCGACCTGGAACAGGCCAAGCGCAATTACCAGCAGCTCTGCCAACAATGCCACGGCGTGAACCGCATCGGCGGCGCCGGGCCGGCGTTACTGCCCCAGAGCCTGGGCCGGATCAAGCCCGGCGAAATTCGCCAGGTGATCGAAAATGGCCGCCCCGCCAGTCAGATGGCGGCCTTCGGTACGCTGCTGGAGCCTGCACAAATCGACGCCCTGGCGCTTTATCTCCAGCGTCCGCCCAGCGTCGCGCCCAATTGGAATGAAGAGGATATTCGCCAAAGTCATCGGGTGCTGGTGGACGTCGCCACATTGCCCGACCAGCCGCAACACCGGGCCGACCCGCTGAACCTGTTCGTGGTGGTGGAAGCCGGCAATCATCACGTCGCGGTGGTCGACGGGGATCGGTTCGAGGTGCTCGCGCGCTTCGCCTCGCACTTTGCAGTGCATGGCGGACCGAAGTTTTCCCCGGACGGGCGTTTTGTCTACCTGGCGTCGCGCGATGGCTGGATCAGCCTGTATGACCTGCACAACCTCAAGCTGATCGCCGAAGTGCGGGCCGGGCTCAATACTCGCAACCTGGCGGTGAGCAAGGACGGTCGCTGGGTGCTGGTGGGCAACTCGCTGCCCGGCAATCTGGCGGTGCTGGATGCCCGGGACTTGTCCCTGGTCAAGACGATCGCGACGCTGGGCAGGGATGGCCAAGCTTCGCGGGTCAGCGCGGTCTATACCGCTGCGCCGCGCAACAGCTTCATCGTCGCACTGAAGGATGTGAACGAGGTTTGGGAACTGCCCACCGGTCCGAACCCGGACTTCGTGCCCAGGCGCATCGAGGTCCAGGATCATCTGGATGACTTTTCCTTCTCACCCGACTATCGCCAGTTGCTCGCCACCTCGCGCAAGGCCCAGGGTGGACAGGTGATCGACCTTGACAGTGGCCAGGTGGTCAGCGACATCAGCTTGCCGGGCATGCCGCACCTGGGCTCGGGCACCTATTGGAAGCGCGATGGCCGCTGGGTGTTCGCGACCCCCAACATCAGCAAAGGACTGGTGTCGGTGATCGACATCAACACCTGGAAAGTCATCAGGCAGATCCCTACCCTCGGGCCGGGTTTCTTCCTGCGCAGCCATGCCAACTCCCGCTATGCCTGGACCGACGTGTTCTTCGCCGCCGGCAACGATGCCATCCACCTGATCGACAAACAGACCCTGGAAATCGCCCACACCTTGCGCCCCATGCCCGGCAAAACCGCCGCCCACGTCGAATTTACCCACGACGGCCGCTACCTGCTGTTGAGCATCTGGGACACCGACGGCGCGCTGATCGTCTACGACAGCCACACCCTCAAGGAAATCAAGCGCCTGCCCATGAACAAACCTTCAGGCAAATACAACGTGGGCAACAAGATCGAATTTGCCGAAGGTACGTCTCACTGAACGGGCGATCAGGGCAAACCTGCTCACCTCAGCGGGAGCAGGTTGCTCGTTCAATGATTCATCGGCGACATAGCGGTGGCCTGTCCCAGCAGCTTCTGGTCGATGTCTTGCAGACGCAGCACCTGGCCGCCGGTCTCGCGGGCGAGTTTTTCCGCCGCCTGGGCGTCGGCGAACGTGGCCAGGACGACGCCCATGGCGCCCTTGAGCTTGGAGCCGACGACGAAATAGGCGGTCCGGGCATCGATCAGGTGCTCATCATCCGGGGTGTTCCAGTGGCTGCGCCCCATGTCGTGGACGTACAACTGGACGTCGGCCCGATGGTTCTCCGGCTGCAGCCACCAGCTGAGCATCTCGGCCGGCGAGCAGAACTTCTTCACGCCGCTGGCGGTCGCTGCGGCGCCCTTGGGTCCGGGAAAATCCGTGATGACCATGCCGCAGACATGGCACTCGTCACTGGGATGGAACGCCAGCGCCGCCTTTGAGGCCGGTGTCGACTCAGGCTTGCCGCATGCCACCAGCACCAGGCACACCAACACTCCGGCCAGGACTCGGCCCGTCCTCGAATACACCCTGTTCATCGTTACATGCTCCCTCTATCAAGATCAGAAATCACGGACACCGACGGTTGAACAATCGATAGGCCAGCCACAACGGCACAGCCATCCACAACCACAGGCACAGCCAGAGCCAAGGCCCGGGCACCGGCAGGTCGCTGCCCAAGGTCAGCACTGCCGCGCCGCTGGAACCGGCGTCGAACCCCGACAGGTTGATCAGCCGATACACATCGGTGGGGTTGAACAGCAACAGCCACGGCAGCAGGTCCGGACTGAACCTGCCCTCGCTCAGCACCAGCAGTGCCAGCAACGCCAGGTCAAACACCAGCACGAAGAAAAACCACACCCCCAGCGCCAGCCCGGCGGCGGTGGATTTCTCCGCCGACAGGCTGCTCAGCACATAGGCCAGCCCCAAAAAAACCCAACCCAACAGCGTGCTGGAGACGATGAAGCGGCCAAAGGCCCAGAGCAGCAGGCTCAGCTCGATATCGTCCACCAGCAGGGCTATGGCGAACATCGCGCAACCAAAGCCGATCAGGGTCGCCAGCGCCAGGATCAGGCCGTGACCGACAAACTTGCCCAGCAGCAACTGCCCGCGCCCCAACGGATACGTCAGCAACAGCAGCAAGGTGCCGCTCTCGTCCTCGCCGACGATCGCGTCATAGGCCAGCAACAAGGCGATCAACGGCATCAGGAACGTTGCCAGGCTGGCCAGGCTCGCCACCGTTGCCGGCACCGAGGTAAACCCCAACTGGCCGGACGCCGCCGCGCCAAGCCAGGCGATGCCGATGGCCAGCACGGCGAACAACAGACTGATCGCCAACAACCAGCGGTTGCGCAAGCCGTCACTGAATTCCTTGCGGGCCATGTTCCAGATCGGGTTCATGAGCCGGCCTCCTCGGTCGCCGCTCGAACCATGTAATGACGGTACAAATCTTCCAGGGACGGCGGTTTGATCTCGACATCCGTCGGGTCATCCTGGGCCAGTAACTGGCGCAGCAACTTGAGTTTGCTGCCATCCGGCGCGGACACCTGCAGCCCTTGCGCGCCCCACCCTTGGGTGAGGTGTCCTTCGCTGCGCCAATGCTGGCGAAGCCAATCGGCCCGCGACAGGCCCGAGGCGCGGATCAGCGTCGGCAGCCCCGCGTCCTCGCGCAACCGGTCCAGGCTGCCCAGGGCCAACAGACGACCTTGGGTGAGAATCGCGGCGCGGTTGATGTGAGCTTCCACGCCAGGCAAGACGTGCGAACAAAGAATGATGCTGGTGCCCTGCCAGCGCAGCCGATCGAGCAGTTGATAGAGGTCCTGGGTGGCGATGGGGTCCAGGCCGACGGTGGGTTCGTCCAGCAACAGCAGCCGCGGCTGGCCGAGCAAGGCCTGGGCCAGCCCCAGGCGTTGGCGCATGCCCTTGGAGTACGTGCGCACACGCCGCCGGGCCGCTTGCGCCAACCCGACCTCCTCCAGCAAGCGCTCGACCTGGTCTGGCGCCGCGCCCTTGAGGCGGGCGAAATGGCGCAAGGTTTCCAGCCCGCTCAACTGCGGATAGAACATCACGTTCTCCGGCAGGTAACCGAGCATTCTGCGCACGCCCGGATCACTCGGCTCCCGGCCAAATACCCGCACCTGACCCTCACTGGCGCGCAGCAGACCGAGTATCAGTTTCATGGTCGTGGTCTTGCCCGCACCGTTGTGCCCAAATAGGCCGAGCACTTCGCCCTGGGCCAGGTTCAGGTTCAGCCCGCGCAGCACAGCGGCATTGCCGTAGCGCTGACTGACGCCTTCGATCTCGACGACGTTCAAGACGCGTCCTCCTGAGCACTGTTGCGTGGCGGGGGCTGGAGCGGCGCGTGCATCAATGGATGGCTGTCCATCACCCCGGGGGATTTCATGACCGGGAACGCCCGCTGTACCCAGCGCAGCAGCTCGATACCCGGACTGTTCATCAACAGCCGTACCTGGGGGTACAGCCACAGCAGGCGATCGACGTTGTCGTTGGGTTCATAGGCCACGTCTCCCAGTCCGTCGCCATTGCGATCCCAACCCAGGTAATCACTCCAGTAATTGCCGCGCCCGTCCACCGACCACTCCTGCAACCGCGTGGCCACGTATTTGACCTGGCGCTGGTTGCCGGCGAACACGTTGCCGGCGATGCGGTTGTCCTCCGAACCGGCGGTCAGGTGGATGCCCACCGCGCTGCGCTCGAAATGATTGCCTTCGATGCGGTTGAACAATGAGTTGTAAATGAACAGGGCCTTGCCCTCGGCACCGGTGATCATGGTGTCGCCGGTGGACCCGTCGCGAACATCGGTGACCACGTTGTCGCGCAGGGTGGAATAGGTGATGTAGTTCATCAGGATCCCGTAGTTCTGGTCCTGTTCGGAGCGGTTGCCGATGACCGTCAGTTGACGGCTTTGCATCAAGGCATAACCGGTGCGGGTGCGCCGGGTGACGTTGCCCAACAGACGGTTATCGTTAGCGAACATGTAGTGCACGCCGTAGCGCAAATCCTCAAGGATGTTGCCCTCGAGCAGGTTGCCGTTGGAGGTGTCGATATAGATGCCGTCGCGGGTCTCGCGTACGTGATTGCCGATGACCCGGGCACCGTGTACCGCGTACAAGTGAATGCCGTTCCCCCGGTCCTGGGAGCGCAGCCCGGGATCGCCCTGGATGCGGTTGTTGATCAGGCTGACGTCCCGCGCGCCATCGACCCAGATACCGAAACCCTGGCCCTGCATGCGGTTGGCACGGACCACCGCACCCTGGGCGACAGGCTGGATGAACACCGCGGCATTCATGGCCGTGAGGTCGTGGCCCCAGTCCAGGAAGGTACAGCCCTGGAGCTGGACGTTCGGGGCGCGAATGATCAACCCATTGCCCTCACCCTGCCCCTGGAATACCGCATCAGGCGCGCACGTGAGGGTCATGGGTTGGTCGATGCTGAACGAGCCGCGGTATTGCCCTGCAGGCAGGCGCCATTGCCGTTCACCGTCGGCCTGCAATGGCAAGTCGGTGATCGGCTGCGGCGCGGCAAGCGCGCCGCCCGACAGTAGCAGGAGCACCAGGGCAATGACCGGTGCGCGAGCGTAGCCCGCAGGCTGTTGCTGGTTACCGGTCATTGAACCCGTCTCCTCGTTGAACCTGCTCAGGCCTTTTCAACCAGCATGCGCCCGACCATTTCCATGTGCAGGGCGTGGCAGAACCAGCTGCAGTAGTACCAATGCAAACCGGCCTTGTCGGCGATGAAGGTGATGGACGAGGTCTGTTGCGGGCTGATCTCCATGCTCACGCCGTGGTTGGTCATGACAAAGCCGTGGGAGACGTCTTCGATCTGGTCGATGTTGGTGATCGTCACCGTCACCTCGTTGCCTTTCTTGACGGTGAACTCCGTCAGGCCATAGGCCGGCGCCATCGAAGTCATGTAGACCCGCACCTTGTTACCGTCACGGATGACCTTGTTGTCGGTCTCCAGGTTGATGCCATCCTTCTTGGCCAAGGCCACGGTTTCGGCGAAGAACGGATCGGTGCGGCTCCAGATCTTCTGGGTCTTGATCTGGTCACGCCGGGCGAGGATGCAGTCATGAGGTTCGGCAAAGGCCGGGCCATCGTGTACCAGCTTCATCTCTTCGCCGGAAATGTCGATCAACTGGTCGTTTTCCGGGTGCAGCGGACCGGTGGGCAGGAAGCGATCCTTGGAGAACTTGCACAAGACCACCAGCCATTTGCCGTCCGCCTCGCTGGTTTCGGTCAGGGACGCGTGGTTGTGGCCGGGTTGGTACTGCACATCGAGCTTTTGCTTGATGTAGTTGACCTTCTCGCCCTTGTAGGCACGGATGGCTTCGTCCATGTTCCACTTCACCACCTGACTGTCGATGAACAAGGTGGTGTAGGCATTGCCGCGCCCGTCGAAGGTGGTATGCAACGGCCCCAGGCCCAGTTCCGGCTCAGCGACGATCACCTCGCGCGGGTCTTTGTAGCGGTCGTCGAATAGATCATCCAGCCGGTCGATGGCGATCATCGAGACGGTGGGCGACAGTTTGCCGTTGGCGATGAAGTATTTGCCGTCGGACGAGGTATTGAGCCCGTGGGGATTCTTCGGCACCGGGATGTAGCGGGTGAACGCGCTGTCCTTGCCATCGGTTTTACGACCATCGACCACCGGCACCTTGGAGCCGTCCAGGATGATGAACTTGCCGGCCTTGATCGCCGCTTCGATGCGCGGGATGTTGAACACCACCACCCAGTCGCGCTCGTTGCGCATCATGCCGCCCAGGTCGTAGGCCTTCTCGGAGTTGTAGCAGGTGCTGGCGGCGTACTTGCCGGTGTAGTCGGCGTCGGAGTTGTCCAGGTTGCCGTCGACGATCACCTGGAAGGCCATTTCCATTTTTTCGGCGTCGATGGCGTTGAACATCGTGTAGCTGTTCTTGTCTTGCAGGTCGAACGTGCGACCGTCATTGGGATGCGGGATGACGAATTCGGCGTTGGCGAACACGTACTTGGTGTACGGCACCTTTTGCAGGCGCAGGCCATGGATCGCCTGTACGTTGGGCACGGTGAGAATCTTGTCGCACTTCATGATATCCAGGCGAATGCGCGCGACCCGGGAATTGGCCTTATCGTTGATGAACAGGTATTTGCCGTCGTATTTGCCATCGGTCATGGAGATGTGTGGGTGATGGCAGTCACCGTTCTGGTACTTGGCGCTGTCACCCAGGATGCGCTTGCTTTCGTTGGTCAGCCCCCAACCGGTGGCCGAGTCGACGTTGAACACCGGAATACGCATCAGCTCGCGCATGGACGGTACGCCCAACACCCTCACCTCGCCCTGATGGCCACCGCTCCAGAAACCGTAATAGTCGTCCAGCTCGCCGGGGCCGACGTGGACTTTGGACTTGACTTCCTTGGCCGCCGCAGCCCAGGACTCACGGGTGAACACCGCGCCGCCCAGCGCCGTGGCGCCGGCCAGCACGGCGCCGGTCACCGCACTGGTCCCTAAAAATCCTCGACGGCTGACGCCCCTGGGTTCTTCGATCGCGCCGCTGGTTTCGGTTTTTTTATCGCTCATGCTGTGTGCTCCATGAAGAATGAAAGGGTCAAGGGACAGGACATTCGGGGGTTTCAAGGCGCCGGGTTCACCTGCACCACGGGAATCAGTTGCGTCTCGGTCGCGCTCGCCTTGCTGCGCTTCTTGCGCTTGTTGATCAGCGGCGGGCATTTGTTTTCGTTGTGCCAGGTCATCTGGCAATCGAGGCAGTAGTGACATTCGTTGGCGTTGATCCGGCCGTCGGGATGAATCGCCTGGATCTCGCATTCCTTGGCGCACAGCTGGCAGGGGTTGCCACATTCCTTGCGGCGCTTGAGCCAGTCGAACAATCGCAGCCGGGTCGGCATCGCCAGGGCGGCCCCCAACGGGCAGATGTAGCGGCAATAGACTTTGCGGGTGAACAGGTTGACCACCAGCAGACCCAGCGCATACGCCACGAACCACCACTGACGGTCGAACCTGAGGGTGATGGCGGTCTTGAAGGGTTCCACTTCGGCCAACCGCTCGGCGCTGGACATCGACTCCAGCGAGACGCCGAACAGCACCAGCAAAATGATGTATTTGATTGCCCAGAGTCGCTCGTGGACGGCGAACGGCAGCTCGTACTGCGGCACTTTCAACTTGCGCGCCAGCTCGTTGAGCAACTCTTGCAACGCACCGAACGGACACAGCCATCCGCAGAACACCCCGCGCCCCCACAACAGAATGCTGGCGGCGGTGAACACCCAAAGGATGAAAATCAGCGGATCGGTGAGGAACAGTTCCCAGCGAAAGCCTTCGAACAGGGCATGAACGAAGGTCAGCACATTGACCACCGACAGCTGGGCCAACGCATAACCACCGAGAAACACCACGGTGAACATCAGGTAGCCGCGACGCAGCCAGTGCAACAGCTTCGGGCGCCGGGCCAGCGCATCCTGCAGGAACAGGATCGCCGTGAGCACCAGCAGGGCCACGCCCAGTACGCTGATCTCGAGGCTTTTCTGGTACCAGAGGGTCAACCACATCGGTCGGCTGGCTTCTTCGGCAGCTGCCAGTTGTTCAGCCGTTGGCAATGGCCTTTCCAGATAGGGCTCGGGCAATTGATAAGCCAGTTCAAAGCTGCTGAAGATGCCACTGACAGGTCCGGTCTGACGACGCACCAGCAGCTCCAGGCTCCAGGGCGAACCCGGGTCGAAACGGTGGGAGGCGCGGACGATGAAAATCGCCATTTCGTCGAACTCCGGCATGTCCGTCGGCGCCACGTCGTCCAGACGCTGGAAGTCCAGGTCGCGAAAGCTGATGGCGTCGCCGAACTGACGCACCTGTACCCGATCGAAAATGCCGCCGCGCACATACCCCGAGCCCTTGAAGGAATAGCGACCGCTGCCCATCACGGCGATGGCCTGCTCGCCGGGTTTGAGTTCGGCCATCAACGTGCGGTATTGCGCCTCGCCCAGCAGGTTGCGACCGATGGTGGGCGGGTTCAGGTGGGTGACATACAGGTCGATGAAGGTGTCGTCTGCTTGCTCGGCGCTGGCGGCTTCAACACCCTCGGCCTCGGTCCCCTTGAAGGAAGCATCGGCCTGGCCGCGCGTCAGGTGCAGGCGACGCACCGCGCCGTTGCCGGTCAAGGTTTTCCAGTCGGCGGGTTCGTAGAGGTCATCGCGCACGCGTGCCGGCGCCACCGCCAACCCCGCGTCCCCCTTGACCAGCTCCAGGGAAACCGCGACATCGTGAGCGGCGCGCATGATGACTTCATTGACCACCATCGCCGTCACGGTGGCGCCGGCAATTGCATCCACTGTCACCGCGTTGGGGTCGCTGGAATGCCCCACCACCACCCGTTGATTGACCTTGATGCCGCTGTAGCGGGCACTGAACGCGTGGAGTTTTTCTTCGGCAATGCCGATCAGCAGGATCGGTTCGTGGTGCTCAAGCACAAAAGCATCGAGGATCACACCGGCCGGATCGAGGATCACCTGGACGTTGATGGGCTTGCCTGAATAAGCGGGAATGTCCACCACATCCAAGCTCTGGAACACATAGCCGACGACCTTGCCGGCAGCGGACAGTTTGCGAACCTTGAAGGGGCCGTCGGGCTCGGAGATCGAATCGACCGGGCTCAGGACCTGGTGGATGCGCTGTTGCTGGATATCACCGTAGTCCTTGGCCTGGGCGAGGCTTGCGATCAACAGCAGGAGAACGAGCAGCCCATGGAGCCAGAAGCGGGATGGGTGCAGCATCACAAAGGGAGGGGTCATGGACGCCAGGGCTTAAGGACAGGATCTTGGCGATCATGGTAGGACCCACTCCCCTGCGCGGCCCTTGATTGAAATCAAGTTGAGGAAATGAACTCCTCCGAGTGCCGGGCTCGACGCAATCAGGCGGCTGGTCCAAGTGAGCCACCGGTCCCCGCGCAGCCGCGCCACCTGCCGACATGTCGTTTCCTCCGGGCATTCGATTGAACATTATTCACGGCCTCGGATAAATGACCGATACCTCAGCCGCCGAGTATTGCTGAAACTGCGCTCACCCCATACAGGAGATCGCATCATGTTCAAACCCAAGGCCCTTGCCCTCACACTCGCCATGACCTGTTCATTGTTCGGCGGCGCGGTCCATGCCGCGGCGCAGCAACCTTCTGTCGTCATCGTCCATGGCGCTTTCGCCGACGGATCCGATTGGGGCAAGGTCGTCCCGCTGCTGCAGGCGGAAAGCATCAAGGTCACCGTGGTACAAAACCCGCTGACCTCGCTGGCTGACGATGTCGCCGCCACGCAACGTGTGCTGAACAACCAGGAGAACGATGTCGTATTGGTCGGCCACTCCTGGGGCGGTACCGTCATCAGCGAGGCTGGCACCGACAAGAAAGTACGCAGCCTGGTGTACGTCGCCGCGTTCGCTCCGGATGCCGGTCAAGCCAGTAAAGACCTGGGCAAGGACTACCCTGCTCCGTCCGGCGTGAAAGACATCGCCGCCGACAAAAACGGTTTCTTGTACATGACTGCCGAGGGCATGGCCACCGGTTTTGCCCAGGATCTTTCCGCAGAGCAAACCGCGGTAATGGCCGCGACGCAAGGGCCGATCCGCGCCTCGGCATTCGATGACAAAACCAGCGCCGCCGCCTGGAAAGGCAAGCCATCCTGGTACGTCGTGGCCAAGGAAGACCGGATGATCCAGCCTGATCTGCAGCGAGCTTTCGCCAAGAAGATCGGTGCCAAGGTCACCGAAATCGACGCCAGCCACGTGCCGCAACAGTCACGCCCGGCAGATGTTGCAAAAGTCATCATCCAGGCTGTTCAGAAGAGCCAATAATTTCAGGCCTCTTCTGCGCCGGGATCGAGGGAAGTGCTGCGTCAGGATGGATTGCAACCGGTCTCAGGACAGGTTGGCGGAAGCTCGGACGCAACGCACTTCCCTCGCAGCAGTCATCACATCTGGCGAGATTGAGCTTCGCCTCCTGCTACCCAGCCGCCGGCAAACATCCGTTGGAACCTTTTGCCCCCCTGCCGTCACTCATTGCCCAGCAAACAAAACGGCAGTCGATTGACCCGTCATCGTGCCCGGCTTCCCCTATCAATACCCTAGCGAGATTCACCGCATGTTCTCCCCAGCAATGATTTTGCACCTCGATCTACGCTTGAACCTGGCGAGCGATACCACCCCGACCAAGGAACCTCGCTCATGCCTATGAATTGCGCACGGAATAAACACCATTTCGATTTCATCGTCTGTGGCGCGGGAACCGCCGGCTCCGTCGTGGCCGGACGACTGGCCGAGAATCCCGAGGTGGAAGTGTTGCTCATCGAGGCGGGAGGCAGCGATGACCACCCCCACGTGCTGGAACCGGGGAATTGGCCGCTGAACCTGGGCACCGAGCGCGACTGGAACTTCGTGGGCGCCGCGAACCCTCATCTCAACGACCGGAAAATCCCATTGAATATGGGCCGCGGCTTGGGGGGCGGGTCCAGCGTCAATGTCATGCTGTGGGCCCGCGGCCATAAAAACGACTGGGAAGACTTCGCCGCACTCAGTGGCGACCCGGCGTGGAACTACGCGTCGGTCCTGAAAATTTATCAACGCGTGGAAGACTATCAGGGCACCTGCGATCCGGTGCGTCGCGGCAAGGGCGGACCGGTTCATGTCGCGCCTGTGCGAGACGCCCAACCGATTGCCAACGCCATGATCAGTGCGGCTGCCGGCATGGGTATACCGGCTTTCGAGAACCCGAACGGCGCCATGATGGAAGGCCGCGGAGGTGCAGCCTTGAACGACCTCATCGTCAAGGACGGCCGGCGTAATTCCATTTACCGCGCCTACGTCGCTCCACGCTGTGGTCAGCCCAACCTCACGGTCCTGACTGATACGCTTGTCAGTCGCGTGCTCTTCAGGGACCAACGCGCCATCGGCGTACAAACCATAAAAGATGGGCAGATCGAGTGCTTTTACGCCGATCACGAAGTCATTCTTTCGTTGGGGGCGGTCAACACCCCCAAGGTCCTGATGCAATCAGGCGTGGGGCCGGAGGAGGAACTGCAGCGCCATGGTATTCCGCTCGTCCAGCATCTCCCCGGCGTTGGCGCCAATCATCAGGACCACGTGTCCTTTGCCGTTATTTTCGAATACGCGGCTCCACAGCCGGTGGGTTACGGCGGCTCGGAGGCGACGCTCTACTGGAGCAGCGAAAGCGCTTTGCATCTCCCCGATATGTTCCACTGCCAAGTTGAATTTCCAGTGCCCAGCGCAGAGAACGCCTCACTCGGCGTTCCCGCACATGGCTGGACAATGTTCGCTGGCCTTGCCCATCCGGAAAGTCGCGGCCGGGTCAAGCTCAGCGGCCCGAATGTGACCGATGCCCCCATCATTGAACCCAACACGCTGTCGCATCCGACCGACCGGCGCAACGCGCTGGAAAACATCCGATTTGTCCAGGAACTGGGCGCGCAGGCGCCCTTCAAGGGCTTGGTCAAACGTGAAAGCCTGCCTGGAAAACTCAACACCCAATCGCTCGAACATTACGCTCGCAACGCTGCCGTTACTTACTGGCACCAATGCGGTACGGCAAAAATGGGCCAGGACGCGATGTCCGTGGTCGATGGTCAACTGCGAGTCTATGGAGTCCAGGGCCTGCGCATTGCCGATGCCTCCATCATGCCGCATGTCACGAGCGGCAATACGATGGCTCCGTGCGTCGTGATCGGTGAGCGGGCCGTGGAGGCTATATGGACCACTTACGAGCTTTGAGCGTCAGCAGGCGCCGGTGACTGTGTTCGAGCCGGCCACTCGCCGAGGGCTGCGCCGAACCCTGCGGGAGAACCGGGCCTTGCTTGAATTAACGCGTGTGCGTCAACCCACCCAATGAGTTTTACCACGGTCATAATCATGATTTCAGATATGCAGAAAAAAACCAGCGTCGCGCACTGGACGGGCAGAGTCCTGGGCGCTCTGGTGGTGTTGGCATTACTTGCCGACGCCGGTGTGAATATTTTCGCGCCCCAAGTCCTCGCAAAAAACATGGAGCTGACCGGATTCCCCGATCACCTCTCCTCTGTCATTGGCAGCATCATCCTGGTTTGCACCGTGCTCTACATGATTCCGAGAACCGCCGTGTTGGGCGCAATACTGGTGACAGGATTCCTGGGTGGTGCCATTTGCACCCATTTGCGCCTGGGTGAATTGGGCTCCGCCTCGCAGATCATCAGTGGGATGTTGGGCATTGCGGCCTGGGCTTCGCTTTACCTGCGCAGCGATGCCGTCCGTTCTCTGCTGCCGTTGGTTGAAAGCAAAGGGCGAGTATCGCGATCTGTCCTTCAGACTTTCCTTAATAGACGCCGACGGTGGTGAGTCAAACGACTGGACATCGAACCCTGTGCCAACCCCATAGCCCTGTGACGGCTCCGTAGGGCCATCAAGCACCCACCGAACACTCGCTTTCATCACCGGATAAAACAGTGTCTGTCCAGAAATCGCACGTGCTCAAACCCGTGCTGCCTATCTCGTATGAGCAGATGGATCGCTTGGTCGCGTCGATACAGCCTACGCTTCTCGAAGAAGCGTTCAGTAGCATCATCGGTATATTGCGAGGTGGAGGCCCCTTAGCGCTGATGGTCTCGCATGCCACGGGCGTTGAACCGGCCTTTTTGCGCTATTACCGGGTCGATCGGAGCGTGATTTGGGACTCGTCGATCCCCCTTCCTCCTCCAGGCAGCAAGGTGTTGCTCTGTGAAGACATCGCTGGCACCGGGCACACCCTGAAGGACTGCCTGGCATTCTTGCAGCGCAGGGGATTGATCGTGAGGGTTTTCACTGTCGGCTTTGACGACCTAAGCGGTATACGCCCCGATTACGGGCTGGACGGGCGAGGGTATTTCTTGCAGTTCCCTTGGGAGCGCCAAGCCCTTACCTGCGCCTATCGCGATCGCTGGATCGACACCGGTGGCGGGCGTACCGGCAGGATGGCCCATGACCATGATTACGACGTGTACGCCATCGACCTCGACGGAATACTGCTTCCAGATATCCCGCTCCAACGTTATGCGGCGGACTTGAGTGCGGCGCTTGGCGAACGCGACCGCCTCGAGCCCTTCAAGCAGCTGTCACCTCTGGGGCGGGTGAAGGCGATTATCACCGGGCGCCCGGAGATGGATCGCGTTCGTACTCAAGCCTGGCTAAGCCAGCACGGCCATGGCGGGACACCGCTGATCATGAGAGATACCCGCTCGTGCAACGACAGCCCAGAACAGGTTGCCCTCTACAAAGCCCGGGCATGCGTACAATTGGGGTGCACGCACTTCGTTGAAAGCGACCCGACACAAGCGATCCTGATCGCGCAGCAAGCGCCTTTGCTGCGGGTCATCTGGTGGGATGCCGGGTGCGGCCGGGGAAGATTGATCGGCGCGGCAGATTGGAAACACGGTACGCCTGGGGCGCCATCCTGAACGCGAAAATGGCGAACACGCCGCTGGTTATCACTGCGGGCCACGCTGGTTATCATCCACAGCAGCGCAACAAACAGAGCAGTGAACAGCTTTGATCGAGGCATCCGGGGTCCGTTTCCATGACAATTGCGAAGCTTTTCTCATCTCTTCGCTTCGGAGAAAATTTTTATTGCACGAGAATCGACGAACCCGGTCGCATAAATATCAGTGCTGTGACTCAGGTTCCACTCTCCGAGTGACGCCGTTTCGCCAGAAAGCCTCCACGCGTTGAACAGACGCAAACAAGGAACGCTCCATGCCCCCACGCTCCGGTCCCGCCTCCGCTTCGCCATTGCCTGAAGACACCGGTTTCGTCCGGGTGCGTGGCGCCCGCGAGCACAACCTCAAGAATGTCGACGTCGACATCCCTCGCGATGCCCTGGTGGTATTCACTGGCGTGTCGGGGTCGGGCAAGTCGTCGCTGGCCTTTTCCACGCTTTATGCCGAAGCCCAGCGCCGTTATTTCGAGTCAGTCGCGCCTTATGCCCGGCGCCTGATCGACCAGGTGGGCGTGCCGGACGTGGACAGTATCGAAGGTCTGCCGCCAGCGGTGGCCTTGCAACAGCAGCGCGGCACGCCCAGCGCGCGATCCTCGGTGGGCAGCGTCACCACCTTGTCGAGCCTGATCCGCATGCTCTACTCCCGAGCGGGTAGCTACCCGGCCGACCAACCGATGCTGTACGCCGAGGATTTCTCGCCCAACACGCCTCAGGGCGCCTGCCAGCAGTGCCACGGCCTGGGCCGGGTCTATGAAGTGACCGAAGCGTCCATGGTGCCGGACCCTTCGTTGACCATCCGCGAACGCGCCGTGGCGGCCTGGCCCATGGCCTGGCAGGGCCAGAACCTGCGAGACATCCTGGTAACCCTGGGTTATGACGTCGACGTTCCTTGGCGCGACCTGCCCAAAAAGCAGCGTGACTGGATTCTCTTCACCGAAGAAACCCCCACTGTCCCGGTGTACGCCGGGCTCACCCCGGCCCAGACCCGCGCAGCCCTCAAGCGCAAACTCGAGCCCAGCTATCAAGGCACGTTCAGCGGCGCCCGACGCTACCTGCTGCACACGTTCATGCACTCCCAAAGCGCCCAGATGCGCAAACGCGTGGCGCAATACATGCGCGCCAGCCCTTGCCCGGTGTGCGAAGGTAAACGCCTCAAGCGCCAGGCACTGACGGTGACCTTTGCCGGCCTGGACATCGCCGAACTGTCCCACCTGCCGTTGCTGGAACTGGCCGAGGTGCTCAAGGGCGTTGCCGCCCCCGATTATCTGGCACAAGCCGAGGAACCGGGAACAACCCTCACCCACCAGCAAACCCGCGAGGCCCGCGAGCAACGCGCCGCCCGGGGTGAAAATCCCCACGCCGGTGGGCCTGATGCACGCCACACCCACAATCTGTCCCTGGAAAAACGCCTGGCCGCCCAACGCATCGCCGCTGAATTGCTGGAGCGCATCGTCACCTTGATCGACCTGGGCCTCGGCTACCTGGCCCTGGAGCGCAGCACACCGACGCTGTCTTCCGGCGAGCTGCAACGCCTGCGCCTGGCAACCCAGCTCAACTCCCAGCTGTTCGGCGTGATCTATGTGCTGGATGAACCCTCCGCCGGCCTGCACCCGGCCGACAGCGAAGCGCTGTTCCAAGCCCTGCAACGCCTCAAGGCCTCGGGTAATTCGGTGTTTGTGGTCGAACACGACCTGGACACCATGCGCCGCGCCGACTGGCTCATCGACGTCGGCCCCGACGCGGGGGAACAAGGCGGAAAAATCCTCTACAGCGGTCCACCCGCGGGCCTGCGGCAGGTGCCGGAGTCACGCACCCGCGCCTACCTGTTTGCCCAGAACAGCGCTGCGGGGCGTACGCCTCGAACACCCAAGGATTGGCTACGCCTGGAAGGCATCACCCGCAACAATCTGGATAACCTCAGCGCCGCCTTTCCCTTGGGTTGCTTCAGCGCCGTGACCGGCATTTCCGGCTCGGGTAAATCCAGCCTCGTCAGCCAGGCCCTGCTGGACCTGGTGGGTGGCCATCTGGGCCAGGCCAGCCACAACGCCGAAGCCGACGAACAAAGCCTGGAAGATGAACCGCTGCAAACCAGCGGTGGCCACGTCACCGCCGGACTCGAGTCGGTCAAGCGGCTGGTCCAGGTGGACCAGAAACCCATCGGCCGCACCCCGCGCTCCAACCTCGCTACCTACACCGGGCTGTTCGATCACGTACGTAAATTGTTCGCCGCCACGCCTCAGGCGCAGGAACTGGGTTTCGATGCGGGACAGTTCTCCTTCAATGTCGCCAAAGGCCGTTGCGAAACCTGCGAGGGCGAGGGTTTCGTCAGCGTCGAGCTGTTGTTCATGCCCAGCGTGTATGCACCCTGCCCCACGTGCCACGGGGATCGCTACAACCCCCAGACCCTTGAAGTGAACTGGCAGGGGCTGAATATCGCTCAGGTGTTGCAACTGACCGTGAACCAGGCGCTTGAGGTGTTTGCCGAGCAGGCGTCGGCGAAGCGCTCACTGCAAGTGCTGCAGGATATCGGGCTGGGTTATCTGCGCCTGGGCCAACCGGCCACGGAACTGTCCGGCGGCGAGGCCCAGCGCATCAAACTGGCCACCGAGCTGCAACGCAAAGCCCGGGGCGCCACTTTGTACGTGCTGGATGAGCCAACCAACGGCTTACATCCCCAGGACGTGGATCGCTTGCTGGTGCAATTAAATCGCCTGGTGGATGAAGGCCACAGCGTGGTTGTGGTGGAGCATGATATGCGCGTGGTGGCGCAGAGTGATTGGGTCATCGACATCGGCCCGGGCGCTGGGAACCAGGGCGGGAAAGTCGTGGTATGCGGGGCTCCGGCGAAGGTCGCGAAATGCCAGGAAAGTCGAACGGCGGCCTTTCTGGGCAGGGTGCTGCAGCCTGGAGGTTGAAGGGCAACCTGCCTGGCGCACGGCCTGTGGCGAGGGGGTTATCCCCGCTGGCTGCGCAGCCAGCGGGAACGGCCAGCTCTCGTCATAACGTCAAACCGTACGCGAATACTGGACCGTCTGGTCGACGCCCAAGTACGCGTCGAAAGCCATGGCCACGTTGCGCATCATCAATTGCCCCTGGGGCAGCAGCACCAGCGAGTCGGGGTGGATCTCCAGCAGTCCGTCGCGCACCAGTTCCTCAAGCCGGACCAGGGCATCGGCAAAGTACTCGTTGAAACCCACACCGTGACTGATCTGGACCCGGGTGAAATCGATCCGTCCATGGCACATCAACTCGCTGATGACCTCGCGGCGCAACCGGTCATCGTCGCTCAGGCGATAGCCGCGCTGCACCGGCAGCAGGCCTTGATCCAGGCGAGCGTAGTACTGAGAAAGCTCCTTGACGTTCTGACCATAGCTGTCACCGACCTTACCGATCGAAGACACACCCAGGCCGATCAAATCGCAATCGGCATGGGTGGAATACCCCTGGAAGTTGCGTTGCAGCGTGCCCTGGACCCGAGCGCGCACCAACTCGTCGTCCGGCAAGGCGAAATGGTCCATGCCGATGTAGACATAACCGGCTTCGGTCAGACGATTGATGGTCAGTTCCAGCAACTCCAGCTTGCGCTCCGGCGGCGGCATGTCTTCGGGTCGGATCATCCGTTGCGCCCGCACCCGTTGCGGCAGATGCGCATAGCTGTAGGCGGCGATCCGGTCAGGACGCAGGGCGATGATCTTGCTCAGGGTCACATCGAAACTGGCGATGGTTTGCAGCGGCAAGCCGTAGATCAGATCGACACTGACGGACTTGAAACGCGCCAGCCGGGCCGCCTCCACCAACTCGACCACCTGGGCCTCGCTCTGCACCCGATTGACCGCGGCTTGCACCTGGGCATCGAAATCCTGGACGCCGAAGCTCAGGCGATTGAACCCCAGCTGGCGCAACCCCTGGATCTGTTGCGCATCGATGGTCCGCGGATCAACCTCGATGGAAAACTCATGGGCGTCACTGTCATCCATGTCGAACGCCTGGTGCAGGCACTCCATCAGATCGGCCAGTTGCTCATGGGTCAGATAGGTCGGCGTGCCACCGCCCAGGTGCAGTTGCGTCAGTTTGCGCGAGCGGTCGAACAACGCCGCCTGCAGGCCGATCTCACGCTTGAGGTAAGTCAGGTATTCAGCGGCGCGATGAGTCTTGCGAGTAATGATTTTGTTGCACGCGCAGTAGTAGCAAAGGCTCTGGCAGAACGGAATATGGATGTAGACCGACAAGGGTTTGGGCACCGGGGCCTGGTTGCTCAGCTCGGCGGCCTGGCGGTACTCATCCATGGCAAAGGCCTGATGGAACTGCGGGGCCGTCGGATAGGAGGTATAGCGCGGCCCCGGACGGTCGTACTTCTCGACCAGGGCGCGATTGAAAGCGGATACAGCATTCATGATGGGGTCAACCTGTCAAAGGGGCCGGTCAAAGTGCCTGCGTCGTCGGGAACTGGATCGAACAGATTGCAGATCGCATCCACACTCAGGCGCCCGGCGGGCAAGATGCCGATAAAACGGCTGGTCAATTCGATCAAACCCTGGCTGCGCAATACCTCCAACTGCGGCCAGATGGACGCGAAATAATCGCGCAACACCACGCCGAAACGCGCTTCCATGGCCGGGATATCCAGCTCCAGGTCGCAGGCAAGTTGCTCGGTCACCGCGGCCCTGAGCAGGTCCTGCGCTTCACAGCGCCAGCCGCGACACACAGGCAACTGCCCGGCGTCCAGCTGCTGGCAGTACTCCAGCAGGTCATCGGTGTTCTGCACGTACAAGTGTTCGATCTGGGTGATGGCCGACAGGCCGAAACCCAGGTGGTCACAGCAACCGCGTCGGGTGAAACCCTGGCAATTGCGATGCAGGCGCCCGTGTTCTTGTGCGACGGCCAGGTCATCGTCCGCCCTGACGAACTGCCCCAGCCCGATGTAGTGATACCCCGCCCCGGTCAGTTGCTCGCAACAGATTTGGCGCATGGTGTCTGTATCGGCCTGGCTGCTGAAGGCATCCGCCGCTTGGTGTTTTTTCGAACGATAGCGATACGGCGCATGGGCGTAGTCGAACACATGCAGCCGGTCGGGCTCCAGTTCGATCAGCGTGGCCAGTTTGCGCGCGAAGCTGTGGGGCGTTTGCCAGGAATGGCCATAACCGAGATCGATGTTGATGGAACGGAAACCGAAGGTGCGCGCGGCATCGATCAGCGAATGAATCGGTGCCGGGTTCTGATAGCAATCCACGGACAAATCGCTGTCCAGGCCAATGTCTGGCACACCGATGCTGACGTGGGTGAACCCTTGGTCGCGAATCAGCCCCATGGTGGACCAGTCGGTGTGATGCAGGTCGACCTCGATGCTGTGTTCGGCGCTGTCGTATTCACAGAACTCGAAACGTTTGCGCAGGTCATCCATCAGCCGCTGCAAATGGGCGATCACCGGCGTACCGCCAGTCAGGCAGAACGCCTCGACCCGACGCCCTGCGCCCAAGTGACAACCGACCAGTCCGATTTCATAGGTCAGGTGTTGCAGATAGCCCTCGATCTCGCCACACCGGCACACGCTCGCCAGGGGCGAACACGATGACAAACGCAAGCGCGAAGGCAGATGCACCGCCAGGGACAGCGGCCGCCGTTTATGGCGGCTGTCGCGCAACTCCCGAAGCAGATCGAGCGAGCCAACCCCCGTATGGAATTTGCGCGTACCGACCGGGCAATCGACATCAGCCACCGCCGGGGTACGGCGCGGGGCTCTATCACCGGGGGTGTGGAACAGGTCAAACATGACAATCTCCGAATGGCTGCGCAGGCACAGTGTCGGACTTGTCCCGGTGGGTCGCCTTGACCTGTATCAAGCGCCTTGCATACGTCCCGCAACCGCTCACCAGGTCAGGTAAAACATCCCCTTGGCCAACAGCACGATTGCCAGCAGATGAATGAACACGCTGGTATGGATGATCTGCACGTAACGGGCGTTCATGCGGGCGCTTCTGAACAGCCACATGGCCCAGAGGAAATGCCCGAGTACGCTGCCCGCCAAGGCTATTTTCAGGCCCAGCAGCAACCCGAAAGAAGACTCCCATGGCGCGGAAAGCGTCGGCCAGTACCGCAGCCAGACCATGGCAGCGCCGGCACCGAACAGCGTCAGCAACACCCAGGGCATCAACTGCCGGGCACGCCGGCTGATGCCCTGTTCCAGCAGCACCATGACTTTGGCGGGCAGCTGTTTGCGGATGCTCTCCAGGAACAGCACCTCGAAGAACACCGTGCCAATGAAAACCAGCGCGGCAAACAGGTGCAATGTCAGGAATAGCGGATAGCTCATGGGCTCCTCGGTCGCCCCTGAATCATCGGGCGATGGTTTAGTCGAGGTTATCCCGCGGCTTCGGATTGGGGGTTGATGCCAATCAAGGAAATCCGATACCGCACCTGTGGGAGCGAGCCTGCTCGCGATAGCGTCGTTCGGCTTGCATCCCATCGACTGACACACCGCTATCGCGAGCAGGCTCGCTTCCACAAGGGTTGTGTGAACCCAAAAGCGTCAACAGAACGTTATCTGTTGCTGAAGTCGTTCCGACCGTTGATCAGCCCGTTCGTTTTTTTGACGCTTTGCCGATATGCGGTCACAACTTTTGCGCTCCTGCGGGTCATAACACGGTGGCCGCCGATGGAATATTGGCTTCTACCGTGGTTCCAGCCCGATACGGAGATAAGCTCATGATTTTCAACGTACAAAATTTTGGCGCCAAAGGAGATGGCATCACCGACGACACGGCGGCAATACAAAGTGCCATTGATGCGGCGGCTGCCGCAGGCGGCGGGCAGGTGTACATGCCGACCGGGACTTACATCGTTTCGGCCGGCGAGGAACCCTCCGACGGTTGCCTGATGCTCAAGAGCAACGTCTATTTGTACGGCGACGGCATGGGCGAAACCACCGTCAAGGTGGCCGACGGCTCCGACACCAAGATCACCGGCATCATCCGCTCGGCCTACGGTGAAGAAACCCACGATTTCGGCGTCAGCCATCTCACCATCGACGGCAACCGCGACAACACCACAGGCAAGATCGACGGCTGGTTCAACGGCTACATTCCCGGCGAAGAAGGCTACGACTCCAACGTCACCCTCGACAGCGTCGAGATCAAGGATTGCTCCGGGTACGGCTTCGACCCCCACGAGCAGACCGTCAACATGGTCATCAAGAACAGCGTGTCCCACGGCAACGGCCTGGACGGTTTTGTTGCTGACTTCCTCAGTGACAGCACCTTTGAAAACAACGTCGCCTACGACAATGACCGCCATGGTTTCAACGTTGTCACCAGCACCCACGACTTCACCCTCACCAATAACGTTGCCTACAACAACGGCGGCAACGGTATCGTGGTGCAGCGCGGCAGCGAGGACATCCCCTCCCCCAGCAACATCACCATCACCGGCGGCGAGGTGTATGGCAACGGCGGCGAAGGCGTACTGATCAAGCTGTCCAGCGACGTCACCGTCAGCGGCGTCGACATCCACGACAACGCCAGCGCCGGGATCCGCATCTACGGCAGCAACCACGTTGAAGTCATCGACAACACCCTCAACAACAACTCCCTGGGCAATCCGGTACCGGAAATCATCATCCAGTCCTACGACGACACCCTGGGCGTGTCCGGTCGCTACTTCAACGGCAGCGACAACCTGATCCAGGGCAACATCATCAGTGGCAGCGACCTGTCGACCTACGGCGTTGCCGAACGCAACGAAGACGGCACCGACCGCAATGCGATCATCGCCAACACCATCAGTCACACCAGCAAGGGCGCGACGCTGGTCTATGGCGACGGCAGCTATGTGAGCGCCACGGTACCGGTGACCACCGTGCAAGGTACCGCCGGCAACGACACCTTGCTGGGCAGCGCCGCCAACGAGATTTTCTACGGCGGTGCCGGCAATGACACCATCAATGGCGGCGCGGGAGACGACATCCTGGTGGGTGGCGCGGGCATCGACAGACTGACTGGCGGCACTGGCGCCGATACGTTTCGCTTCGCCAGCCAGTCCGACAGTTACCGCAATGCCACCACCAGCTTCGACGACACCATCACTGATTTCGACGTTACCCAGGACAAGATCGACCTCGCGGGCCTGGGCTTCACCGGCCTGGGCAATGGCCGTGGCGGCACATTGCAGATCAGCTACAGCGCCAGCAGTGACCGCACCTACATCAAGGATTACGATGCCGACGCCAGCGGCAATCGCTTCGAGCTGATTCTGTCGGGCAACCTGACCAGTACCCTGACCGCCAGCAACTTCATCTTCAATCGGGTGGTCACCGGCACCAGTGGCAGTGACTCGCTGATCGGCAGTGACTCGGCCGACACCCTGCTGGGTCTGGCGGGCAACGACAGCCTCAGTGGTGGCGCGGGCGACGACAAGCTCGACGGCGGGGCCGGCATGGACACCCTCACCGGTGGCACCGGGGCCGATACCTTTGTGTTTTCCAACCGTCTGGACAGCTACCGCAACTACAACACCGGCGGCGTCAACCTGGGCGATGTGATCACCGATTTCGATGTCAGCGCCGACAAGATCGATCTGTCGGCCATGGGCTTCACCGGCCTTGGTGACGGCAAGAACGACACCGTGTACGTGGTACTCAACAGCGCCGGGACCAAGACCTACATCAAATCCCTGACCGCCGACGCCAATGGCAACCGCTTCGAAGTGGCGCTGGAGGGTAACTACCTCGACACATTGACCAGCGCCAATTTTATCTTCGCCACCGCCTCGCCCACCAATCAGGCACCGGTGTTGGCCACGCCGTTGCTGGATCAGAATGCGACCGAAAACACTCCGTTCAGCTACGTGGTGCCGGCCACCAGTTTTACCGACCCGGACAACGACAGCCTCAGCTATTCCGCCACCCTCGCCAACGGCAGCGCCCTGCCCGGCTGGCTGGTGTTCGATGCCGCCAGCCGCACATTCAGCGGCACGCCAAGCGATACAGCATCAGGCACGTATTCCATACAGGTCACGGCGACCGACGGCAGCAACGCCACCGTTAGCGACAGCTTCACCCTGGCGGTGCAGGACGTGCCCGCCGCGCCCATCGTGATCAATGGCACGCCGAACAACGACACGTTGACCGGTACCGCGGCCAACGAACAACTGTATGGCGGCGCCGGTAACGACACCCTCAATGGCGGGGCTGGCAACGACATTCTGGTGGGCGGCACTGGCGTGGACAAACTCACCGGCGGCGCGGGTGCCGACGTGTTTCGCTATACCTCCAAACTCGACAGCTACCGCACCAGTTCCACCAGCGCCAGTGACCAGATCCTCGATTTCGACGTGGCCGCCGACAAGATCGATGTATCGGCCCTCGGCTATACCGGTCTGGGCAATGGCCAGGGCGGCACGCTGCTGGTGACCTACAGCAGCTCGACCAACCGCACCTACCTCAAAGACCTCACGGTCGATGCCAACGGCAACCGTTTCGAAGTGTCGCTGGCGGGTAACCTGGTCAGCAGCCTGACCGCCAGTCATTTCGTCTTCGCCGACGAGAACACCCCCAGCAATGTGGCGCCCGTGGTGGTTATCCCCCTGCTCGACCAGAACGCTACCGAAAGTACGCCGTTCACCTACACCGTGACCTCCGACAGCTTCAGCGACGCCAATCAGGATGTGCTGACCTACACCGCCACCTTGGCCGATGGCAGCGCCCTGCCCGCCTGGCTGAGCTTCAATGCCAGCAATCTGACTTTCGCTGGCACACCCACCAGCACGGCAGCAGGCAACTACAACGTACTGGTCAAGGCCACCGATCCGTCAGGTGCCTCGGTGAGCGACAGCTTCGCCCTGGCAGTGGCCGATGCGCCGGCCAATACCATCACCGGAACCAACAACGCCGAATCCCTCACTGGCACCGCGGGCGCGGACTTGATCCTCGGCCTGGGCGGCAACGACACGATCAGGGCCGGCACTGGCGCGGACATTGTCGATGGTGGCGCCGGTCGCGACGCGTTGTACGGTGGCGACGGTGCCGACACCTTCCGCTACACCAACGTGCTCGACAGCTACCGCGACTACGACACCGGCGGGGTCACGGCCACGGACACGATCTATGACTTCACCGTGGGCGTCGACAAGATCGACGTCTCCGGCCTGGGCTATCTCGGCCTCGGCAATGGCAGCAACGGCACGCTGTACATGACCCTCAACTCGGCCGGCGACAAGACCTATGTCAAATCCAGCGAAGCGGATGCCGACGGCAATCGCTTCGAAATCGCCCTCAGCGGTAACTACCTCAACACCCTGACCGCCGATGACTTCGTGTTCGGCGAGCGCGCCCAGCAGGACATCCTCTACCTGCCAACCCTCGGCCAGTCCAATGCGCGCCTGCTGCGCATGACTGAGGACGATGATCAGTCCGGTACGTCGATGCTGGTCAATGACCTGAACAGGTACACCTCTTATGACGTACGCAGTCAGTTCGAGGATGCCGACGGCAATGGCATCGACATCGCGGTGGGTGGCAGTACGGTCAATGGCCTGTCGACCCTGGGCGCCGAGGAGCTCAAGTTGTGCTGGTGGCTGACCGACACCAACCAACCGGGGCCTGCGCTGTTGCGCGCCGTGGCGTTGTTGCAGGATCAGCTTGCCGAGCTCAGGGCCATCGACAACGTCACCATGGGCATTGTTTGGGGCCAAGGCGAGGAAGCGGCCCAGGAAATCGCCCGCGCCTCCGACAAGGAAGCTGCGGCGGCGGCCTACAAGACCGCAACGCTGGCCGTGTTTGATTACCTGCACGCCCAGTTCGGCAGTTTCAACGTCTACCTTATGGAGACCGGGCACTACCAACAGGACGCGGCGCGTGCCCGTGGCTATTCAGAAGAAAAGATCGCCGACATTGTCGAAGGTGTCGGTTATGTCCGCGCCACCCAGGAGGCCATCGCCGCCGAGCGCGCGGACGTGAAACTGGCCGTGGACTACACCGATCTGCCCTTGCGCTACGAAGTCGACCCACTGGTGTATCCCGACGACGTCTGGCACTTGCACGAGGAATCGGCGGAAATCGTCGGCCAGCGCCTGGCCGATTACATCGCCGATGACCTGGGTTTCCAGGGCAATCCTGATGACAACAACATTGTGCAGGACATATTCGACGATGCCCAGAACGAAGGCGGGATGATTTCCGGTACCGACCAGGCAGATACGCTGGTGGGCAGCTCGGGCAACGACACCCTGGACGGAGACCTGGGCGCCGACAGCTTGACCGGCGGCGACGGCAACGACATCTATGTGGTCGACAACGCGTTCGACAGCGTGGTGGAAAGCAACACCTCGACCGCACAGATCGACACGGTGCAGGCCTCGGTGAGTTGGACGTTGGGCGATAACCTGGAGAATCTGGTGCTCACCGGCGTATCGGACATCAACGGCACCGGCAATGAACGGCGCAATTTCATCACCGGGAACGCCGCCAACAACGTGCTTGATGGCGCCGCCGGGGCCGACAGCATGAGCGGGGGCGATGGCAACGACACTTACTATGTCGACAACACCGGCGATACCGTGATCGAGACCAACAGCAACCCGGTGTCTGGCGGGATCGACAGCGTGCACAGCAGCTTGACGGCCTATACGCTCAACAACAACGTCGAAAACCTGTACATTGATACCCCCGACGCCGCCAATGGCACCGGTAATGCGTTGGACAACATACTGTTTGCCGGGGCCGGCAACAACGTGCTGGACGGCCGTGATGGCAATGACACGGTCTCGTTCGAACGGGCCATGGCCGGTGTCACGGCCACCCTGTCCACCTCCGCGCAACAGAACACCGTGGGTTCGGGCCTTGACACCTTCAAGTATGTCGAGAACCTGACCGGCAGTGCCTACGCCGACAACCTGACGGGTAACAGCGGCGCCAACGTGCTCAACGGTGGGGCGGGCAACGATACGCTGGTGGGTGGCTCGGGCGATGACCGGTTGATCGGCGGCGCAGGCACTGACAGCCTGAGCGGCGGTACGGGTGCAGACACATACGCATTCGAAGCACTGTCGGACATGGGCGTCGGGGCGTTACGCGATGTCATCAGCGGCTTCAAGAGCACCGAGTTCGACCAACTGGACTTCACCGGGTTGGACGCCAATCCGCTGACCGCCGAGATCGACACCTTCACGTTCATTGGCAGCAATGCCTTTAGCGCCGATGCCACCGGTCAACTGCGCTTTGCCGATGGCATCCTCTACGGCAGTGTAAATGCCGACGCCAGCGCCGAGTTCGAATTCGAACTGGTGGGGGTCAAGGAGCTGCATGCCAGCGACTTCACGGCCTGACGGGAGCAGGCAGATCGATCAACCATCAGGAACCGGGACTCTGGCGGAAACTCACCGCCAGCCGGTTCCAGCTGTTGATGGTGCTGATCGCCAGCGTGAGGTCGACCAGTTCCTCCTCGCTGAACACGGCGCGGGCCTGGGCAAAGACCTCATCCGACACCTGGCTTTCGGCCAACAGCGTTACCGCCTCGGTCCAGGCCAGGGCGGCGCGTTCGCGGGGGGTGAAAAAGCCACTGTCGCGCCACACCGCCACGGCGAACAGGCGCCGCTCGCTCTCACCCAGGCGACGCGCATCCACCGAATGCATGTCGGTGCAAAACGCACAGCCGTTAAGCTGCGAGGCACGGATCTTGATCAGATGCAGCAATCCCGGTTCTATACTCAGGCGACTGCTTAGCGCCTCAAGGCCAATCATGGCTTTCATCGCCCCTGGGGACGCACTGTAGTAATCCAGACGCTGGCTCATGGCGCAATTCCGTGCTGATCGGTATCTCCACGGTAGGCCGTGAGCACGCTGCGCGACAGATCCAATGTGTCGAAAAAAACCGGACCAGTTCATAGCAGGCCAATCAGCGCGATTTTCTCCACGCAACTTCTATGCATACGCACAATGCGGTTAATCTTGCGCCTTTGCGGGCTAGCGCCACACAATCGCCCAGGAGCGCGCGGGTATGGAACTTCATGTTGTCATCAACGGCCGCAAAGACCTGGCGGGCCAGTTGTATCAACAACTGCGCAGTGCCATCGAAAGTGGTCGCCTGGCCGCCGGCACGCAACTGCCGCCCAGCCGCTTGCTCGCTGAACAACTGGGCGTCTCGCGCAAGACCGTGTCCGACACCTACGCCCAACTGACCTACGAAAACTTTCTCACCGGCATCATTGGCAAGGGCACCTATGTCAATGCGCGCCCGGCCCCAATCGTGCGCAAACAAAGCCACCGCGAGCTGGCCGGCGCCGATGTCGTCGAGACCTGGCGCAACATGCCGGACCTGATGCGCCATCCCACCCTTGAAGGTGCGCTGCGTTATGACTTCATCGGCGGCGCCACCGGCAAAGGCCAGTTTCCCCTGGACGACTGGCGACGTTGTACCGCCCACGCCTTACGCCAGATCGCCAGCGCCAAGGGCTTCTACAGCCAGCCCGAGGGTTTGCCGGCGCTGCGCAATGCCATTGCCCGGCATATTGCGTTTTCCCGCGGGGTCAATTGTCAGGACGATGACGTGGTGGTGTGCAACGGCGCACAACAGGCCCTGGATCTGATCTCGCGGGTCTTGACCCGGTCGGGCAGCCTGGTGGCCATGGAGGATCCGGGCTATCCGCCGGCACGCCTGCTGTTTGGCTCCCACGGCGCCACGGTGGCCGGGATACCGGTAGATGACCAGGGCATGCGGGTAGACCTCATTCCCGACGGCACAAGCCTGATTTATGTGACGCCGTCCCACCAGTTTCCCTTGGGCATGCCCATGAGCCAGACCCGCCGCGAGGCCTTGCTGGCGCGGGCCTACGAGTTGGGGGCAATCATCATCGAGGATGATTACGACAGCGAATTTCGTTACGAAGGCCGGCCGGCCGACTCACTGCAAAGCATGGACGACCGCGGGATCGTGGCCTACGTCGGCACCTTCTCGAAAACGCTGTTGCCGGAGCTGCGCCTCGGTTACGCGATCCTGCCACCGGCGATCCTCGAAGCGGTGATCCTGGCCAAGCGCCTCACCGATCAACACACCTCCACCCTGCCCCAGTGGGCACTGGCCAAGTTCATCGCCGAGGGCTGCCTGCTCAAGCACATCCGCCGCTGCCACACGCTGTATGCCGGCCGCCGCGAGCGAATCCTGGCGCGCATGGCCGGGGACCTGTCGCCCTGGTTCGAGGCGGTTCCCACCACCGCAGGCTTCCACCTGGCCGTGCTGTGCAAGGTGCCCATCGATCTGGCACTGGTGATCGAACTGGCGAAAAAAGCCGAAGTCGGGCTGTACCGTCTCGATGGCTTTTTCAACGACGCCCCGGTGCGACCGGGTCTGTTCTTCGGTTTTGGCGCCATCGAAATCCTCGACATCGACACAGCCCTGGACCGTTTGCGGGACATTTTGCAGCAGGTCGCCTGAGCCATTGGACTGGACATTTATCCGCCCATTGGCTGTTTTAGCCTCGTAAATACAGGCCTATCCTGCAGGGGTCTCGTTGATTGTCGAGCCAATCCCGTCCGACTTGATTCAGGAGCCAGAACCATGACTCGCCAGGTGATCAATACCGTACAGGTCCAAGCCGCCGCCGGGCGCTCGGAAGAACTGGGCCGCCAGTTGCAGCAAATCGTCGAAACCCTGCGTGCACAACCGGGGTGCGATGCCTACATGGTCGACCGTTGCCCGGACGACGGTGACCGCTGGACCGTCAGCGCCCGCTGGCAATCGGAAGCGGCGATGCAAGCCCATTTCAACTGCCCTGAAGTGCAAGGGTTCATCGGCCTGATCGACAACCGTCTGGCTCGAAGCGTGGACTTCAACCGCTGACCTTTGTCTTGGGGTGGATCGCGGCATTGGTCTACCCGCCTTCCGAAAGATTGGACGTTTGTTTGGCCCTCCGTGGGGCTTAGGGTGAATCCATCGCTGCCACAGCGCGAACTCACTCAAACCCACGAAGGTCATTGCCATGAAAACCCTCTGCCTGATCGCCACCCTCAGCCTGCTGCCTCTGGCCCCGGTCTATGCCCACGAAACCGCCCCCTCGGAAAAGGTCAACGTGCTGCAGGAGAAGATGCTGAAGAACCTGCCTGGAAAAAAAGCCATGATGCTGACCGTCGACTACGCTCCCGGCCAGTCGTCCGCCGCCCACAAACATGAAGGAACGGCCATGGCCTATGTGCTGAAAGGCGCCATCACCTCCCAGGTCAAAGGCGAGCCGGCGACCACCTACAAGGCCGGGGAGTTCTGGTACGAAGCCGCGGGTTCCGAGCATCTGGTTTCGAAAAACGCCAGCTCGACCGAGCCGGCGAAACTGTTGGTGTTCATGGTGATGGGCAAGGATGAGGCGGTGTTGATTCCGCTGAAGAACTAACACCTTTGAGCCCCCTGTGGGAGCGAGCCTGCTCGCGATAGCTGGGTGTCAGTCAACATCAATGTCGCGGGTCAAACGCCATCGCGAGCAGGCTCGCTCCCACAGGGGCTCTGCGCTCCAACCAATCGCGTATTACAAACGCAAAAAAGCCCCGCATCTCTCAATGCGGGGCTTTTTCATTCAACGCCGGATCAGTTGGCCGGCAGGACCGGTTGACCACTCAACGCCAGGTCCAGCAGTTCGCGGTTGGCGACCGCGTACATGGCGTAGTCCGTGCCACTGGCGGCACGGATGTCCACCAGCATGGCGCGCCAGCGCTCGACCATGTCGTGATGCTGCTCCAGCCACAGCGCCAGGCGTGTTTCCACCTCCTGGGTGCCGTCGCCCTGCTGCAGGACCGAAATGGTGATCGCCCGTTGCTGCCAGTCGACGTCATCGCGGAACGCTTCACGGGCCAGGGCCTGCCAGTTGTTTTCCACCGGCAGCGCGCTGATCTGTTGCAAGTACCAGGTGATGTCCAGGGCACTGCCCACGGCGAAGTAGGCCTTGGCCACATCGGCGGCGTTCTGGCCAGTGACATCGGACGCTTCGATGATCGGCAGCAAGGTGTACAGGTGCGTAGTGCCTGCAACCATGCGCGCCAGCAGTTCCGGCACGCCGGCTGCTACGTAGGCCTGGTAGCGGGTCTGCCAGCCTTCGCGGGTCGGGCCTTCCAGCAGTTCGTCGAGCTTGAGGCCCAGCGCCGCCAGGTGCGGACCGAAGTGAGCAACATCACGGGCAGCGTTCTGCTCGTTGCGGCGGCTGCGCAGGAACCAGCGCGTCGCACGACGACCCAGGCGCATCAGCTCGTCCATCAGCTCCAGTTGCACGTCAGCCGCCACCTGGTGATCCAGGGCTTCAATCTGACGGAACCAGTGCGGGAGATGGAAGATGTCCCGCACGATCACGTAAGCGCCAGCCACGTTCGCCGGGCTCATGCCGGTGGACTCTTTGAGCCGTTGAACGAAGGTGATGCCCATGTGGTTGACCAGGTCGTTGGCGATCTGGGTGCTGACGATCTCGCGCTTGAGGCGATGGCGACGCATGGCTTCGGAGAACTTGCTCACCAGAGTCGGCGGGAACGCGGTCTCCATGTCACGGGTCAGGTAGTCGTCATCCGGCACCTGGGAGTTGAGCAGCGCTTCCTTGAGGTCGATCTTGCTGTAGGAGATCAGCACCGACAGTTCGGCACGGGTCAGACCTTGGCCCGCCGCGACGCGTTCCGCCAGTTGCTCTTCGGCCGGCAGGAACTCGATGGCGCGATCCAGCTTGCCTCGTGCCTCCAGATCGTTCATCAGGCGCTTGTATTCGGCAATGCGCACGAATGCGCGGCGTGCCGCCAGGGACAGGGCCTGGGTCTGCTTGTAGTTGTTGCCCAACACCAGGCCACCGACTTCGTCGGTCATGCTGCCAAGCAACTGGTTACGTTGCTTCTCGGTCATGTCGCCGGCCTGCACCACTTCGTTGAGCAGGATCTTGATGTTCACTTCGTGGTCGGAGCAGTCCACACCACCGGCGTTGTCGATGAAGTCGGTGTTGGTGGCACCGCCATGCAGGCCGAACTCGACACGACCCAGTTGAGTCATGCCCAGGTTGCCACCCTCGCCCACCACTTTGCAGCGCAGTTCGTTGCCGTTCACGCGCAGCGCATCGTTGGCCTTGTCGCCCACATCGGCGTGGCTTTCGCTGCTGGCCTTGACATAAGTACCGATACCGCCGTTCCACAACAGATCCACCGGCGCCTTGAGCAAGGCGTTGAGCAGCTCGGTCGGGGTCAGTTTGTCGGCCTTGATGTCGAAGCGTTCTTTCATCTGTGGCGAGATGGCGATGCTCTTGGCGCTACGCGAGAAGATACCGCCGCCTTCGGACATGATGCTGGTGTCGTAGTCGGTCCAGGCCGAACGCGGCAGGTCGAACAGACGCTTGCGCTCGGCGAAGCTGCTGGCAGGCTCCGGGTTCGGGTCGATGAAGATGTGCAGGTGGTTGAAGGCTGCCACCAGTTGCAACTTGTCAGACATCAACAGACCGTTACCGAACACGTCGCCGGCCATGTCGCCAACGCCCACCACGGTGATGCTGTCTTCCTGGACATTGATACCGCGCTCACGGAAGTGACGCTGTACGCCGACCCACGCGCCTTTGGCGGTGATGCCCATTTTCTTGTGGTCGTAGCCGGCAGAACCGCCAGAAGCGAACGCATCGCCGAGCCAGAAGCCGTAGTCGATGGCGATGCCGTTGGCGATGTCGGAGAAGGTTGCAGTGCCCTTGTCCGCAGCCACTACCAGGTACGGGTCATCGTCGTCATGGCGCACGACATTGGTCGGCGGAACCAGTGCGCCTTCCTTGAGGTTGTCGGTGATGTCCAACAAGCCGGAAATGAAGATGCGGTAGCACGCTACGCCTTCGGCGGCGATCTCATCCCGGCCACCGCCCAGCGGCAGACGTCGCGGCAGGAAACCACCTTTGGCGCCGACTGGCACGATCACCGAGTTCTTCACTTGCTGGGCCTTGACCAGACCCAGCACTTCGGTGCGGTAGTCTTCTTCACGGTCGGACCAGCGCAGGCCACCGCGAGCAACGTTACCGAAGCGCAGGTGCACGCCCTCGACCCGTGGCGAATACACGAAGATCTCAAACTTGGGCACCGGTTTCGGCAGTTCCGGGATCAGGTGCGGGTTGAACTTGAAGCTGAAGTAGGACTTGTTCTGGCCGTTGGCGTCGGTCTGGTAGAAGTTGGTCCGCAGGGTGGCCTTGATCAGGTCCAGGTAGCGACGCAGGATGCGGTCTTCGTTGAGCACCTGAACGTCGTCCAGTGCCGTGAGGATCGCCTGTTCCAGACGCAACTGCTTGTCTTCCAGGTCGTCGCCGCTGAGTTTGCGCGCCAGGTAGAAGCGGGTCTTGAACAACCGGGTCAGTTCACGAGCGATGTCGGTGTGGTTGTTCAGGGTACTGGCGATGTAACCCAGGTCGAAGCCCAGGCGGATCTGCTTCAGGTAACGGGCGTAGGCACGCAGCAGCGCCACGTCGCGCCATGGCAGGCCGGCGGTCAGCACCAGGCGGTTGAATGCATCGTTCTCGGCATCGCCACGCACGATGTGGACGAAGGCGTCCTGCAAGGTGTCGTTGAGCTGTTGGATGTCCAGGTCCAGGCCTTCGGCGGCGGTGAACGCGAAATCATGAATCCAGAACTCGCGGCCATTGGTGTGGCGCAGGCGGTACGGGAACTCGCCCAGCACGCGCAGGCCGAGGTTTTCCAGGATCGGCAGGACGTCGGACAGCGCCAGCGGCGTGTCGGCGTGATACAGCTTGCAGTGCAGCTCGCGCTGGCCGGACACCTGGCCCAGCGGCTGGTAGAAGCTCATGACCAGCGGATTTTTTTCGTTCAGGCTCAGCAGGTGCTGCATGTCGACCACGGCCGAGTGCGCGGCAAAACGCTCGCGGTAGCCGGCCGGGAAGCCTTTCGGGAAATCGGACAGCACGTTGGTGCCATGGGCTTCGCCGAAGCTTTCGATCACCAGACTGGCGTAGTCGTCCTTCCAGCTGCGGCAGGCCTGCACCACTTCCTTTTCCAGCAAGACCGGGTCGATGTCGAGACGGTTCTTCGGGTCTACCCGCAGGATCAGCTGTACACGGGCCAGCACGGATTCGGAGAAGAAGGTCCAGAACTCGCAGTCCGAGGCTTTCAGACGCTCCATCAGCACTTGCTGGATCTTCTGGCGCACTTCGGTGGAATAGATGTCGCGCGGCACGTAGGCCAGGCAGTAGCAGAAACGGCCATACGGGTCTTTGCGCAGGAATACGCGGATCTTGTTGCGTTCCTGGATCTGCACGATGGACATCACGGTGCTGAACAGCTCGTCCACCGGGGTCTGGAACAGATCGTCGCGGGGCAGCACTTCGACCACCTGGGCCAGTTCCTTGCCCAGGTGCGCCTTGGCCTGGAAGCCCGAGCGACGTTCGATTTCCTCGACCTTGCGACGGATGTAAGGGATGACGCGCACGCTTTCGCCATACACCGACGAGGTGTACAGGCCCATGAAGCGGCATTCCTTGATGACCTTGCCATCGGCGTCGATCTCACGGATCGATACGTAGTCCGGGTAAGCCGGACGGTGTACACGGCTCGGGTGTGCGGCCTTGGCGAACGACAGCGGGGTCGGTTCACGCAGGTAATTGACGGCGTAGTCTTCAATGCGCAGGTCATCGACCGTGAGGCCGGCACGCAACAGTTTGGTCAGGCCGAGGAACGAATCGGCGTCGTATTCGATATGGCCGCCATCAGGGTCATCACGAACCACGAACTCTTCATAGCCAAGGAAGGTGAAGTGGTTACCCACCAGCCATTCCAGGAAACTCTTGATTTCACCTTTTTCGTCGGCATCGATGGCATAGGCGCTGTTGTCCAGGCTGGACAGAATATCCTGGACCTTGGCTTTCATCGGCTCGAAATCAGCCACCGCCACGCGCACTTCGCCCAGCACCTGCTCAAGTTCCTTGCTCAGGACGTTGAGTTCGGCGGCGTTGGCGCAGCGGTCGATTTCAAGATACATCAGGGATTCTTGGAGAATGCCATCGCCCTGGGTGCCTTTGGGCAGGATCTCCAGCAACTCGCCCTTGTTGCCGCGACGCACGCTCAACACAGTGGTTTGCAGAGTATGGATGCTGTAACCGCGACGGTTCAGTTCGGTGCGGACCGAATCCACCAGAAATGGCAGGTCGTGGTGCAACACTTCCACTGCCGTATGGGTCGACTGCCAACCGTGGCGTTCGTAATCCGGGTTGTAGACGCGGACCTGCGGCTGCGCATGATCGAAGCGCTCAAGCAGGCGCCAGGCAGACAGGGTGCAGCCGGCGAGGTCGGACAACCGGCGCTGGGTAAGTTCATCGAGGGAAATGATGCCGAAG